>Ga0190265_10000490_pt1 | contig 27894 bp, 35 predicted proteins | sample Popmic124T_FD_133135 | JGI IMG/M metagenome (GOLD analysis project Ga0190265, IMG submission 133135) | Populus adjacent soil microbial communities from riparian zone of Indian Creek, Utah, USA - 124 T | ecosystem: Environmental > Terrestrial > Soil > Riparian zone | place: USA: Utah | collected...
CCGGAACGCGGTCGAAGCCGGCACGCGAGAAGGTCCCCGGCGCCGGCGGCCGCAAGCTCGGCCAGATCAAGCGGACCGAGAAGCAGGCGGCGAGCCAGCCACGCGCTCGCGGTCAGGCGAACGCGCCTGGGCGCGGTCAGGCGAAGCCGCCGGCCCAGCGCAAGGCGCCGGCCTCCAAGCCCGCCCCTCAGCCGCAGGCCCAGGCCGCGCCGTCCCCATCCGCCAGCCAGCCCACGGTGGCGCCGGCGCCGGCGCCGAAGGCCACGCCGCCAGGCCAGCTCAAGCTGGCGAAGTAGCCCGCGCCGGATAGCGTCCCGGCCGTGCCGACGCTCGAGCAGCTCGAGATCGCCGATGAGCCCGCCGACTGGCGCGCGCTCGGGTTCGAGGTCGAGGACGGCGTGTGCCGGGTGTCGAGCGTGCTGCTGCGCCTGGTGGGGAAGGGTCCGCGCCGGGGCATCCTTGGATGGACGCTCGGCAACGGCGACGCCACGCCCCCCACGACAGCGCCGCACCCGAACGGCGTCGCCCGGATCGATCACGTGGTGTTGCTGTCCCCGGACCTGGACCGGACGGTGGAGGACCTGCGGGCGGACGGCTTCGAGCTGCGTCGCATGCGCGAGGGCGCGACGCCCGGCGGCTCCACTCGGCAGGCCTTCTTCCGCGTCGGCGAGCCGATCCTCGAGGTGGTGCAGGCTCCAGAGGGCACGAGCGTGGCCCGCAAGCCCGACAGGCCGGCGCGGCTCTGGGGGCTCGCGTTCCTGGTCGAGGACCTCGAGCAGACCGCGTCCACGCTCGGCGATCTGATCGGCACCCCGCGCGACGCGGTGCAGCCGGGCCGGAAGATCGCCACGCTGCGGCCGGAGGCCGGGCTCGGCCCCGCGATCGCCTTCATGACGCCGCCATGACCAAGCTCCCGCACCTCCGGCTGTACCGGCTCGGCACGGGTTGGGCGCTGATCCTGGCCCCGCTCCTGTTCCTCGTGGACAACCTGATGCACCCGGAGGAGCTCACGCGCGGGAACGAGCTCGAGCAGGTTGGCCTGATCGCCGATTCCTACGACCGCTGGCAGGCCGCCCACGCCATCGGGTTCGTCGCGATCCTCGCGTTCGCGCCGGCGGTGCTCGGCCTCGCGTTCCTCGTGCGCAGGCGCCAGCCGACGCTCGGGCTCGTGGCCGGGAGCCTCGCCATCACCGGCCTGCTGGGGCTGGCCGCGGCGATCACGATCGATGGCTTCGCCTGGGGCGTCGCGGGTGAGCTGTCGACTAACCCGGAGGTCGGCCCCGAGGGCGCCGCGGCCGCGCTGAAGGAGCTGCAGGAGTCCGGCTGGTCGTACATCTACTACCTCGCGCCGATCGGGTTCATCGTCGGCGTGGTGATGCTGGCCGTCGGCGCTGCGCGCCAGGGCGCCGCACCCGTCTGGGCCGCGGCTCTGCTTTCACTCGCTGTGCTCATGGTCGGAACCGAGACCGCGATCGTGTCGAACGCCTACTTCATCGCCGGGGCGACCGTGCTGCTCGCGGGCGGAGCGGCCGTGGCCCTCCCGATCCTGCGCATGAGCGACGAGCAGTACGCTCAGGGCAGTGAGTAGCTGCGCACGTCGTCCTCGACGCTGCGACCGCCGATCTCCACAAACCCGTCGGCGCCCGGCCGGGCCAGGATGCGCGAGGCGCGACCCTGGCGGATGTCGATCGGCCGTTCGAGCAGCGCGCACAGCTTCGTCGCCGCTGATCCGGTTGCCTCGTCCTCGGCAATCCCTATCCGAACGGGAAACGCCCGCGCCCGGACGATGCCTGTGCCCTCGTCGATCCACGCCCACGCCATCGCGAGGTCATGTCCCTCCGGCGGTCCGTCGAGCGCCTCCACCTCTTCGGCCGAGCTGAGCTCGATCAGGTCGTGCGGCGGTCCCCACTCTGGCCGAGCGGCCACGTAGACGGTCTCGCCGTCACGATGCACCGCGAGTTCTCCAGCGGGAGGGCGGAGCGCATCCACCCCATCGAGCAGCCAGGCGGTCCCGACGGTTGGGTGTCCGGCGAAGTCGAGCTCATCGGTCGGGGTGAAAATTCGGATCTCACCCGATTGGGCGTCGTCCACGAACACGGTCTCGCTCAGGCCGAGGTCGGCGGCAACGCCCTGGCGCAGCTCAGGCGCGACCTCGGCGCCGTCCAAAAAGACTCCCAGCGGGTTGCCGCCGGAGCCGTCTTCGGAGCAAAAGACGCGCAGCAGGCGCAGAGTCGGCATACCTCAACGCTACGCTCTGCGACTTCGATGCGACCGCTAGGACCCCGCGGCCTGTCTCTCATGGCCGCGACAATGGCGGCCGTCGCCGCGGGCGCTCCCGCCGCGGCGGCCACGCCCGACGAGCTCGCCCCGCTTGCCCCGACGCTCGAGGAGGCAAGTCGGTTGGCGACCCTCCAGAGCCTCCGGAACCCGCCCATGCCGCCGGTGGTGTTCCCGGTCCGTGGGCGGGTGGGCTTCGGCGAGCGGGACGCTCGCTTCGGCACCTGGCGCGGCGGCCATGTCCACGAGGGTCAGGACGTGTTCGCGCCGGCCGGCACGCCGCTCGTGGCAATGCGCGAGGGTCGCGTCGTGGAGACGGGCGACGACGGCGGGCGAGGGAACTACGTCGCGATCTGGAACCGCCACGCGCGCCGCACCTTCGTCTATCTGCACATGCGCCACCCGTCCCGCGTGCGGGTCGGCGAGAGCGTGCGGACGGGGCAGCGGGTCGGCTCTGTGGGGTGCACGGGCTCGTGCTGGGGCGATCATCTGCACGTCGAGCTGCGCCGCGGCAGGGGCACGACGGGAAGGCCGCACGATCCGCTTCCGGTGCTGCGGCGGCTCGCCGCCCGGCGGGCGCGCCCAGAGTAGCCTGCGCGGCCGTGGATCAGATGGAGCTGCGCAACCGCCTCGTGATGGCGACCCAAATGTGGCGCGAGGCGACCACAGAAGCGCTCCCGCGCATGCCTCCGGGGGAGCCGACCGAGCAGCTCGCCGCGTTCGAGCTGAAGCTCATCGACATGCTCTGCGCGCAGGCCACGGCGGACACCGCTCGCGACGTGGCCGACAAGACCTGGGATCTGGTGCACGACCGCGCGGACGACGATCCGGTCAAGCGCCGCGTTGTCGAATGCCACGAGGCGCTCGCGCGCCTCTCCGCGCGAGGCGGCGGCAGCGCTTTCTAGGCTGTCTCCGGTGAGGGCGCTCCCGGAGCTATTCGACGTCCGCATCAAGGCGCGCTCGATCGCATACCTGTTCGGGGCGGGCGCGATCCTCGGGCTGCTCACCCTCGTGTTCCCGCACTCGGACGAGGTGAACGACCTCGCGCTCGTGCTGCTCGCCTCGGCGGCGATCGTGGTCGCCGCCGTGGTCTGGGCGAGCGGCGAGCACGTCCGCGACTGGCACATCCACGCGGTGCTCGTCTCCGGCGTGCTGATCGTGAGCCTCGCGAACTACTACGCCGGCCCGTCCACGCTCTACCCGCTGCTCTACATGTGGGCGTCGCTCTACGCCTTCTACTTCTTCCGGCCCATCGAGGCGTTCGCCCACATGACGGTGGTGGCGGTCTCGTACGCGATCGTGCTCGTGATTCAGGACCCCGACAGCGCGATCGTGCGCTGGCTGCTCGCTGTGGGCACGCCGCTGCTCGCCGGGCTGCTCATCTCGTCGCTTCTGCGCCGGTTGAGTGATCGCGCCCAGTTGCTCGAGCGCTCGGAGGCGCGCACCCGGCTCGTGCTCGACACAGCCCCCGACGCCTTCATCACCCTCGACCGCGACGGCGTGATCCTGAGCTGGAACGCGGCCGCTGACCGGCTCTTCGGCTGGAGCGCGAGCGAGGCGATCGGCAAGACGATGCGGGCGCTGATCGTCCCGCCCGAGTTCGGCGAGCGCCACGACGAGCGCCGCCATGCGCTGGTCACGAGCGACTCCCCGCTCGCGACCCAGAACTTCGAGGTCGAGTTCGTGCGCCGCGACGGGAGTCGCTTCCCGGGCGAGGCGACCGTGTCCAAGGTGGACATCCGTGGCGAGGTGTTCGTGTCGGGCTTCATCACCGATGTGACCGAGCGGCTGCGCCGTGACGCCGAGCGCGAGGCGCTGCTCCGCGAGCAGGCCGCGCGCGCCGAGGCCGAGCGCGTGGCCGATCTGGTGGGCAGCCTGCAGGCGCTGGTGGACGCAGCGCTGGCGCATCGGACCCTCGACGACATCCTCCGCGAGCTGGTGGCTCAGGTGCGCGGCGTGCTGGACGCCGACGCCGCGACCATCTACCTGGCCGACGAGGAGGAGCGGCTCAGCGTGGGCGCATCGACCCCGGGCGAGATCTCCGGTGGAGCCGAGTTTGCGGACACCGTGGCGGAGGCTCGCGAGGCGATGCTCTCGCGCGACGACCCAGCCATCGAGGGTGGGGCGTTGATCGGTGTCCCCCTGCTCGCGGAGGGAGAGGTCACGGGTGTGCTGGTGGCGTGTGCCACGCCCCCGCGGGTGTTCGGCGGCGAGGACCTCACGCTGCTGCGGCTGGCCGCCGAGCGCGTGGGCCTCGCCATCGCCCACGCCCGCGTTTACGAGCGCGAGCACAAGATCGCGGAGACCCTTCAGCGCAGCCTGTTGCCCGATCACCTGCCGACGCTCCCGGGGCTCGCCGTGGCTGCGCGCTACCTGCCGGCAGCCTCCGAGGCCGAGGTGGGCGGCGATTGGTACGACGTGATTCCGATGGCGGGTGGCGCCGTCGGGCTCGTGATGGGAGACGTGGCGGGCAAGGGTCTCGCCGGGGCGTCCATGGTGGGCCGGCTTCGCAGCGCGCTGCGCGCATACGCGCTCGAGGGCCACGACGGCGCGCGGGTCGTGGAGCAGCTCAACAGGCTCCTATGGACCGAGGCAGAGGAGAGCCAGATGGCGACGATGCTGTACGTGATCGTCGACCCTGCCGCCAACAGCGTCCACTGGGTGAACGCCGGCCACCCGGCGCCGCTGATGCTCGTCGACGGCGAGCCCGGCTTCCTGGAGGGCGCAGGATCGGTGCCGCTCGGGGTCCTGCCGTTCCCCACCTACGAGGAGGTCTCGGCTCCGATGACCCCCGGCAGCACCCTGCTGCTCTACACCGACGGTCTCGTTGAGCGACCGGGCGAGAACATCGACGACGGCATGGCGGAGCTCGCCGCCCGCGTGCGGGAGGCGCCCGAGGACCCCGACGCCCTCTGCGACCACCTGCTCGCGACCCTTGTTCCCGCCGGCGGGGCCATGGACGACGTGGCGATCCTGACCCTGCGCAACCTTCCGGTGCCCGAGCGCTTCAGCGCAGAGTTCCCGGCGCAGCCCGAGTCCCTCGCGCCGATGCGCGCCATGTTGCGCCGCTGGCTCAGCCATGCCGGGGCGGGAGAGATGGAGATCGCGGAGATCACCACCGCCTGCGGCGAGGCGGCCACCAATGCGATCGAGCACGGAGGCGCCCGCGGCGGCACCAGCTTCCAGGTATCGGGCAGCCGAAATGGGCGCGAGGTCGAGCTCGCGGTGCGCGATCAGGGCTCGTGGCGCGAGGAGCGTCCGGGCGACCACGGGCGCGGCCTCGACCTGATGCGCACGCTGATGGATAGCGTTGCGGTCGAGCCCGCTGAGGAGGGGACCCTCGTCAGCCTCCGGCGGAGGCTCGGCGGGAAGGGAGGATCCGCGTGATGAACGACCTGGTGCAGGTGGAGATCGAGGAACGTGAGGGGGCCGAGGTGGTCGTCGCCCGCCTGACCGGCGAGCTCGACATCTCCGGCGCGGAGACCACGGGCCGGCGCATCACCGAGGCGGTGCCGAGCTCGGCGCGCGGGGTCGTGGTCGACATGAGCGATCTCGAGTTCATCGACTCGAGCGGCGTCTCGATGCTGTTCGCGCTGGCCCGCCGCGTCGGCAGCCGCCGCCAGGAGCTGCGCGTGGTGGCGCCCGCCGGAAAGCCGGTGGCGCGCGTGCTTGAGATCGTGGAGTTCGAGAGGGCCGCGCCGGTGCACGAGGACGTGCACTCCGCGGTGGCTGAGATCGCCTAAGCCCTAGGACTACGCCGGTGCCGCAGCCGTCTCACGGATGAAGCCCAGCACCGCCGCGTTGAACTCCTCGGCGCGCTCCAGCGAGAGGCCGTGCGGCGCGGCGGGGATGACGCTCAGCTTCGAGTCCGGGATCGCCGCGGCGATGTCCTTGGACTTCCAGATCGGCACCAGGATGTCGCGCTCCCCGCCGATCACCTGCGTCGGCATCGTGAGGGAGCCCAGCCGGTCGCGCGTGTCGTGGCAGCTGCATGCTGCGAGCTGCCGGCCGAAGGCCTCCGGGGGCTGCGGATGCGGGTTCTGCAGCATCGCGGTGCGGACGAACTCGACCATGTCCGGGTTCTCGTAGAACTCCTCGGAGTGGTTCAACAGCATCAGCTCGTCCACGTGCTGCTCGCGGCTGATCTGCATCACGCGCGCGCTCCAGACCTCGGCGAGCTTGCGGGAATAGGTCCCACCGGTCGAGAACGTGACGGCGAGCGTGAGTGTGCGCACCCGGTCGGGCGCCTGTAGCGCGATCTCCTGAGCGATCGCACCTCCCATGGACACGCCGAGGAGGTGGAAGGACTCGAGCTCGAGCTCGTCGGCGAGCGCGAGGGCGTCGCGGGCCATGTCGGAGATGTCATATCCGGGCTCGGCCATCGACGACTGGCCGACGTCGCGGTTGTCGAAGATCACGGTCCGGTGCTCCGCGGCAAAGGCCTGGACCTGGGGGATCCACGCCAGGGTGTCGCAGCTGAGGCCGTGCACGCAGAGCAGCGGCTCGCCCTCGCCATGGATCTCGTAGTAGAGCTGCTGTCCGTTTGCCTCTGCGATTGCCATTCGGGAAGCGTACTGGCTGGCCAGCCAACCTTGGTACGCTCGGCGGCCTGATGCCTGGGGTCGCGGTCGTGACCGGTGCGGGGCGTGGCTTCGGCCGCGAAATCGCGCGCGGCCTCGCGGGACGCGGCTACACCGTCCTTGCCACGGATCTCGACGCCGAGGCGGCGGCCTCGACGGCCGACGAGGTCGGCGGGTTTTCGATGCAGCTCGACGTGCGCGACCCGGAGGTGCACCGCGCCGCCGCCCGGGCCGCTGCCGAGCGAGGGCCGCTCGAGGTGTGGGTGAACAACGCCGGCGTGATGCGCGCGGCAGCCTCCTGGGAGCAGTCGGACGAGGACGTGCGGCTTCAGTTCGACGTGAACGTGATGGGTCTGATCTGGGGCTCGCGCGCCGCGGTCGAGACCATGCGGTCGGGCCCGGGGGAGAACCGGCACATCATCAACATCGCGTCGCTGTCTTCGCTGATGCCCGTTCCGGGGCTTGCCTTCTACGCGGCGTCGAAGCACGCCGTGCTCGGCTTCACCGGCTCGCTTCAGGGCGACCTTCTGGACGCCGGGATTCCGATCACGGTCCACGCGCTCTGTCCCGACGCGGCGGACACGCAACTGCTCCGGGAGCACGACGACGCGCCCGCCGCCGCGATCAACTGGTCGGGCCCGCGCCTGCTCACGCCGGTCGAGGTGGCGGAGCACACGGTGGCCCTGCTCGACTCGAAGGCGCTCGTGCGGGTGATCCCGCGCTGGCGCGGATGGGGCGCGCGCGTGACGGCGATGCTCGGGCGCCCGGGACTTCGGAGCGCAGCTGTGCTGCGCAGGCAGGGAGCTCGCCACAGAGCGAAAGCGATGAATGGAGGAACAGCGTGACTGAGACGACGACAGTTCCCGGCACCGGATCGAATGGTGCGGCTACCGCCGGCACGATCGAGGTGGAGAATCCGTCGACCGGGAAGGTGATCGCGAGCGTTCCGGTCGTGCCGCCCGGGCAGGTGGCCGAGCTGGTCGCGCGCGCCCGTGCCGCCCAACCCGGCTGGGAGGCGCTCGGCTTCGACGGCCGCGCGGCGGTGCTGAAGCGCTGCCAGAAGTGGGTCTCGGACAACTCTCAGCGCGTGGTCGACACGATCGTCTCCGAGACGGGCAAGGCGCATGAGGACGCGTTCGCGGCGGAGGTCGGCTACGCCGTCGGCTCCTTTGCGTTCTGGGCCAAGAACGCCGAGGGCTACCTCGCCGAGGAGCGAGTGAAGACGGCGTCGCCGTTCGTCAAGGGGCGCAAGCTGATCGTGCGCTACGCGCCCGTCGGAGTGGTCGGCGTGATCGGTCCCTGGAACTACCCGCTCACCAACTCGTTCGGTGACTGCATCCCAGCGCTCGCGGCAGGCAACGCGGTGCTGCTGAAGCCGTCCGAGGTCACCCCGCTCACCTCGATGCTGATGGCAGAGATGCTGCGCGAGTGCGGGCTGCCGGCGGACGTCTTCCAGGTGATCCCCGGCTACGGCCCGACCGGCGAGGCGCTGATCGATGAGGTGAACTTCGTGATGTTCACCGGCTCGACGGCCACCGGCAAGCGCGTGATGGAGCGCGCCGCTCGGACGCTCACCCCGGTGGCGCTCGAGCTGGGCGGCAAGGATCCGATGATCGTCTGTGCGGATGCGGACATCGAGCGCGCCGCGAACGCCGCGGTCCACTACTCGATGCAGAACGCCGGCCAGACCTGCATCTCCACCGAGCGCGTGTACGTGGAGGCGCCGATCTACGACGACTTCGTCCGACGCGTGACCGACAAGGTCGGTGCCCTGCGCCAGGGGGTCCCCGGCGCGCCGGGCTCCACCGACCTCGGCGCGGTGATCCACCCGCCGCAGTCGGACATCGTGGAGCGGCACGTGAAGGACGCGGTGGAGCGCGGAGCGCGCGTGGTGGTGGGCGGCGGCCGCAGCGACCAGAGCGGCCACTTCTTCGAACCGACCGTGCTCGTGGACGTGGACCACACGATGGCGTGCATGCGCGAGGAGACGTTCGGTCCCACGGTGCCGATCATGAGGGTCAGCGACGCCGAGGAGGCGGTGCGGCTAGCCAACGACAGCCCGTACGGGCTACAGGCGTCCGTGTGGACCAAGGACACGGCCAAGGGCGAGCGCCTGGCGCGCCGGATCGAGGCCGGAGCGGTGACCGTGAACGACGCCCAGGTGAACTACCTGGCGCTCGAGCTGCCGATGGGCGGATGGAAGGAATCCGGTCTCGGCACGCGTCACGGGGCGGACGGCATCCGCAAGTACACGAAGAAGCAGAGCGTGCTCGTCACGAGCTTCGCGCCCATGAAGCAGGACCTGCACATGATGCCGTACACGCGCAGGCGCTCTGCCTTCATCGCGAGGCTGATCAAGCTGGTCTACGGCCGCTGAGGGATCTGCCGATACAGCTGGGGTGCGGCTTCGCCTTGCCCTCCTCACTCTGATCGTCGTCGCGGCGCTCCCCGCAGCGCCGGCATCTGCCGATCCACCGATCGACGACTACGCCTACGACAAGGCCACCGACTGCCGCAAGAAGCCCACGCCGGGCGCGCTAGCGCTGGTGGACTGGCTCGAGAAGAACGCAAAGGGAACCTTCTGGGGAATCATGCGCTGCGAGCGCTGGGGCAAGAACAGCGCCTCGCTGCACGCGGAGGGCCGTGCCGTGGACTGGCACCTGGACTCCCGCCGCCCGGCGGACCGCCGCGAGGCGCGCCGCCTGATCGACCTCTGGCTCGCCACCGACGAAGCCGGCAACGAGCACGCGCTGGCCCGCCGGATGGGCATCCAGGAGATCATCTGGAACTGCCATTCGTGGTGGTCGGGCTCCGACGGGATGGGGAACTACTCGGCGTGTTACACCGAGCGGGGCCGGCGGCGCAAGCACGTGAACTACACGGAGGCGCACAAGGACCACATCCACATCGGGCTGTCGCGGGCGGGGGCGCGCAAGCGGACGTCGTTCTGGGCGCGCTGAGCCCGGTGCCACGAGTTTCGTCGCATAGTGAGACCTTTCTCGTGGCAGTGGCCAGTGAGGCTTCGGGCCGGGCGGGCGTGGGAAGCTTTGATGGATGGCAGGGTCGGATGGTGAGATCGCGGATGCGCCTGGGCGGTTTCGGCGTGCTTTCAATGCCCTAGCGCGGTTTGACGGGCGGGACGGTGTCGTGCGCGCCGCGCGGCTGCTGCGGGCTCGGTTGCCGGGCGATCATGCTTATGGCGATCCGCTGTCAGTTGCCGGGGATGAGCCGCCTCAGCTGATCGCGCAGCGGTTGGCCGCTGTCACGGATCGGCGGCCCAGTGCCGTGCGCGAGCTCGGGTTCGGTGCGATTCAGGTCTGGCAGGCGGTTTCCGAGGCGCAGGGTCGCGGGAGGGGCGATGAGCCGCTGGCGATCCTGTTCACGGATCTCGTCGGCTTCTCCGATTGGGCGCTCGACGCTGGCGATGACGCGGCGCTCGAGTTGCTGCGGACGGTTGGGCGGACCGTGGATCCGGTGATCAAGGATCGCGACGGGCGCATCGTGAAGCGTCTCGGCGACGGCGTGATGGCCGTGTTCGACGATGCCGGCGAGGCCGTGGATGCCGCGCTCGAGGCGAGTCGCGCCGTGTCGGGCATCGACGTGAACGGCTATAGCCCAGAGCTGCGCGGCGGCATCCACTTCGGAAGACCGCGGAAGCTCGGCAACGACTACTTCGGAGTCGACGTGAACGTGGCCGCCCGGGTGGCGGACGCCGCCGGTCCGGGCGAGGTGCTGATCTCGGAGCCGGTCTGCGAGCAGATCGGAGACTCGGACGTGGACCTCCGCCGCCACTGGCGCTTCAGGGCAAAGGGCACGCCGAGCGACCTGAAGGTCTTCTCGGCGAAGCTCGAGCCCTGAAACGGTCCGGTCCGCCCTGTCGTATGTGAGGCGTGATGGGGTCATCGCCTGGACGGGAGGTCGCTCTGGAGCCGATCGTGCGCCCCTGGTACCGGGTGGCTGGAGTCGGCGACGAGGCGTCGCTCATCAGGCAGGCCCGGGCGGGCTCCGCCGATGCGATCGAGTCGCTCGTGCGCCGGCATTGGGACAGCGCTCACCGGGCGGCGTTCCTGATCGTTCGCGACGCCGCCGCCGCGGAGGACATCGCGCAGGAGGCGATGCTCGCGGCGGTTCGCTCCATCGACAGCTTTGACCGCCGGCGGCCGTTTCGGCCGTGGCTGCACCGCATCGTCGTGAATCGCTCGCTCGACTGGCTGCGTGCCCGGGCGCGGAGGCCCGAGGTGAGCGCGGACCTGATTGGCGAGACGGAGGGGACGGCGGCCGGGTCGGATGCGCTGTCCGACGAGCTCATGCGCGCGCTCGGCCGGCTTGATGCTGACCAGCGTGCATTGATCGTCATGAGGCACCTGCTCGGCTACCGCTCGGCGGAGCTTGCACGGATGCTGGACCTGCCGGCGGGGACCGTACGGACGCGACTCGCGCGCGCACTCACGCGCCTGCGCGAGCTGCTCGAGGCTGAAGCGAGGGAAGACTCATGACTCCGGATCGACTGAAGGACCTCCTGAGCGACATCCCGACGCCGCCGGCCGTGCAGGCGCGCGAGCGGGCGGTCGTCGAAGCGCGTGCCGAGGTGGCGCAGCGTGCCACGGGCGAGGCGGCGGCGCGCGAGCGGCGCCCGCGTGTCCTTAGCCTCGTCGCCGCCGCCCTGCTGGTGATCGTCGTCCTCCTCACTCCTCCCGGTAGGGCGGCGAGCGCGTGGGTCGGCGACCTGGTCGGCATCGGCGACGTGGGCGGGCCACCCACGCAGAAGGATCAGGGGCGGTTCGCGGACGCGCGCACGGCGGTCGTGATCGACAACGGCGTGGCGCCGGACGGCACCCGCTACGAGTGGGTCGCGTACAAGTGCAGCGTCGGCCCAGGGGAGGCGGGCCCGGGACCCGAGTTCAAGGGGATCGGCGCGTCACTGAACTGGCCGGGCGTCAAGGGGCACGAGCGCGGCGGATCATGCGAGGAGCTGCAGGGCAGGCCGCGTGACCGCGTGTTCAGCGGGCACGGCGTCCATGTGCTCCCGTCGCAGATGAAGGGTGTCGCCGAGCCGGACCTGGTGATCTCCGGCGAGACTGGGCCGGATGTCCACCGGGTCAGCGTGATCTACACGGATGGCGACGGTGAGGAGTATGAACTGCCGGTGGACTTCGCCCGCGTCGAGGGGAAGCTACGCGAGCTGGCGAGTCAGCCCGAGCCGCTCGGCACCTTCGTGGCTTTCCTGCCGGCTGATTGGGCCGCGCGGGACGAGGTCGCTTCGCGCCTCGACCTTCGGGCGCAGCTCGGCACCGGGAAGCTGAAGCTCGGGCCGATCGGGCGCCGAGAGCGCGAGCAGGCGCGGAAGGCCTTCGAGGCGTGCCCGGCGACCACCCAGGGTCCGTCACCGGCTGACAAATGCCTCGCCGGGCGCCTGCCGCAAGGTCCCTTCGAATACGTCGCCTACGACAAAGCCGGTCGCGTGCTGGGACGAATCACGGAGCCGCTCATTGCCGCCTCGGTGCGTCCGGCCTACACGATCGAGGCAGAGGGCCGGGAGGAGCCGGGCGACGAGCGCGGTCGTAGGACGCCCGAGAGCGGGAGCTCCGCCGTGACGACCGTCATGACCGGCCGGTCCCCCGATGGCGCCCTCTTCGAGGTCTACCTCGAGCAGTCGGACTACGGGACGGGCATCGGCATCTTCTGGCCCTACGTGCCGTTCGCCGGCTGGGGCGCCTCCGGGGGCGCCGGCCTGCCGCCCTCGACCGCCTTCGGGCGACGCAACCCGGAGCAGGTGTTCGCCAAGCCCTACGGATTCCTGAACGACGCCTCGGAGGCGACGACACACAGGGTGCTGAGTGGCTTCGCGCGCACGAACGTGCAGCGCGTAGAGGTGCTTTACCAGGACGCTGACGGCGGTCAGCACCAGGCGCCGGTGAAGCTGACCCAGGTCACGGCCTCGATGCTGAGGGAGTTCAAGGGAAGCCATCCGTTCGGCTACTGGGTGGCGTTCGTGCCGCGCTCGGCCGGCCATCGCCCGATCGACGTGATCGCCTATGGGGAGAGCGGCGAGCGGCTGGCGGAGCCCTTCACTCTCCAAGATCCCTGAGCCAACGACGGCCACCAGGCGTAGGATGGACCCATGGGTGGCACATATCGTCACCAGGCTTTGATCGACGCCCCGGTGGAGGACGTGTGGGCCGTGGTGAGCGACCCGCGTACGCACCCGGAGTGGTGGCCGGATGTGGTGGACGTGCAACTCGAGGAGCCGCTTGTCGAGGGCGGCGAGTACACCCGCACCTCGAAGTTTGTGCCGTTCCTCGATGCCATGGAATCGGTGTGGGTGGCGGAGCGCCTCGAGGACCTGAAGGAGGCGCGCTTTCGCTGCACGGTTTCGGGCAGCTGGGCGCGCTTCACGCTCACGCCCGCGCAGGGTGAGACCTATGTGGAGCTCGAGAGTGGGATGGACCCCACCTCGCTCCGCTGGCGAGTCTTGAACGCCATGGGCGGCCGCGTCCTCAAGGACTGGATCGTGAAGGTGCTGGACGCATTGCCCAAGGAGGTGGTGGCACGACGGCTTGCACGCCGGGAGTAAGGCCCGCAAAGGGAGGGTATGTGCGAACCATCACGTCGCGGCCAGAATCGGCCGATAGTGTCGAATAGGTATGGAACGCCAGCACATCGACATCTCACGCGACCTCGACGGCGAGCCCGTCGTGCATGCGTGCTTCGATCTGCGCGCGGAGGAGATCGCGGCCTCCGCGCACGCCGTCGCGGCCAGCGCGGCGGAGCGCTTCCGCAACCACGAGATGTCGGCCGACGACGTGATCGAGTTCCGTGAGCTCACCGCACTGGCGGACGAGCTCGCCGAGCTTGTGGGCGGCGCCGGCACGATCGTGCTGCGCCCGGCGCGGCTCACCGCATATCGGCATTCGCTCGACTTCTTCGTCGCCTCGCGCGACGAGGCGGAGTGGATCCGCGAGGAGGATCGCGAGCCGCTCGCGATCCTCCGAAGTCTGCTGTTCCCGCTCGAAGAGCTCAGCGCCGAGGCGATGCGCGCCGCGCTGTCGCCGGCCGAGCGTCCCGTCTAGGGATACAGGTCCCCCTCCTCGCCCACCACGAAGATTGCGCTGACCGGGCAGTTGCCCGCGGCTTCGACGATCTCGTCGACCGACGCGCCGTCGGGATCCACGACGACCGCCTTGTCCTCCTCGTCGAGTTGAAAGACATTCGGGGCGGTATCGACGCAGTCGCCCGAGCCGATGCAGAGGGCCCGATCGACGGTTATCTCGATCCGGTTCTGCGGCGAGAGGTCAGGCATCAGCGCCGGCGGCGAAGCAAGATCAGCAGCACGAGCCCGGCGAGGGCGAGTGGCAACAGCGCGCGCAGTCCGGGCCCGGCGCCCGAGTCGTCGTGCGGCTCGGCACCGGCCGGCATTGCGAATTCCTCGGCGGCGAGCACGTCGTGCGGCTCGCGGATGCCGGTGGGATCGCCGGGGAAGCGGTTCTCTCGCGTGCCGATCCCGAACTCCTCGGCGGCCAGGACGTCATGGGGCTCGTCGATCCCGCTCGGGTCGGGCGGGACGTTGCGCTCGCTGCGTTCAGACTCAGTCATCGTCCCTATCGTTCCAGATCCATGGATGACGCCACCCGAACCGAGCTCGAGGCCGCTGCTTTCCGCACGCTGGTCAAGCATCTGCGCGAACGCACCGATGTGCAGAACATCGACCTGATGGAGCTGGCCGGCTTCTGCCGCAACTGTCTGTCTCGCTGGTATCGCGAGGCCGCTGAGGAGCGTGGCATCGAGCTCGAGGACTCGGAGGCGCGGGAGATCGTCTACGGAATGCCGTACTCGGAATGGAAATCCAAGCACCAGGCGCCCGACCCGGCTGGCTGAGGCGCTCCGCGCCGCTGGTCGCGCTGCTGTGCGTGGCGCTCCTCGCCGCGGGCTGCGGGCGCGACTCGGGCGGGGAGGGCACGCGGGACAACGCCGCCGAGTCCGAGGAGGTCGTTCTGACCCCGGAGGCCGCCCGCGAGGGGCGCAAGCGCCAGCTCGAGCAGCCGCAGGCTCCGCGCTCCAAGGCACAGGTGGTGGAGCTGCTCGGCGCCGGCTCGGCCCAGAGCATCGGGGTCGATCCGACCGACGACGCGCCGAGCCCCGGTGCCCCGACCGACGCGGAGGTGCGGACCGAGCTGCGGGAGGCGCGGGCATCGCTCGCCAAGTTCACGAAGCACCTCAACTCCACCGCATTCCTCCAGACGGGCCCGCGCGCCCGGGTACTGAGCGACGGCACCGCCATCGCGCCCAAGAACGCCCCCGAGGTGGTGAAGCGCGTGATCATGGCCGCCAACGAGATCGCGAAGTTCCCTTACAAGTGGGGCGGCGGCCACGGCGCCTGGCGCGACAACGGCTACGACTGCTCGGGCTCCGTTTCGTTCGCGCTGGCGGGGGCGGGCCTGCTGCAGAGCCCGCTGACCTCGGGCGGATTCATGAACTACGGCGCCCCCGGTCAGGGCCGCTGGATCACGATCTACGCCAACAACGGGCACATCTTCATGTTCGTTGCCGGCCTTCGCTTCGACACGAGTGGGCAGGGCCGCGCGGGCACGCGCTGGCAGGCCGAGTCGCGCTCGACCGCGGGCTTCGCCGTGCGCCACATCCCCGGCCTCTAGCCGGAATACGGGGGCGCCTCGCCCCAGCCCCAGCGGGGCACGGGCGCCTCAGGCGGAGGCGTGGCCTCCGGCTGCGAGTTCTCCACCGCCAGGCGCGTTCCCCACTCGATGTACGCGACGAACGCGGAGCGGAACTCCGGGTCGCTTGGCAGCCCGGCGTCATCGGCGGCGTCGCAGATCAGCTGCACCCAGCGCCGCCGCATCGGCTCGGTGAGTGCACGCCCCCGGTGCTTCGCAAGCATGTGTGGATAGCCGCCGCGTTCCTCCGTGTAGCGCGGCGGGCCGCCGAACACCTCTCCGAGCCACATCGCCACGTACTGCGGGTGGTGGGCGTCCATCCCGCGGAACACGGGCTCCAGCAGCTCGTCGGCACTGACCCTCTCGTAGAAGAGCTCCGTGAGGCGTTCGAGAGCCTCGCCGCCGCCTGCCCACTCGTACAGGCTCGGCGCGCCGGCGCTCACAGCTCAAGCTCCGCAGGTTCGAGCTCAAGCTCGACGAGCCGTCCGGCGCGCAGCACGCGGACGCTCACCGGCGTGCCGATCAGCTCGGCCACCATCAGCCGCTGAAGGTCCTCGACCCGCTCGGTGTGCGTGCCGTTCACGGACAGGATCAGATCCTCCGGTCGGATGCCGGCGCGGGCGGCCGGCCCGCCGTCCACCACCTCCACGACCTCGATGCAGCTGTCCGAGCCGGTCTCGGCCCGAGCCTGCGGCGGCACCGGGCGCGGCCCGCCCGCGATGCCCAGGTATGCGCGGCGCACGCGCCCGTCCGACATCAGGCCCGCGATCACCCGCTGGGTGGTCTCGTTGATCGGCACGGCGAGGCCGAGGCCGATGCCGGCCACGGCGGTGTTGATGCCCACCACGCGCCCGCGACTGTCGGCCAGCGCCCCTCCCGAGTTCCCTGGGTTGAGGGCGGCGTCGGTCTGGATCACGTTGTCGATTATTCGGGCGGCCCGCCGCGAGCGAGCGGGCAGGGAGCGTCCCAGGCCCGACACCACGCCGGCGGTCACCGAGCCGCCGAGGCCGTGCGGATTGCCGATCGCCACCACGAGCTGGCCCACGCGCAGGCGCTCGGCGTCACCCAGCTCGGCGGGGGTGAGCGCCCCGCCCTCGGCGCGCAGAAGCGCAAGGTCCGAGAGCGGATCGCGGCCGACCACCTCGAAGCGCTCCTCCCGGCCGTCGGCGAAGGTGGCGCGCCCGCGCGCGGTCGATCGCCCGACCACGTGAGCCGAGGTGAGCAGGAAGCCGTCGGGCGTGAGCGCCACCGCGCTGCCCGCGCCGGCGGGAATCTGGCCCGCACGCGTGCGGCGGAGCACGCGCAGGCTCGCCACGGAGGGGGCGAGCCGCTCGGCCACGGCAGTTACCGCGCGCGAGTAGGCGTCGAGCGCCTCGGAGTCGGATGCGCTGGGTGGTTCTGCGAGTTCCGGCGAGGTCACGCCGCCGCCTTCACCCCGAAGCGTGCGGTCACCGTGCGCTCGTCGGTGCCGTGCACGACGCCGAGCTCGAGCTCGCCGCCGCCCGCCGCCACCGAGTCGAGCGCGCTGTAGAGCGACTCCACGCCCTCCACGGGCTTGCCGCCGATGGACACGATCAGGTCACCGGGCTCGAGGCCCGCGCCCTCGCCAGGGCTGCCCTCCTCGACCCCGCGCACGAGCAGACCGTCGCGCTCGGGCAGCCCGACCGCGCTGCGCAGGCGCCGGGCCACGCGCGGGGGAGCGATCGCCACGCCGAGCCGATGCGGCGCGGACGCCTCGCCGCGGGCCAGCAGCAGGGCGCGCTCGTGCACCGCTGCGCTTGCGGGCACCGCGAGGATCAGGCCGCCGTCGAGGCGCAGGCTGTTCACCCCCAGAAGGTTGCCGTCGGGATCCACCAGTGGGCCACCCGACGAGCCGCGGGGGAGCGGCGCCGTGTGCTCGATTGCGCCGTGCACGCGGCGTCCGCGAGGTCCGCGGAAGCTGCGCTCTCCCGAGGAGACGAAGCCGAGCGTCGCCCGGAGGCCGCGCCCGCCGGGATTGGCCAGCGCCACCACCGGCGCGCCGATGCCCGGCGCCTCGGCCGGCTCCCAGCGCACGGCCGGGGCGTCACCGGTGTCGACAGCGAGCACGGCGAGGTCGAGGTCCGCGTCGCTTCCGCTGAGCTCGGCCCGTTCGCGCCGGCCATCGTGGAACGAGACGGTGACCTCCTCGCGCCGGAGGTTGTGGGCGCTCGTGAGGATCTGGCCGTCTGCGATCACGACGCCGGATCCGTGACCCCAGCCGCGGCCGAGTCCGACGACGGAGGGACCCACGCCCTCGGCCACCCCCGCGATGGTTTCCTGGAGGGTCTGCACTGTGTTCATAACTGCTCCCAGAGAGTGACTTGCGAATTGCTAGCGACTATACACCTCGATAGGATCCGGCTCTGATGCCCGAACCCACCACCTCACCCCTCGCCGCCGCTCTCGACAGCGTGGGCGACCGCTGGACGCTCCTGCTCGTGGAGGGCCTGCTCGAGGGGCCGCGGCGCTTCGGCGACCTCCAGGAGCAGCTGCCCCGTATCGCGCCCAATGTGCTCACCAAGCGGCTGCGGCGCCTCGAGAGCGAGGGGCTGGTGGTGGCCCAGCCCTACAGCGAGCGCCCTCAACGCTACGTGTACGAGCTCACGACGTCGGGCCACGAGCTGGCCGGAGCCCTGCGCCTGCTGGCAGATTGGGGGGCTCGCCACCAGGAGGCCGGAGAGCCGCCCCGCCACGACGCCTGCGGCACGCCGGTGGAGGCGCGCTGGTGGTGTCCCACGTGCGAGCGCCCAGTCGACGAGGGGGAGGCGGTCGGCCTGCACTTCGCCTAACCTTCGAGGCCTAGTGGAGGATCAGCCCACCCGGGTCCTCGAGGGCGGCAGGCGTCCGTCCCCACCGCCGCGCTCGGGCGGCGCGCCGCCGCGTGGGCCGGGACGCCCGCCAGGCCGGGAGCCCGAGGAGGTGTACCGGCGCCGGAGACTCGTGGCGGCTGCGGCCGGAGGGATCGTCTTTCTCCTGCTCATCGTGGTGATCGTGAGCGCCGGCGGGAGCGACCCGGAGCCGAAGAACTCGCCGTCCGATCTCGGCGTGGGTGGCACGACCACCTTCGACCGGTCCGACCGCCAGCGCACCACCACGACCCAGACGGACACGGAGAGCACGGCCACGCCCGCGGCGCCGACCACCCCGCCGGCCGACGGCACCGGCGACAGCACCGCCACACCCGCCCCGGCCCCGCCGCAGGGCGAGGGCGGCGGCGTCGGCCAGGCGCCCGCAGAACCCGCCCCGGCCCCGCCCGAGGGCGAGGGCGGCGGCGCCGAGGCGCCGGTTCCCTAGACCTCCGGCGGGCGCCGCAGCCGCTTCAGCTCGCCGCGGCGGCGCTTCGCCTCCGCCCGCCTGCGCCGCGACGCTTTCGTCTGTTTCGTCGCGCGCCTCGGCCGCTGCACCGTCAGCGCGCTCTCGAGGCGGCCGCGCAGGCGCTCGAGCGCCAGCGCTCGGTTGCGCGCTTGGCTGCGCGTGTCCTGCGCCACCGCGCGCACGACCGGGCCGAGCCGAGCCGCGATCCGCAGCCGCTCCTCTTCGCTCAGCGCCTCCGAGGAGCAGACGTCGAACACCGCCTCCACGCGCGAGGCGGTCACGTTGGCATGCTGTCCGCCGGGTCCCGACGAGCGGCTCGTGCGCATCTCGATCTCCGAGAGCGGGATCTCGGCGTGGCGCCCTATGCGGAGCGGGTCCTCCATCGCAGCGGCACGCTAGCGCCAGGTCGTGACAAGCTCCCGCGCGATGCGCGTTGCGGTGGTGGGCCACGTCGAGTGGTGCGAGTTCGCCGAGGTGCCGCACGTACCGCGGCCGGGAGAGATCGTGCACGCGGCCGAGACGTTCGAGGAGCCGGCGGGCGGCGGTGCGGTGGCCGCCGTGCAGCTGCGCAAGCTCGCCGGCGAGGCCACGCTGTTCACGGCCTTCGGCGACGACGAGACCGGGCACCGCACCGACGCGGAGCTGCGCGAGCACGGGGTGCGCGTGGAGGGGCGCTTCCATTCCGAGCCGCAGCGTCGCGCGTTCGTGCACCTCGACTCGGACGGCGAGCGCACCATCACGGTGCTCGGCCCGCGGCTGGGCCCGAGCGGCGACGACGACCTGCCCTGGGACCTGCTCGACCACACGGACGCCGTCTACGTGACGGCGGGTGACCTCGACGCCGTGCGCCACGCCCGCCGCGCGCGCGTGCTCGTGGCCACGCCGCGTGGGCTCGACACGCTCGCCGAGGCCCACGTGCAGCTCGACGCGCTGGTGTCGAGCGGGAGGGATCCCGGCGAGCGCTACAGCCCCGGCGACCTCGAGCCCGAGCCGAAGGTCGTGGTGCGCACGATGGGGGCGGCCGGCGGAGAGTGGGAGACAGCGAGCGGCGAGCAGGGCCGCTGGGGACCGGCGGAGCTGCCCGGTCCGGTCCGCGACTCCTACGGCGCCGGCGACAGCTTCGCGGCCGGCCTCACGTACGGGCTGGGGGCCGGCTGGGAGATCGCGAAGGCGGTGGAGCTGGCGGCCCGCTGCGGTGCCGCATGCCTCACGGGCCGCGGGCCGTACGGCGCGCAGCTCGAGCTCGACAGCTGACTCAGGCCACTCGACCGTCGGGCGGCTCGATCGGCAGGCCGTCCTTGACCCACGCCTTCAGCCCACCGTCCAGGTTGTGCGCCTCGAAGCCGGCCGCAGCGAATGCCTGGGCGGCGAGCGCCGACCTGCTGCCCGAGCGGCAGTAGAAGACGATCGGCCGCTCGCGGTCGAGCCTCTCCGCGCCGGCGGTGAGCTGGTCGAGCTCGATGTGGAGCGTGTCCGCTATGTGGCCGGCGTCGCGTTCGTAGCCCTCGCGCACGTCGACCCCCTGCGCGCCGTTCCGAAGCAGCTCGGCGGCACGGCTCGGGGACAGGTCCTCGGGGGCTCCGGCCATGGCGAGCGAGGCTACTAGCCGCTCGGTTAGGGTTCGGCGCATGGCGGAATGGACCACTCGCGGGAAGACAGTGCTGATCACCGGTGCCGCTCGCGGCCTTGGTGCCGAGACCGCGCGCCGGGTCGCGGCGCGGGGCGCGAACGTGGCGCTGGTCGGCCTGGAGCCCGAGGAGCTCGAGCGCGTTGCGGCGCAATGCGGCGCGAAGGCGGCCTGGTTCGAGTGCGACGTGACCGACGTCGACGCGCTGGAGCGCGCTGTCGCGGGAGCGGTCGAGCGCTTCGGCGGCATCGACGTGGTGATGGCGAATGCGGGCATCGCGGCCGGCGGGATGGTCCGGTCGACGGACCCGGCCGCCTTCGAGCGCACGATCGAGATCAACCTGCTGGGCGTGTGGCGCACGGTCCGCGCGGCGCTGCCGCACGTGATAGAGCGCGAGGGATACGTCCTGGTGATCGCTTCGCTCGCGGCCGCGGTCCACGGGCCGGGCATGGCCGCCTACTCGGCGAGCAAGGCGGGCGCCGAGGCATTCGCGGACTCCCTGCGTGTGGAGGTGAAGCACCTCGGCGTGGACGTGGGCGTGGGCTACTTCGCCTTCATCGACACCGACATGGTGCGTGGCGGGGATTCTCACCCGGCGCTCGGGCGCTTCCGCTCTGAGGCCGGCTGGCCCTTCAACAAGACCTATCCGCTGTCGATGGCCGGAAAGGGCATCGCCGACGGCATCGAGGAGCGGCGCCGCTGGGTGGTCGTGCCCAGCTGGGGCCGCGCGCTGCTGGTGCTGCGAACCGCGCTTGCGCCGCTGCTCGACAGGGCATCGTACGACACCGCAGCCGAGGCCGACGCCGTGTTCATGAAGGACGTGGACGAGCGCGGTGCCGCGGCCGCGTCGTCGCCCGTCGGCGCCGGCGGAGCAGCCGCGGCGGGTGTCGCTGACGAGACGCCGCGCGGCGGCGAGGCCGACCGCGCGGCCGAGAGCGAGCCCGAGCCCGAGCGCGAAACCGCCGCCGGCTAGCTCTCGTCGCCCTCGTCGTCCGAGAGGCGCTGCTCGTCGGGGTTGCTCGCCGCGTTCGGGTCCGTGGGACCGCCGGGGATCGGCTCGCCCTTGAACTCGTCGGGGTCGTCGACCTCCTCGCCGCCCACCTCCACCGAGCCGTCCTCGCGGTGGCGCACCGAGTCCGGGCCCAGGTTGGCCTCCGGGCCCTCGTCGTAGCTGTGGTCGCCTTCCTTGCCGCCGAAGGTCTCGTACTTCGCCTGCCCGTCCGGCCAGTCCTCCAGCTTCTCGGGCGGATCCTCCTCGAGCTGCTGGATCTCCTCCTTGGCCTCCTCCATCTTCTGCTGATGCTCTGTCTTCTCTTCGTCGCTCATGAAGCCTGCGCTACCCAAAGAGGCGGCCGGGCATGCGACTATCGTCATAAGACGCCATGGCCAAGCGCGACCCTCGCATGATCCCTCTGGGCTACGGCAAGTTCGTGCGCGCGGACAAGATCTACGCGCTCGTGCCGCTCGAGGGCTCCGAACGACAGGACGGCCGCCGCACCTACGTGCACGTGGACGGCCTGACGGAGCCGATCGTCGCCTCGCGCTCCGAGCGGGCGATCATGGCCGACGTGGAGATGGCGCTCGCGGAGGCGGCCGGCCTGTCGCGGCGCTCACGCGCCAGCTCGACGGCGTCCGGCCAGGAGAGCCTGCTCTAGAGGGCGCATCGGTGTCGCAAGCGGTGAGCCGCGCCGCGTAGCGGGGTTACGCCCGGCGCAAGGGCGCACGAGCGAGGCACTGAAAGCGGCCGCGCGCCCACTCCATCCGCGTTTTGCATACATGTCATGCAAAACGCGGAGAGAGTCGCCGGAAACGGCTACAAGTCTTCGACTGCTTTCAGCACTTTCTGCACCGACTCCTTCGCGTCGCCGAACAGCAGCGACGTGTTCTCCGCGTAGAAGAGCGGGTTGTCGATGCCCGCGAAGCCGGTGTTCATCGAGCGCTTCAGGACGATCACCGCGGCGGCCTTGTCCACGTCGAGGATCGGCATGCCGTAGATCGGTGAGTCGGCGACGTCGCGCGCCGCCGGGTTCGTAACGTCGTTGGCGCCGATCACGAGCGCCACGTCGGTCTGCGGGAACTCCGGATTGATCTCGTCCATTTCCTTGAGGCTGTCGTAGGGCACGTCGGCCTCGGCGAGCAGCACGTTCATGTGGCCCGGCATCCGGCCGGCCACGGGGTGGATCGCGTACACCACCTCCACTCCGCGCTTCTCTAGTGCGTTCGCGAGGTCGCGCACGGCGTGCTGCGCCTGAGCCACCGCCAGCCCGTAGCCGGGCGCGACCACGACCTTGCTCGCGTACGCGAGCTGGATCGCAACGTCGGCGGCATCGGTAGAGCGCACGGGCTTCTCCTCGCCGTCGCCGGTCGCTCCCGGCGCTGTCCCGCCGCCCCCGAAGCCGCCCTTGAAGATGTTGAGGATCGAGCGGTTCATCGCCTCGGCCATCAGCATCGTGAGGATCGAGCCCGAGGCGCCCACGAGCATGCCGGCCACGATCAGCGCCACGTTGTCGAGCGCGAGTCCGGCCGCAGCCGCGGACAGTCCCGTGAAGGCGTTCAGCAGCGAGATCACCACTGGCATGTCGGCGCCGCCGATCGGCAGCACGAACATGTTGCCGAGGATCGCCGCGGCTACCAGGATCACGATGAAGAGGCCCTCGGACTCGGTGCCGGACGCGATCACCACGGAGCAGCCGATGCAGATGGCCAGCAGCGCGATGTTGATGAATTGCTGGCCCGGCAGCTGGATCGGCCGCCCGGGCAGGATCTCCTGGAGCTTCCCGAAGGCGATGTTCGAGCCCCAGAAGGAAACCGAGCCGATGATCGCCGCGAACAGGATGGGAATCAGCGTCTCCAGCGCCGGGTTGCCGCCGTGCTCCAGCGCCTCGCGGTACTCCACCCACGAGATGAGCGCCACCGCGCCACCGCCGACGCCGTTGAACAGCGCCACCATCTGCGGCATCGCGGTCATCTTCACTGAGCGCGCCGCCGGCACTCCGACGGCCGTGCCGATGGCCACGCCGAGCGCGATCAGGCCGTAGTCGCCGACCGACTCGATCAGCAGCGTTGCGATCACTGCGATCGCCATGCCCACGGCGGCGACGCGGTTGCCCCTGCGTGCCGTGCGCGGATGGTTCAGCAGCCGCAGGCCGAGGATGAAGCAGATGAAGGCGAAGATGTAGAGGACCCGAATGAAGTCGGGGTCCTGGAGGAAGCTGGCCGTGTACATCAGTCGCGTCTCTTGAACATCTCGAGCATGCGGTCGGTGACCAGGAACCCGCCGACCACGTTGATCGTCCCGAAGGCGATTGCGATCACGAGCAGGAAGTCGTCAAGGAAGCCGGTGGCTTCCCCGATCACGATCAGGCCGCCCAAGAGCACGATCCCGTGGATCGCATTGGTGGCAGACATCAGCGGCGTGTGCAGCGTGTTCGGCACCTTCGAGATCACCTCGAAGCCCACGAACGCGGCGAGCACGAGGATGGTGAGTTCGGTGATGAGGTCCATGGCTAGGCGGTCACCCCTGCGGCACTGCGCGCGCCCTCGTGCACGATCTGACCGTCGCGGGTGATGCAGGCGCCGGCGATCACCTCGTCCTCGAAGTCGAGCGTCAACTCGCCGTCGGCGACCATCAGGTCGAGCAGCGACTGCACGTTGCGTGCGTACAGGCTCGACGCGTGGTCCGGCATCGTGGCGGGCAGGTTGAGGGGTCCGAGGATGGTCACGTCCTCCTTCACGACGGTCTGGCCGGCCTCGGTGAGCTCGCAGTTGCCGCCGGTCTCGGCGGCGAGGTCCACGATCACCGAGCCCGGGCTCATGTTCTTCACGGCCTGCTCGGTTACGAGCAGCGGGGCCCGGCGGCCCGGCACCGCGGCGGTCGAGATGACCGCGTCCATCTTGCCGATCTCCTCCGCGAGCAACTCGCGCTGGCGCTGCTGCTCCTCGTCTGTGAGCTGGCGCGCATAGCCGCCCGCCGCCTCGGCGTCCTCGAGGCCCATGTCGAGCTCGAGGAAGCGCGCACCGAGCGACTCGATCTGCTCCTTCACGGCCGAGCGCACGTCGAAGGCGTGCACCACAGCACCGAGCCGGCGCGAGGTGGCGATGGCCTGGAGGCCCGCCACGCCCGCGCCGAGCACGAGCACCTTGGCGGGGCGGATCGTTCCCGCCGCGGTGGTGAGCATCGGGAAGAAGCGCGGCAGCTCCTGGGCGGCGAGCAGGGCGGCCCGGTAGCCGGAGACGGTGGCCTGCGAGGAGAGGGCGTCCATCGACTGCGCGCGCGTGATGCGCGGGATGGCCTCCATGGCGAAGCTGGTCACGCCGCGCTCGGCGAGCGCTCGAACCGTGTCCGACGCGGTGAGCGGCTGAAGGAAGCCTACGAGGACCGAGCCCTCGGCGAGGCGCGCGATCTCCTCGGCGGAGGGGGGAGCGACCTTGGCGATCACATCACCGGAGAAGCCGTCGCCGATGCTGGCGCCGGCCTGCTCGTAGGCGGCGTTCGGGTGGTGGGCGCCCTCGCCGGCACCGTCCTCGATGGTCACCTGGATCCCGTTCTGGATCAGGCGTTCGACCACCTCCGGCACCAGCGCCACTCGGCGCTCACCCTCGGCAACTTCCTTGGGTACTGAGACGTTCATAAGTCGCAACCGTTCCGGGGGCGCGGCATCCTACACTCTTGCCTAGCTCACCTGATGCAAGGCAAAACAGTCGAGAAGCTGGATCGCGTGGTCGTTCGCTTTGCGGGCGACTCGGGTGACGGTATGCAGCTCACGGGCAGCCGCTTCACCGACGCCACGGCGATGGTCGGGAACGACCTCGCCACGCTTCCCGACTTCCCGGCCGAGATCCGCGCTCCGGCGGGCACCCCGCACGGCGTCTCCGCGTTCCAGATCCACTTCGCCTCGCGCGACATCCTCACCCCGGGGGACCACCCGAACGTGCTGGTGGCTATGAACCCCGCCGCGCTGATCACGAACGTGGGGACGCTCGAGAAGGGCGGCATCGTGATCGTGAACGAGGACGGGTTCAGCGATCACAACGTGCGCAAGGCTGGCTATGAGTCGAACCCGCTCGAGGACGGCTCGCTCGACGACTACCAGGTCTTCCGGGTGCCGATGACCTCGATGACGGTCCGCGCGACCGAGGGCATCGACGACATCACGGCGCGCGACGCCGCGCGCTGCAAGAACGTGTTCGCACTCGGGCTCGTGTCGTGGATGTACGGTCGCCCGACCGAGCCGACGGTGGCGTGGATCGAGAAGAAGTTCGCCGACGTCCCCGCCGTCGGCGCCGCGAACCTCGCCGCCTTCCGGGCGGGCTACAACTTCGGCGAGACGGCCGAGCTCCTGGCGGTGCACTACGAGGTGGACGCAGCGCCCGCGCCGCCCGGCACCTACCGCAACGTGAACGGCACGCAGGCGCTCGCCTATGGGCTGGTGGCGGCCGCGGTCCAGTCCGGGCTCGGTCTGTTCTACGCGAGCTACCCGATCACCCCGGCCTCGGAGCTGCTGCACTCGCTCTCGCGCCACCACCGGCTCGGCGTGCGCACGATCCAGGCGGAGGACGAGATCGCTGCCGTGAACATGGCGCTCGGCGCAGCCTTCTCCGGGCACCTGGGCGTGACCGCCACGAGCGGGCCGGGCATGGATCTGAAGGCGGAGACGATCGGCCTGGCCGTGGCGTACGAGCTGCCGCTCGTGGTGGTGGACGTCCAGCGTGCGGGCCCCTCCACCGGCATGCCGACCAAAACCGAGGCGGCCGACCTGATGATGGCGCTGCACGGACGACACGGGGAGTCGCCGCTGCCGGTGATCGCGGCATCGACCCCGTCGGATTGCTTCGACTGCGCAATCGAGGCGGCACGCATAGCGATCATCCACCGCACGCCCGTGATCCTGCTCAGCGACACGTTCCTCGCGAACTCGTCGGAGCCGTGGAAGCTGCCGGACGTGGCGTCGCTCCCGGAGATCGATCCGAACTTCGCGACCGACCCGGCGGGCTTCATGCCGTACGCCCGAGACGCCAACCTGGCGCGTCCCTGGGCGGTTCCCGGCACCCCGGACCTGCGCCACCGCATCGGCGGGCTCGAGAAGGAGGACGGCACCGGGAACATCTCGTACGAGCCCGCGAACCACGAGCACATGACGCACCTGCGCGCCGAGCGGATCGCGCGGGTGTCGGTGCCGGACATCGAGGTGGACGATCCAGACGGCGCCTCTCTGCTCGTACTCGGCTGGGGATCGAGCTACGGAGCGATCCAGGGAGCGGCCCGGAGGCTGCGCCGCGAACAGGGTCTGCGCGTAGCCACGGCGCACATCAGGCACCTCAACCCGCTGCCCGCGAACACCGGCGAGCTGCTGCGCTCGTACGAGCGCGTGCTGGTGCCCGAGATGAACATGGGCCAGCTGGTGAAGGTCCTGCGAGCCGATTTCCTCGTGGATTGCGAGAGCTTCACGAAGGTGGACGGACTGCCCATCTTCACCAGAGACATGATGGAGGTGATAGCTCCGAGATGCTGACCAAGGCCGACTTCTCGTCGGATCAGGAGACGCGCTGGTGCCCCGGCTGCGGCGACTACGCCGTGCTGGCCTCGGTTCAGTCGTTCATGCCGGAGCTGGGCATCCCGCCGGACAAGATCGTCTTCGTGACGGGCATTGGCTGCGCCGGCCGGTTCGTCTACTACATGGACACCTACGGGATGCACGGCATCCACGGGCGCGCGCCCGCCCTGGCCACCGGCGTGGCCACGTCGCGGCCCGATCTGTCCGTGTGGGTGGTGAGCGGTGACGGCGATGCGCTCTCGATCGGCGGCAACCACCTGATTCACACGCTGCGCCGCAACGTGCCGCTGAAGATCCTGCTCTTCAACAACCAGATCTACGGGCTCACGAAGGGCCAGTACTCGCCGACGAGCGAGGAGGGCAAGGTCACCAAGTCCACGCCGTTCGGGTCGCAGGACCACCCGTTCAACCCGGTGGCGCTGGCGCTGGGGGCCGAGGCGAGCTTCGTGGCGCGCACGGTGGACACCGACAAGGCGCACGTGGCCGAGACGCTGCGGGCGGCCGCCGCCCATCAGGGCGCCGCCCTCGTCGAGATCTACCAGAACTGCAACGTCTTCAACGATGGGGCCTTCGACGCCGTTCGGGCGAAGGGCCAGCGGGAGCTCAACCAGATTCGCCTGGAGCACGGTCAGCCGGTGAAGTTCGGCATCGAGGGAGAGCGCGGAGTGGCGCGGGGCGCCGACGGCCGGCTTCAGATCGTCGAGGTGGCCGACGTGGGCGAGGACGCCCTGATCGTCCACGACGCCGAGCGAGCAGACCCGAGCCTCGCGTTCGAGCTGGCGCACCTGGCCGACCGCCCGACCGGCCCGACCCCGATCGGAGTGTTCCGCTCGGTGAAGCGGCCGGTGTAC
>Ga0190265_10000491_pt1 | contig 27873 bp, 28 predicted proteins | sample Popmic124T_FD_133135 | JGI IMG/M metagenome (GOLD analysis project Ga0190265, IMG submission 133135) | Populus adjacent soil microbial communities from riparian zone of Indian Creek, Utah, USA - 124 T | ecosystem: Environmental > Terrestrial > Soil > Riparian zone | place: USA: Utah | collected...
CGCGGACCTGGCGCATGCCGGAGACGTCCAGCCCGAGCGCGAGATCGTCGTGACCGGCGAGCGCCAGGCCGAATCGGGCTATCGGGTCAGCGACAGCGTCACGGCGATGCGCACCGACACGCCGCTGATCGACACCCCGCAGGCCATCAGCGTCGTCACCGCGCGCCAGATCGAGGACCAGGCCGCGAACAGCATCGGCGACGCGATCCGCTATGCGCCGGGCGTCTTTTCCGCCCAGGGCGAGGGCAATCGGGAGACCCTCATTTTCCGCGGCATGACCACCACCGGCGACTTCTTCGTCGACGGCATCCGCGACGACGTCCAGACCTATCGCGACCTCTACAATATCCAGCGGCTCGAAATCTTCCGCGGCCCGAACGCGATGATCTTCGGCCGCGGCGGCTCCGGCGGCCTCGTCAATCGAGTCACCAAAGCCGCCGGCTGGCAACAGGTGCGCGAACTGCGGCTTGAAGCCGGTATGTACGATCACTACCGCGGCAGCGTCGATTTCGGCGGGCCGGTGAGCGAAGCGGCCGCGCTCCGCGTCACCGGCGTCTACCAGAATAGCGGCAGCTACCGCGACGGGGTCGATTTCGAGCGGTGGGGCGTCAACCCGACCGCCTCGTTCCGGATCGGCCCGGACACGCTGATCCAGATCGGCTATGAGCATTTCCAGGACGACAGGGTCGCCGATCGCGGAATTCCCTCGCAGTTCCGCCCGGCCGGCTTCACCGGCGCGGTCGGCCCGCTCGATACGCGGCGAGGGCAGTTCTTCGGCGATCCGGAGCAGAGCCCGACCTTCACCGACACCGACGCGGGCAATCTCTACATCGCCCACGATTTCGGCGGCGGCGTCACCTTGCGCAACCGCACCCGCTTTGCCGATTATGACAAATTCTACCAGAACGTCTTTCCCGGCACGCTGAACGCCGCGACCGTGACCAACACCGCCGTCGCGACCCCGGCGCCCGGCCTGCCGATCGGCAGCTATGCGCCGGGGACGATCGTCCAGATCCAGGCCTACAACAATGCGACCGAGCGCCGGAATTTCATCAACCAGACCGATCTGAACGCGGAATTCTCCACCGGAAGCGTGCGGCACACGCTGCTCGTCGGCGCCGAATTCGGCCGCCAGACGACGGACAATCTGCGCCTCGAGGGCTTTTTCCCGGTTCCCGGCAACGCAAGCGGCGTGCAGACGATCTTCGCAACCGTGGCCGAACCGCGAATCGACCGTCCGGATATGCTGTGGCGGCCGATCGCGAGCAGCGGCGACAATTTCGGTACGCTCGACATTGCGGCCGGCTACATCCAGGACCAGATCGCCTTCTCGCCCCGGTTCGAGCTTGTCCTCGGCATTCGCTACGAGCATCTCGTCACCGAGGTGACCGACCGGCGCACGATCGGCTTTCCCGTCGGCGGGCAGCGCGATTTCCGCGCGGTCGACAATCTGTGGTCGCCGCGCGCCGGGCTGATCTTCAAGCCGGCGGGCAATGCCAGCCTCTATGCCAGTTTCTCGCGCTCCTATTTGCCGCGCGGCGGAGACCAGCTGACGTCGCTCAATCTGAGCAACCAGAGCCTCGATCCGGAGCGCTACACCAATTACGAGATCGGCGCGAAGTGGGACATCGTCCCCAATTTCAACGTCAGCGCCGCTATCTATCAGCTCGACCGCGAGAATGTGCTCGTCCTGATCGATCCCAACAATCCGGGCGCCGGGACCGAGCTCGGCGGCGGCCAGCGCTCGCGCGGCTTCGAGATTGCGGTCGCCGGCAATCTGACGCCGCAGCTCAGCATGGTCGGCGCCTACACCTACCAGGAGGCAGAATTCACCCGCGCCATTTCGGCGTCGGTGCAGAACGGCGCCGAAATCCCCAATGCGCCGCGGCACAGCGCCTCGCTCTGGGGGCGCTACGACATTACCCCAGATCTCGGCGTGGCGCTCGGCGCAACCTATCAGGGCCGGCGCTTCGCTGCGCAGGACAATCTGGTCCGGCTGCCCGGCTATGCCCGCCTCGATGCCGCGATTTATTATCGGATCAGCGAGAATCTGGATGTGCAGGTCAATGTCGAGAATTTGCTCGACGCGGATTATTTCCTCTACGCCCACAGCAATTCCAATATCACGCCCGGCGGCCCGACCTCGGCCAGGCTGGCGGCGAACGTCCGCTTCTGAGCCGCAATCTTGCAATCCATTCTCATTAGCTTCTAGGTGACGCAAAATTGCGCGGGAGTGACTTGTGGCTCGATCGACCAAGATGCGGCTTCGCGGCCTCTGGTTCCAGGTCCACAAATGGATCGGCCTGTCGCTCGCCTTGCTGATCGTTCCGATCTCGGTGACGGGATCGGCTTTGGTCTGGCACGATTGGCTCGACGAGGCGCTCAATCCGGGGCGCTACGCGGTGACGAGCGGCGAGGCGGCGTTGCCTCCTTCCGCTTATGCCGCCGCGGCGCGGCGGGCGCTGGCGCCCGGCGAGCGGATCCTCTCGATCCGCTACCCCGAACATGGGGAAGGGCCGATGATCGTCACCGCCGGCCGGCCGCAGACGCCCGGGAGCCGCCCGGTGCGCACCAGCGTCTGGCTCGATTCGGCCGATGGACGCGTGCTCGACAAGGCCGGGGGCAATGACGGCGCGGTGCGCTTCCTCCATGTCCTCCACGGCCGGCTGCAGATCCCCAGCTTCGGCCGCCAGCTGGTCGGCTGGGTCGGCGTCGCGATGACCATCTCGTGCCTGACCGGCCTCTGGCTGTGGTGGCCAATCTCCGGCAGCTTCAGGCGCGGCTTCCGCTGGAAGCGGCAGAATTCCGCCAATGCCAACCTCCACCATCAGATGGGCTTCTGGATTCTGGTGCCTCTGGCGATGCTCTCCTTCACCGGGGCCTGGATCTCCTTTCCGGGCTTTTTCGGCCAGTTCGAGGCGTCGCGGCCCAAAGGCGGCGGCGGCCCGCCCCGAGGTCCGGCGCTGCCGTTCGCCGTCACCGCCATGACGCCCGAAGCGGCGCTCGCTGCCGCCCGGCCCCATGCGACCGGGCGGCTCGTCACCATCACCTGGCCGACCGATCGGGCTCCGGAATGGAAGGTCGCCTTCGCCCGCCAGGGCGGCCCGGCGGAGGTCGAGGTCGACGATGCGGGCGGTGCGGTCACCCCGCCGCGCCCGCCCCGGCCCGAGACCATCGCGCGCACGATGCGGCGCTGGCACGACGGCGACGGCATGGGCCTCGCCTGGCAAATCGTCATCTTCATCGGCGGAATCATCCCGGCGGTCCTGGCGGCGACCGGAATCGTCATGTGGCTACGCAGCCGCGGCTGGCGCTCGAAGCTCGCCCGGCAGCGCAAGGCGAAGCTGGCGCCGCAGCCCGCGGAATAGCAACTTCCCGTCATTCCCGCGGAAGCGGGAATCCAAGCTGACTCTGCGTCTCGCTCGGCTTCCGTCTGGATCCCCGCTTTCGCGGGGATGACGGAGGAGATCGGGAAGTAGATCCTCCCCTGCATTTGCAGGGAGGATTTCTAGCGCCTTCTCTCGATCACCAATGGCAACCCGCCCGCCGGCCTCAGCGTCACCATTCCCGAAAGCCGCACCTCGCGCCCCGGCGTCGGCGCGAAGCTCCAGCCGCCGAGCCAATGCGCCAGTACGGTCAACGCCTCGATCGTCGCGAAGCGCTGGCCGACGCACAGGCGCGGGCCGCCGCCGAACGGGATATATTGGAAACGGTGCCGCGCCGCCTTCGCTTCGGGGCGCCAGCGGTCGGGATCGAAGACGTCGGGATCGTCCCACAAGTCCCGGTGCCGGTGGATCAGCCAGGGCCAGATCGAGATGATGTCGCCCGCCGCCACCTCGGCCTCCCCGAGCCAGTCCGCCGCCACGGCCTGCCGGTCGAAGCGCGGCACCGGCGGGTAGATGCGCATGCTTTCCTCCAGGATCCGGCGCAGCAGAGGCAGCCGGTCGGGCAGGTCCGCATCCTCCTCGTCCCCCGCCAGCGCCGCCTGCGCCTCGGCGGCGGCCTCAGCCTGCAGCTCCAGCTGCTCGGAGAGAAGGAACAGCGTCCAGGTGATCGCGTTGGCGGTCGTCTCGTGGCCGGCGAGGTAGAAGGTCGCGGCATTGTCGACCGCCAGCGCCAGCGCTTCCGCGCCCTCGAACTTGTCCGAGAGCGCGCGAATGAGGCCGCCCAGGAAATCGTCCGGGCCGCCGTCCGGCAGCCGGTCGCGCACCACCTGGGTCAATGTCTCGCGAAGGAAGACCTGGCCGTTCCGCGCCCGTTTCCCGCGCAGGCTCCACGGCATCAGCGGCAGGCCGAGCAGCACTTGCAGCCGTGCCTCGCTGACGCCGTCCAGGGCGGCCGTGATATGGTCCATCGCAGCCTGCGTGGTGAGGCGCGGATCGCCGGCGAACAAAGCGTCGGCGATGATCCGCATGGTGGTCGCGGTCGCTTGCTCCGCCATGTCCTCAGTCCCCGCGCGCCAGCTCTCCATCGCCCGCCGCGCCGCGGCCGCGAAGACCGGCACCAAAGCGTCGATCGGGGCCGGCGCGAAATTGGCGGCGACGATCTTGCGCTGGTCGCGCCACAAGGCGCCGTCGGAGGAAAGCAGGCCCCGACCGATGGTCGGCTTGAGCAGGCGCTTGACCAAATCGGGCTTCACATAATTGGCCGCATTGCCGAGCAGCACCCGCTCGACCGCGTCGGGCGTCAGCGGGATGTGGACCGTGTAGCCCAGCACGTTGCGCCGCATATAGGGCAGGCTGAACGCCCGCTCCGACCAGCCGTAGACCGCGGTCCGCGCCCGTTCCCCGACGAACCCGCGCCAGACCGCGACCGGCCCGCTGCTGCGCGGCGGATGCGGCGGGATGAAGCGGGAGGTCACTCCGCTTTCTTCATCGATTCGGCTGCCGCTCGCTTGACAGGCCGCCGGGGTCTTGACTAGAGGACATGGCTTCTACTTGTCTTCTGGATGTATTTATGTCTCTCGAACGGTTCAAACACTCTCCCGAAGGACGCAAGATCGCTGGCCTGCTCGCCTCCGAAGATGCGATCCATCGCATGGAAAGCAAGTCGCGCGCCAGCCGCCCGGCCGTCGAGGCGATCGGCAAGGACGTCGGGGCGCGGGTCGGATCTCTCGACGACGAAGGCAGGAAGATGGTTGGCCGTTGGGTCAAAGAGGTGCTTGCGCCGCGCGGATGGCAACCCGATCGCAAGGGTCGAGTCGCGGCGGGGCACTTTTTTTCTCGAGGAACGATCTACCGCCGTAGCGGCCCGGCAAGGCCGGAGGGCAGCGGCGCGGCGCGGCTGGCGGCGGCGCGAGCGCTCGTGCGCAAGCTGCCACACCCGCCGATGAGCGCCGACGAGCTCGTCGCCGAGCGCCGCCGCGCTTACGAATCCGGCGAATGAGGTGCGTGCTCGACGCGTCCGCGGTCCTGGCGATGCTCAACGACGAGCCGGGTGGCGAAAGAGCTGCGGTCGCGATCGACTCGAGCGTGATTTCGGCGGTGAATCTGGCCGAAGTCGCGGCGGCGCTGGTCAGACGCGGCAACAGCGCGTCGCAAGCGCGGGCCATTCTCGAAGCGCTCGCGCTGACCGTGGTGCCTGTGGATGAAGCAATGGCGATCGAAGCCGGTCTTATGCGCCAGATCACCGATCGCGCCGGCCTCTCTTTGGCCGATCGTTTCTGCCTGGTTCTATCGCGCCGGCTCTCATCGCCCGCGCTGACCACCGACCGGGACTGGGCGTCCGTCGCGAGCGATGTCGGAGTCGTCGTCGAAGTGATCCGCTGACCTTCACTCCGCCGCCAACAATCTCTCCGCGCCGCCCAGATCGACGCTGACCAGCCGCGAGACGCCCTTCTCGATCATCGTCACGCCGAACAGGCGGTGCATTCGGCTCATCGTCACCGCATTGTGGGTGACGATCATGTAGCGCGTGTCGGTCTCGGCCGTCATCCGGTCGAGCAGGTCGCAAAAGCGCTCGATATTGGCGTCGTCCAGCGGCGCGTCGACCTCGTCGAGCACGCAGATCGGCGCCGGATTGGTGAGGAACAAGGCGAAGATCAAAGCGATCGCGGTCAGCGCCTGCTCGCCGCCCGAAAGCAAGGTGAGCGCGGAGAGGCGCTTGCCGGGCGGCTGGGCCATGATCTCGAGCCCGGCCTCCAGCGGATCGTCCGATTCGACCAACTCGAGATGGGCCTGGCCGCCCTCGAACAGGGTCGTGAACAGGCTTCGGAAATGGCGGTCGACGTCCTGGAAGGCGGCGAGCAGCCGGGCCCGGCCCTCGCGGTTCAGGCTACCGATCGAGCCTCGCAGCCGGTGGATGGCGACGCCCAGTTCCTCGCGCTCGGCCTGGCTGGCCGCCCGGCTCTCCTCGATCTCGTTCAATTCCGTTTCGGCGACGAGGTTGACCGGGCCGATCCGCTCGCGCTCCTGCATCTGGCGCTCGAGCCGGCCCGATTCCTCGGCCACGGCCGCGATCGATTCGGACTTGAAGCCGATCGTCTCGGGAAGGGCCGGCGGCGGGCATTCGAACTTCTCGCTGGAGATCCGCGCCATCTCCATCCGGCGCATGTCCTGCGCTTCGGCCCGGGCGACCGCGCCGGCGCGGGCCTCGCGGGCGGAAGCCTGCGCCTCGACCGCCTGGGAGAGCTTCGCCTCGGTGTTGCGAAGCGCCTCCTCGCCGGCGCGCTCGTGGGCGGCGGCGGCCTCGGCGGCTTCGGACGTGGCAACCGCCTCGTCGCCAAGCGACTCGATCCGGCCGTCGAGCAGAGCGGGCGCCTCGGCCAGCCTTTGCGCCTCGGCTTCGGCCTCGGCGGTTCGGCGGCCGAACTCGGCGTGGCGCTTTTCCGCTTCGCCGGCGCGGGTCCGCCAATCGGCCTGCTCCTTGCGCGCGGCTTCGGCCCTGAGCTTGTCGGCGCCGACCGCCTGGGCATAGGTCGCCGCCTCGGCGCGGACCTGGGCGAGCCCCGCCTGGGCGGTCTCGGCATGAGTCCGAAGCGCCGCCACCCGGCTTTCGGTCGCGGCGGCGTCGGGCAGCCTGGAGGCGACCGCCTGGGCCTCGTCCAGGGCGCGCTTCGCCTCGGCGAGGTCGGCGGCGGCCAGGCCGGCGCGCTCGGCAAGGCCGGTGCGCCGCAATTCCAGCCGCTCGATCTCGACCGTCGCATTGTCCTCGGCGCGGCCGGCCTCGCGGATCGCGGCGCCGGCCTCTGTTTCGGCCCGGCGGCCGGCGTCGGCGGAGTCGCGCGCGTCCCACATAAGGGCGAGCGCGTCGGCGGCGCGGCGCTCGGCGACCTCGGCCGCGGCCGACGCGTCGGGCAAAGCCGATTCGATCTCGGCGAGCCGGTTGACTCGGATCAGCCGCTCGGCCGCCGCCGCCCCGAGCCCGGTCGCGACATAGCCGTCCCAGCGCCGAAGCCGCCCGTCCAGCGTGACCAGCCGCTGACCGACCGCGAGCACGACTCCGTCGTCGGCCTCCATGACCGCGATCTGCCGAAGCCTGCGCAAAAGCGCCGGCGGCGCCTCCACACGATCCGAGAGCGGCGCAGCGCCGGTCGGCAGCGCCGGATCGTCGGCGTGGGGCTCGGCGCCGGTCCAGCGGCGCGGACCCTCGCCCGCCAGCGTGGCGTCGAGATCCTCGCCCAAAGCGGCGGCCAGAGCGCGCTCATAGCCCGGAGCGGCCTTGATATGATTGATCGCCCGGTCGCCGCTCGATCCTTCGACCGCTTTGGCGAGCGCGCTCCCCTCCGACCGGAGCGCCGAGAGCGCCGCCCGGGCGCCGGCGGCTTCGCTTTCGGCGGCGTCGCGGGCGGCCGCGGCGCGCTGGCGCTCGGCCTCGGCCTGGGCGATCGCCGCCGTCGCCCGCTCGAGCTCGGCTTCCGCCCGCTCGCGTCCGGCGCGCGCGGCCTCGAGCGTCGCCAGCAGGGTCTCGTCGCCGCCCAGGCCGGTCATCTGCTCTCCGAGCCGAGCCGCTTCCGCCTCGGCACGCTCGAGCTTGGCCCGGGCCGTGGCGAGCGCGGCTTCGGCCACCCGCGCTTCGGCCTGCTCGGCGGCCTGGACCGCGCGGGCCTGGCCAAGCGCCGTCTCGGCGGCGCGCGCCTCGTCCTCATGCTCGACGGTGCGCACGTCGATCGTGCCGCGCCGAGTCTCGGCTTGGGCGAGGCGTTGGGCGATCGCCGACAATTCCTCCTCGAGCCGGGCGATCGCTGCCGCGGCGTCGGCGCGCAGCAATTCCTCGCGCGTCCGGTCGGCGGCGAGCGTGGTGCGCCGCTCCTCAAGCTCTGCGATCCGGCGGCGAACGCCATCGCGCTCGGCGCGAAGGGCGGCGAGCTTGTGGCCCAGCTCTGAGGCACGCTCGCGCGCGCTTTCGGCGGTCTTGCGCAACTGAGCCAGCGCGCCCGCCGCCTCGGTCTGCCAGGCGGCGGCGGCGCGCTGCGCCTCGGCCGCGTGGGCGACCGCCTGCTCGGCCGTCTCGGCTTCAGCCCGGGCCGCTTCCGCCGCCTCCGCAGCCTCGCTCCAGCGGGCGAAGACGAGCCGCGCCTCGGCGATCCTGATCTGGTCTGAAAGCTTGCGGTAGCGCTCGGCCGCGCGCGCCTGCCGCTTCAGCGCCTGGCCGCGAAGCTCCATGTCGGCGAGGATCTCGTCGAGCCGGACCAGATTCGCCTCGGTGGCGCGAAGCTTCTGCTCGGCGTCCTTGCGGCGGACGTGAAGGCCGGCGATCCCGGCCGCTTCCTCGAGCATCAGCCGCCGCTCGGTCGGCTTGGCGGCGATCACCGCGCTGATCTTGCCCTGGCTGACCAGGGCGGGCGAATGGGCGCCGGTCGCGGCGTCCGCGAAGAGCAAGGCGACGTCCTTCTGGCGGACATCGCGGCCGTTGACCCGATAGGCCGAGCCAGTGCCCCGCTCGATCCGCCGAGTGACCTCGACCTCGCCGGCCGGCCCGGCCCCGTCGTCTCCGCTTTCGCGCTCGACCAGCAGGGTCACCTCGGCGAAGTCCCGCGCGGGCCGAAGGGCGGTGCCGGCGAAGATGACGTCGTCCATGCCGGCGCCGCGCATCGATTTGGCGCTGGATTCGCCCATCACCCAGCGGATCGCCTCGAGCACGTTCGATTTGCCGCAGCCATTGGGCCCGACGATTCCGGTCAGCCCGTCCTCGACGCGAAGCTCGGCGGATTCGACGAAGCTCTTGAAGCCGGAAAGTTTGAGCCGCCTTACCCGCACCTTTCTATCCGGCCCCCATCCCGCTCTACCGGCCGCTCAGCAAAGGCTCAAGCGCTGCCCAGTCGTGAACGTGCTCCGCGAGCCGGCCGTTGACGACGAAGCTCGGCGTGCCCTCGATGCCGAAGTCGCGGCTCGCCGCCTGCTGCATTTCGGAGAGGCGGGTGAAGGCGGCCTGGTTGGCCAGGCAGGTTCGCTGGACCGAAGGCGCCACGCCGTGGCGCGCCGCGATCGAGTCGAGGCCGAGCAGGTGCACGATGCGCTGGATCGCCTGGAGCGGCTGAAGGCCGCGAAGCTCGCCGCGCTGGGCGTCGCTCAGCGCGTCGATCCGGGCCATCCATTGCCGCTGGCCGGCCAACAAAGCGTGGTTGAGCTCGAAATAGCGGGCCGGCGCGGCGCAGCGATTTATCAACGCGGCCGCCAGGTCGTAGCCGTTGAGAACGTAATTGCGATATTCGATGCTGACTCGGCCGCCGCGGACATAATTCTGGATCAGCCGCGGGGTGGCCTCGGCCGCGAACTGGGCGCAATGCGGGCAGGTCATCGACAGGAATTCGATCACCTTCACCGGCGCGTTGGGATTGCCCATTCGAAAGCCGCCTTGTGGAGTGGCGACCACGGTCCGGGTCCAATCGGCCGGCGCCTTCGCTGCCGGCCCGGCGGCGCGGCGCTGGGCGGCGCCGTCCGCCGCCGGCAGAGTCAGCGCCGCGGCGGCGGCCAAGGCAAGGACGAAGGCCGGCAGCTTCATCTCAGCCTCCGGTCGCCGAGCGAAGCAGCGGCTCGAGCGCCGCCCAGTTGGAAACCTGCTGCCGGGCGCCGTTGATGAAGAAGGTCGGCGTTCCGGTCACGCCTTCCTCGCTCCCGCGCTGGGTGATCTCGCCCAGCTGCTGGAGGTTCTGCTCGTCGGCGAGGCACGCGTTCATCCGCGCCTCGGGCATGCCGCGCTGGCGGAAGAACTGGTCGAGCCCGACGGTCCGGACCAGCGCCGCCGCCCGAGCGCTCGGCGCCATGACCTCGATCTGCTGGAGCTGCTCGGCCGGAGCGGCCCGCAGCCGCGCCGACCAATTGTGCTGGTCGGCGTAGAGCTGCTGCGCCAGCCGGAAGAAGGGCGCGGGGCCCTGGCAGCGGAGCAGCATGAAGATCCCGGGATCGGTCGGGAACAGCATATAGGGCCGATATTCCCAGCTGACCTGGCCGCTTCGGACATAGCGCTCCTTGAGCGGCTCGGCGCCCTGCTCCTCGAATTCGGCGCAGACGTGGCAGGTGATCGACGCATATTCGACCAGCTTCACCGGCGCGTCTGGATTGCCCATCCGGAAGCCGCCTTCGGCCGTCTGGGCGACGATCTGGGTCCAATCGCCATTGTTGGGCGCTGGAATCTGAGTCAGTGCCGGGGCTTGGCCCGTCGCTGAGGAAAGATTGTTGCCGTCTTCGCCGCCGCCGCAGGAAGCGAGCGCGAATGCGAGCGCGAGCGCGCCGACCGTGATTCGTGCCTTCATTTCTTATCGTCTCCACCAATTCGGCCGACGACCGGGATCGTCGACACCAACGGCGCTCCATCGCCAGATGAAAGTCCGCGCGCAAGCGATTCGAGGCAGGCGCGCAATTCGGGATCGACCACTTCGCGAAGGGATTCGCCCAATTCGGCCGGGATCGCCCTGAGCGATTGCGGCGCGGCGCGCGATCTCGCCTTGCGCGCCTGAACCGCGCCCTGGCGGATCGCGATCCGCTCGACCGCCGGATAGCCGAAGAAGGCATTGACCCGCTCCTGGATCGCCGGCGCGACATGCTGCATCATCGTCGCATGGGCGCCTTCGACAACGAGCGTGAGCACGCCCGCGCTCTTCCTGCCCGGCGGGAAGCGGATCGATTCGGGCGAGGAGACGGCGGCGTAGCGGACGCCGACGATCTCGCTCCAGCGGCTGACGATCGAGGATTGGACGAAGCCGAAGCGGCGAAAGGCGGCGCCGCCGGCCGCGGGCAGGAGGTCCGAGACGGCTCGGGCGCGCTTCGAGCGCGCCGGCGCGGCCGCCGCCTTCTTCCTGGTCGCGATCTCTTTGGTCACTTTGCTTTCCACTCTTGGGGCGAGCATGGCATAGGCGGGCCATGCCCGTCGATGGCGCCCAAGCTCTTTTATGTTGGTATGTTGTGGATAAGCGCGCTTTGCCGTGGCGCGCTCAAGGGCTTGCGCGCCCCGATCCCTATCGCGTGTGGCTCTCGGAGGTGATGCTTCAGCAGACCACGGTCGCCGCGGTGAAGCCTTATTTCGAGCGGTTCACGGCGCGCTGGCCAAATGTCCTCGCGCTTGCCGCCGCGTCCGACGAGGCGGTGATGGCCGCCTGGGCGGGGCTCGGCTATTACGCCCGCGCCCGCAATCTGCTGGCTTGCGCGCGGGTCGTGGCGGCGGAGCATGACGGCCGCTTTCCGGGCGACGAGGCCGCGCTGCGCCGGCTCCCAGGCATCGGCGCCTATACCGCCGCCGCAATCGCCGCGATCGCCTTTGGCAGGCGCACGGTGGTGGTCGACGGCAATGTCGAGCGGGTCATCTCGCGCCTCCACGCGATCAAGGAGCCCCTGCCGGCGGCGCGCGCGAGGATCCGAGCGCTTACTGACGCGATGACTCCCGACGAGAATAGCGGCGATTTCGCCCAGGCGATGATGGACCTGGGCGCCACCATCTGCACGCCGCGCAATCCGGCCTGCGCCCGCTGCCCCCTCGCCGCTTATTGCGCCGCTTATGCTGAGGGCGATCCGGCTCTTTATCCGGTCAAGGCGGCCAAGGCCGAGCGCCCGCGCCGCGAGGGCGTCGCTTACTGGCTTGAACATGACGGGCGCGTTCTGCTTGTGCGCCGCCCGCCGAGCGGCCTGCTCGGCGGAATGCTCGCGCTCCCGACGGAGGCGCCGCCGGCCGACCTGGCCTGGCGCGACGCCGGCGCGGTCGAGCACGTCTTCACCCATTTCGCTCTGACCATGCGGCTCCTGAAGGCGGAGACCGGCGAGCCGCCCGAGGGCATTTGGTGGCCCATCGAGAGCGTCGCGCAAGCGGGGCTGCCGACCCTGTTCGCCAAGCTCGCGGCGCTCGGCGCTGCGTGGAGGGAGGCTGCATGAGCAAGACGATCCTGGCGTTGCTCCTTCTGTTGCTCGGCGCCCCGGCGCTCGCCGGGACGTCCGAGCGCGCTTATGGCGCCGATCCGCGCCAGCGGCTCGATTTCACGCCGGCCGCGGCTCGCGGCGCCCCGCTCGTCCTGTTCGTCCATGGCGGCGCCTGGAGCTTCGGCGACAAGAGGGCCGCGGCTCATATGGCGCCGCATTTCCACGGCCGGGGCTATGCCTTCGCCGCGATCAACTACCGGCTGGTGCCCAATGCGAGTGTTGAGCAGCAGGCGCACGACGTTGCCGCCGCTTTGGCCAGCCTGCTGCGCGACTCTGCGGCGCTCGGGATCGACCGGCGCCGAATCGTCCTCATCGGCCACAGCGCCGGCGCCCATCTCGCCGCCTTGGTCGGAACCGACCCGGTCTATCTGGCCGCCGCTCGGGTCGAGATGGGCCCGGTCGCCGGCATCGTCCTGCTCGACGGCGCCGGCTATGACGTGCCGCGCCAAATGGCCGCCGCAGGTCCGCTGCTTCGGCGCATGTACCTCAACGCCTTCGGCGCCGACGAAGCGGCGCAGCGCCGGCTTTCGCCGACTCTCCATGCCGCCGCTCCGAACGTCTCAAGCTTCGCCATCGTCCACAGTTCGCGGCGGCCCGATTCGACCGCCCAGGCGCGGGCCCTGGCGGCGGCGCTGAACGGCGCCGGATCGTGGGCCAGGATCTTCGCCGTCGACGACAGCCATGGCGGCATCTTCCGGCAATTCGGCCGGCCAGGCCATGAAGCGACTCTCGCCACCGACCGATTCATCGAGTCCATCTTCGCGATTCCGGCCGCGGCCGAATGATCGCGCCGGGCTTCACCGGCGCCGGCCTCGACCGCGCCGATCATCTCCGCCTCGATCCGGAGCGGGTCGCGGACATGATGGCCAATGGCGATGCCCGCCTGCTCGCCCTCGACTCGCTCGATCCGGTGCTCGACGAGGCGGGCCGCCTCGCCTGGACGCCTCTGGCCGGAGCCGATGGCGAATATCTGTTTCTGGGCCTCGACAGGGGCTCGCCTCTCTTCGCCCCGTTGGTTCGGATCGAGACGTTCGGGCAGCGGGCCTGGTCGATATTCCGGTTGCTCGCCTTGATGAGCCCGAGGGACGCCGCGATCTGGGCCGCCGCGCGAAGCCTCAACGAATGGCACAACCGGCATCGATTCTGCGGCATTTGCGGGGCGGCGACCGGGCATTTCCGGGCCGGCTGGGGCCGCAAATGCCCGGGCTGCGGCGCCGAGCATTTCCCGCGCGTCGATCCGGTCGTGATCATGCTCGCCGAGCATGAGGGCCGAGTCCTGGTCGCCCGCCAGCCTCAATATCCGGCCGGCCGCTATTCGGCGCTTGCCGGCTTCGTCGAGCCGGGCGAATCGATCGAGGAAGCGGTGGCGCGCGAGCTGAGCGAGGAAGCCGGGATCGTCGTGGGCGACGTGCGCTACGTCGCGAGCCAGCCCTGGCCCTTCCCCGGCTCGCTGATGATCGCCTGCATCGCGACCGCCGAATCGGACTCGCTGACGCTCGATCCGACCGAGCTCGAGGACGGCTTCTGGGTCGATCGCGCCGGAGTCGCCGCCGCTTTGGCCGGCGATGAGCGGGCGCCGTTCCTCGCCCCGCCGCCTTTTGCCATTGCCAACACGCTTCTGACCCGCTGGAGTGAGGCGGACATATGAGGAGATTGACGATGAGGGGCTCGATCATTCCGGCGGCGGCCGCGGTTCTGCTCTCGCTCGGCGCCTGCGCGGGCGGGCCGGACGGCCGTCCGGCGTTGCTGCTGGTGACGATGACCGGCATCCAGCAAGTCCCCGTTCCGGGCGATCCCGACGGCAGCGGCACGGTCGAGATCCGAGTCGCGCCCCGCGACGGCCAGGTCTGCTGGAACCTCTACGCGCGCGGCATCGAGCCGGCGACCGTCGCCCATATCCACCGCGGCGCCGCCGGCCTCGTCGGCCCGCCGGTCGTCACCCTGACCACCCCGGACGCCGCCGGCCGAAGCCAGGGCTGCTCGACGGTCGACCTGGCCCTTGCGCGCGAGCTTTCGCTGCAGGCGCACCTTTTCTACGTGAACGTCCACAATTCCGCTCACCCGGCGGGCGCGATTCGCGGCCAGCTTCGCGGCGGCGCTAGCCGGCCGCAGCGACTGGAGCCGGCGGCCGGCCGCTAGCGCTCGGCTTGCGCGCGGCCTTGGCCGCCTTCGGCTTCGCCCGCGCCTTGGGCTTGGCCGCGGCCTTGGTTTTGGGCTTGGGCTTGGGCTTGGGCTTGGCCTTGGGCTGCGGACCGTCCGCGTCCACGGTCTGCTCGTTCTGGGCCTTGCGAAGGCCCTCCTCGAGGCCTTCAAGGAAGCGCCTGAGCCCATCGACCGCGGCCGCCCGGAACACCTCGGCGACCTTCGAACCCTCGATATGAATATTCGTCCTTCCGCACATCACCCGCTCCTCCCTCTCGCTTGCGCCATCGCCGTCGCGCCGCGCACGGCCCGCCGCGGCCATCGCCGCCGTCGCGAAATCGCGCACGAACGGGCTTGCCGCCGATTTGATCGCTTTCTTGACCTTCTTGCGGACCTTCTTCGACACCTTGATCGCGCCGATCCGCTTCGGGATTTTCACGTTCGTCACCATTGATCGATCCTCCTGTGTATTAACTTAATAACACACCACGTCCGTTGCAAGGGTCATTCGACGACGATCAGGGCGCTCATCCCCCTGAGGCGGTGGGTGAGGTTCGCGCTTCGGGCGCGATAGCGGCCGGCGGCGGGAACCAGCGCCACCGTCCTTCGCTCGCCAGGCGCGAGCCTGAGGCTCCCTCCGCTTAGGGCTCGGGCGTCGCGCCCGCGCACCCGTGCCGCGCGGAAGAAAGCCGGAGCGCTGAAGCTCAGGGTCGCGCGGCCGTTATTGACGAAGTGGAGCCGGACCGGCCGGCCGGCGTCGAGCCGGATCACGCTCGGCTCGTAGATAAAGGGGTGGAGGAGGATTTCGGCTTCGGGTGCCGCTCGCCATTCGGGCTCGCGCTGCGCGGCCGCCGGCGCGGGCGCGGCCAGGGCCAAAGCGGCGAAGGCGGACAGCAGATTGCGGATGGCGCCCTCCCCTTTGATCAAAAACGCAGCGGCTTGACCCGTTTCACACCTGGTAAAGCCGCGAGCCGCCCAACCAGTTCCGAGTCGATATGGCCGTCGACCGAAACCAGCGCCACCGCGTCGCCCCCAGCCTCGCGCCGGCCAAGGTGGAAGGTGGCGATATTGACCCTCGCTTCGCCCAAGGTCGTGCCGAGCCGGCCGATGAAGCCCGGCGCGTCCTCGTTGACGATATAGATCATCTCGCCGGCGAGCTCGGCCTCGATCGCGATTCCGAACATGTCGACGAGGCGCGGCGCGGAATTGCCGAACAGCGTGCCGGCGACCGAGCGCGGCCCTTCCGGCGTCGTCACGGTGACTCGGACGAGCGTGTGGTAATCGCCCTCGCGGTCGTGGCGGACCTCGCGCACGTCGAGCCCGCGCTCCTTGGCCAGGAAGGGCGCGTTGACCATGTTCACGCTGTCCGAATAGACCCGCATCAGGCCGGCGAGGACCGCGCCGGTCACCGGCTTCTGGTTCAGCTGGGCGGCGGCGCCCTCGACCTCGACCGAGACTCCGCTGATCCGCCGGCCCTCGACCTGGCCGACCAGGCTGCCGAGCTTTTGGGCAAGCTCCATATAGGGGCGAAGCCGGGGCGCCTCCTCGGCGGTGAGCGAGGGCATGTTGAGCGCGTTGGTGACTCCGCCGCGGATCAGCAGGTCCGACATCTGCTCGGCGACCTGGATCGCGACGTTGACCTGAGCCTCGGTGGTCGAGGCGCCGAGGTGCGGCGTCGCGATCAGGCCGCGCGCGCCGAACAGCGGGCTGGACGTCGCCGGCTCCAGCGCGAACACGTCCAGCGCGGCGCCGGCGACCTGGCCGCTGTCGAGCGCCTCGCGAAGCGCCGCCTCGTCGATCAGCCCGCCGCGCGCGCAATTGACGATCCGAACGCCCGCCTTCGTCCTGGCCAGATTCTCGCGCGAGAGGATGTTGCGGGTCTGGTCGGTCAGCGGCGTGTGAAGGGTGATGAAGTCGGCGCGGGCGAGCAGCTGATCGAGCTCGACCTTCTCGACTCCCAGCTCGACCGCGCGCTCGCTCGTCAGGAACGGATCGTAGGCGACCACCTTCATCCTGAGCCCCAGCGCCCGATCCGCGACGATCGAGCCGATATTGCCGCAGCCGATCAGGCCCAATGTCTTGGAGGTGAGCTCGACCCCCATGAAGCGGTTCTTCTCCCACTTCCCGGCCTGGGTCGAAGTGTCGGCGGCGGGCAACTCGCGGGCGAGCGCGAACATCAAGGCCACCGCATGTTCGGCGGTGGTGATCGAATTGCCGAACGGCGTGTTCATCACGACGATTCCGCGCGCCGTCGCCGCCGGAATGTCGACATTGTCGACCCCGATCCCCGCCCGGCCGATCACCTTGAGCCTGGGCGCGGCGTCGAGCAGCTCGGCCGTCACCCTGGTCGCCGAGCGGATGGCGAGCCCCTCATAATCGCCGATGGCCGCGATCAGCGCCGCCTTGTCGAGGCCGGGCCGCTCGTCGACCTCGAGTCCGTTGGCGCGGAAGATCTCCGCCGCTTTCGGGTCCATCGGGTCCGAAATGAGCACTTTGGGCATGATCTATTCCTGATTCCGGATGGCGGCCCGCCAGGCCCAGTCGAGCCACGGCCCGAGCGCCTCGATGTCGTCCGCCTCGACGGTCGCGCCGCACCAGATGCGCAGGCCCGGCGGGGCGTCGCGATAGCCGGCCACGTCATAGGCCGCCCCCTCTAGCTCGAGCAGCGCATCGATCTTCTTCGCCAGAGCGCGCCCCGATTCTCCGTCAAGGCCGCCGCCGGCGAATTTCAGGCAGACGCTGGTATTGCTCCGGGTCGCCGGATCGGCGGCGAGGTGAGCGATCCACTCCGTCCGCTCGACCCAGTCCGAAAGCGCGGCGGCATTGGCGTCGGCGCGCGCGATCAGAGCGTAAAGCCCGCCCTGAAGCTCGGCCCATTCCAGCGCCCAGATATAATCCTCGACCGCCAGCATCGAGGGCGTGTTGATCGTCTCGCCCCCGAACGGCCCTTCCATCAGCTTGCCGCCTTTCGTCAGGCGGAAGATCTTGGGCAAAGGCCAAGGCGGCACATAGCTCTCCAGCCGCTCGACCGCGCGCGGCGACAGGACCAGCACGCCGTGGGCGCCCTCTCCGCCGAGCACCTTCTGCCAGGAGAAGGTGGTGGCATCGAGCCTGTCCCAGGGCAGGTCGGTCGCGAAGGCCGCGGACGTGGCGTCGCAGATCGTCAGGCCCGCCCGGTCCTTCGCGATCCACGCGCCGTCCGGCACGCGAACGCCCGAGGTCGTCCCGTTCCAGGTGAAGACGACGTCGCCGTCCATGTCGACCTGGCCGAGATCGGGCAGCGCGCCATAATCGGCCCGAATCACCGTCGCGTCGAGCTCGAGCTGCTTGACCGCGTCGGTCACCCAGCCCTCGCCGAAGCTCTCCCAGGCGAGCAAAGTGGCCGGCCGGGCGCCGAGCAGGTTCCACATCGCCATTTCGACCGCGCCCGTGTCCGAAGCCGGCACGATCGCGATCCGGTGGCCGGCGGGGATCCGAAGCACGTGCCGGGTGAGCGCGATCGCATGGCCGAGCCGCGCCTTGCCGAGCCTGGAGCGGTGCGATCGCCCGAGCGACGCGGTCGCCAGCTTCGCGGGGGCCCAGCCCGGCGGCTTCGCGCAGGGGCCGGAAGAGAAAAAGGGTCGCGCCGGGCGAATCCCCGGCTTCAAGTCAGTCACCGTACAACTCTCCTCGCAGAGAGCACGCGCCGCGTTGGGACGGCGTGGCCCGAGCGGGGGATTAAAGGCAAGGGCCGCTCACCGCAAGGCGCCCACGCTTCGACTCGACCCCGTTGACGGGGAGGGCCGCTTGAATCAGGCTTTGGCCGTGCGGTGGGGGATATTATTGTCGATGCTGGCGCTGGCCGGGTGCATCCCGCGCGGCGACCAGCGCCGCGAGCCGCCGCGCGCGACCACGCCCGCGCGCGCCGAGCGGGCCGGCGCCGACACGCTCCAATGCCATATCGACCTCGCCCGCGAAGGGATCGGCTTTCGCGCCCTTCCCGATCAGCGCTTCGGCGGCGGCTGCTCGGCCCTGGGCGCGGTTCAGCTCGTCAATATCGGCACGCCGGTCACCAATTTGAGGGCGATGACCTGCCCGCTCGCGCGCGCCTTCGCGCGCTGGAGCCGCGAGGCCGTTCAGCCGGCCGCCGGCCAGTGGTTCGGCGCCCGAATCGTCCGAATCGAGACCTTCGGCACCTATGCCTGCCGGACCCGCAACAGCCAGCCCGGCGCCCGCCTCTCCGAGCACGGCTTCGCCAATGCGGTCGACGTCTCGGGCTTCGTCCTCGAGGGCGGCCGCCGAATCACCGTGCAGGAAGGCTGGAACGGCGAGGACGAACGCGTCCGCCGCTTCCTTCGCGCCGTCCACCAGGCCGGCTGCCGCCGCTTCAACATCGGCCTCTCGCCCGATGCCGACGCCTATCATTACAACCACATGCATTTCGACATGGGCCGAGGCCCCTATTGCCGGTAATTTGCCGCGCCCCCGAGAATTCCCGTCATGCCAGCGGAGGCTGGCATCCAAGCTGAGTCTCCGCCAAATTCGGCGGCGTGAAGGGCGGCTGGATCTACATCATGACCAATGCGCCGTTCGGGACGCTTTATGTCGGCGTCACGAGCGACCTGGCCCGCCGCGTCTGGCAGCATCGCAATGACGAGGGGTCGGCCTTCTGCAAGCGCTACGGCCTGACCCGGCTCGTCTATTGCGAGCAATATGAGCGGATCGACGAGGCAATCGCGCGCGAGAAGGCCATGAAGGCTTGGCAGCGCCGGTGGAAGACGCGCCTGATCGAGGAGGCCAATCCGGCCTGGGACGATCTTTGGGAGCACATCAACGGCTAACCGTCATGCCAGCGCATGCTGGCATCCAAGCGGAATTCCCTACGCACCGTGGCCGACTGGTCAGCTTGGACCCCAGCTTTCGCTGGGGTGACTCAAGAGTGAACCCCGTCATGCCAGCGAAGGCTGGCATCCAAGCGGAACTCCCGACGCAACACCGCTGGCCGCTCGGCTTGAACCCCAGCCTTCGCTGGGGTGACGCGAAGGGGTTGGCCGGGGTGACGCCACCAACCTTGCCCTGCTAAGGGTCCCCCATGACCGACCCCAAACCCCCCAAGCGAGTCTTCCAGCCGGCCCGCGAAGAGGCCGAGACCGCGGCCCAGACGACGCTCTCCCCGCAGACGATGGACTCCGCCTACCGGCTCGCCTTCCAGGATATGGATTTCCTGCTTCGCGAGGATCTGCGCCCGGTCCGCTTCCAGCTCGAATTGCTGAAGCCCGAATTGCTGCTCGACGAGGCGAAGATCGCCTCGACCTTTGTCTTCTACGGCTCGGCCCGAATCCCCGAGCCCGAGCGCGCCGACGCTCTGATCGCCGCCGCGGCGACCGACAGCCAGCGGGCGACCGCCGAGCGGCTGAAGGCCAATTCGAAATATTACGAGGTCTCGCGCCGGCTTGCCCGCCTCGCCAGCCGGGTCGAGCCCGACGCCGACGGCCAGCGCCATTTCGTCGTCTGCTCGGGCGGCGGTCCGTCGATCATGGAGGCGGCCAATCGCGGCGCGCAAGACGAAGGCCGCGAATCGATCGGCCTCAACATCGTCCTCCCCCACGAGCAAATGCCCAATCCCTATGTGACTCCGGCCCTGAGCTTCCAGTTCCACTATTTCGCGCTCCGCAAGATGCACTTCCTGCTTCGCGCCCGCGCGGTCGCGGTCTTCCCGGGCGGGTTCGGCACGTTCGACGAATCGTTCGAATTGCTGACCCTCATCCAGACCGGCAAGGTGAAGCCGATTCCGATCATCTTCTTCGGCCGCGAATTCTGGGAGCGAGTGATCGATTTCCAGGCGCTCGCCGAGGAAGGCGTGATCTCGCCCGACGACCTCAAGCTCTTCACTTATTGCGAGAGCGCCGAGGAAGGCTGGGAGCATGTCTGCCGCTATTATGACGAGGCCGGCGAGGACCCGGCCTGTTAGGCGTCCCTAGTGCGCCGGACGCTCCTGCGCCGCGCGGCCGGAGGTGTCTGTGGCGGCCGGGCCCTTGGTCGAGCCTTCGCTCCGCGCCTGCGGCTCGGCGGCGGCTTCGTTGCCCGCCGCTTCATTGCCCTCGGCCGCATTGCCCTGCGCCGGCGCGGCGGCGGGCGGCGGCGGGACGGTGAGATTGCCGCCATGCTGGTTGAGGAACAGGAGGACGTCGGCGCGCTCCTGCGGGTCGCTCATCCCGGCGAAGCTCATCCGGGTCCCCGGCGCGAAGGTGCGCGGCGATTTGAGCCAGGCGCTCATCGTCTCCCAGTCCCAGGTGCCGCCATGGCCGCGCAGCGCGTCGGTGAAGGCGAAGCCGGCGCGCTGGCCGACGCCTTGGCCCATCGAGCCCCACAGGTTCGGCCCGGTGCCGTTGGCCCCGCCCTGATCGGCATTGTGGCAGGCGGTGCACTTGCGGAACGCGGCCGCGCCGCGGCCGGCGTCGGCGCTCTGCAGGAAATGGGCGATCGGCTGCTCGACCTCGGCGGCGCCATTCTCCTCGATCACGCCGGCGATCGGATAGCCCATCGTCTCGGGCCGGCCGGCCTTGAACAGCTCCGCGGTGACGAGGTTCGCGCCGAGCAGGACGATGCCCGCGCCCAACACCCAACCCGCAATCGTGTTGAACCGATCGTCCATCCCGCTTTGGCCTTTCAAGGAGCTTCGATTGGCGCCCCCTTTATGCGGGCCGCGCGCGCGGAGCAAGCCACGGCATCGGGTCGAGCGCCGGCCCCGCCGGGGGGCATCGGCGGCCCGAGCCGCGCCATATTGCGGCGGCCGGACTTACCCCCGTTATCCTCGTTATCCACAGGTTGATTCCGCTTTTCCGGTCCCCCTTTTCGTGACACTTTCATGCCGTGGCCGAGACGATCTCCCGGCAACGGGGGATAGCCTTCCCAGCCACAGCCCAAGCGGAAATCGGGCCGGTCGCCTTCGGGCGGCAAGGCGGATGGAAGCGGAAGGCAGGGCGGCTGACGAAGCCGCCGCCAGGCGGAAGCTGCGGGCTTGCCCTTAGCGAATGCGAAAGCGGCAGGCTTCGTGAAGCGCCCACGGGATCCAGGCGGCCTTCGGGCACGTGGGGGACCATTTCGGAACCGAGAGCCTTCGGGCTCGAGGAACCGGACAGGCGGGACACCGGATTTCGGTCCAGGACTCGTCCGACGGAAAGCGGGGCTTCGGCCGGCGCGCCGTCACCGGAGGAAAGGAGGCTTCGGCTTCTTTTCAGTCGGGCAGGACCGGAGGCTTCGGCTTTCGGGAGCTGCGAAGCGGCGGGAACCCAGGGCTTCGGCCCATGGACCTGCCAGGCGGAACCAAGGCTTCGGCCGAGGATCCCGCGGCAAGCGGAACCAATGGCTTCGGCCGGAGGAACCGCCCAGGCGGGAAGAGGAACTTCGGTTCCGAATCTGCCAAGCGGCGAACCGCCAGGGCTTCGGCCCTGACGGGGAGCCCGCGGGGAAATCGGATTGAGCTCAGGCTCCTTCCGGACCCCGGAGGAAGCGGAGCCGGGATTTCGGTCCTGGTTTCCGCCCCTCGAAACCGCCCCGAGCCAAGCCTGAGCCTACCCGGCTTTGTCTGACGCGAAGGGACAGTGGGGGCCGGCAGCGATGCCGGCCCCCATTACTGTTTCGGGGGTATCGAGCGGCCGTTCCGGCGCCCGTCGCGCTGCCGCCCCGCTTCGTGGCACGGCGGTTGAAACCCGTGCTTTCGGGGCGAAGGATCGGGCATGGCGCGGGGAGGCGCTTCTTCATGTTCTCACGCGAGCGATCCGCACCGAGCCCCGCCGCCAGGCCCGCCCGCAACGGCGCCCAGGGACTGACCTTCATCGCCCCCGAAGCTGTGGTCAGCGGCAACATCGCCACCGACGCGCAGCTTCACGTCGACGGCCGAATCGACGGCGACGTCCGCTGCGCCCAGCTCATCCAGGGCGTCGCCGGCGCCATCGCCGGCAATATCGACGCCGAGGAGGCCCGGCTCTCCGGGACGGTCGAGGGCACGGTCGCCGTGCGCACCCTGTTCGTCGAGGCCACGGCCCGGATCATGGGCGACGTCGCCTACGAGACGGTCAGCATCGATGCCGGCGCCCATATCGAGGGCCGGCTCGCCCGCCGCGGCGCGCCGGACCTCGCCCAGCCGCAGCTGATCGCGACGCCGGTCTCTTTCTCCCCGACGCGGCCCGCCCAAGACGAGGCGAGCGCCCTCTTCGCTCTGGCCGACGTCAAGGGCGCGGCTCGGACAGACGCCTGACATGAGCCGCCACACGGCCGAGATCGCCTGGGAATCGGACGGCGATTTCGCCTCGGGCCGCTATAGCCGCCGCCACGAGTGGCGCTTCGACGGCGGCGCGGTCGTCGCCGGCTCCTCCTCGCCTTCGGTGGTGCCCGCGCCGATGTCCGATCCGGGCGCCGTCGATCCGGAAGAAGCGCTCGTCGCCGCGACCGCCTCCTGCCACATGCTCTGGTTCCTCGCGCTCGCGCAGGGCGCGGGGCTCGACGTCTCGCGCTACAGCGACAGCGCCGAAGCCGAAATGGGCCGGATCGCCCCGGGCCGGGTCGGCATCGTCAAGATCGTTCTGCGCCCCCGCATCGCCTTCGCCGGCCGGGCGCCCGACGCCGCCACGCTCGACCGCCTCCACCACGACGCCCACCAGCGCTGCTTCATCGCCAACACGCTGAACTGCGAGATCGCGATCGAAACCTGAGGGGGAGGCCATGCGCAAGCTGAGATGGAGCGCCGCGGTCAGCCTCGACCTCTATCTGGCGGGGCCGGGCGAGGCGATGGACTGGCTTGCCTGGAGCGACGACGCGGCCGCGATCAGCGGCGAAAGCTGGCGCGGCGTCGACACTTTGCTGATGGGCCGCAAGACCTATGAATTCGCGGCCCGGAGCGGCGGCGGCGGCGATGGCGATGCCGGCACATCAAAGATCAGGACCTTCATCTTTTCCTCCACCATATCCGAGGCGCCGGCCGGAGCGACGCTCGTCCGCGAAGATTCGCCCGGTTTCGTTCGCGCGCTGAAGGCGGAGGATGGCGGCGACATCGTCTGCATGGGCGGCGGCGCGCTCGCCTCCTCGCTGATCGAGGCCGGCCTGGTCGACGAAATCGGGCTCAATCTCCACCCGGTCCTGCTCGGCGCCGGCACGCCCTTCTTCGGCCCGCTGGCCCGCCGAGTCGAGCTCGCGCTCGTCGAGGCCCGCCCGATCGCCAAGGATTGCGTCTTCCTGCGCTACCGCCTTGCCTAATCGCAACGGGCCGATAGTCTCAGGCGCTCGAGGGGGGCGCGACATGGCAGCCGACAAGACCGATCATGCGCTGGAGCGGCTGGTCTTCTTCTCCGACGCGGTGTTCGCGATCGCGATCACTCTTCTGGTCATCGAGATCCACGTTCCCGAAATCCCCTATCGCGCGCCGAACGCGGCCTATTGGGAGGCGCTCGCCCACCTCGCCCCGGCCTTCGTCTCCTTCGCGATCAGCTTCTTCGTGATCGGCATGTTCTGGATGAGCCACCACCGCGCCTTCGGCCTCGCCGGCCGCTACGATGGCGGAGTCCTCGGCTGGAACCTGCTCCTGCTCGGGCTGATCGCCTTCATGCCGTTCGTCACCGCCTTGGTCGGCCGCTATTATGGAGCGCCGGTGCCGACCGGCCTCTATTGGGGCTGGATGGTGCTGATCGCGGCGGTCAACCTCAAGGTCGTTTCGATCGCCACCGGCCCGGAGATGCTCAAGCCTGGCTCGGCGCCAGAGGAGGCGGCGGACGTGCGCCGCCGAAGCTGGTCGGTCCTGCTCGCCGCTCTGACCTCCTTCGCCGTCGCGCTCGCCTTCCCGCTGGCCGCGCCGGCGGGGATGGCGGCGATGCCGCTCTGGATGGCGCTTCTCGGCCGGCTCGGGCGGAGGACCTAGCCCAACCGGGCGGGGCCCCGGCTCCCCTTATTTGAAGTAATTGCGCTGCTGGGGCGCAGCGATCGGCTGCTTTTCGGGCCGGATCCTGGGCTCGGGCTTCAATTCGGCGCGCGCCGCCGCCTCGGCGCCGTGGGTGGAGAGCTTGAGATAGACTCCGTGAGCGCGCCTCAGCCGCACCCGCTCGGCCTCGCTGGTCGCCGCCTTGAGCTGGACCAGCGATTCCGCGGCCTTCGCCAGATAGTCCTTGGCCGTCGTGGTCATGTCGAATTCCTTGGATATGGGGGCCCGGGACGTCCCGGGCGTGCCGGATGAACGTGGGCGCTTTGGCGGGCGAATGCAATGCGCAGGCGCGCCGCGACGATGAGCGCCGAGGCGATAGCGGCGCCGATCATCGGCCAGAGCCGCGCCAAGCCGGCCAGCCTGCGACCTATAGGTCGACAGGACTGACGTCACGAAATTCAGTTTCGTGACGGCCCCGCCCCTATTGCAAAATAGGATTTGTTCTGCCTTCGTTCCGCTCCTTCCAAAGGGAGCGACCCGATGAATCCCCCGATTCCCGTCATCTGCGACCGCTGCCGCGCCGAAGGCAGCGCCGGCGATGAAGCCTTTTCCGGCATTGCCGACATCCTCCATTTCGAGCCCGTCCCGCGCCGCCCGCATGCCGACGGCTGGACCCCCGAATATCAGCGCGCCTTCATCGCCGCTCTGGCGATCACCGGCTCGCCCCGCCGGGCCGGCCGCGCCATCGGCAAGCATGCGTTCGGCGCCGAGCAGCTGCGCAAGGCCCGCGGCGGCAAGAGCTTCTCCGCGGCCTGGGACGCGGCGCTCGAGGTAGCGCGCGAGCGCGAGCTTGCCCGGCTCAACGAAAATCTCGCCGGCCTCGCCAGGGAGCAGGAGCAGCGCGATCTGCCGCAGCCCTTCGATCGGGAAGCCGGGGAGGGGGAGGAGGAGGGAGGCGCCGAGCATCAGGACTATCTCGACGCCCAGGCGCGGATTCGAGACCGGCTGGTTGGCGCGCGCCGGCTGTATCTTTGCGCGATCCACCGCGATCCGGCGAAGCGCTCAGCCTGGGAGGAGCTTGTCGGCCCCGTCGACTGGGACAAAGCTGAGCGCTTCGAGCCGCAGGAGGACGAGCCCTACGGCATGCCCAACATGCGAGGCCCCGACATGCTGCTGACCGCCGAGGCAGGGCTGCTGCCCGAGATGACCGGGGGGCCCGATCCACTCGCGGAGCTCCGCCGCCAGACGGAAGCGGAGATCGAGGAGCTGAAGGCGGGGGGAGGCCAAGGCCGCCAAGCCGGCCAGTCTACGCCGTAAACGGTGACAGGACTGACGTCACGGGATTCTCTCCCATGACCGCTAGCATTTTTGAAAGGTAAGAATTGTCTCTTTTCTCATTCGCTTTGCCAGCGCGCCCTTTAGAGGTGTCGGCAAATAACGGTGCTTCTGGGGCAACTCTCGAACATCGCGACTCACTTCCTTCAAGCCGGCCAGCTCAGCTGCAGCAGCTAGGCCATTCGAGTTATTGATGAAGACGCCTTTCAGGCAGGAATCACCCATGACAAACGTTGCGGCCGCTCGCCGTCATCCAGCAGCTTGGCCGTCAGGCAGATCATCATCTCGGTTTTGCCGCTTTGAGGCTCGCCATAGATAACGAAGGACTTTTGAGTATCTCCACCTAAATTTGCTAAGGCGCCCTCGACCGCCGTTTCGATACATTCGGTCTGGTTACCGACGGATTGTATTCGCCTTAATTGGTCTTGGTACTGATTTTCCGGGCCATCATCTGAAAGAAAGTCGGCGATATCGAATTTGTCTGACACGGCACGGCGCCCCCCTATTATGCCCAGTCTGCCGCAACCTTGTCGCTCGCGCTAGTGAGTTGTTGAAAGTCTGGCCATTCCTCCCCATCCGCAGCGCCGCGATAAACGCCTCCTCCCGCCTTCGCCAAGGCTTCACCCCACTAGCCAAAATCAGCCACCGCCCCTACTCCTTGCTCGGTGCAACCATTGCACTATAGACGGCGGAGAGGGACAATGAGCATCGGCAGGATCGAGAGCGCAATCACCCGCGGCCATGCCCTATTGGTCGTCGAATGGGACGATGGCCATCGCGCCGAGATCGACCTTGCGCCGCTCATCGCCGCGCGCCTTGCGCTGGCGCCGCTTGGCGATCCGGATGTCTTTCATCGCATCCATGTCGCCGAGGACGGCTGGTCGATCGAATGGCCGCTTTGCGGGATCGATTTCGGATCGGCGCAGCTGCGCCGTTGGGCGGATGAGCAGTCGGGCGAGGCGATGCCCGCCGGCCGGTTCCGCGCCTGGATGGACGGTCATGGCTTCACACTCGACAACGCGGCCCGCGCGCTCGGCCTCTCCCGCCGCACCGTGGCTTATTATCTCAGCGGCGAGCAGCCCGTCCCCAAGACGGTGATGCTGGCGACCGAAGGCTATGACAAAAGACAGGCGGCCTGATCGCTCACCATAAAGCGGCTATTCCTCCCCCATCCGCAGCGCCGCAATAAACGCCTCCTGCGGAATGCTCACGCTGCCAAATTCGCGCATCCGCTTTTTCCCGGCCTTCTGCTTCTCCAGCAATTTCTTCTTCCGCGAAATATCCCCCCCGTAGCATTTCGCGGTCACGTCCTTCCTCAGCGCCGCGATCGTTTCCCGGGCGATCACCTTCCCCCCGATCGCCGCCTGGATCGGGATCTTGAACAAATGCCGGGGGATCAGATCCTTGAGCCGCTCCACCAGCTGCCGCCCGCGCGCCTCCGCCGCGGCGCGGTGGACGATCATGCTGAGCGCGTCGACCGGCTCGCCATTGACCAGGATGTTCATCTTGACGAGGTCGCCTTCGCGGTGGCCGATCTGGTGATAGTCGAAGCTGGCATAGCCGCGGCTGATGCTCTTCAGGCGGTCGTAGAAGTCGAACACCACTTCGTTCAAGGGCAGCTCGTAGGTCAGCTGCGCCCGCCCGGCGACGTAGGTGAGGTTCTTCTGGATTCCACGCCGGTCCTGGCAGAGCTTGAGGATCGAGCCGAGATGCTCGTCGGGCACGTAGATGACCGCCTCGATCCACGGCTCCTCCATGCTCTCGATCCGGTTGGGATCGGGAAAGTCGGCCGGATTGTGGATCTCGATCCGCTTGGCCGCCTCCTCCTTCGAATGGCTCAGCTCGATATTGTAGACCACGCTGGGCGCGGTGGTGATCAGATCGAGATCATATTCCCGCGTCAGCCGCTCCTGGATGATCTCGAGGTGCAATAGGCCAAGAAAGCCGCAGCGGAAGCCGAAGCCCAAAGCCGCGCTGGTCTCCATCTCGAAGCTGAAGCTGGCGTCGTTGAGGCGGAGCTTGGAGAGGCTGTCGCGCAATTTCTCGAAATCGTTGGCGTCGGTCGGGAAGAGGCCGCAGAAGACCACCGGCTGGACCAGTTTGAAACCGGGCAGCGCCTGCGCGGTCGGCCGCCGGGCGTCGGTGATCGTGTCGCCC
>Ga0190265_10000492_pt1 | contig 27867 bp, 20 predicted proteins | sample Popmic124T_FD_133135 | JGI IMG/M metagenome (GOLD analysis project Ga0190265, IMG submission 133135) | Populus adjacent soil microbial communities from riparian zone of Indian Creek, Utah, USA - 124 T | ecosystem: Environmental > Terrestrial > Soil > Riparian zone | place: USA: Utah | collected...
GCTGGCGCTGGAACTCCGCCGACATGTCCCAGTTGTTCCCGCGCACGCCCCAGCCGTTGATGGCATCATCGGCGAACGTCGTGGTGACGCCAGCGCCTCCGAAGTTCAGGTTGGCCATCGCGCCACATTCACCGTTCGCCTGCCGGTTGGCCAGATCGCACTCGGGGATGCGGTTGTTGTTGGTGTCGGCCCAGGTGCGGCTGACCTGGTTGATCGACGTCACGATCGGGTTGACGGACTGCGTGATGGTGACCGACGTCTTGGCCACAAACCGTCCGATCGAGAACTTGAGCGCGGTCCGGCCGTCGCCGAACAAGTCGTAGGCGGCGCCGACCCGCGGGTTCCAGTCCTTCCAGAGCGGGACGTTCTTGATCGCGGGGAAATCGCGCGCCGGCACCCAGCCGTTGGGCGTCGCGTCCACATGCTGCGCCGGCGTGTAGCCGTGGAAGCGCTCGAACCGGACGCCGTAGTTCATCGTCAGGCGCTGGACGGTCCACTGGTCCTGGACGAAGAGTCCCCAGTCCTTGTTGCGATTCTGTTCGAACCACGGCGTCGCCCACTGCGTGATGCTGACCGGAATCCCGTCTCGCACGACGTAATTCACGTCGTTGATCGTCGAGACGCCGAAGTTGGCCTTGCTCTCCTCGAACTGGAACCCCGCCTTGACGGCATGCGATCCGGTGACGTACGACACCGACCCGCGCTGCGAGTATCGCGGCACGTGCTGGTGGTAGCGCCGTGTGGCCAGGTTGCCGAACCGGATGCCGGTCGATTGTTCCGTGATCGACACGTCGTTCGGGCCGACTTCCGGCTGCGACTCCTGCGGCCACGAGCCGTGCACGACACCGACCCCCGCCTCGAACAGGAGCCGGCTGGTCATCGGCGCGCTCCAGGTGGCCTGGTAGAGGCCTGCCGGATTGAGGCGGTAGCTGAAGAACGCCTCGGGGGCGTCGATTGAGCCGCTCGACACCAGCGCCGGGCAATGACAGTCGCGCTGGTTGTCGGCGAACAGGTTGATCTTGTTCTTCGCCGACAGCATCCACGTCAGCCGCAGCGCCTTCGATTCCATCCACTCGTGCGTGAACGCGGGCTTGCTGAGGTCCGGCGTGTAGACGAACGTGCCCTGCGTCTTGTTATAGAACTTACCGGCCGCGCCGCGGTCGTTGCCCCATTCCCGGAACGCACCGTAGAACCAGATGCGGTCCTGGAGGATCGGCCCGCCCAGGTTCGTGCCGGCGTCGTAGACGTAGTTGACAGTGGTCACCGACAGCAGACCGCGCGCGCGCAGCTTATCGTTCATGTTGTCGGACTGCAGGCTCTTGCCGGAATAGAGGCCGTTCGTGCTCCCCGAGAAGATGTTGCTGCCCTCTTTCGGGACCAGGTTGATCTGCACGCCGTCGGCATTGGTCTCAGCGGACATCCCGCTGATGGAGAGCACGGTTTCGTCCACCGTGTCCTGGTTCTGGTTGTAGCCCTGGTTTCCCGACGCATGCTGGATGCTCATGCCGTCGAAGTTGACCTTGGTGCCGCCCTTGCCGTGGTACGACGCGCCGACCTGGCCCGTGTAGCCGCCGGTGATGTCGAAGCCTTCGTTGCCCCTGAACCCGGGCGTCAGCGAAACGAGGTTGTTCAGGTTCTTGACGCTGCTCGGCAGGACGTTGAGCAGCTCGGAGGACATCACGGTCTGCCGGCGGGCGCTCTGCGTGTCGACCAGCGGCGCCTCACCCGTAACGGTGACCGTCTCCTCGACCGTCCCGAGCGGCATGTCGGCGTTTACCGTGGCGGTGAACCCCGCCTGGAGGACGACACCGTCGCGCCGGAACGTCCGGAACCCAGGGAGCGTAAAGGTGACCACGTAGGTCCCCGACCGCAGATCGATGATGTTGTAGCGTCCCTCGCCGTCGGTGACGACGCTCCGGACCTTTTCGATCAGCGCCGGGCTGGAGGCTTCTACCGTCACACCGGGCAGCACCGCGCCCGAGGTGTCTCTCGCTACGCCCGCGATAGCGCTCGCGGTGGTCGCCTGCGCCGACACGGTGGCCGGCAGCAGTAACGTTGACATGATCACAGCCAGGATCCCACCGACGAGGCGCACACGTACCATTTACGTCCTCCGGGTGAAGAAAAGGGGAATCTTCGGGGGCGATATGCGGCCGAGTATAGCCGCAAACGCCCCCGGATTGTGCAGGCTATCGGGTGGCCGGGCCCCCGGGTTCGGGCACGAGCATCCGGATGGTGCCGTCCTGTCGCGACGTCAGGAACAGCTCGCCGTCGCGGCTACGGTGGATGTGGAGATCCGCCCGTGTGACCGTTGCGCCATTGGTGGCTTCGACCAGGTCGCGGAACGACACATACGTACGATTGCCGGCCGTGTCGCGCGTAAACAGCTGGACCTCCTCCACCGGCGCCACCGTTGCCGGAATCCCATCGTCGGCCTTTTTCATCGCGGCGAGATCGGCGGCGAAGACGCGTCCTCGGACGATATCGCCGAAGATGAATTTGCCGCGAAGCGCCGCAATGCGGCCGTGATACGCGAATCCGCCGGTGACCGCCTGGCCGTCATTGTGGTCGTAGATCGCGACGGGGTACGTGAACCCGTCCTTGGTCCGGCCATCCATCACGTCGGGCGGCAGGGGGAACAGCTGATTGAGCGCTCCGCCAGGCCTGGTCACGCCGTTCTCGAAGTAGCCCTCCCGCTTCATCCAGCCGTAGTTCTCGCCGTTGCGGACGATGTTGATCTCTTCGATGTGGTTCATCCCGATGTCCGCCGCGAACATCGTCCCATCGGTCAGGTCCCATGACAGGCGGTGCGCGTTGCGGAACCCGTACGCGTAAATTTCGCCCAGCGTCTTCGGGTCGCCGTCGGCGGCAAACCGGTTGGCCGGCGGAATCGTGTAGTCGCCGAGCCCTTTCACGCCTCCGGAAACGGAAGGACTGCGCGGATCGATCCGCAGAATCGCGCCGATTACGGAGTCGAGCCGCTGCGCCTGCCCGGGGTTGTTCGCATGCGGCCCGCCGCCGTTGCTGAACCCGAGGTCGCTGCCGCTCGTGTAGAGCAGGCCGTAGTCCGGGCTGCCCGGCTTCGCTGTCGGGTTGAACTCGATGTGCCCATACGGATGGGTGAGGTTGGCGACGATGTGGGCGACGCGCAGCAGCTCGCGCCTGGTGCCTTGGAACGTGTTCGCGGCGGGATTGGTCGCGCGCCACTCCGTGATGATGTTGTGGTACGTCACGTCGGCAGGAGTGAACCCCGGCGGGATGAAGTTCGGCGTCGCGGGGTTGTCGGGGGCGCGTTCGGCATGCACGGTGTAGAACAGGCCGTTCCGCGCGAACTCGGGATGGAAATCAAATCCCACGAAGCCGCTTTCGAGCCGGTTATAGACCGCGCGGGGAAAGACCGCTCCGACGTCTACGTACAGCGACGGCTTGTTGTCGCGATCGAGCAGGTACAGGAACCCGCGCGAGTCGTTGGTGAAGCGGCGGCCGTCCGGCGCGTCGCGGACGTAGCTGACGCGCGCATATCCTGCCGGATTCACATCCTGGTCCGGCGGCCGCAGCCCGCGTGTTTCCGGCAGCCGCGTCACGTTACGGATCTCGACGCTGAGAGCGCGCTTCACGACCGGCGGAAGGGGATCGGTGATTGGCGTCTGCGTCTGCGTCGGCGCCTGCGTCTGCTGCGCAGCGGTGGCTTCGTAGGCGATTCTTCCGCCGACCAGCGTCATCACGACCTTGATGTCCTTGATCTGGTCGGCCGGAATCGTGAGGTAGTCGCGGTCGATGACGACGAGGTCGGCGAGCTTGCCAGGCTGGATCGAGCCCAGGTTGTTCTCCTGGAACACGAGATACGCGTTCTTCCGGGTGTGGGCGATGAGCGCGTCCTCGCGGCTGATCGGCTGGCGGAGGACCGTCTTGCCGCCCACCATCTTGCCGGTGACGGCCCAGCTGAGCGTCTCGAACGGCAGGATCTGGTTGGCGCGGCTGCCGTCGCTGCCGAATCCCCACGTGATCCCGCTTGCCTGGATCGTCGCCAGCGGCGCCATGTCGAGCGCCGCGTCGCCGAACTGGCGGAGGTTGATGCCGCCGTTAATCACCGCCCACGGGTGCACGGCGGCATACATCCCCAGCTTCTTCATCCGCTCCAGCTGCGCGGCGTTCGGCTGGTTGAAGTGCGCGAGCACCCAGCGCAGGTTTCTGACCGGGTACTCCTTGTCCACCCCTTCGATCTGATCGAGGAACGCGTCGATCGTTTCCGTGAAGTTGGTGTGCACGTGGAGTGGCATGCCCGCCTTCGCGATTTCGGTGACGATCCGGCGCCATTGCGCCAGGTCTTCGGCCTTGGTGGACTCGCGGTGGCGGAACATCGGATCCGACAGCGCACCCAGGACGCCTTCGCCGTAGGTGTGATGGTCGATCCACTTGTCGCCCTGGAACAGCTTCATCTGCGCGATCCGCGGCAGCAGCTGGTCCACGCCACCGCCGCCGCCGGGCGCAGTGATGCAATACACGCGGATGTTCAGCCGCGTCTCGTCCGCCCAGCGGATGTACCGCGCGAGCTCATTGGGGTCGCACCCGGCGCTGCCGACCGCGGTGAGCCCCGAGCGATTGAGGTCGTGAATCATGCCGCCCATGCTGGCTTCGATGTTTTCGTCGGCGACAAGGGGCAGCTTGTTGACGAGCGGGCGGAACCCGTCCTCGTCGATGCGGCCGGTCGGCGTCGTCACCCCGAGCACCTGCGCGCCGCGGGTGTTGACGAACGCCTCGAAGTAAGAGGCCTGCAGGAAGATGGGATTGTCGGGCGCCACCCGGTCCAATTCGTCGCGCGTGAACGGCTTCGGATCGTCGTTGAACTGCTCCAGCGCCCATCCGCCCAGGTTGTAGATCCATTCACCCGGCTTCGACGCCTGCGCGCGGGCGCGCAGCAGCTCGAGCGCCTCCTTGCGCGTTTCCACCCCGTCCCAGCGCACCTCGTACTTCCACGTCGTGGCGTACCGCAGCAGGTGCATGTGGTTGTCGATGAGTCCGGGGATCACGCTCTGGCCGCGCAGGTCGATGCGTCGAGTCGACGGGCCTGCCAGGCGATCGATATCCTGGTTCGTCCCGACCGCGACGATCTGGTCGCCTCGAACGGCAACCGCCTGTGCGATCGTGAACCGCTCGTCGACGGTGATGATCTTGCCGTTGGCAAGGATGAGATCGGGAACCGGCTGTTGAGCCGACGCAGCGGTGAGAAGAAGGAGAACGCCGGCTGCGCATGTGAAGAGACGCCTCATAAGAACCTCCACACCCGAATCAACCACGACGGTCACGACGATCACGAAAAAAGAGGCCCCGTTCTTTGAGGCCGTCGTGTCCGTCGTGGTTTCGAAGCTACCGGCTACCGACTACCGGCTCGGAATTGTAGACGATCCGCCCGCTGACGAACGTCTGCACCGGCTTGATGTCCTTGATTTCATCCGCCGGCACCGTCAGGTAGTCGCGGTCGAGGACCACCATGTCAGCGACCTTCCCCCGCTGGATTGAGCCCAGGTCGTCTTCGCGGAACACGAAGTAGGCGTTCTTGCGTGTATAGGCAATGAGCGCGTCCTCGCGGCTGATGGTCTGGCGGATCACTTTCCGGCCGCCGGCCAGCTTGCCCGTGACGGCGTAGTGGAGCGCCGTCATCGGGATGTACTGGTTGGCGGCGCTCCCATCGCTGCCGAAGCCCCACGCGATGCCGCTCTTCTGGATCGCGTCAAAGGGCGACAGGTCGTTCGCCGCCGCCTCGCCGAAGCTGTCGTGAAAAATGGCGCCGTTTATGACGCCCCATGGATGCACCGCGGCGTACATCCCGAGCTTCTTCATCCGCTCGAGGTGCGACGCGTTGACCTGGTTCAAATGCGCGAGCGCCCAGCGCAGGTTGCGGACGGGGTACACCCTGTTGACCGCCTCGACCTGGTCGAGGAACTGGTCGATGGTGTCGGTCAGGTTGGCGTGCACGTGCAGCGGAAGTCCCGCCTGCGCGATCGCCATCGCCATGCGGCGCCACTGTGCCAGCTGATCGGCGGAGTAATTAGAGTCCACCGCGAACATGCGGTCGTGAAGCGGCGTGTACACGCTCTCGCCGAAGACGACGTCATCGATGTACTCGTCGCCGTCGTAGAGCTTCATCCCGGCGATCGTCTCGATCGAGCGATCGACATCCGCGGGCGACCCCGCGGCCGCGCCACCGATGCAGAACAGGCGCACGTTCAGCTGGTTGCGCATCCGCCAGCGCTTCATAATGTCCAGCACCTCGCCATTGCACCCTGCGACGCCGAACGACGTCAGGCCGACGCGGTTCATGTCGGCGACGAGCATCTTCGCGCTCGCTTCGAGCTGGTCCGCCGGCACCTTGGGGAGCCGTGCGGCGACCGGCCGCGTGGCCGCGATATCGCCGCGAATGATCCCGGTCGGCTTGCCCGCGGCATCGCGCTGGACCGTGCCCGTGAGGAAGTCCTCCGGGTCGAGTGCGCCCTGACGGATACCGAACGCTTCCAGGCCGCGGCTATTGAGGAACACCTGGTAGTACGACTCCTGCAGCGCCACCGGGTTGTCCGGCGCGATGCGATCGAGCTCCTCCCGCGTGAACGGCTTCGGGTCGTCTGCGAACTGCGCGGTCGCCCAGCCGCCGATGTTGAATACCCACTGGCCCGGGCCGACGGCCTTCGCGCGCGCGCGCAGCATGTCGATCGCCTGCTTGCGCGAATACACGCCGTCCCACCGCAGCTCCGCGGTCCAGGTCCCGGCCGCGCGGAGCAGGTGCATGTGGTTGTCGATGAGTCCGGGGATGACGGTGCGTCCGCGCAAGTCGATCCGCTGCGTGGCCGGTCCAGCCAGGCGCGTAATGTCCTGATTCGTCCCGACGGCGATGATCCTCTCGCCGCGAACGGCCATGGCCTGGGCGATCGTGAAGCGCTCGTCAACGGTGACGATCTTTCCATTCGAGAGGATCAGATCGGCAACGGGCTGCTGTCCTGACACATCTGCGATGACGACGAGCACGCCGAGGGCCGCACATGTCACGAGACGCCGCATACGACCTCCACCTTCTAATCAACCACGACGGTCACGACGATCACGAAAGGAGTAATCGTATTTCGTGTCCATCGTGTCCGTCGTGTCCGTCGTGGTTCATAGCATCGTGTCCTTCGATGCCTTCGTGACCTTCGTGCTTCAAAAGCGGAACAACCGGTTGATCTTCACGACAAACGACCGCGTCATCAGTCCCGGGAACCCGCGAAGCCGCGTGTCGCGCTCGTCGTTGTAGACGACGAACAGCTCGCTGCCCGGCTGGTATTCCCAGCGGAACCGTGCGTTCGCCGTCATCGCGTTACTGCCGGAGTTGTACTGCACGAGCGCGCTCGCGAACATCCGCGGCGACATCGTGACGATGACGCGTGAGCCGGCCAGATGCGCGGTGAAGGATCCCTGCACGAGGTCCACCTGATTCAGCGAGTAGGTGGGCTCGATCGCGAACTCTGGCGTCAGGGCCAGGCGGCCCCGGCCGATGGACCAGGCCGTCCGGTGCCCGTTGTAGAAGGTGCCGTGCTCGACGGCCAGGTTGGCGGCCGCCCGGCGCTGCGGCCGCGAATTGAAGGCGACCCGCACGTTGTGCCAGTCATAGCCGCCCACCGGAATCGTCACGCCCGTCGCGATGCGGAAGGGCGCGGGAATGAATTCGTACGCATTGTTGTAGGTCACGCCGATGCGATCGGCGTTCAGAAACTCAATCGCGAATTCGGCTGACCGGTCGCGCGTGTCCATCCGGCCGGCACCGGTCTCGAAGTAATCCACCGAGCCGGCCGAGATAAAGCGTCGAATCGACGGCATCGATCGGGGCCGCGGGCTGAAGCGCAGCTCGGCCAGCGTGCGCCGGATGTCCGGCCTGCGCACGAAGCCGACCTCCGGGTTGAACTGTTCGCCAACGCGCAGGCGTTCGAGCTGTACCCCGTAGCGATCGCCCGGGAAATTGAGCTGCGCGCGATAGCTGGTATCGCCACCAGTCACGCCCTCAGTCTCGGTGCGCGCCCAGTAGGTGTTTATGGCGAGATCGTTGATAAAGTTGAAGGTGCCGTCGAGGCCGTACGCCGTGTTCGGTCCCCGCCCTCCCTGCCCGACCGACCGGCGCGTGACCAGGGCTCCCACGGCGCTTTCGCGCAGGATGTCGCGCCTTACGCGCACCACCGAGAAATTGGTCGCGCGCGCGCCAACCTCGCGCACGTCGTCGGTCTGGATATTCAGCGCGCCGACGCTGTACGGTCCGAGCCGCCCGGTGAGCCGGCCGCCCGCGTCGATCGGGACAGGCCGCCCGCTGTCGAGCCCGATCCGGCGGCTGTAGAAGAGCAACGGCGCGTCGCCGCCGCCTCCGGTCACGCCGCCGAACGTAAACGTGTCGCGGTTCTCCAGAAAGAACTCGCGCTTCTCGGGAAAGAACAGGCTGAACCGCGTCAGGTTGATCTGCTGCTCGTCGGCCTCCACCTGCGCGAAATCGGTGTTGAGGGTGAAGTCGGCGGTCAGGTTCTGCGTGATGCCGTACTTGACGTCCAGGCCCGCGTCGCCGTCGACGTCATTCGAGACGCTGGTGTTCGTCGTCAGCGTCGAGATCGCGTAGGGCTTGATGTCGAGATTCCTCGCCGCGGGGGGTGCGACGATGCCCACGAGCGTCGCCGCCAGCGCTGCATATTGCGCGCTGCTGTTGCCGCGACCGGCCGGCACCGGCGTCAGCACCGACAGCTCGTTCTTCCAGCGCACGGATCGCAGGACATTCAGCCCCCAGATCTGCGCCTGGCCGGGCCGGTAGCGGATCGAGCGGAACGGCAGCGCCATCTCCAGGGTCCAACCGCCGTCGAAGGTGCCGACCGCGTGATCCCAGACGGGGTTCCAGTCGCCGTTGTACTGCGGGCCGACCTGCTGCCCGTCGTTCCGCGCCCCGATCGGATTCATCGTGAACGAGAGGCCATTCCGACGGTCGTAGAACGTATCCACGAACACCTGGAGGATGTCGTTGCCGTTGATGAAATTGTTGACGTCGCGACGCATGTCGGTCGCCACGCGCCGCTCGGGCGCGCTGTCCCAGCACCGGAACGCGAAGTAGACGTTGTCCCCATCGAATGCGACCCACGCCTCGGTTCTCTCGGTTGCGGGGGCGCCGAGCGACGGTTCCACCTGCACGAACCCGGAGATCGAGGGCCCGTTGTACAGCGCTTCATCCAGGGCGCCGTCGATCCGCAGCGGTGCGGTGAGCGGTACGGCGCGCACAGTGGCGCGCCCCTCCCCGTCGCGCGTGACGACCTCCGGCGCGACCGGCGCCGGCGGTCCGTCAAAGGCGAAGGGCGTCACGTCATTGGGGGCCTGGGCGGAGGCGGCCGCATGGGCCGAAGGCACGGCGGTCAGCGCCGCGAGCAGGAACAGCGCGGAAATCCGGAGACAAACCTGGGGCATAGTTACTTGAAATGTTTCTCCATCGAGTCCGGAATGAACGCGATCAGGGAAGCGCGATCTGCACGCCGGCGCGCACCGCGCGCGGCAATCCGGTTGTCAGGAACGGAGTACGTCCCACATCGTACTCGTTATCGAACAGGTTCTCCACGGCGACGAATACCTGCAATTGCCGCACGATATTCCGGCCGGCGTAGATATCCACCACGGTGGCGCGCCGTAGCACGAAGGTATTCTGATCGTCCTCGAACTGCGCACCGGTGACGCGGAGCTGGGCCGAGCCGGTCCAGCCGTAGTTCGCGTAACGCGCTCCCACGCCAAGGTTGTACCTCGGCACCTGCGGCACCCGGTTGCCGCTCAGGCTTCCGCTGCCCGTGAACTTCGACCTCAGGATTCCCGCTGCGAACGTGACGGTCAGCGTGGACTGCAGCCGGGCATCGCCTTCGAACTCGAACCCGGCCGCGCGTACCTTGTCGGCATTCGCGCGCTGCTTCGTGATCAGCGCCGGCGTGCTCGACAACGTGACGTTGGTGATGGCGTCGTCGAGAATGTTCCAGAAGCCGGTGACCCGGGCCGACACGGCGCCGCGGCTGATCAGCAGCCCCCCATCCCCACCCTTGAGCCGCTCGGGCAGCAACTCTTCGTTCGGGTTGGTCTGTGTGTTGCCGACGCGGAAGCCGCGGTAGAACTCGTTGAGCGTCGGCGCCCGAAAGCCCTTGTACGCCGAGCCCCGCACCGCCACGACGTCAGTCAATCGATACGTGAACGAGCCGCGCGGATTGAAGGAGTTGAGCGTCTTGTCGAAGCCGGTGTTGGCGGAGGTGCTGTGCCAGTACAGCGTCTGCGCGGCGCCAACCACCGTCAGCCGATCGCTGAAGTTCAGCGTCGCCTGCGCAAAACCCGATCCGAGCCGCTGCGTGCCGCCGGCGCGGGTGGTGGCCTGCTCCAGCCCCTGCGCGGTGATCGGGGTTTCGATCGTCGTGCCGTCGATGTGCCGCGTTTCCGCGCCGACGAGCAGCGCATGCCGATCGAACGGCTGCAGCCACTGCGCACCAATCCCGATCACCTCGGTCGGGACGCGCTGGACGCGGTTCGGCGTTTCCGAGGTGCGGGTGGCGTTGACCGCCGAGAATGTCTGCACGTATCCTTGCGTGCCGCCGAAGCCGCGGAGCGACAGCAGCCCGCCGCGCACACCGCCCGCGACATCGACCGACACGCTCCGCGACGCCGTGGAATTGATCTGGGCAGGCGTGCCGTTGTCGCGATCCTCGTCGAAGACGCTGCCGGTTGCGTCAGCCCGCCATCCATTGGCGGCCTGGTAGCCGAGCGTGACGAGCCCCGATGTATGTTCGGATGCAAGCTTCGAGTCCACGGGGCCGCGCGGCGCCAGCCCCGCATCCTGTTCAACGGCCACCGGAATATAGCCGTCGGTCGTGAACCATTGCCCGCCGCCGCTGTACACCAGTCCGCTCGAGCGGCTGCCGCCGAAGATCGAGACGCGCCCCGTCTCCATGTTGCCGCCCTCGAGGAGCGCGCGCCCCAGCGGACGGCCGGGACGCACCGTCAGGATCTGCACGACGCCGCCCACGGCGTCCGCGCCGTACAGGTCGGTGCCGCTCCCGCGCTGCACTTCGATGCGATCGATGGCCGCCTGCGGCACCTTGTCCCAGTACACCCAGCCGCCGAACGCGTCGTTCAGCGGAATGCCGTTGGCGAGCACCAGCGAACGGCTCGCGCCGGTGCCGCCAAGGCCGCGGAGCGAGACGCCCTGCGCGGTGGGGTTCGAGACGCGCGATGAGGTGCGGCGGAAGAGCGTGAAGCCCGGCACCATCTTCAGCGCGTCGTCGATCGACACCGCCGCCGCGCTCAGAAGCTCTGATGCGGGGATCACGGTGACGGTGACCGTGGGATCGGCGCGCGGGACATCGGTGCGCGACGAGGTGACGTTCACCGCCTCGAAGAACGGCGCAGGGTCGAGGGTGATGCGCAGTTCGCCGTCGGTGATGTCGACCGTGGCCGGCGCGAAGCCGGCGGCGGTGACGATCACGCGCGCGGGGCGACCGACGTCGCCGGAAAAGGTGAAGCGGCCGTCGGTCGCGGTCTGCATCTCATTGATGGCCGTGCCCGAGACCTCGAGCCTGACAATCGCATCGGGCACCGCAGACCCGCTCGGATCGAGGACAACGCCGGTGATCGGGCTCGACGCCTGTGGCGCGGCGGCCATGGCCAGCACAAGGCCGAGAACAAATACGGTCATATCGTCGTTTCAATAAATCGCAGAGTTGCCGCGGTCCCGGTCGAGGCGCGACCGAGACCGCAATTATGGCAGGAAGGAGGGCTAACGATTGTCCCCTTCGGTGAACGTGAAATCGCGGTACTGGGTGCTGCCGTCCTGCGTCTTCACGACTTCGTTGTTGGGGTTCTCGCCGCAGTGCCAGTAGTTCATGCGCAGGCTGTGGGTCGGGTTCGCCACCTGACGATAACGGCGAAACACGACCCAGGGTTCGACGTACAACGTCGGATCGTAAATCCATACCCTGGCTTCGACGGCATCGTTGGCCACCTTCTCCCAGATTTCGACCGTCTCCATCTGCTCGCTCTGATCCGGCTGATTGCGTCCCATCGAGCGGGCCATCAGCGAATTTGTATGGGTCACCAGCTTCTGGCCGTCCCAGAAACCGACGGAGTCGCCGTAATAGGTCGGAAACGCGTCTTCCGGAGCCAGGTGCCCCCGGCCATCGGTATAGATCCGCCGGACGTTGTTGACGGTTTCCGAGGAGAGCCAGGTCTGCTCGGGCCGGACGATGAACTCGCGCAGAAACGGGATGCCGAGCCAGCGAGGATGGCCCGGGGGGCCGCACTCGCTGAGATTCTCGTCGTACGAAATGTTCTTCGCCTCGCGTTCCGCACCCATCTTCAAGGCCGCCGCCGCTGCAGGCGTCAGCTTCGGTATCGCGCCGCCCGGCCCTCTCCCGAAGAACGAGCCGCCGCCGGCAGACATCCACAAACCCGACCAGTTGGGCAGCTGCGCGGCGGGCGGGTTCACGCGGCCGCCACCGGCCGCCGCCTTCAGCGCGAGATACAGATCCCATCCCGTCTTGTGTTTGAGGCCAAGCGCATGCAGGCGCTGCCACTCTGCGTCGTTAGTGGCGGGTGCCTGCGCAATCGCAGTTGCCGATGCGAGCGCGACCGCGAGGGCCACTGCAGCAAGTCGTGTGAAGCCTCTCATGTCGGCTATTCCTGCGGGCCGCGCGCCACGAAGACCTTGCCATCAGCGCGGACGGCCTTGCTCCAGGCAGCCGCAGGGCGCCCGTCCTTCATGGGACGACCGGTGACGGTCACCTTGGTGCCCGGCGCGAAGTCATTCCGCCGGATCCCGCGCGACATCATCGTGCTCGGGCCCTCGGCCTCGAACCCCCACGTCGTGACCTTGCCGTCGGCCCCCGTCACGTCAACCAGCAGCCACGAATGCGGGTTCGTGTACTGGAACTCCTTCACCACGCCCTGCAGCGTGACTTCCTTGCTCTCCTCGAACATCACGCCCGAGTGATGCGCGAGCATCGACGCGGCACCGAACACCACAAGGGCGAGCGCGGTGGCAAACAGTATCCTCTTCATGGTCGCTGCTCCTTACCGGTTGTCCTGATCGGTGAACTGGAAATCCTTGTACTGCGTGCTGCCCTCAGGGGTCCTGAACACCTCGTTGTTGGCGTTCTCGCCGCAGTGCCAGTAGTTCATGCGAAGCGCCTTCGCCGGGTTATCGACCTGGTTGTAGCGCCGGGTCGTGTACCACGGCTCGAGATAGACGGCGGGATCGTAGATCCAGACCTTCGCTTCAACGGTCTTCGGGTCGATCTTCTCCCAGATCTCGACCGTCTCCATCTGTTCACTCTGGTTGAGGCGCCCGGCGAGCGAACGCGCCATCAGCTGCGTGGTATGGATGACCAGCTTCTGGTTGTCCCAGAAGCCGACCGAATCGCCGTAGTACAGCGGAAACGCCTCGTCCTGCGGCGGATGCGCCCGGCCGTCCGTGTAGATGCGACGCACGTTGTTGACCGTCTCCGATGACAGCCACGTCTGTTCCGGCCTGACGATGAACTCGCGGAGGAATGGAATGTTCAGCCACATCGGATAGCCCGGAGGCCCGCAGTCGCTGATGTTCTCCTGGTAGGCCGCCCCCTTCGCCGCCAGTGCCTCGTTCTCCTTCAACTTGGCAAGCGCTGCGGCCGTGAGCTTTGGCGCCGGCCCACCACCAGGGAGCGCGTTCACGAACCCTCCCCCGCCGCCTGCCCGCATCCAGAGCCCCGACCAGTCGGGCAGCTGATTGAAGGGGACGTTGGGGCGGCCGCCGCCGGCAGCCGCAGCCTTGAGCGCCATGTAAAGATCCCACGCCGTCCGGTGTTTCACGCCAAGCGCCAGGTTGCGTTGAAACTCCGCCTGCACCTGCGGATTGGGCTGTCCTGCTCCCCCTCGCCCCTGCGCCTCCGCGGTCGTCTGGTGAGTGGCGATCGCCGCGACCGCCAGCATCGCGCTCCATATGATGCGTGTCATTCCAGGCACCTCGCTTGACCCGATGAGTTTATCGACGCCCCTGATAGAAGGCAAAACCCTGGTCGCCAGAGCGTGTCGTACAGCTTCGCGCTGTCGGGTGTCCGTAGCGGAGTATAGTGCCTCAGGCGGAACAGATGACGAGACGAGCCGTCTTGAGCCTGTGGTTTGCGGCGCTCATCGCCGTGCCCGGGCTGGCGCATCACTCGAGCACGATGTTCGACGACACGAAGACGGTCACGCTCGAGGGGATCGTCAAAGAATTCCAGTACGTGAGCCCGCATTCGTGGCTCTCGGTGGACGTCACCGGTGCTGATGGCAAGGTGACCAGGTGGCGGTTCGAGGCAGAGGGCCCGTCCAGCCTGATGTTGATGCAGGTGGCGCCGGTCGACTTCACGGCCGGCACGAAGGTGACCGTCAGCGGCCATCCGATGAAGGATGGCCGGCCTGCGGCATGGTGGACCAAGGCCGTGAGGGCGGACGGCACGGAGTTCTATCCGCGCGGCCGGGCGGCCGCGGGCGCGTGGGCGCCATCATCGTGGCGGCCAAGCCCTTATAACCTTTACGTTTACCGTTAGCTTTTACCTTTACTACCGTAGCCTTTACGTTTACCGTATGGATGAGGTCATGGTTGGGCTTTCGCCCCAAGGGGTGAAGCCCGCGCCGCGAGCGCCGATAAGTTCATATAAGACAGCAGATGGCACCAATGTCTGCGGAACACCACAAAACGCAGGGCGCGGATCCGGACGTGGCAATCCACACGCGCGCCGATCTGCACGACTGGATTCACGATCGCCTGTCGCTCCCGGCGGACGCCGAGCAGGAGCTGCTGGGCGCGATCGATCACGTCCTGCTTCACTACGAGCGGGTATGGCGGGAGTCCAAGGAAGAAGCCGTGAAGGCCGTGGCGACCGGATCGGCCCAGCTCCACACCCGCATGCGTGACGAGCTGGATGCGCGTGAAGCCACCTCCCGGAACGTCGCGTTGTACTTCGAGCGGCTGGTCAGCGACCTCACCGAGCGGACCCACCGCGATGTCAAGACGCAGCTTCTCAACTTTCGCCACTTCATGGAGCATGTGGCGCTGTGCCTGAACGCTGAGCAGCGCGGCCCCTGGTGCGCGCTCGGCGTCGCAGACATCACCGCCTTCAAGGCGCATAACGACACGCTCGGCCATGCCGCTGGCGATCGCATCATCGAGGCGGTGGCCCGGCTGCTGCAAAGTGAAGTCCGCTCATCGGACCGGATCGCGCATCCACAGCACGAGGGAGAGACCACACCGCCGCTTCACGCGCGCTTTGGCGGCGATGAATTCTGCTTCTTCCTGTCCGACCTGGAGCACGCGGCCACCGCGCAGACCGTCGCGAACAGGTTCTGGAAAGCCGTGGCTCGATACGACTGGTCGACTGCAGATCCCCGCCTCGGCAGCGGGGCGGTGAACGTCGATATTGGTGTGGCCTGCCTGCACCTCGGTATGGTGACCAAGCGGCACGACGGTGCGCAGGAGCTGGCCGATGAGCTGTTCGCGCGGGCCGACAAGCGCCTCTACGCCGTCAAGCGCAGCAAGGGGCCGCGTATCTCATGCGAGTGGCTCCGGATCGACGGACAGCGTCTTCTCGAAGTCGCGGCCACTTAAAGCGAACTCGGAACCCAGAACTCAGAACGCCGAACTCAGAACTCGGAACCCAGAACGCGGAACCGCATTAGTGCCGGTGGTGTTTGCGTTCCTCGGCGTCGGCCACCTGCTTGTCCTTGGTATCCTTGCTTTCCAGCTGCTTCTTACGCGCGGTCTTGACCCGGGCCTGGGTCAGTTCGGACGTGCTCATCGCGAAGCCTGACAGAAGCCGTTCCAGATCCTCGCCCTGGCATGCCGGACACCGCGGAGCTGCCGTTGTGGCCGGCAGCTTCAGGAATTCAAATTGATGGCCGCACGTCCTGCAGGTGTATTCGAGGATCGGCATGAGTAATTAACCTATGAGCCGGCTAAAGCCGGCCCCCCCGACTCAAAGCGAACTCAGAACTCAGAACTCAGAACTCGAACTCAGAACTCAGAACTCGAACTCGGAACTCGGAACCCAGAACGCAGAACTAGGTTCTTGATTTCGCGCGCTGGCGGGTGATGAACAGTTCCGCCAGCGACCCGCAGGCTGACGCCAGCGCCGGGTCGCGATCGAAGATGTGCTCGGCGCCCTCGAACGTGTGCAGCTCCGCCGGCACTTTGCCGTCGAGCAGCCGCTGGAACAGCCGCTGGCTGCTGGCAAGCGGGACCGTGGTGTCGGCGGTGCCATGGAAGAGCAGCGTCGGCGCATAGCTCGCGCTGATATACGTCGCAGGAGTCACTGAGGGCGGCGGCCCGCTATCCACGGCCGGGTAGAACGCCACACACGCCTCCAGACCGGTGCCAACGCCCGGGTTCCCGCCGCCTCCTTCCATCTCCGCCTTGTTCTGCGTACCCGCAGCCGTCAAAGCGAGATACCCGCCAGCCGAGTAGCCGACGATGATGATGCGGGCCGGATCGATGTTGAGCCGCGAGGCGTTGGCGCGCGTCCAGCGGATCGCCGCCTTGACGTCCTCGAGCATCGCCGGCCACGGCGCCTGTCCGGTGAGCCGGTACTGAGAGGCGATGGCTACATAGCCGTGCTTCGCAAACGGCAGAATGCGCTCGTTCAGCGTGTCTTTGCTGCCGCCCGTAAAACCGCCGCCGTGAAGATGGACGGTCGCGGCGCGCTTTTCCGTACCCGGACGCGGCTTATAGATATCGAGCCGAAGGTCCATGCCGCCGCCCTTGCCATAGACGACGTCCTTCTCCACCGTCACCCCGTCCAGCGGGACCGGGGGGCCGGCAGGCGCCTGGCCGCCCCGTCCCTGGCCGCGGCCCTGCGCGAACGCGTCGAGTGCGGCGGCGGTCAGTGCCGCGGTTCCCAGGAACGTGCGTCGCGTGACGTCGGACATTGGTAGTCCTTTCCTCGCCGGGTCCGCTGCGCGGAACCCGGCCTACGTACCCCTTCGCAGAACCCGGCGTACGGTGCTTACTGTCCGGGCTCGCGCTGGCCGCGGCGGCCGATGTCGAGCGGCGACGCCCACACCTTGCCGTCGGCCTTGATGACCCTGCGCAGGAACCCGTACTTGATGGTCTTGTCGCTGTAGGCGTACAGCTCCACGGTGACCTGCTCGCCCGGCTTCACCGAGTCGATCGTCCACCCGGCGCGATTGATCAGCCAGGAGTTCGGCACCGTTTCCACGCGCCATTCCGTGGCCACTCCGCCCTCCTGGGTCTCGACGAAGATCAGCGTGTGCGGACTGCGCCAGTCCACGCGCTTGACTACTCCCTGCAGCGTCACGGGCGCACCCGTCTCGAACAGCGACAGGCTGTGATGCGCCGCGGCACTCGATGCCAGCAGGAGCGCTACGGCGCAGATGGCCCCTCTCATGCGGATCTCCCTTCGGTTGCCCCGTGCAGGATTCATGGCGCCACCCCGCCCACGTACTGGGGCAGACGCATGTGAATCAGATCGGGGTCCTGATATTTCTTCGTCTCGAACAGCTTGCGCGCGAAGCCGGAATCCTCGGGATTGCAATCAAAGGCAATCAGCGCGTTCTTGGTCAGCTCCCACTCGAAATGGTAGCGGAACGGTTCCTTCAGAATCATCGGATCCTCGGAGACCGATTCCATCCGCAGCAGGGTGCCCTCGCGCCAGTACCGCTCCGTGACCTTCTTCTGCGTGGACGAGGGGATATAGCTGTCGTGGAAACCCCGGGGATCGAAGACAAACTTGCTGGTCTCGATGACCAGTTGATTGTTTTCGAACCGCCCCTTCGAGTGGCCATGCAGGGTGTAGTCGTACACGCCCGGATCGGGATGACCATGCCCCTCGAGCCAGATCGTCCGCACCACATCTTCCTTCTCGTAGCGGAAGATCAGACGGTCCGCCATCTGGGTGATCTGGAAGTTGTAGTTGTCGTTGAGGATCACCGGCACCGACACGGGGCTGCAGTCGTAGCTGGGCAGCAGCACCTCGTCGAACGCGGCGGCAAATCCAATCGCCCGGGCACGCGCGAGCGTGACCGGCGACACGTTCGGAGGCCGTCCCGGGATCGGTCCCTTCCGGTTCCAGATGCCTGCGAGATTGGGAACGCCGGGCGCCTGGGCCAGGAGCATGGGCGCTGCAAGGATGCACGCCAGAATCAACACAACCGGACCTGCCACACGTCTCATGTTATCGACTCCCAGATGGCAACGGGCCGAACGCGCGAGGCGGCACCCGGTGGTGCGTCGCCGCTTCGTACGCCGACGCCACGCGAAACAACGTCGCCTCATCGAACGGCCGGCCGAGAAAATCAATGCCCACCGGCAGCACCGCCGGCACGGGACCAACCAGGCGCGTCCCGCCGTCTGCCGCCGCGTCCGGGACCCGATCGTACACGTGAGTCGTGAAGCCGGCCGGAACGGTCATCGCCGGAAATCCCTGCTGGCCCAGCAGCGTCCACGCCAGATGTGAGCGGCCGTTCTTATTGGGCTCGGTCGGCGCACCCAGCAGCGGCGCCGGAATATTGCCGGTCGGATACACCAGCACGTCGACGCCCACCTTCGCCATGCATTGGAGCACGATCTGCTGCACGGCGTAACGGTAGTACATCCGGCCCCGCAGATCGACGGACGCGGCCTTGTTTTCGCGCTCGAGCTCCCCCTTCTTGTCGGTGAACCGGCTGCCGGGACGAATATCCGTGAAGAAGTTGGCCTTCTCGATCAGGTCCGACATGGTGCGGATGTTCGTGTCGCCGCGTTCCCGCAGGTAGCGGTTGTACAGCCACTTCCGTTCTCCGGGGGCGGGCGAGGCGCCGAAGTCCCGGAGAGACGGCTTGTCCGCGCCTTCGGGGAGCTGCGTCCGCACGAGCGCCTTCTCGAGGCCCAGCGCGTACGGATCGATACAGTCCTGGAAGAGCCCCGTCCCGGCCCCGGGGTCGACGATGGTCGCGCCAAGCCTCCGCAGATCCGGCACCGCGCGGTCGACGATATCGATCGACTCGGCATCCGCCGCCGTGAACAGCGTCTTGTCCATGTATTCGCGGACCACGCCGATGCGGATGCCGGCGAGCGATTTCTGGCCCGTGAAGCTCACGTACGGCTGCTCGGGCACGCGGCCCACGCCGAACGCCGTCAGTTCGTCGGCCGGATCGTACCCGGCGATCACCTGCAGCACACGCGCAACATCTTCGACCGAGCGGCAGATCGGCCCCGCGCGATCGTTGATGCCGCCGCCGAACATGCCGTCGCGGCTGACGAGGCCCTGCGACGGGGACAGGCCGACGAGGCTGTTGAACCTGGACGGCATGCGGATCGAGGGCGCCGTCTCCTCGCCGATCGCGCAGGTCACAAGGTTTGCCGATACGGCCGTGCCGGATCCGCCGCTCGAGCCGCCGGGACTGCGATCGGTCGCGTACGGATTGCACATGACGCCACCGAACGAGCTGCGGTCGCCGGCCGCGTACTCCCCCATGTTGGACTTGGCGAGGATGATCGCACCCGCCTCCCGCAACCGCCGGATCAGCATCGCGTCGTCCGGTGGCCGATCGTTGGCAAAGAAGGCGTCAGCCCCGTTGGTGGTTCGCATGTCCACCGTGTCGAACTGATCCTTGATGGCGAACACGATTCCATGCAGGGGACCCACCAGCCTTCCCGTCTGCGCGAACCGGCGGTCCACATCGGCGGCCACCTGCAGGGCATCCGGCAGCGCCGGGTTGTCATCCGCGGCGTCGGTCATGCTGCGTGCCTTGCGGTCGTCGAACCCGAGCGACCGGCGGGCGGCGGGCCGCAGGTTGAGCGTGTGCAGCGCGTTGATCTGACCGGCGTTCGGAATCGGCGTGATGACCTTCAGCAGCCCTTCGGGCTGATGGACGCACGTGCCGTTGTACGCCTTGATGCGATCGAGGTACAGCTGTACGAGTTGAACGGTCGTGAGGCGCTTCGCCGCCATCGCCGCGTGAATGCCGGCGATGGGTCGCCTCTTCGACGCGGAATTGCTGCGCAGCGACGTCGGTCGCGGTGAGCAGCAGCCCCGCCAGTGCGACCGCGCAAGTTCGCCTGAAGGCGGACACTACGGATGACGTGGCGCCCCCGCTGTACGTCGTGTCCGGCTTCAGCCGGACCGACAGCGGCTTAGAACCCATACTTGATTCCGAATTGCATGATGCGCGGGCTGCCCGCCTGCGAACGGATCCGCCCGAACTGGGCCGACGTCAGGTTCGACGTCGGGTTGCCCCAGTTGAAGTTGTTCAGCAGGTTGAACGACTCAATCCGGACCTCGACGTTCTGCGTGCCGGCGAAGGAGACCAGCTTCGAGAGCGCCAGGTCGACCGTCCAGAAGCCGGGGCCCGTGAGCGCGTTGTAAATCAGGTTGCCAAACGTGCCGTTATCGGGCTGCGCAAACGCCGCGGCGTTCAGGTAGTTGTCCAGCGTCTTCGAGCCATACACGCTGTCCGACACCTGGTTCACGCGCTGCGCACTGATGCCGTTGAACGCGTTGTCGCGCCCCGTCGTGATGTTGAGCCGACTGCCGGAGCGCAGGCTGAGGATGCCGGAGACGCGCCAGTTCGACGCCAGCGCGCGCAACGTCGCGCCGGCAAAGTCCGGCGTCTGCGCGCCCGTCGTCAGCGTCGCCAGGTGGGTCCGATCCTGGTCGCAGTAGCCCCGATCGAACGCCGGATCGTCTGGCTTGGTGTAGCCGGCGCTGATCTGCGAGAACGCCGTCGGCGTGGCGTTACCCATGCAGCGCGACCAGGTGTAGTTCGCGTTCAGGCTGAGTCCGGTCGCCGCGCGCCGCCGCACGGCGAGCTTCAGGCCGCGATAGTCCTGCGTCCCCTCGTCGGTGTGCTGATCCAGCGCGCCAATGAACTGCGCCTCCGCCGGGTTCTCGAGATACAGGACGCGGCGCTGATTCAGGTTCGCGTTCGTCGAACACACCGGGTAGGCCACGCCGGCGATCGTGCAGGGGCCGAGGCCGAGGAACACCCCGGGGTTGAGCGCAACGAGCTCCCAGATCCGATCCGAGTAGCTGCCAAGGTAGCTCACCGACGCACCCCAGTCGGCGCCCAGCTGCCGCTCCACCGTGACGTTCCACGACTGCACCCGCGGCGAATTGATGTCGGCATCCAGCGCGCCGAACGTGCCGAAGCGCACGAACGGCGTCGTCGCGCTGGTCGGGATTGGATGCGGATCGCCTCCGAGATGCCCATAGGGATCGTCGAAGAGACCGGGCGGATCCTCCACGCGCGACCGGTTGCCGAATGGAGGCGCTGACGAGTTGATGAAGTGGTATTCCGCCGTCGGAAAGTCGTAGGCCAGCCCGTACGACGAGCGAACCGCCATCCGGCCGTCGCCGTTGACATCCCACGCAACACCGGCGCGCGGCGAGAAATTCCACCACTGGGTGTTCAGGCCGGTGTTCCCCTCCGGAAACCCGGGGTCGCCGGGGTAGACGAGCCCGGCTGGCGCGTTCAGATACACCGTGCTGCGCACGCCGCTGCGGAACTTCTCGATGTCGAAATTGTAGATGGCGTCGTTCCTGAGACCGGCACCGAAGAACGGCTCCCATCGCATGCCCAGGTTGAACGTCACGCGGTCGGTGGCCCGCCACGTGTCCTGCGCGAACAGGCCGAAGTACCACTGCTCGATCGGCGAATTCGTCGGCCCGCCGTGCTCGAGGATCGCGACGCGTCCCACCAGGAAGTCGGCGAGTCCGAGGCCCGTGGCCTGACCGTTGATCGTCCAGTTGCCGCCCGACCTGGCGTGCGCCACCTGGTCGTACGTCCAGTACGCCATGTTGCCGCCCACGGACAGCTGATGCCGCCCGCGCACGAGCGTGAGGTCGTCGCCAAGCTGGAAGGCGTTGGTGCCGAAGTCGCCCTTCACCGCGATACCGGACGAGATCGCGAACCCATCGGTGATCGCCAGCACCATGCGGTGCGGAATGTAGCTGTAGACCTTGCTGCCAAGGTCCTTTGGCTCGAAGAAGTCGACCTGTGTCTGGTGCGTCGACGTGCGGTTATACGCGAAGCGCAGGGAGTTCACCATGTTGGCGCCGAACACGATGGTGTCGCCGAGGGCGAGCGACTGCGCCAGGTTGTCGTAGCCGGCGTTCGGCGTGGTCAGCACGTTGCCGGACACCTCGTAGGCCGGCGGTCGATACGCAAAGGTCGCCATATAGCGACCGAAGATGGAGCGGCTGGCGCTTCGCTGGTAGTCCACCCGGCCGACCGCCTGCCCTTCGTCGCTGTCCTGCGGCACCTCGAAATTGATTTCGCCGCACGGATCGGTCGTGGTGGGCAGCCTGCCGACGAGATTCCGCGCGGCAGGGCTGAAGAGGGCCGGACTGATCCGGTTGTTGACGAAGGGGGCGCGAAGCGCGACCTGCCGTCCCGCGTTGCACGCCGGCGACGCAAACGTCGTGAAGTCGCCGGCCATCATCGCCGCCGTCGGCACGCGCACGATGTTGGCCGAAGGTATCTGCCGAACAACCGTGCCCTGATACGCGCCGAAGAAGAACAGGCGATCGCGGGCAATCGGGCCGCCAAGCGTGCCCCCGAACTGGTTGCGCTGCAGGCCATCGTCCCGGCGTTTGCCGTCGGGGCCGATCGACGCGAACGGGTCGGTGGCGTTGAACCGCTTGTCGCGCAGGAACTCGAAGGCGTTCCCGTGCAGCATGTTCGTGCCCGACTTGGTGACCGCGTTCACGGATGCGCCGGAATGCATCCCGTTCTGCGCGGACAGGCCGCCGGTCGCGACGCTGAATTCCTGCAGCGCGTCGGGAAACGGCAGCGGCAGATTCAGGTTGTCCTGCGGATTGTTGTGCATCGCGCCGTCGAGCAGGTAGGCGACGCCGAATGACTGTCCGCCGGCCACCGACACGCTGACGCCGCCCTGCATCGCGCGGTTGCTGGCGGTGCCCGTCTGAACCGCCCCCCCGGCGAGCACGATCAAGTCGGTCACCTGCCGGCCCTGCAGCGGCAGCTCGAGGATGCGTTCGTTTTCCACCACCTCCCCGATGCCCGCGCTCTGCACATCCACCAGCGGCGCGGCCGCTTCCACCGATACCGTTTCTTCAAGATTGCCGACGGCGAGCACAGCGTTGATCGTCGGGGTTGCCGCCACCTGCAGCACGATCCCCGTCTGCGCGTAGGTCCGGAATCCCTGAAGCGACGCCTCCAGGCGATACGGACCCGTCGGCAGGTTGGGCATGACGTAGCCGCCCGTCTCGTCCGTGACGACGGTACGCGTGAAGCCGGTGTCGGTTTGCGTCGCCGTGACGGTAACGCCGGGAAGGACCGCGCCACTCTCGTCAGTGACCCGTCCGCTCATCTGCGCAGTGGCCTGCGCCCAGGCGGGCGCGGCCGTGAGCACGATTGCAATGAAGAACGTTATCAGCATCGCGGGCCGTGAAGACCCGCGCCGCAACTGCAGATTCATAAGCCTCCGCCGTAAAGGAAGACGAGACGGCGGCGCCTATTCTAGGCCAGTTTGGAACGTCGCATGAACGAGGGCCCGCGCGCCTCCGCCATGCGGCACACCGTGTCAGCGGACGGCCAGGTGTGCGACTGTCCTATGCTCACGGCCGCGCGAATCGCCGGCGAGCACGACCACTGTCACCGTGCCTCTGGGGAGGAAACTCCCACAACCGAACGGGAACGAGAACGGAAATGCCCGTGTGCCAAACGCGGGGAGCGTCGTCGACCCGAAGCGGGTGGCCAGCTCCGGTCGGCCAAGCGCCACGTCCCCTGAGCGAATTCCAGCGGTGTCCACGAACTGCATCTGCACATTGCTCAGGAACAGATCGGGCCTTCCGTCTCCCTGCATGACAAGATTGAACGGGGCGAGGAAGGGCGGACGACCTGGGCAGAATGCCTCGCCAACGCGCTGCACCTGAATCACGGCCGGCTCAACCATAGTACTGCGATTGACGAAAAGGCCCGACGAGGGCGGCCGCAGCCCAACGCCGCGCGAATCGAAAGCGCCCGAAGAGAACCGTGACGGCCCGACGCCGTTGACCCGATCGCTCGCCGAGCCGTTGTCATCGCATCCAAAGCTCGAAAGCACAGCAAGAATGAAAAGTGGCGCCAGCACTCGTGCGTGAAGGATCGGCATACACATATCCTCCTGGTGACAGATGCGGGCGAAGAGCACGCAACCGGCATACCGCGTCCGAGTCGCGCGCTGTGGCAGTGCGCGGTCCTTGTGTCCCTTCTTGGGACAAGTCTCAGCGGCTGCAAGACGTTTGCAGCCATATGGCGTTACAGCCATACTCCAATACTGATTAGCCGGATCGAATGATGATGATCTCACCCGCGAGACGCGCCCTGTTGACCGTTGCACTGGCCGGCGCCTCGTCATGGCTCGTGTCTGGCGACGCGACAGGGGCGTCCGTTCAAGCGCGTGCATCCATAGACACGTTCAGGGTAGTGAAGAGCTATCCGCACGATACGTCGGCGTACACGCAGGGTCTGATTTACCGCAACGGATTCCTGTTCGAGAGTACCGGGCGTCACGGTCAGTCGACATTGCGAAAGGTCAGGCTTGAAACGGGTGAAGTGGTGCAGCAGCACCGCGTGGATGCGGCGCATTTCGCCGAAGGCCTCGAGGAATGGAACGGTCAGCTCGTGCAACTGACCTGGCAGTCCAACATAGCCTTCGTTTACGACCTGGCGACTTTTTCCATGCGTCGGACCCTTCGATACGCCGGCGAGGGTTGGGGCCTGACTCGCGATCAGCAGGGCTTCATTCTCAGCGACGGAACCGACCAGCTCCGCTTCCTGCATCCGGACACGTTTCGCGAAGTCAGACGTGTCAGGGTCACCGATGGCGGAGTTTCCGTTCGGGATCTGAACGAGCTCGAGTACATCCGCGGTGAGGTGTACGCCAACGTCTGGCATACGGACCGAATTGCGAGGATTTCGCCGGAGTCAGGGCGAGTGCTTCGTTGGATTGACCTGAGTGGTCTGATGGCGACAGGATACCGGCTCGATCGAGAGGCCGTCCTGAACGGCATCGCCTACGATGCGGCCACCAATCGCCTCTTCGTGACGGGAAAGCTGTGGCCTCGACTCTTCGAGATCGAAGCTGTCCCTCGAAGATGACGACTCGCGATCTTTTACACGTCGCCCCGGAAATCATAGAAGACACGAATGCGGTTGCCATCAAGATCGGCGGCCATGAATTCGCGCAGCTTCCACGGTTTGTCCTCGGGCTCGGAAACGATGTTCGCCTGTGCGGCCTTCCACTGTGCGAAGAGCTCGTCTACCTCTGCCTTGCTGTCGAGATTGAGCCAGAAAAGGACAGGGCCTGTGTTGCCGTAGGACGCTCGGAAGGAGCGATTGGTGATAAACAGCCTGCAATTCCCCCTTGAGATGCCGGCAATGCCGCCTTGATCGTCCCCCCAATCGAAGGTGAAGCCCAGCGCGTTGACATAGTAGGCAGCGGCGTTGTCGACGTTGGCCGCGGGAATTTCCGGGACAGCAGCGGGGAACGTCATGCGGTAAAACGTAGCACGAGCACGCCCACTGCTATTGAGTGAAACTGGTTCGACGCTCGACGGAGAATTGTATGCGACACCACGTTGTCTCGCTCTTCGTCCTGGTGCTGCTTCTCGCGACAACTGTTGTCGCCCGGGCCGATGACGCAGACGACTTCATCAGAGCCCAGATGAAAAGTCAGAACATTCCGGGCCTGGCGCTGGTCGTCGTCAAGAACGGTGAAATCATCAAGACGGCAGGCTATGGCCTGGCGAACATCAGACTCAGGATTCCCGTATCGCCGGACACCGTCTTTCACATCGGCTCGATCAGCAAGCAGTTCGTCGCCACGGGAATAATGCTGCTCGTCCAAGAAAGCCGGCTCGGCCTGGGTGATCCGATCAGCAAGTATCTTCAAGGCACACCGGAGACCTGGAAGGTCATCACGATACAGCATCTATTGACCCACACTTCGGGCATGGTGCGCGAGGTGCCGGGGTGGGATGCTTTCAAGCCCAGGAATGAGTCTGAAGTGATGAAGACGATCTACCCGGCGCCACTGCGCTTCGCGCCTGGGGAGCAGTGGGCGTACAGCAATGCCGGTTATTTCCTGCTCGGCGAAATCATCACCAGAGTCACGGGCCGCGATTGGACTGGGTACCTGACGGAGAGGATTTTCAAGCCTTCCGGCATGAACACGACATATCCGACGAACACCAGGGAGCGCGTGGCAAACCGCGCACGCGGGTATGCGGACAACGACAAACTGAGCGAAACCAACGATTGGCTGTCGCTTCATCCGGCGGGCGGCTTTCTCTCCACCGTGCTTGACCTGGCTAAGTGGGACGCCGCGCTCGATACGGACAAAGTAATCAGCGAATCCATCCGCCGCGAGATGTGGACGCCCGTTCGCCTCAACGATGGCACGTCGTATCCGTACGGACTCGGGTGGGAGCTCGATCCGCTGGACGAGCATGGTCGAGTCCGCCACGGAGGCAGCCTGTCAGGGTTTCGCTCGGAGTTCTCACGGTTCCCGGACGCCCGGTTGACCGTGATCATGTTGATGAACCTCGATGATGTCGATTGGACCGCGATTGTGAGGGGCGTCTCCTACCCTCACATGCCCGCGTCCGCGTCCACAGGCCGGTAGTGGCCGGACGTTATCCGCCCGCCGCGCTGATTAGTGATGTCCGCGAGGCGGTCGCGTTCCGGCTCGCACCGGCCAAGTCAGACGTACTCCGGCGTCGGTCAATAGCCTTCCACCGACGGCAGTTGCTTGAGCCCTGCCTCAATAGCGACGGGAAGCCGATTTTCAGGCGGCGGCAACGGGCACGTAGTGAAGATGGAATAGGCGCACGGCGGATTGTACGCGAAGTTGAAATCGAGGACGGTCCAGTCGCCGTCCTTCACGACCTGCGGTCTGAGCACTCGGTAGCCACCGTAGGTCGTCAAGCCGTTTGTCCGGTCCTTGAACCAGACCGCGAGCCGCTCCTCGCCGTCCACGCCGATTGCGGTCAAGCGCAACTCCTCGCCGTTCACCCGGAAGACGAGCTGACCGACCGCCGTGAACTCCATGGATCCGCCCCGCACGTCGGGCACACGCACCCGTTTCGGAGAATCGAACGTGTCGAACCGTGCCGCGACGCGCCACTGCTCGTCGAGCGGATACGAGGGCAGCTCCGGAGGCGCGGTGATTGCCGGATGGGTTGTGTCGATCGTCCTCAACCATCGGCGGTCGTCGCCAACGTCCGTGACCTCCAGCCGGAAAGGCCCGGCAAGGACGCTTTGCATTTGCGTCTCACCGTCGAGCCGCGAACCATCCTCGAGGCGAAGCGCGAAATCCGCGGCCGGAGTGACCGTCACCGTGTCGCCGACGCGGCGAAACGTACCTGCGAACGGAGGAACGTGCGCGGCGGGCAGTGAAATCGGGAGTGCCGGGTCCGCTCCGAACGACGTCTCTCCATCGCCGAGCGGCCAGATACCCATGACAGGGAGAACCTCCGACAGATAGGCCCTTTCACCTGCGAGCCACGCCTCATGCTCTTCTTGATACGTCGTCTGATCGACGGGAGGTGGCGGCGGCCACTGCTCCCGCCGACATCCTGTGGCGACGGCAGCGAGAACGAATGCCAATGCCCACATGCGCCGCATGCGGCGGGATAATAGCATGACCGCACGAGCGAGCTCTGAGAGGTCGTCGTTCGGGAGAGCCCAAGTCACGCCGAAAATAGGCTGATTCACATCGACTTGACGGCGGAACCATTATTGTTCACACTTTGTGACTAAATGAATCGCCAGTTCCTCACTGACTTCGAGCTGATGATCCTGCTGGCGATCCTGCGCCTCGGAGACGAGGCGTAC
>Ga0190265_10000493_pt1 | contig 27858 bp, 26 predicted proteins | sample Popmic124T_FD_133135 | JGI IMG/M metagenome (GOLD analysis project Ga0190265, IMG submission 133135) | Populus adjacent soil microbial communities from riparian zone of Indian Creek, Utah, USA - 124 T | ecosystem: Environmental > Terrestrial > Soil > Riparian zone | place: USA: Utah | collected...
ACTCCGTCGGTGATCGCGCCGTCGTTGCAGTGAGCGGTGCGTTGGACGCCCACGCGGCTGTGCTGTTCGCCGGTGTGTTGGACGCCGTGGTCGACACTGGAAGTCGGAGCCTGGTCGTCGACGCTGATGGAGTGACGTTCATCGAGGCTGCCGCTCTCGGCGTCCTCGTGCGTGTGTCACGACGGATGCGCGAGAGTGCGGGATCGTTCACGCTTCGTTCGCCCTCCGCGGTGGTCCAACGGGCGCTCGACGCGAATCGTGTCACCGAGCTCGTCGACGAAGTGTCGGAGGTGTCGGAAGCTCGAACAACGCCCGAACCTCGAACAACGGACGTGCGCGATGACGAGCCCCGATCCGGTTCCGGGAGTCGTGAGGCCGATCTGGGTTTGAACGTCGGCCCACGCTCGAGCACCGCGACGGTGGATGCCGCGCTGCGGCTGGTCACCGCGTTGGCCGAGACGACGGTCGAAAATGCCGATGGGGTGAGTGTGACGCTGGAGCGGCACGGCCGCGTGATGACGGTCGCCGCCAGCGACGACGCCGTGAAGGAGATGGATCACCACCAATACGACACCGGTGAGGGGCCGTGTCTCGCTGCGAAGGCCGAGGGTCAGTGGTTCTACATCGAGTCGCTTGCAGAGGAGACGCGATGGCCGAACTTCGTGCCGCTCGCGCTCGAGCAGGGGATCCGCAGCATTCTGTCGTCGCCGTTGATGACGAAGGACCGACCTCAGGGTGCGCTCAACATCTACTCATCGACAGAGCGGGCATTCGGTACGCGTCAACAAGAGCTCGCGGCGCTGTTCGCTGAACAGGCTTCAGAGATCTTGACGACCGCAGCTCCGGACGAAACGGACGAGCAAGTCAATCTGCGTCTCGCCCGCGCCTTGAATGAACGTCAGGTGATCCACCAAGCCCAAGGGGTGGTCATGGAACGCGACAATCTGAGCGCGGAGGCCGCTGTCAGCATCTTGCATCGGGCTGCCCGCGCGGCGGGGATCAGAGTCGCCGACTATGCGAACGACATCGTCAGCTCTGTCGGGCGCAGCGAAGGTAAGCAGTAGCCCAGACGATGGGCGAGACGATCGACCCACTCGAACAGGCACGCCGCGATCTCGGGCTGTCGATGGCCGAGTTGTGGTGGCGCTACTTCGCGCTGGGTGGGAGCGGCACCGAGTTGGAGTTGGAGGCAATGCTGTTTCAAGCGCTCATGCCGGCCGTGACGGACCGCGACGTCCTCGCCGTCGCACTCAACGAACGATTCAGTGAGCTTGGTGCCGACCACCCCATCCCGTACTCCGACGACGAGCTGTAGCACGGTCGCCGATCACGCAGTGAGTCACCCCGCCGGACCGTAGCCGGGTGCGTTTCCGCGTCGTTGACGGAGGACCTCGTACGCCCCGTTTGTCCGTCTCCCGTGTGGGGTACGAGCGGAGTACCCATAAGGAGTCGAAGGAGCCATGATGAAAGCTGTCGTGTGGCGCGGCAAGCGCGACGTCCGTGTCGAATCTGTGCCTGACCCGCGGATCGAACAACCCACTGATGCGATCGTGCGGATCACGTCGAGCGGCCTGTGTGGCTCCGATCTGCACCTGTACGAGGTGCTGGCACCGTTCATGACCGACGGTGACATCCTCGGTCACGAGCCGATCGGAATCGTCGAGGAGGTCGGGGCGGAAGTCACCGACATTGCCGTGGGTGATCGTGTCGTGATCCCGTTCAACATCTCGTGTGGGCGTTGCTTCATGTGCGACCACGGCCTCCAATCGCAATGCGAGACCACGCAGAACGTCGAGCAAGGCACCGGCGCCTCGTTGTTCGGTTACACCAAGTTGTACGGCCAGGTGCCGGGTGCGCAGGCCGAGCTACTCCGCGTGCCTCAAGCCCACTACGGCCCGATCAAGGTGTCCCACGGTCCGCCCGACGACCGCTTCTTGTACCTCTCCGACATCCTGCCCACAGCGTGGCAGGGCGTTGAATACGCGAGTGTGCCCAAGGGTGGGAGCCTCGTCGTGTTGGGACTCGGTCCGGTCGGCGACTTCGCATGTCGCATCGCACAACAGCGCGGCATCGATCGCGTCGTCGGGCTCGATCTCGTCCCCGAGCGTCTCGAGCGCCAGCGTCGTCGAGGCGTGACGGTGCTCGACGTCAACGATTTCCCCAAAGCGGACGACCTCGTCACCGCTGTACGAGATCTCACGGACGGTCGCGGCCCCGACGCTGTCATCGACGCCGTCGGCATGGAAGCCCACGGCTCTCCGGCCGGCAAGCTCGCCCACCAGCTCACGTCGATCATGCCCGACCGCCTGGCCGAGAAGCTGATGACGAGGGTCGGGCTCGACCGTCTCGGTGCCCTCCACGCGGCGATCGACATGGTCCGGCGCGGTGGAACGATCTCCGTGCTCGGGGTCTACGGCGGCATGACCGACCCGATGCCGATGATGACGCTGTTCGACAAGCAGATCCAGCTGCGGATGGGACAGGCCAACGTGAAGCACTGGGTCGGTGACATCCTGCCGCTGCTCAACGACGACGACCCGCTCGGCGTCGACACGTTCGCAACGCACCACGTCCCGCTCCACGACGCCGCTCAGGCGTACGAGACGTTCCAGAAGAAGCAGGATGGTGCCGTCAAGTTCGTCTTCAAGCCCTAACGGGCCACCCCACCGCCGCGCCGACATCAGCCGCAAGGTTGACGCCCGGGTACATCGATCGGGTGACGTCGCTGCACATCAAATACCCGTCGGGCCGACGACCGCAGCCGCGCTGAGGAGCACGATGACGACAGTGCTCCCGACGACGCAAGGAGGCCCACCATGACCAGAACGATCAGCATTCATGCCGACGAACTCCGACCTGGAGACCTCCTCGACTATGGCGGGCAGCCGCACCGGATCACCAACGTCGTTCGACGCCCCGGGTCGTCGTGGCCGATCGCCGTCGACGGAACTGGTTGGGCGATCGCGCTCGGCCAAGGACCTCTGAGCATCTGGGCCGCTCGACCCGGACCGATGGTCGATCACGTAGCCAATACGGCTCGCCTGGCATCCGATCTGTCTGTGCGGATCAGCCGTGGCGCATGTGGGTGAGCAGAAGTGATTCGTGCGCGAACCCACGTGCCTGCGCGGTAGCGAACGCCTCTTCGATCAGCGTGCTCGCGGCGTCGACGTCGCCCAGGGCCTGGTGCGTGGTGGCCAACAGCCGTCGGGCCACGACAGCCTCGAAGTGCATGCCACACGCGTCGGCGTCGGCGACCGCTTCGGCCAGTAGGTCGAGCGCGTCGTCGTGTCGTCCGAGCGCCAGCGCCAGTTCCCCCAGTGACCGCGACACCAAACCGAAGCAGGTCGAGCCCGACGCAGTGATGCCGAGCTGGCGGCGGAACGGGCTGAGCTGGTTGAACAGTTCCCGGCAACGGTCGGTCAGGCGGAGAGTGGCTGCCACCTCCGCCTGCGCCTGCGCGACGGTGAGCCAGAAGTAGCTCTTCGGCACGTCGCCCTGTTCGGCGAGTGTTGCTGCGGCATCTTCGACATCGCCGGCCATCAGGTGCGCCAGCGCAAGAGCGGCGCGCCACGTGCGCGCGTGCGGGCCGTCGAGCATCGTCGAGATCACGGTCACCATCGACCCGAGCGTGCCGGCCTGGTATGCGAGGGAACCGACTTGCACTGCCCAGGTGCCGTCGGTGTCGGCGTGAGTCTGCCGATGACGTTCGGCGAGCGCATCGATGCGTTCCTGAACTCCGGGTTCGCAGCGGGCAATGTCGATCGACAGGATCAGCCGCTCGCCCAAGAACTCGAAGTACTGGTTGTGCGTCGCGGGCAGCATCTCGCGCAGAGTCACCAAACGCTGTCGGGCCTCGGCCAGCAGACCGCCTTCTGCGGCGCAGTACGCCTCGAAGAAGCCACCGATGTACAACAACTCGGCGTCGCCGGTGCGGGCACCAATGTCGGTCAGCATCTGGCCGATGTGCTGACGGCGTTCCAACGTGCCGGGCTCCCACATGCAGATGAACTCGGCGTTCAACACGGCTCCGGTCAGGGCCGGGTCATCGTGGACGCGGGCCAACTCGTGCGCCTCGCGAATCAGTTCCACCCGACGTTCCGGCTCGGACGCGAATGTGAGATTCGACGCCAACGTCGCCAGCACCCGCACCCGCATCGGATCTTCGGCCCGCAGCGTGCCGAGCGCCGTTTCACAGACGTCGATCATCTCTTGGTGAGGGTTCTCGGCGATGAAGAAGAACGCGCCGGGCCATGTGGTCAACGCCGCCGCTTCGGCGAGCAGCACCTCGTCGTTCGCTGCTCTGGCCATCTTGGCGCTGCGTGCGAGCACGTCGGTGAACGTCGGATCGGCCAACATGCGTCCGGCGGCTCCCACCCCGAGCCACGCATCGGCGCGGTCCGTCGAGTCCGACTGCGAGTCGCGCTGGAGCGCCGCGACCACCTCGCGGAATCGCTCGCGTGCACGAGTGAAGTCGAACCCGTCGGACGATCTGTCGACGTCGTAGCCGGTCAGGGCGATGAGGAACGGGCCTCGACCGATGCGTATCACCGAGCCAGGTGTGAGCGCAGTCACCGTGGCAGTGGCCGAGATGCTCGCGAGGAGCGCCACCTCGCCGATCACATCCCCACGGGTCACTTTTCGCAGGCGTCTGCCTTTCGCGCTCACCTCGAACTCGCCGTCGGCGATCACGTAACAGGCATCGCCGAGCTCGCCCTCCACCACGACCGGCTGCCCGGCGTCGACGCCAATGGTGTCAGCCGACCGCGCCACTTGTTCGAGCGCCACCGAGGGGAGGGACGAGAGCATCGGCAGCCTGGCCAGCAGCGCCATCTCCACCACCGGCACCTCGGCGTTGGCGTCGGCACGGCGCAGTGACGTGACACTGATGGCGGCCAACGCGACCAGGACGGCACCGAGAGCAACGAGCGCCGCCTTCACGTCGCCGACGGCCAGCATCACCTGGGCCAGCACCGATCCGGCGATCTGCCCGAGCCCGACGACGAGTCCGAGCGCTGCGAACAGCGGGCCGAGGTTGCGCGGATCGGTGGAACGTTGCAGCAGCGTCCGGCTCAAGGCATCCATCAACGCCATGCTCAGGCCCATCAGCGGCAAGGCGATGAACACCACTGGCCGTTCGATCCGCAGGCCGAGCACGATCGACAACGTCGCCGCGGCGGCGATCGCCGCCATCAGGGCGCCGCGCAACCTCGCCCGACGCACGACGACGGTGGTCACCAACGTGCTGACGAGCGACCCTGCACCGACCAACGCACTCAGGTAGCCGGTGCCACTGTCTCCAAGATCCAACGCATCGAGCGCGAGGATCACCAGCAGCACGTCGAAGGCGCCGACGATGAGGTTCCGCGCCGACGCGACGCACAGCACGCCGCGGCTCCACGGGTGTTCACGGAGCTCGGCGAGGGCACGCCGGATCACCCGCTGCGGCTGGGTCGCACCGCCACCCCATGTCGTGCGCAGAAGTGGAGCCGGCCGCCACAGCGTGGCCGAGAGTGCGATGGCCGCCCACAGCGATCCGGCGGCGAACACCGCCTCCGGGCCACCGAGACCGAGCACGACTGCAGCGGCCAGCGAACCGACGAGCGCGCTCGCGCTGTTGCTATGAGCCACCCACAGGTTCGCGTTGACGAGATCGTCGGTGGAGCGAGCGATTCGCGGCAGCAACGCCGCGCTGGTCGGGTGGATCGTCGTCATCACGGCGAGGCCGATCACCACGAACGGTGCCACGACGGGTGTCGGTGCGCCCAACGCCGCACTGATCGCCGCAGCGCCGTACGCCACCGCTTGCACCGCGATCGCAGCGACCCGGACTGCTTGGGTGCGCCAGCGTGCCATGGCAGCGCCGACCAGCGGAGCGCACGCGAACGGCGGAACGAGCAATGCGATCGAGATCACACCGACGGCGCGCGTCCCGCCCCACGAGAAGGCATGCACGAGCACACCGACGGTGACCGCCCACTCGCCGATCACGCTGAGGAAATGCGCGATGAGGAGCCGCCGCACACACGGGTCGCGCATTGTTCGTGGAAGGGTAGCAAGGGCTCGCGATGACAACGCGGTCGATCAGACGGGCCGGAAGGGGCGTGCCGTCTGCCATGGTCAGGACGTATGGCGAAGAATTGATCAGCCGTTGATCGGCTTGCGATTCCGAGTTCGCGGACTGCGGACCTTGATGTGCTTCATTCGGTCGTGGTGATACCGACCAGATCGGCGCTCATCCCCCAGAGCCGTGCTCCATCGGCTTCGTTGTGGCTGCGCTTGGACGATCGCTTCAACTTGCTGTTGGCGAAGTAGTGGCCCGTCACCTGCTCGAGGTCAGGCGCGGACGCCACGTGAACGGACGTGGCAGCACCCCGAGCAGTGCCCTTCATGAATGGACGGATGACCGGGGTGAGCAGTCGCTGGAGTCGCCCCGGGTCCTCGGCGCCGAACGATGTGCGCACTACGCCGGGATGCACGGCATTGGCGGTGACCGACGTCGCCCGCAGCCTCCTGGCCAGCTCGTAGGTGAACAGAATGTTGGCGAGTTTGGACTGGCTGTACGCCCGGGCACCCGAGTAGGAAGCCTCGCCCTGGAGGTCGTCGAAATCGATCGTCCCCATGGCATGAGCACCGGAGGAGACCGTGACCACCCGCGCCGGTGCGCTCTGCTTCAACCGGTCGAGGAGGAGCAGGGTGAGCAGGAACGGCGCGAGATGGTTGACAGCGAAGGTGCGCTCGAGCCCATCAGCTGTCACGTGCCGCGTGTTCCAGTATCCGCCGACGTTGTTGACCAACACGTCGATCCGACCGAGCCTCTGGAGTGCCTCGTCGGCCAGCCGCCGCACCTCCGATTGGGATGAGAGGTCGGCGACGAACGCGTCCACCTCACCGCCGCCCGCGGCCCGGATCTGGTCGGCTGCAGCCTCAGTGCGGTCGTCGTTCCGGCCGACAACTGCGATGCGGGCACCCATCGCAGCGAGGCCGATGGCCGTCGCCTTGCCGATGCCTCCGCTGCCACCGGTGACGAGCACCGTCCGGCCACTCATCGGACCGCGGTGGACCTTCTGTTCCATGTCAGACAGGCCGCGCGAAGTCGCCACCGACGTAACGTCCGTCGAGGTCGTCGTTGTCCGATGGTGGCGTGCTCTCGATCTCGGCGGCCCAGTCCTCGGCGTCGTCGTGTGGCTGGTAGCCGAGCGATCGAGCGGCATCCAGGTCCCACCATGCTCGCGTGTTTGCCGAGATGCCGTAGACGATGGCGAACCCGAGCTCGGGTGAGCGCAGGCAGGCGTCGACGAGCCGGATCGTGTCACCGGGTGACAGCCACGTGGACAGGTGGCGACGCGTCGTCGGGCGGTCGCGGAAGCTGCCGATGCGGAGGCAGGCGACGGTGAGGCCATGGCGGTCGTGGTACAGGCTGCACAACGCCTCGCACGCGGCCTTGCCGAAGCCGTAGAAGCTGTCGGGTCGGGCCCGGGCGTCCAGCGCGAGCATCGATGTCCGTGGCGTGAATCCGACAGCGTGGTTGCTGCTGGCGTACACCACCCGTGGGACCCGGTGGGCGACCGCGGCCTCGAGCACGCGATGCGTCAGGCCGAGGTGGCTGTCGACGGCTGCCTCGAAGTCGGTCTCTGACGCGATGGCGGCGAGATGTACGACGGCATCGGCGCCGTCCATCAGCCTGGTCAGCACGTCCGCGTCGCTCGCGAGGTCGGCGACGACGATGTCGTCACCCGCAGCGACGGCATCGACGCCGCGCACGGCGTGGCCGGCGGCAACGAGTCCCCCCATCAGACACCGTCCGATACGCCCCGCCGCCCCGGTGATCACAACGCGCATGTGGTCATGCTGGCACGGCCGCACGCCGCTCGTTGTGGACGCGTCAGTCTTGCTGGGGGGCGGTCTGGTCGAAGATGTGGATGATGTTGCCGGCCGGGTCGCTCAACGACGCCGAGCGACCGCCCGGCACGTCGATCGACTCACCAACCCACGTGAGTTGCGGGTGCTCGCCGACGAACCGTTCGACATCATCGACCTCGTAGAACGGGCCCGATGACCACCGCGCGTGATCGTCCGGCGGGACGTCGAGCATGAGTTGGATCGGTGAACCTGGCAGCTCGAATGCCACAGTGCCCTCTCCCTCGCGCCACGCCTCGTCGAGCCCGAGCTCGTCTCGGTAGAAGGCGAGGGCTGGTTGCAGCTCCGGCACGGACACATAGACGTACGACAGCTTCATCGGTCGTACCGTAACGGCACTACGTCATGATGGCAAGGCGTTACGCTGGTGTCGTGCGTGACGGCTTCCCGATGCCCGGATCGGCCAAGGCCAGGCTGATCGCCGCCGCGCAGCACCAGTTCGAGCACGTCGGGTTCGACGCCACGACCGTCGCCGACCTCGCGACGAAGGCGGACGTGACGACCGGCGCGCTCTACCACCACTTCGGCTCGAAGCTCGGGCTCTACACGACGCTCCGCGATGACCTGGAACAGCGGATCACCGATCGCATGGAAGGCGCCGCAGCCGCCATCGACCAACCCGGCCGCACCGCCGCCCGGGCCGCCCTGCTCGTGGCGTTCGACGCCGCGGTCCGCTTCGGCGCCTGCCGACTCCTCGGCGAGCCCGCACCCGCCGTACGACCGGACCCGATCCGCGATTCCCTCGAACGCGTGCTCCCCATCCGAGCGCGTCCCGCCGCCGTCGTGCTCGCCGCGGCCTGGCGCGCGGCGCTCCTCGAAGTCGCCCACGGCACCCCCTCGGTCACCATGCGTCACGCCGTCGCGTTTGTTACCGACGAGTGACCGGTTGCGGCGTGTTCGCCTGTATGTACCTTGACGGGTACGTAACGATATGGGTACCTTAGCTCCATGGATGCTGTGCTTCACGCGATCGCCGACGGACATCGCCGCACGATGCTCGAGGCTCTCCGTGATCATCCGGCGACGGTGAACGAACTGGCCGCGGTGATCCCCATCGCCCGTCCCGGGGTGTCCCGGCACCTGCGGGTGCTGCGCGAAGCCGGGCTGGTCGAAGCCCGTCAAGACGCACAACGACGGATTTACAGCCTGCGGCCCGAACCACTGGCCGAGGTCGACGACTGGTTGGCGGACTATCGGGCACTCTGGCGGCACCGCATGGATGCGCTGCACACCGAGATCGCCCGTGGCAAACAGCAGAAGAGCAAACAGGGGAAGAGGAGGGTCCGATGAGCGACTCCCGCTCGAAGTCCGGGTTCGTCGGCAGCATCTCCGCGATCGCCGATGGCACAGGAGCCGTCCGGATGGAGGATGTCTACGACACCAGCGCCGAGGACCTCTGGTCGGCCCTCACCGACCCTGAACGGCTCGCGCGCTGGATCGGATCGGTCGCGGGCGACCTGCGCGTCGGCGGCGCCTTCCACGTCCGCTTCACCAGCGGCTGGGAGGGACCGGGCCGCGTCGAGATCTGCCGGCAACCGGAACGGTTGCTGCTGGTGATGGCCCCTGGTAGCGCCGCCGAGACCGAGATCGAGGTGACACTGACCGCCGCCGGCGATCGCACCCGCCTCGTCATCGAGGAGCGCGGCATCCCGATCGAACATCTTCCCGGCCATGGCGCTGGTTGGCACGCTCACGTGGAGGACCTCGCCGCCCACCTCGCCGGCCGAGAACGCCAGGACTGGCAGGCCCGATGGCTGGAGCTCACGCCGTCGTACGAAGCGTCCCGCGACGAGCTTCAATGATCGCCCCGGCTGCAGCCGGCGAACGGGAGGCGTTGTCGTTCTTCCTCGCGGCGCAGCGCGCCAGCGTCCTGGCGATCGTCGACGGACTCAGCGACGGTCAGCTGCGCCGCGCCGTCGTGCCCAGCGGCTGGACCCCGGTCGGCATGATCGAGCACCTCGGCGACGCTGAACGCGTCTGGTTCCAGTACGTCGTCGCCGGCGAGCCAACCGACGACACCGACCATGAGCCGGCCGATGTCGCCGAGGTGGTGTCCTACTACCGCGCCCAAACCGTCCGCTCCGACGAGATCCTGGCAGCGACTCCGCTCGACGCCCAGCCAGCGGCCCGCCCGGTGGTCGACATCGGCATCGCCGACGACGTCATCACGGTGCGCGACGTGGTCCTGCACATGATCGAGGAGACAGCACGGCATGCCGGACACCTGGACGTCGCCCGTGAATTGATCGACGGCCGGACCGGGCTCGGTCCGCGATGATCAGCCACGCGTGCCGGATGGTGCGCTCGAGTTGGTGGTCGTTCTCGATGGACGGCTCGGTCACACTGTGAGGATGACGACAGAGGACCGGCAGTGAACACCCATCCCACGACCGGGTTCGATCTCGACGAGGTCGATCGACTGTTGACCACCACCAAGCAGGTTCGCAAGCGACTCGACCTTGCCCGGCCGGTCCCGTCCGAGGACTTGCTGGAGATCATCGAGATCGCCAACCACGCCCCGATGGGCGGCAACCTCGAGCGCAACCGCTGGATGATCGTCACCGACGGCGACCTCAAGGCTCAGATCGCCGAACGCTTCGCTGCCGTCGGTCGGCCGTATCTCGCGGCGAACGCCGAGCTCCGCACTGATGACCGGAGTCAGAAGGTGATCGATTCGGCCGAGTTCCTCGTCGAGCACCTCGCCGAGGTTCCGGTGCTCGTCATCGCGTTACGTCTCGACCGACCTCCGCTCGAGCCGTCGAGCCAGGGCGGCGCGGCGGCCTACTACGGCTCGGTCCTCCCGGGTGTGTGGAGCTTCCAGCTCGCAGCACGTGCGCGGGGCATCGGCTCGGCATGGACGACGTTCCACCTCGAGCACGAGTCCGAGATCGCCGAACTGCTCGGCATCCCACCGACCGTCACCCAGGTCTGTCTTCTCGCCGTCGGCTACTACACCGGTGACACGTTCACGGCGGCCCCGCGACGGCCGGCGCGCGAGGTCACGTTCCTCAACCGCTGGAAGCAATCGGTCGGCGAGGGGCCTGAGGACTGATACGACGCCCAGCGTGGATCTCTCGCAGGGATCACCCATGTGAGCGACGCGGCTTGACAACGCGGCTACCGCGCCCTTGACTGTGCTCCGCCGAGGGGGCAGTTGGTACAACGGCGGGCGCTGAGGGGAGACTGCAATGCGGAAGACGTCGAAGGTCGGGCGGGCGCTGTTTGCGACTCCAGTCCTCGTTCTCACGGCCGCCGGCCTCGCGTGGGGTAACACCTCGGCGACGTCGGCGAGCAAGTCGGCGCGACACACGCCGACGTCACACGACTACTACATCAACTGGGTGGAGCCGAAGGTTCAGCAGAACACCAACCGCGTCGAGGCCTTCGGCGAGGCCAACGTGAACGCGGGCGGACTCGACTCCGTCACGGCCTACGACCGCAAGTTCGCGGAAGGCAACCCGGTCGCCGGTCGTGCGTTGGCAATGATCGAGGCCGAGGCAGTGAGAACCGGGAAGAACCCGAAGGAGATTCGGTACAAGAACGCCGACGAGACGCAGGTTGCGAAGCTGCTCACGATTCTCGTCGAGTTCAACCCGAACGCCAACGACGACTTCAGCGGCACGATGGTGCCCCAGGCTGTCTTCGACGATGCCTTGACCCCGCAGAACGAGCGCGACTGCGTGCCAGGTGGAATCACCAACGGGCCGCTGCACAACAACATTCCGAATCCCGCCAACGGGTCGCACAAGGACAACAACTCGATGTGGGTGCCGGACTTCTCGCCCGAGCTCTACGACGAGATGCTCTACACCACGACCGGCATTCAACAGCGAGTCCGCCCCGATCTGAAGGGGCCCGACGGCAAGAGCGGCATCGATCTGCGGGGCTACACGATGCACAACATGTACCTCGAGATGTCGAAGGGCGCGTACACCGTCGACGGGCAGGTCACCCCGTGGGTGCAGGTGCCCCACTCCGAGGCCTGGTACGGCCAGGACACGTGTCTGCTCGTCGACGGCGTGTGGGTCGCCGGGGCAAGCCAGGACGACAACGGCCATCCGGACAACCCGGCCGGCGCGGCGCGGCTCGGCGTGGACGCGGTCGATGTCCTGGCCAGCGCCGACCCGGACTTCCCGTGGGCCGACTACGACATCGAGGACGTCGCGGACGCGGATGGTGACCTCGACTTCAACGAGCCCGACGGCGTCATCGACCACCTGGTGCTCGTCCACGCCGGCGAGGACGCCTCCGGTGGCGGCGGCGCGCAGGGCGCCGAGGCCATCTGGGCACACTCGTCAGCGGTCATCCCGGGTCACACCATTCCGGGCACCGACATCGTGATCAGCAACTACATCGTGCAGCCGGAGGACTCGGGCGTCGGCGTGTTCGCCCACGAGTACGGGCACGACCTCGGCCTGCCCGACCTGTACGACGTCGGCTCCGGCGGAGAATCCGCCGTCGACTTCTGGGACTTGATGTCCGCCGGGTCCCACACCGGACCGGTGTTCCAGGGCATCCCGACTCACATGGGCCTGTGGGACAAGTTCGTCCTGGGGTGGGCGGACCCGCTGATCCTCGAGCCCGGCGATCCGGCGCAGACGGTCAAGGTCGGCCAGACGTCGCGAACCCCGGTCGGCACCGAGGACGGCATCCGGGTCAATCTGCCCGCCAAGGATGTCATCCTGTCCGAGCCGCACAGCGGGGAGGGCCAGTGGTGGAGCAACAACGACCAGTCGTGGGCCGACGTTCGGCTGACTCGCACGATCGACGTGCCGGCCGGCGGTGACATCAGGCTCTGGATGTGGAACAACTACGACATCGAGGAGGACTGGGACTTCGGCTTCGTCGAGGTCTCGACCGACGGTGGCACTTCCTGGTCCGAGCAGAAGATCTTCAACGAGGCCGACGAAGAGGTCTCCACACCGGACGGCTATGCCGACCCGAACGGTCGCATGCACGACTACGGCGCGGCCGACGGTGTGCCGTTCAAGAAGTACGGCCTGACCGGCACCACTGACGGGTACGAGCGCAACTACGTCGACCTCCTGCCGTACGCCGGTCAGACGATCCAGCTCCGGCTCCGGTACGCCACGGATGCCGGCCTCGAACAGGCCGGCTGGTTTGCCGACGACTTCGTGCTCACCGCGGATGGCACTGACGTCTTCACCGACGACGTCGAGGCCAACAACGGATGGACGCCGACGGTCACCACCTTCACCGACACTTCCGGCGAGGGCTGGCACATCTCGCCAGGCGTGTTCCAGTTCGCGCACTACTACCTCGCCGAGTGGCGCAACCACGACGGCTTCGACGAGGGCTTGAAGTACGGGTACGTCACCAACTACCTGCGTGACGGGGCGTGGAAGGTCGACCGGGTGCCGTACAACGCCCCCGGGATGCTGGTGTGGTACCGCGACACCAGCTACGGCAACTTCAACCTGACGCTCAACAACCTCTTCGATCCGCCGAGCATCGGGTCCAAGGGCGGCCTGCTCATCGTCGACTCGCATTTCGACCCGTACCGACGGGCCGGCACCGCGGCGGCCAAGGACCCATCGCTGTTGGACAACCTGCCGTCGCGAGCACAGACCTCGAACGCGGCCTTCACCTTCAACAAGACGAATGCGTTCACCGAGTGCTTCGAAGCGCCAGGCGAGCCGTTCAGCCGCTACTGCACGGGCTTCCCGAAGCAGCCAGGCGTCTCGGAGTTCACGGACGCCCAGCGCTGGTATCCGGGCATCGAGTTCCGACCCGACCTCGATCCCGACAATCCATTCTTCTTCCGCGATGCCGACGCGTCGGTCGTGCTGCCCTCTGTGGCTGACGCTCCGTACTCGGTGGCCATCGTGGACCAGGACGGCAATCTGCTTCCGGACCTGTTCGGCATCGACTTCGGCGGCGGCGTGATCTCCGGCACGGGCAACCCCGGCGACGCCGGTGTCAACTTCGGCGTCGAGTTCTCGCTGGTGAGCCACCACGCCAAGCACCAGTGGGTGCAGGTGATGGTCACGCCAGCGGCGGCACCATGATGTCCTGAGCGAGTCCGCCGATGCGGAGGAGGTCGCCGCGCAGGTCGGGTGACCGATCGCGGTGCTTGCTGATGAAGAGGTAGAACAACCGATCGAGGACCGGGTTCAGTCGCAGGATCTCGAACGTCTGCGTCAGGCGCGTGCGTCCGTCGATCGACTCGACCGTCAACGTCCATTTGGTGCTGTCGGAGTACAGCCGGCTCGGCACGGTGCGCCACGTGATCGATCGGGCCGGCTCGATCGCGAGTACCTCGTTCGTGCGCCGCCATCTCATCTTGCCGAGCACGTTCGTGCCGACGAACCGCGCCCCGACGATGGCTTCGGTGGCGGGTGGCACCCAGCGTGCTTCGACGGTCTCGTGGCTCCACTCGCACACCCGTGTCGGGTCGGCCACCACGGCCCACACGTCGTCGGGGTCGGCGTCGATCTCGACGCTGATCGAGTTGCTGGGGATGAGTCGTCCGATGCGCGCCATGATCACACCGAAGCCATCTGCGCGTCGAATGCCATTGCGATCATCGCCTCGAGGTCGGGCTGACCGGGCATGGGCGGCGTCGGCTGAGCGACGAGCGCGAGGGTCCGTTCGAACGCGTCGTCGATGTCGGCGCCGCGCAGTACCGGGCCGTGTGCGCTTGCGATCGCGGTCGGAGCGAGCATTCGGCACGAGTCGACGTGCTGAGCGAAGCGCAATCGGTCGACCCACTCGAGCCACGGCGTGTTCCACGCGTTCAGGGCGATGAAGCTCTCGTCGTAGAGCTCGTCGACGATGTCGGCGCGTTCGAAGACCGCGTCCTGGGCCAGGCTGCCGAACGAGTCGACGGCCCAGAGCAACCCGTTGGAGGTATCGAGCAGTCCACGGGTGGCGGGCGAGTCGAACATCGGTGGGAGGACGGCGCGGAACGTGCGATCGCCGGCGTCGAGTGTGTCGCCGACGTTCATCCAGCGCATGCGATGCATCGGCAGTGTCACGTCGCCGGACAGCCGCCCGGCCACGAGGAAGCTGGCGACGAGGGTCGCATTGGGGCAACGGTCGAGCACCTCGAGCAGGTTGCCGACGTGGTCGTGGTCGTCGTGTGAGACGAATACCCACCGCACATCGTCGAGGTCGACGACGGACGAAACGTGCTCGAACCATTGCTCGCGCACCAGCGACGAGCCGGTGTCGACGATGACGGGCTGGGCGCCCCGGACGACGAGCGAGTGCGAACCCACCCAGCCGCCTCCGGGAGCGGCCGCGAACGTGGGGATGACGAACGAGTCGTTGTCGACCGGGTGGGGAGCGCACGGGAGGGTGGTGATCATGAGGAGTCCTTTCGACTGGAGGCTGTGTGGATTGACTAGAATGAGACTGTATTTAGCGTTATGGTGTGCTACGATGTCAAGCGTGAATTCCGGTCCAGTCCAGACTGCGGCTCGCCCCTACCGCTCGACGCGTCGCCAGAAGCAGGCCGAGCACACTCGCGCCGACGTGCTTGCCGCGGCGGTGCGGATGTTCGACGCCAACGGTTGGGCGGGCTCGACGATCACTGCGATCGCCAAGGAAGCCGACGTCGCAGTGGAGACCGTGTACAGCGGGTTCGGGTCGAAGAAGGGTCTGCTGCGCGCGGCCATGGACGTCGCCATCGTGGGTGACGCCGAACCGATCGCGTTCGCCGACCGCCCCGAGGCGGCAGCGATGGGCGAGGGCGACCTCGACACCCGGCTCGCCGCCGGCACGCGCGTCACGGCCGCCGTGCACGAACGTTCGGTCGGTGTGTGGCAGGCGATCCAACAGGCCGCTGGCGGCGACCCCGAGATCGAAGGTTGGCGATCAGAGCTCGAGGCCAATCGGCGGCTGGAGGTCGTGCGCAGCCTGGAGACGATCACCGGGCGTGCCGTCGACGACACCACCGCCGACCTCGCGTGGGTGATCCTCGGGCCCGAGGCGTACCTCAGCCTCACCCGCGACCGCGGCCTCGATCGCGCTGCGTACGAGGCGTACATCGCCGACGCGATGCGCCGCCTCCTCGATCTCCCCCGTTGATCCGGTCAGGGGCGCCGGTAGTGCAGGCCGACGGCTCCGTGCTCGAGCGTGGTGGTCTCGGCAAGCTCCCATGTCGACGCCGGGAGGCCGTCGGGCAGGAGCCGAAGGCCGCCGCCGACGACGGACGGCACGATTGCCATGCGCAGGTCGTCGACGAGGTCGGCCCGCAGCAGCTGGTGGATGATGCTGGCACTGTTCATGATGAAGATGTCCCGCCCGGACCGTTGCTTGAGCGCTTTCACCTCGGCCTCGAGCGGTTGAGTGGCGAGCCGTGAGTTCTCCCACTCGGTCTCCGTCAGCGTGGTGGAGAACACGACCTTCTCGACCGCGTCGATCCAGGCACCCAGCTCTCGGACTCGCGCCGGCATGCTCGGGTCGCGGGTGATGCCCGGCCACACGGAGTAGAAGCCCTCGTAGTTCGTGCGGCCGAGCAGCGCAGTGTCGGCGCCTCGCCAGATGCCCTCGAAGTACGCCGACGTCTGCTCGTGCCCGGCGTGCTCGTAGAGCCATTGGTCGTGCTCCGGGCCGCCTGGCCCGCTCGTGCATCCGTCCATCGACACGCTGGCCCACGCGACCACGCGGCGGGCCCGGTTCTCGGTCCTCACTGTCTCGTCGTTCTCGGTCATCGTTGTCTCCTCGTTTGAGTGATCGTGGCTCAGAGCCATCCGAATGGACGTCGGGCCGATGTGATCTCGATTAGTAAGTGTACATATCGAGATGCGCTTGATCCTGCTCAGAATTGGCGGTTGGCTGGGCCAATGCGCCGACGTGATGGGATCGGATGACCTGATGACTGACCACGACCACGGCCTCCAGCGGCGGCCCGCCACACCCGCCGAGGTCAAAGCGTTGGCCTCGCCGACTCGCTTGCGAATCCTGCGGTACTCGCTGAACGAGCCACTCACCAACCGGCAGCTCGCCGAGCGTCTGGGCATCTCGGCCGCCAGCTCGCTGTACCACGTGCGAAGGTTGACTGCGGTGGGACTTCTCGAGGCCGACGAGCGGCGCCCCCGCCCGGCCGGCGGGTTCGAGATTCCATATCGGTCGACCGGACGGTCGTGGCAACTGGAACTGACCGAGGAGCAACGACCGACTGGCGCCATGGTGCGTGCGTTCACGGACGAGATCGCCCACGTGGACCCGACCGACGTACCGAACGTGATCCGGTGGAGCAGCCGGCTGACCGACCGGCGCCGGGTTCAGCTCGTGGACCGCCTCAAGGCGCTCCTCGACGAGTACAGCACCGACGATGCCGATGGCGAGCCGTGGTCGGTGTTCGTCGCCGTGCATCGCTGACGCTCGCGTCCCGACTGACGGCGACGGCCCTGAGCGCCATTTGACGGAGTTTCGAACGCACGGTTTGTCGGCCAGCAGCGCGGGGTACACGACAGGCTCTCCGACCGCATTGGTCGGTCACCAGTGCGACCCTGGGGCAGGGCAGCAGCCAGTCGGCGACGTGCGCCGACTGGTTGCCGCCCGTACGCGAGAAATCATCCGATTCACGAGTTTGGAATCGATCCAGTCTGGAAACGGTCTGGCATCCACGACCGAGGAGGGGCACGAAATGGCGACATCGAAGCGGGCACGGCCGAATCAGCGCAAGATCCAACGCGACCAGCAGGGCCCCAAGGGTCGCCTCGTCGCTGACCTGTCCGAGCCGCCGATCCTGGCGCCGAGGTCCAGCAAGGTGCCCGCCCAGGACAGCGACTTCCTGACCACCGCGCAGGGCCAACGATTGGCGCACACCGACGATTCGTTGAAGGTCGGCGACCGCGGCCCGACGCTGATGGACGACTTCCACCTGCGCGAGAAGATCATGCACTTCGATCACGAGCGGATCCCGGAGCGCGTGGTGCATGCTCGCGGCGCGGCGGCACACGGGATCTTCGAGGCGTATGGCACGGCTGAGCGCATCACGAGCGCTGACTTCCTCCAGCGCGGTCGCATCACGCCGCTGTTCACGCGGTTCTCGACCGTGGTCGGCTCACGAGGGTCCGCTGACACCGTGCGCGACGTACGCGGGTTCGCGGTCAAGTTCTACACCGATGAGGGAATCTTCGACCTCGTCGGCAACAACATCCCGGTGTTCTTCATCCGCGATGGCATCAAGTTCCCCGATCTCATCCACGCGGCCAAACCGGAGCCCGATCGTGAGATCCCACAGGCCCAGACGGCGCACACGACGTTCTGGGACTTCGTGTCGATGATCCCCGAATCGCCACACATGCTGATGTGGGTGATGTCGGACCGGGCAATCCCGCGGTCGTACCGGATGATGGAGGGCTTCGGCGTCCACACCTTCCGCCTCGTCAACGCGGCGGGAGAGACGTCGCTCGTCAAGTTCCACTGGAAGCCGGTGCTCGGCGTTCACGGCCTGGTCTGGGACGAGGCGCTCACGCTGAATGGTGTCGATCCCGACTTCCACCGCCGCGACCTGTTCAACGCCATCGGTGCCGGAGCTCACCCAGAGTGGGAGTTGGGCGTGCAGGTCATGCCCGACAGTGAGGATCAGTACTTCGAGGGCATCGATCTGCTCGACGCGACGAAGATCGTCCCCGAGGAACTGGTACCCGTGGAGCCGATCGGCCGGATGACGCTGAATCGGAATCCAACCAACTTCTTCGCTGAGGTCGAGCAGGTCGCCTATCACGTCGGTCACCTCGTCAAGGGCATCGAGGTCGTCGACGATCCGCTGATGCAGGCCCGGTTGTTCAGCTACCTCGACACGCAGCTGACCCGACTCGGTGGACCGAACTTCTCCCAGATCCCGATCAACCGTCCTCACGCCCCGGTCAACGACAACTTCCGTGACGGCTTCATGCAGCAGGCGGTCCATCACGGGCGTACGCCGTACCTTCCCAACGCCGTGGGTGGAGGATGTCCTTTCCTGGCCGGGGCCGAGGACGGTGGCTACATCCACATGCCGCGCGTGGTGGAAGGCGCCAAGGTCCGCGAGCGAGGCCCTGACGACGAGTACGCCCAGGCCACGCTGTTCTGGAACAGCATGACCGAGGCCGAGCAGGACCACATCGCCGACGCCTACACGTTCGAGCTCGGCAAGGTCGAGGTGCCGGCGGTCGTCGAACGGATGATCCTCCGCCTCGCGTTGGTGAGTGAGGAGCTGGCTCGCCGTGTCGGCATCGGACTCGGAATTCCCACCCCGAGTGCCGCGGCGATCGCCGACCTCGACAGCGAGGATGGACGTGGGGAAGTGCCCGACGCCACCGGTGGAGTCGAATCGTCGCCGGCGCTGTCGATGATCACCGAGGACACCTATCCGCCCGACGGCCGCGTGGTGCACATCCTCGCCAACGACGGCGCCGACCTCGCCGGCATTCGGGCCGTGCGCGATGCGCTGTTCGCCGCCGGCGTCGCTCCCCAAATCGTCGCGACGCACAAGGGAGCCATCGCCGGTGGCGGTCGCCGCGCCGACGAATTGACGGTGGATCGATCGTTCCACACGTCGAGCTCGGCCGAGGCGGATGCCATCGTCGTGGCCGGCGGCGCCGGTTTGGCGACGAACCCGGCCGTCGTCACGTACGTGCAGAGCGCCTACCGGCACTTCAAGCCGATCGCCGCGTGGGGCGACGGATCAGAGCTTCTGACCGCGGCCGGCGTCGAGGTCGACGGCCCCGGCGTCGTCGTCGCTGAACGCGCCAGCAAGACGTTTGCCCGTTCGGTCATCGACGCGCTCTCCGTGCACCGTCATTGGGATCGTGCCGGCGTACACCCCACCCGTGAAGCCAACCAGGAGGTCTGAGCAATGCCGAACGGAATCGATCTGATCCTGGCCGACCACCGCCGGGTGGAGGAGCTGTTCGCGACGTTCGCCGAGACGGGCGAGGCCAGCATCATCGGTCAAGTCGTCGACGCGCTGGCCGCCCATGACGACGCCGAGCATGCCGCCCTCTACCCGCTCGCCGGTCACCTGCTCGGCGACGAGACGGCGATCGAGCGGTGGGCGCAGGCGCACTCCGCGGTGAAGAAGCAGATCGACCACCTCAAGATGCAGGAGGGGGCGCCGCTCGCGGAGTCGTTCGAGACGCTGCGGTTGCTCGTTCAGGAGCATGTGAAGGACGAGGAGAAGAACCTCCTGCCGGCGCTCGCCGACAAGGCCACCGACCAACAGCTCGACGGACTCGGGGCGCGGATCCTCCAAGCCAAGCAACGCGGCGGGTGACGCCCTCGACGTCAGTGCCGGCGCTGACGTCGAAGGTCGACCCAACGGGTCAACGGGCGTTGCGGACCTTGCCGAGGAGCGTGAACGCCGCCTTCGCCTCGGCGTCGGTGAGCGCCCCGATCCCGAATCGGTTCCCGGCCATCATGGTGTTCGAGGCTTCGATCGCGCGAGTGCCCTTCGGAGTGATGCGAGCGAGTGTCGCCCGCCGATCGGTCGGGTGGGCCACGCGCCGCACGAGTCCGAGCCGCTCGAGCGTGTCGACCGTGCTGGTCACGCTCGTTGGATGGACGAGCAGGCGTTCGCTCAGCTTGCCCATCGGCATCTCACGTTGACGCGAGAAGTAGAGGAGCGCGAGCGCTTCGTGACGGACGTGGGTGAGCTTGTGCGGACGCAGCGCCACCTCGTTGGACTGGCGGATGAGCTCGACCGTCCGATAGATGGACAGGGATGCTCGGAAATGCGGACGGGCGGTCCACCCCTGGGATTCCCAGTTGCGTTCTGCGACGAGGATCGGGTCTCCGAGTTCGGAGTCGCTGCCCCGGCGCGTGCTGTCGCGTTTGATGTCGCCGGCGTCGGCGCGCACCTTCGCCAGGATCCGGAACAGTCGCTCCGCCTCACGTTCGGTCAGGGCGGCGAGTCCGCACCCGGCTTCGGACATGATGCGACACGTCTCCTCCATCGCCCGCCGGCCCTTGCTGGTGATTCGAGCCAGCGTCGCCCGTCGGTCGCTCGGGTGTCCGACGCGCTCGACGAGACCGAGCCGTTCGAGCGTGTCAACCGTGGTCGTGACGCTCGTCGGGTGGACGAGGAGACGCTCGCTCAGCTTGCCGAGAGGCATCTCGCCGTGGCGGGAGAAGAACAGCACGGCCAGCGCCTCGTGACGCGAGCGGGTGAGCCGGTGAGGGCGAAGGGCCACCTCGTCGCTCAGCCCGATCAGATCGTCGGTGCGGTAGATCGACAAGCCCGCCGCGAAGTGCCAGCCCGTCTCCCAGCCATGCTTTCGCCAATGTTCAACGGCGACGATGACCGGGTCGCTCGCATCTCGGGTCACAATGCCTCCCGCGTTCCCGCCGACTCCAGCCGCGCTACGTGCGAATTCTACTGGGCGGGGAGCCCGTCGAAGGGGAGTGATCGTGACAGTTGTACGGAGTTCTGAAAGTACGTGGACTATGTGGGTACATGGATTGTTGGAGTACCATACTACATGCTTCGAGCGACGCGTCGCCGAGGGGCTGAGCGAGGGGGCGTGCGTCCATGTTGACCGGGTCTGAGTACACCGCATCGTTGGACGACGGACGCTGCACCTACTTCGACGGGCGCGTCGTTCCCGACCTCGTGGCCGAGCCCGCCTTCGTCGCGCCGATCCGCGCCATTGCGGCCGGATACGACCTGCACTACTCATCAGAACCGGGTGCCACCAACCCACTGGTGGTCGCGCCGCGCTCGCTCGCCGAGCTGCGCGAGCGGGCGACGGTCGTGCACACGATGGATCTCGCACTCGCCGTGACGTACGGATCGCTGATGACGCTCCTGACCGCGGCGCCGCGGATGAGTGGTGTGGACCCGGTCTACAAGGATCGGCTCGAGTCGTACGTCGACGAGGCGACGCAGCGCGACATCCGGATCGCCGAGTGCATCACCGATGCCAAGGGAGATCGCTCGCTGCCGCCTTCGCAGCAGCACGATCCCGACGCGTACGTGCGCGTAGTCGATCGCAAGCCGGACGGTGTCGTGATCCGCGGCGCCAAGTTGCACATCAGCGCGGCCTCGCTGGTGCACGACCTGATGGTCATGCCGACAAAGGCGATGAAGCCGGGGGAGGAGGACTACTCGATCGCGTGTGCAGTGCCCGTCAACTCGCCGGGCGTGCGGATCGTCAACACCACGTTCCACCCGCGCGGCGACGACACCCGGCACTTTCCTGTCAGCCGCGTGCACAGCATGCCCGACGGCTTCGTGATCTTCGACGACGTCTTCGTCCCCGACGAGCGCGTGTTCCTCGACGGCGAAACTGCCAACGCCACCGTCTTCGCGCACGCGTTGGGTCTGTGGGAGCGCCTCGGTGGCCTGACCGCGATGGTCACCCAGGCCGACCAGCTCGTCGGACTCGCGCAGCTCATCGCCGAAGCCAACGGCTTGGCCAGGGTCGGTCACATCCGCGACAAGATCGACGAGATGCTCATCCATGCCTCGCTCCTGCGAGCCGGGCTCGAGGCGGCGCTCACCAACGCCCATGCCACACCGGAGGGCTACTACTACCCCGACGAGCTCTTCACGAACGTCGCCAAGTACCAGGGTGCCGCGCAGTTCCACCTGATGGTGCGCCACCTGCACGACATCGCCGGCGGCTCGGTGCTGACCTCACCGACGATCGGCGACCTCGAGAACCCTGAGACCGGCCCATTCGTCGAGAAGTACATGCGGACGATGGAAGGCGTGCCGGCCGAGGAGCGGATGCGCCTGTTCCATGCCATCCGTGACCTCACCGCCGATTCCTACGGCGGATGGCACCTCGTGACCAATCTCCAGTCAGGCGGTGGCCTGTACGCGCAACGCATCGTCGCCCGGAGGCACTACGACATGCAGCGCGCCAAGCAGCTGGCGATGGAGAGCGCCGGGATTGCTCCCGTACACCGATGATCGGGTATTCCTACTAGATTCCCCCAACAACGCCAACGAGGGGGCACCATGCCATTGAACGATGCGCTCACCGCATTCCTGACGGAGATGGCGGCGTCGGGTGTCAAGCCGATCGCCGACAGCACGCCGGAGGAGGTGCGCAACCTGACCGCCAGCCTCGCCGAGCTGTTCGGTAGCGGACCCGAGATGGAGCGTGTGGAGGACCACGAGATCCCGGTGGAGGGCGGAAGCATCGCTGCCCGCGTTCTCGTCCCGAGCGCGACGCCACGCGGCGTGTTGATCTACTATCACGGCGGCGGGTGGGTCATCGGCGGCAACATCGACGAGTTCGACGCGCTCGGGCGCAAGCTTGCCGACCGGACTCGATGCGCAGTCGTCCTCGTCGACTACCGGTTGGCCCCGGAACACCGGTACCCGGTCGCGGTCGACGACTCGTACGCGGCCCTGGAATGGGTGAATGCGCGGCTCGCCGAGATCGCCGGCGCCGACGTCCCGATCATCGTCGCCGGCGACTCGGCCGGCGGCAACATCGCCGCCGTGATGGCACGCCGCAGCCGCGACCGGGGCGGACCGCCGATCGCGTTCCAGGCTTTGATCTACCCGGTGACCGACGCCGATCTCGACAACGCCTCGTACACCGCGGCCGAGAACCAGTTGCTGCTCGACCGGGCGAGCATGGTCTGGTTCTGGGACCACTACCTGCCCGATGCCGAGCGGCGCGCCGAGCCCGATGCCTCCCCGCTGCGCGCCGACGACCTGTCGGGTTTGCCGCCGGCGGTCGTGGTCACCGCCGAGTACGACGTGCTCCGCGACGAGGGCGAGGCCTACGCCGACCGCCTCGCCGACGCCGGTGTCGCCGTCGATCGTCATCGTCACGCCGGCCAGATGCACGGCTTCTTCACGCTCTTGATGCTGCCCGGCCACACGGAGGCGATCGATCAGATCGCCTCCTCGATCGATACCCATGTCCCAGCCAACACCCGATCTGCCAATACCGCGACCTGAAGGAAGTCACATGACCGATACACGTGAGAAGCCGGCGCCGACGGGAGCCGCCATCGACACCGTTGACGCCGTGATCGTCGGCGCCGGCTTCGCCGGCATGTACATGTTGCACAAGCTGCGCCAACTGGGGTTCACGGCCGTCGTCTACGACGCCGCCGCAGGGGTCGGCGGCACGTGGTACTGGAACCGGTACCCGGGCGCCAGGTGCGACGTCGAGAGCATCAACTACTCGTACTCGTTCGACTCGGAGCTGGAGCAGGAGTGGGAGTGGAGCGAGCGCTACGCGACGCAGCCGGAGATCCTGCGCTACGCGAACCATGTTGCCGACCGCTACGACCTGCGCCGCGACATCAGGTTCTCCACCCGCGTGACGTCTGCTGGATTCGACGAGTCGGCCCAACGTTGGAGCATCACCACTGATCAGGGCGACGACGTCTCGGCGCAATACCTCGTGATGGCGGTCGGCTGTCTGTCGACGTCGAAAATGCCCGAGATCCCGGGCATCGACGCGTTCCGCGGCAACTGGTACCACACAGGACATTGGCCACATGAGGGAGTCGACTTCACGGGCCAGCGCCTCGGCGTGATCGGCACCGGGTCGTCGGCGATCCAGTCGATCCCGATCTTCGCCGAGCAGGCCGCGCACCTGACGGTGTTCCAGCGGACGCCGAACTTCAGCCTGCCCGCCAAGAACGCGCCGCTCGATCCCGACGAGTTCAAAGCGCTCAAGGCGCGCTATCCCGAGCATCGTCACGAGGCCCGCACGTCGGCGTTCGGTGTGCCCAACCCGCTCCCTGAGAAGTCGGCGCTCGAGGTCGACGACGCCGAGCGCGAAGCCACCTACGAGGAGGGTTTCGAGAAGGGCAGCCTGGTCGGGATGCTGTTGTCGTACAACGACCTCATCACCGACAAGGCGGCCAACGACACCGCCGCCGAGTACGTGCGCAAGCGCATCCGCCAGATCGTCGCTGATCCCGACGTCGCCGAGGCGTTGGCGCCGACCGATCACCCGATCGGAACCAAACGGCCGTGCCTCGACACCGACTACTACGCCACGTACAACCGTCCCAACGTCGAGCTCGTCAACCTCCGCAAGACGCCGCTGGTGGAGGTGACCGAGACCGGCGTGCGGACGTCGGAGCGCGAGTACGAGTTCGACAGCATCGTGTTCGCCACCGGTTTCGACGCCATGACCGGATCGTTGGTGGCCTTCGACATCAAGGGTCGCGACGGGGTTGTGTTGAAGGAGAAGTGGGCCGCCGGGCCGCGCACCTACCTCGGCGTCGCCACCGCCCAGTTCCCCAACATGTTCATGATCACCGGCCCTGGGAGTCCGTCAGTGCTCAGCAACATGATGATCTCCATCGAGCAACACGTCGATTGGATCGCAGATGCGATGACGTACATGCGCGAGCACGGCAAGCAGGTCATCGACCCGACCCTCGAGTCCGAGGACGAGTGGACGGAGCACGTCACCGAGGTCGGCAACACGACGCTCTACCCATCGGCGAACTCGTGGTACATGGGCTCCAACGTGGCCGGCAAGCCGCGTGTGTTCCTGCCGTACATCGGCGGTGTCGGCCCGTACCGCGAGATCTGCGACCAGGTCGCCGAGAAGGGCTACGACGGCTTCGACCTGGCGTGAGCCACGAGATCTCCAATTTCGGGAAACCGTTGTCCATCAAGCCGTTGTCTATCGAGGAGGGAACGGATGCTCGACGCTGACCGTTCTGAATTGTCCACGCACGTCGTCGGCCGCAGAGGGCTGATCGCCGGGGGCGCCGGCCTCTTCGTGGGCGCAACGGCGCTCGTCGCGAGTTCCGACGCAGCCGCCGCCGAGGTCGAGACGAGTCCGGGCCGACCGGTCCCGGCCGACGTCTACGCCGACATCTGCCAGCTCAAGGCGAACTATGTCACCGCCACCGACTCGCTTCCGTTCCCGGACAGCGGCGATCGAGCCCTCGCGCTGTACCGCGCGACATACGCCGAGGATGCTCAAGTCTCGGCGGGTTATGACCCGGCTGCGCCTGATTTCCTCGTCCACGGACCAGATGAACTGTTCCAAGTGCTGCAAGCCGGGCTGGCGCCGTTCCGCGCGTCACAGCACAACGTCGGCGTCATCCATGTGTCTCTCAGCGACTTGTCCAAACCGCGAGGGCAACTGGCCATCATCACCGCTCACGTGCTGGTGACCTTGGTCTCGATCGAGGGCCTGGGACTCACGAGGATCGTCGCGACCTACCACGACGAGGCGCAGCGGCGCGGCCGAGGGCGCTGGCAGGTCACGAAGAGCTTCGCCCAGTACCTCGCGACCGAGACCGCCGAGCGCGTCCTTCCCTGATCGCCCGCCGGCGCAGTCGGACGCCAGGTCAGTTGGCCCCCATCAGTTGGCGTGGTCGTAGATCACCATGCCGCGGATGTTGGTGCCGTCACGCATGTGCTGGTACCCCTCGTTGATGTCCTCGATCGCGTACGTGCGGGTGACGAGCTCGTCGAGCTTGAGCTGGCCCTCCTGGTAGAGCCGCAGCAGCCGCGGGATGTCGCGGCGGGGGTTGGCCGAACCGAAGATCGACCCGACGAGCTGCTTCTCGTACATGGTCAGCTCGAACAGGTTCATGCTCACACTCTCGACGGTGAACGGCGCCACTGCTGTTTGGACCACACGGCCGCCCTTGGCGGTCATCGCCAGTGCCGGTTGGATGTACTCGCCCTGGGCGACACCCATCGTCAGGATCACCTTGTCGGCCATCGTGCCCCACGTGACGTCGCCGACGAGAGCGAGCGCCTCCTCGAGGCTCGCTGACGAGTGGGTGGCGCCGAAGATCTGCGCCTGCTCTTGCTTGAACTCCACCGGATCGACGGCGATCACGTGGCGGGCGCCTGCCATCGCGGCTCCCTGCACGGCGTTCATCCCGACCCCACCGCACCCGACGACGACGACCGTCTCGCCCGGTTGAACGTCAGCGGCGTACACCGCCGAACCCCACCCGGTGGTGACGCCGCAGCCGACGAGCGCGGCCTTGTCGAGCGGGATGTCGTTGTCGATCTTGATGCAACTCGCGGCCGCCGCGACGGTGTGCTCGCCGAACGTGCCGATGCAGCACATCAATCCGAGATCCTGGCCGCGGGCATGGTGCCGCGACGTGAAGTCGGTGACCTGCCGGCCGGCCAGCAGGTAGGCGCCCAGGTCGCACAGGTTCTGGTGACCGGTGGAGCACTTCGGGCACTGGCCGCACGATGGGATGAAGCCGAACACGACGTGGTCGCCGGGCGCCAGACCCGTCACACCCGGTCCGACCTCGAGCACCTCGCCGGCGCCCTCGTGACCGCCGATCACGGGGAACTGTTGGATCCCGAGCTCCTGCTGCGTCTCTTCGGCGAGCGCCAGGTCGCCGGTGAGGAGGTGCTCGTCGGAGTGACAGAGTCCCGACCCGACGAGCTTCACCAGCACCTCACCCGCCTTGGGCGGATCGAGCTCGACCTCCTCGACGCTCCACTCGGTCTTCGGCTCCCATAGGACCGCGGCCTTCATCTTCATGTCGTTGACCCTTCCCCTCGACTCGCCGCACCCGGCGAGGTCAGCGAGACTATCCGTTATTAGGGGGTCACGATAGTAGGCATGACCTAGCGCTTCTCGCGGTGCTGTGTTATCGTCCGCGCCAGGACGAGCGGGGGCTCGGGCCACACGTCGCACTTCCAGGGGGTACTGACATGCGTTCCACTCGTTCAGCGATGCCGTCGCGCATCCGACGCCGGGTAACGATCGGGGTGCTGACGTCCGCGGCATTGGTCTTCACAGCGTGCGGTGGCGACGACGACGACGCGGGCACCGACACCGGCTCACCGTCGTCCGACGCCCCGGCCGACACCGGCACACCGTCGTCAGACGCTCCGGCCGACACCGGGGCACCGGCCGACACCGGCGGCGCCGCGACGGGCGAACCGATCAGAGTGATGACGTTGGCGCCGATCAACTCCCAGCTGCCGCCGTACCCGAACATCCACGAGGCGGCCCGGATCTATGGCGAGTGGATCAACGATCGTGGTGGGATCAACGGGCGGCC
>Ga0190265_10000494_pt1 | contig 27819 bp, 18 predicted proteins | sample Popmic124T_FD_133135 | JGI IMG/M metagenome (GOLD analysis project Ga0190265, IMG submission 133135) | Populus adjacent soil microbial communities from riparian zone of Indian Creek, Utah, USA - 124 T | ecosystem: Environmental > Terrestrial > Soil > Riparian zone | place: USA: Utah | collected...
AGCGCTTAGTATCTTTGCTCTCGATTGACTCCTGGGCCGCTGGCCCAGGCTATTACATTTCGCGCCGTTGGCGCTTGAATGCAGATACTACCTGGACTCGAATCCTACTTTTTGTGCAAAGCCTCCGTAGATTAATCCGCAGATTACGCCGATTACACAGATTTCAAATAGCCTTTCTGAGTCCGCTTTGCGGACTGATGAACCTATCAGCACTGGCCAGCAGCCTGGTCGCTACCGCACTTGTTCGCCACGTGCAATAATGTTCACGCTTTCCCAAAAATCTAATCAAACGTCTGAGGGTATTCCATGAAACGCTTCGTCATTGCTCTGACTGTTGCTCTCCTATCGCTCTCTTCCGTCGCCGCCGTCAGCGGCCAGGGCCGGTTCACCATTGAAGAAATGATGAAGGTGCGGCGAGTGGCCGATCCGCGTGTGTCGCCTGACGGCAAGTGGATCGCATTCACCATCGGCGACGTAAACTTCGACGGCAACCGCGTGGTTAACCAAATCTACGTGACCTCAATTGTAGGCGGCAGCGAGATAAAGCGTTTGACGAGCGGAACCGCATCTTCGTCTGCCCCGCGCTGGTCGCCTGGTGGGAAAAAGATTGCATTCGTAACCGGCAGCCAGATATGGGTGATGGATAGCGACGGCGACGACAAGCAACAGATCACTAAAATTTCAACCGGCGCCGGCGGCCCGGTTTGGTCGCCTGACGGAAAATGGATCGCCTTTACCTCCGACGTCTATCCCGACTGCAAAGACGATGATTGCAACAAACGAAAAGATGAGGCCGCGGAAGCGAGCAAAGTCAAAGCTCACATCACCGAGAGGCTGCTCTTCAAACATTGGGACGAATGGCGCGACGTAAAACGCACCCACCTGTTTGTGGTCGCCAGCAACGGCGGCCTGGCGCGCGCGATTACCTCTGGAGACTTTGATTCACCTCCTTACGCAGCCGCTTCCGGCGTTGACTTTGCCTTTTCACCCGACGGCAAGGAGATCGCATTTATTCGCAATCCCGACAAAGTGGAAGCCATCTCGACCAACAGCGACATCTATGTTGTCCCGGTAAACGGCGGCACTCCCAGGAACATCACGATTCGCAACAAAGGCTACGACGCCAGCCCGGCCTACACGCGCGACGGCAAGTCGATCCTCTACCGCTCGCAAATGACAGCGGGCTTCGAAGCAGATCGCTGGCGGCTGATGAACTACAACCGGGCCACCGGCGCCAGCACGGAAATCCCTCGTGCTTTTGACCAGCAAGTTGATGAGTTCGCTTTGTCTCCCGACGGCAATTCTGTTTACTTCACGGCGGGCGAACGAGGTCGTCATCCCATTTTCAAAGTTGCTCTTAGCGGCGGACCGGTGGAGAAAATCATCGGCGACGTTTATGCAGGTGGTCTGCAAGTGGCGCCGGATGAAACGCTCGTTTTTTCAAGCAGCTCAATCGCAGCGCCACCTGAAATTTATCGCGGTAATGGCGGCAGCGTTATCCAGTTAACGAAAATAAACAAAGAACTGATCGAGGGGCACAACTTAAAGGCCGCCGAAGAAATGGAGTGGACCGGCGCACTCGGTAAGAAGATTCATGGCTTCGTTGTCAAGCCTACCGACTTTGATGCCGGCAGGAAGTATCCACTCGCGGTTCTGATTCACGGCGGACCGCAGAGCGCCTGGAACGACAGCTGGAGTTATCGTTGGAACCCGCAGATGTTTGCCAACGCCGGCTACATTGTTTTCATGCCGAATCCGCGCGGGTCAACCGGCTACGGCCAGCAGTTTGTGAACGAGATCAGCGGAGATTGGGGCGGCAAGGTCTACACCGATCTAATGAACGGCGTGGCCGAGGTTGTTCGTCGCAACAAGTTTATCGACAAGAACCGCATCGGCGCTGCTGGTGCTTCGTATGGCGGTTACATGATCAACTGGATCGAAGGGCATAACAACGATCCGCGCGCGCATTTCAAAGTGCTCGTCAACCACGATGGAGTTTACAACCTGACCAGCATGTATGGCGCCACCGAAGAACTCTGGTTTACTGATTGGGAGTTTAAGGGAACGCCATGGACCAACAAGGCCATGTATGAACGCTGGTCGCCGCACAATTTCGTCCGAAATTTCAAAACGCCGATGCTCGTGGTTCATGGTGAACTGGATTACCGCGTGCCGATTGGCGAAGGTCTCCAGGTATTTACGGCGCTACAGCGGATGAACGTTCCTTCAAAACTGCTGATCTTCCCGGACGAGGGTCACTGGGTTTTGAAACCGCAAAACTCGCAACTCTGGCATCACACGGTGCTGGGTTGGTTGGATAAATATTTGAAGTAAACCTGGGAGCGCAGGCATCCTGCCTGCAAATGAGCGCCAAAGGCGCGAACAATTGACGGCGCGCGGACTATGAGAAGGGTTCGGTGAGGTAAGACCTCCCCTCCTTGCAGGCAAGATGCCTGCGCTCCCAGCTATGACGGCCTTTGATCCAGACCGCAAACGCCCTCCAGGCTGGCCAATCATGCGGCAGCATTGGGGCAAGCTGCTCTTCATGCATTGGCCCATCGACGCAAAACTCCTCCGCCCTCGTATTCCTCCGCAACTTCAGATCGACACCTACGACGGCTCAGCATGGATTGGAGTAATTCCGTTCACGATGTGGGGCATCCGTGCTTCATTCCTGCCGCCAATGCCGGGCACGAGCGCTTTTCACGAATTGAACGTCCGCACTTACGTTACCTGTAACGGAGTTTCCGGCGTTTGGTTTTTCTCGCTTGATGCGGCCAACAGGCTCGCGGTCTGGGGCGCGCGCAGGTTTTACAGTCTGCCTTACTTTCACGCGCGCATGTCGCTCCAACAGGATGACGCTTCGATTACATATTCCTCAACGCGCGAAGATAGCCGCGGCGAACCCGCCCGATTCGACGCCAGGTGGACCATCGGAGAGCCGCTGCCGCAGTCGCAGTCGCAACCAGACTCCCTCGAGTTCTTTCTAACTGAGCGTTACTGTCTTTATTCTGCACATCGCGGCGAAGTGTACCGCGCGCAAATTCATCACAATCCGTGGCCGCTGCAAAACGCACAACTCGCTTCATGCGACTCAACTATGATCGCGGCTCAGGCTCTACCCACGCCTAATAGCGATCCACTGCTACACTACGCCGAGGAATTGAGCGTTGATATCTGGAGACTTAAAAAGATCGAGACAGTTTGAGCGGTGGCTTTCATCCAGCGGAATAATCCTCAGAAAAATATGACAATACTTCACGCCCTTCGCAATTTGGTTCGTGCCGCCTTGCTGGCCCTCATATTGGCGTCGTCGTTGATCGCGCAGAACACTCGGGTCGACGTGGGCAAACATTCGCGCATCCCCAGGATTTGTGAGGGGCTAACGCCCGCGCAAATCGACGGCACGGTTGACCTGCCGGCGCTGGTAAAAGAGGCGATGTGCAAGGGCGCGGGCGACATGCTGGGCGAGTACACCTTCACCGTGAATTCGGTGAAACTTGAAAAGAACAAAAAGGGACGGACGAAAGAGGAAACCTACGTGTACGAGGTTTTCATTCCAACATTGAAGAGCGGCACGCGAACGCGGGGCGTTTTGATAGTGACCAGTCACAACGGCGTCGCGGTTCCCACGGAGAAACTGCAGAAGGAACGGGAACGGGCGGCGGAGAAAATCGAAAAAGAGGAAGAAAAGATAGCACGCACCCCAACAGCGCCGGAGATTCCGGAGTCGGAACAAGCAACTGGGATGAAGCCGCTCGGCATGTACGGTCGCTCGTCAATTACTCGGTCAGCGTTTGGAATCAAGAGCGGTGGAGTGACGCTCGGCATCGCCGGCTTCTTGGAAACTGCGGACCTCACGTTTGTCCGAAGGGAACAAGTTGCCGGACGTGAGACGCTGATCTTCAACTTCACACCGCGGGCCGGAACGCAATTCATCGATAACGAGAAATACATCGCTCAACTCACGGGGGAAATATGGATTGACGCCGCTGACCGAATCGTGACCAGGCTGATTGGCTGGCCACCGGTAATCCTCGGCGCGGCGAACGGTGTCAGCACCGGCGAGAGGCCACCAGCCATCCTTATGGAGATGATGCGTCTGCCGCAACAGGGCATTTGGCTACCGCGTGTCATCCGCATTAACGGCGCCGACTACCAAACGCTGTTCGATGGAATCAAGACTGACTCTACTCGCACCTACAGCAATTACTTTCGCTTTGCCACTGAAGTGAAGGACGCTCAGTTAGGACCTACAACAAATCCGTAAAACGCCCACACCGATTTATCCACGCCGATCTATCCACGCCGATCTATCCAGGACCCGCAGAAGCCGTGGCACGCGTATCTTGCGCATGATCACGGGCAGGACGCCCGTGCGGCCTTGCGCAAAAAGCAGGATCTGTTCGTACCGGTAGTGGCTTCATGCGCCAACGGCGCGAAATGTAGAAGCCTGGGCCAACGGCCCAGGACTCTGTAGAAGGCAAACCTGCGAGCGCTGAAAGCGCGAAATAATGGTTACGGATGACGGTGCCCGCGACTCCGATTGCGCGCCGTCAGCGCTTTGTGAAGATTCCGGGAACCATTACCCAGGCCATTTGGCCTGGGCTTTTGCATTTCGCGCCGTGGGCGCTTAGAAGCTTTGTGGAAAGACTTTTTGCAAAGTACGCCCGTGCCCACGTCGCCACTGATCCAGGAGCAAATCTTGGCACGCGCAGGACTCAACCTGAGATATACTGCGCCCACCCTCGGCAGTACGCTGGACGAGCCTTGCAATACACCTTTGACCTCAGTCTGCAACTGTCGCCACAACGTTTGATTTCGCCGGCAGGACTTAAGGCCGAAGGAAGGAATCAGAATGGCCCCCGACACCCAGAACATTCAGGATGAGCTCGCGGCTGCGTTAAGCATCGAGAACGAAGACTTCCGGGTCGAGGCGCTGCTTGATCTCGCGCCTCGCTTGCCCCCGGAATCTCTGAATAAAGTGCTTGAGGCGGTACCATCGATCCAGGATCACGCAACTCGTGCCCTTGCACTAGCGGGAATCGCGCCATATCTCGACGACGGCCAGGTGCAGCAGGCGATCGGAGCCGCCAGCCACATCGCGACGGAAGCGGCTCGCAGCCACGCGTGGGGAGCCCTTGGCGCACGTCTGCCCGAAGAAGCCAGAGCTCGTTTTATCTCCGTAATCCAGGAGTCGACGCGAGATCCAAAAGACCGCTTGAAAGCCTGGATCCAATTAGCGCCATACCTGACCAGCGACTTGAAACAGGAAGCAATTTCGACCGCCCTGACTTTGGGTTATGAGAATGAACGATCGGAAGCGTTAATAGCGCTGGCGCCTCACCTTCCTGATGTGTGGAAGCTAAAGGCTCTGGAGTCTGCGAGAAATATTTCTCTGCCATTCCTTAAAGTCCAGACTATCGCAAGCCTGATACCGGCGCTGCCAAAGAAGGAGCGAGCGGCCGCACTCAACGAAGTACTTGGTCTCTCGCGCGAACTGCAAAGTCCTTACGATCAAGCTGTCGCCTTATTAACCCTGCGTCCCCAGATGCCCGAGAGTCTTAAAACTGACTTATTCAGCGAAACCTTCCATATAGCAGACTCGATTCCAAACCCTCAGCAACGAGTTGAAATCCTGGTCCGCCTGGCCGAGACTATGCCACTTCGCGAGGCTTTGATTTTTTTCACGGAATTCGCACTTGGCAATTTGGAACAGCTTGACGATGACAAAGTGCGCGGCGACGTACTCACAACCCTGGCACGTTTGGGTCCACCGGAGTTGCATCTTGGAATTCTTGAAGCAGCTCAGCAGATCAAGGATCCAAAAGTAAAATCAAACGTGGTAATTCAACTTCAAGGCATCCTCGAACAGACACCCGCCTTACCACATCGATCGGGGGAGGAACATGTCACGGGTCAGGCGATTCAGGACTTTCCTGATCCCGCACCAGAACCCGACCCGGAAGATGAAATCGATCGGGCCACAGTCTTCGAACAATTTGGCGACAGCGATGCTGCAACGCCCCCTCCGGATTCTGAGGCAGAAAACCGGCCAATACCAAAACCACGCAAAGCCAAAGCGCCGCGCAAGAAGCCTGCGACGATCGAGGCACCGGTGATCGAAGAACCTGAGTCTCCGTCGCCGGACGAGTCGGTAGGTGTTAAAGCATATCTCCACTCCGATCGATGGACGCTCGATGATCAGTTGAACTATTCCCTTTACGCCGACGCGATCGCTGAATTCATCTTTCACAATGACACCAAACCACCTCTTGCCATTGGTGTGCTCGCGCCCTGGGGACAGGGAAAGACCACTCTGATGAAGATGATTCAGAATCAGATCGAGACAAAGGCGAAAGGCACGAAGGTGCCCACGCCGCCGGGAGTTGTGGCGCCTCCCATCACACCCGGCCTTCATTTCCGAGACCTCAGAAGCTGGCTGCAAGATCCCACTAATTACCGTCTCGGCGTCGAGAAGTTGAACTATCCCACCGTCTGGTTCAACGCCTGGAAATACCAAAACAGTGAACAACTCTGGGCGGGCATGGCTTACTCGATTCTCTCTCAGCTGGTGGGCCAGCTGGACAGTCCGGTTGAGCGCGAAAGGTTTTGGCTCGCGTTACAAGCGGAGCGCATCGATTTCAATGCCATTCGCCGCGACATTCATCGCATGGTCTTCGAACGTGTGGCGCCCTGGATAGTAACGTGGGCACTGATTGGCGTGGTGGGCCTGATGGTCGCTTTGTTTGCAATCATGGCCGGCAACGTGTTTCTCGGCAGCGGCGGCGGAGTTGCCCTGCTACTCAGCGCCGTGATGTCTGCCCGGCAATGGAAGAGTGCGGTGGCGAAGGTAGACACCAAACCGCTCGAAGGTAAGTTTACACAGTATGTCCGGCAGCCAACCTACGAGGGCAAGCTCGGTTTCTTCCACGAAATCGAGATGGACGTACAGAGAGTTTTCAGACTGCTGGTGGCTGAAGGAAAGCCGGTGGTTGTATTCATCGACGATCTGGATCGCTGTTCACCCGGGACGGTCGCGCAAGTAATCGAGGCAATGAATCTCTTCCTCAGCGCTGATTTCCCCGACTGCTATTTCGTGGTGGGGATGGACGCTCAGGTCGTAGCAGCTTCCATGGAAGTGGCTTATGAGAATCTGGACAAGAAGCTGAAGGGCGTGACGCGCAGTTACGGGTCGTTAGGTTGGTACTTCATGGACAAGTTCATCCAACTCCAATTCAATATTCCTAACATGACGCCGGATCAGCGCAGCACTTATCTCACGAACCTCTTTGGACGCGAGAAGGAAAAGAATGAAAAGCTACCGGCTGCCGAACTTGATAATGTGGAGAAGCAACTGGAAGAGAACCTGAACAGTAACGCGCTGCGGCCCGAACAACTGCCTGAACAAGCAATGGAACTGGCCAAGCTGCGTCTGCAACGGCCTCTGGCGTGGCAGCGCCTCTCACACACACTCATAAAGACAAGCGCGCAGCAGCTTTCTGACGACAATCCCACGCTACAAAAATATCTCGAGCGTTACGAACCTTTCCTGGGAGTCAGCCCGCGCGGAATAAAACGATTTGCAAACCTCTACCGGTTCTACAGTCTTTCACAACTTTCGAGGCAATCTCAGGGGCTGCCCGCTTGCTCCCCGGGCGCACTGGCGCGCTGGCTGGTAATCATGCTGCGCTGGCCTCAGGTCGTTCGTTGGATTCAGTGGGAAAGTGAGGCGAAGCTAAGCGCAGGAACCGGCGCGTTGCACAAGGCTGAGGCTTTGGAAGCGCAACTCGTGAAAACAGCCAGCCACGCAGCCTGGTTGAAGTATCTGGCTAAAATGGATCCCAATCACGCGGAGTGGATGGGTGATAAGCAGTTCTACGAATTCTTGAAAACTCCGGCGCGGTCAGATGAGAAACTTTCCTTCGCGGTGCAAACGGGTGTTTGGTAGTCAGATACGGTGAACGACTCACTCCGCCTTCTCGAGCGGAGGCACGACGGCGATGAAGTCATCCGCGAAACGTGCAGCATACTGCGTCAGCAACTCCTCAACTCGCTCCAATTTGGGTGAACGCACAATCAAGCCGGCGTGATGGTGTTTCTTCACGCGATAAACGATCTCCGGATCGTCGTAGGCCGAAGTGTCCGGGGTTTCCTGCTTTGAGAGTGACAGAACAATCCCGGCATATTCTTTTCGCGCTGGCTTAAGTTTTCGCGAACCACCTTTTGATCGGGACGACTGCAGTCCGGTGAGATCTTCTCCTGCTCGTGCGGTCTGCTCCTGCCGACTGTCTTCCCTTGCTTCCATGCGTGCCCACTCGCGCCACAGGTTGATCCCCGTAGCTGCCTCCAGAACTTCCGCGATGTATGCACCGCCCACGCGCGCCGCAATTTCTAAAAAGTAAAACTCTCCATCTGCATCGCTCTTGATAAATTCCGCGTGCGCTGCGCCGCGCTCCAGTTTTAGTCCCTTGATCAGTTTGCGGTTAAGCGCGAAGAGTTTCTTCTCGTTTTCAGAGCCGTGGGCGACGGACCGCGAAATGTAGGCGCCGCCTCCGTGGGCCACTTCCAGCGGCGGACGTCCATAGCGATTCGCACCGACAAATTGCGCTCGTCCGTCGTCGACTATCGAATCAATATGAAATACTTCTCCCGGGATAAACTTTGCGAGCAGGTAGTAAGAGGCCCGCTCGCGCAGGTTGTCTCGCGAATTGCGGTCTTCGATCACAGTCCACACTTCTTCCGGCGTATTGACTCGCAGGATGCCGATCGCTGAAACATCCGATCGCGGCTTGATGATCCAGGGCGGAGGAATGCGCTCCATGAATTCCTTAACTTCTTCCAGGTTGATGAGTGGAACAAATTCCGGAATTCTAACGCCGGCGGCTGCCGCGCTGATTGCCATCGCCATCTTGTCGCGAAAAGTCTTGGCAATTGAGCTGCTCATTCCGGGCATGCAAAAATGTTCCCGCACGAGCGCCGCAGTCATGACGTCAAACTCTTCCAGCGCCACGATTCGATCGGGTTTTTTTTGCTTAGCCAGAAAAGACACGAGGTCAATGAACAAAGGCGGACCTGCATCGTTTGGCAGCGCAAACACTTCGTCGAGACTCTCGCGCGGCCAATCCTCCTTGAGCATCTTTTCTTTGGTGATCAGGACCACGTGGGCACCCAGCTTCTTACATTCGCGGATGAAGTCGACGCCCTTGAAGTAAGTCGCCAGGCAGATAATGTTGAGCGGGGCTATGTCTGAGGGCATCGGAATCTCTCTTGCGCGTCAGGCGCGCCTGATTGTTTCTGCGCCTCGAATATAAACCTTTTACGGAATTGCGGTCACCTGATAATGTAAGCGCCTGCGAGTTCAGATTGAATTTGCACCATCAGGGCACTGTCGCCAACTGCGGCTCAGCCGCTTTCGACTCCAAATCCTATGATATTTCGCGGCCCCTTTTCCGACGTAACCATCCCCAATATCGCGATCACGCCTTTCGTTTTCGAAAAGGCAGAGGCACTCGGCAATAAACCGGCGCTCATTGACGGACTGAGCGGGCGCATCCTGACCTATGCGGACCTGACGACATCGATTGCCCGCGTCGCGGCCAGCCTCCATCAGCGCGGATTCAAGAAAGGTGATGTGCTCGCGATACTTAGTCCAAATCTCCCCGAATATGCGATTGCCTTTCATGCGGTCGCGTCGCTCGGGGGAATCACCTGCACGGTTAATCCGCTCTACACTGAACAGGAAATCGCCCATCAACTAAAAGACTCGGGAGCGCGCTTCCTGATTACGGTCTCCCCGTGTCTTGAAAAAGCAAACACCGCCGCCATGGAAACCGGCGTCGAGGAGTTGTTTGTATTTGACGAGTTTGGCGATGCCCTCCCAGACGGCGCCGGGTCAGCAGCGACTCCGTTTTCATCTCTACTGGAAAGCGACGGGAAATTTCCCGAGGTCGACATCGATCCCCTTGAAGATCTGGTCGCGCTTCCCTATTCAAGCGGAACCACCGGCCTGCCAAAGGGCGTCATGCTCACCCATCACAACCTGGTTTCCAACATGTGCCAGATGGAGGGCTTGAGCTACTTCACTGAGGCCGACACCCTGATCGCAGTGCTGCCGATGTTTCACATCTACGGTCTGGTCGTCATCCTAAACCTGGGCCTGCGCCAGGGCGCCACGATTGTGACGCTGCCGCGTTTCGAACTCGAGCCGTTTTTGCAAACGCTGCAAAAGTATGAAGTCACGCTGGCCCATCTCGTACCGCCGATTGTGCTGGCGCTGAGTAAACATCCCATCGTTGATCGGTATCCGCTGCCAAAAGTGAGAACGATCTTCTGCGGGGCGGCTCCGCTCGACGAAAGCCTGACGCGCGCCTGCATGGAACGCCTCGCCTGCGATATTCGGCAGGGTTATGGAATGACTGAAACCAGCCCGGTCACGCATTCCTCGCCAGTGGATCCCGAACAGGTGAAGTTTGGCTCTGTCGGAGTCGCGGCGCCAAACACGGAATGCAAAATAATTGATTTGGAAACCGGAGAAGCGCTGGGGCCGAACCAGGAGGGTGAGGTTTGCGTTCGTGGTCCACAGATAATGAAAGGTTATTTGAATCGCCCCGAAGCGACCGCCGCAACTGTCGACGCAGAACAATGGTTGCATACGGGCGATATTGGTTACGCTGACGCCGAGGGGCATTTCTTCATCGTCGATCGCGCTAAGGAATTGATTAAGTACAAAGGGTTTCAGGTGCCGCCGGCAGAGCTGGAGGGAGTTTTGTTGACGCATCCGGCTATCAGCGATGCTGCCGTAATTCCCTGCCCCGATGATGAAGCCGGCGAAGTGCCGAAGGCCTTCGTGGTTTTAAAAGGCGACGCCAGTCCGGAAGAGATAATGAGTTTTGTGAACGAGCGCGTGGCTTCGTACAAGAAAATTCGCAGTGTGGAATTCATCGATAAGATCCCGAAGTCGGCCTCGGGTAAAATACTGCGCCGGGTTTTGGTTCAAGCTGAACGAGAGAGGATAAAAGCAGATGTCGCCTGAAATCATTTCACAAGCAATAAAAAACTACTTTGCGGCCATCAGGGATATGAATCAAAAGGCCTGGGTCAACACATTTGCCGAAGACGCGATCAGTTACGATCCGGTGGGCGCGCCCGCAATTGAAGGGCATCAGAAACTCGGAGAGTTTTTCCAATCCATTACCGCGGCATTCAAGGAAGTGGGCCTGACTGAAGATCAGGTCTTTGTCGCTGGTAACCAGGCGGCCGTTAAATGGACTGGAACCGGCATTAGCAAGCAAGGTAACAAAGTGCGTTTCGAAGGCATCGACGTTTTCACCATAAACCAGGCGGGTAAGATCCAGGCGCTTGAGGCTTACTGGAACCCGGCGGAGATGGTCGCGCAACTTTAGCGTCGTATCGAGGTGGAGTATATTTAAGGACCGGATATCTCCCCAGGTTTGTCCGCAGATTTCGCTGATCAGTCGCCAACTGCCGGGTGGAGGCATCTGAACTAAGTCTCCAGGTCTGACTGCTTTTTTAATCTGCGTAATCTGTGGATAGTTAGGCTGTAACAAGGAGTATCACTGAAATGCAATCTCTCAACGGCAAAGTTCTCGCTATTCTCTTCACGTTCGCGCTGGGGCTGGTGAGTCTGGCTTCAGCCCAATCGTCGCCGGCGCCTGATTGGGAATTACTCCGTCCAGAAAAGGAACAGTTCTCGGTCCGCCTCCCAAAGGGCTCAACTTACGAAGAGGCCAGCAAAGTTCCCTACCACAAGATGGAGCTGAACACCCGCTTCTACATTTCGAAAACTGAAGGCGGCCCGGTCTTTGCCGTAGTTTCTCTGAGCGGGATAAAACCCAATCCCGCAGCGTACACGGAAATGCAACGGGTAAACTCTTACGTGGATGCTTTCAAGACTCTGTTTGTGCCAAAGATTCGGGACAAAGGCGGCCTGGCCCAGCTGACTTACCTCCGCGAAAGATCGCTGCACGGCAATCCGGGCCGCGAGTACAGATTGACGATTGGTAAGCTCACCGGCATTGCTCATGTTTATGCCACCAGCCGCCGGTTCTATGCTCTGGTTTACTTAAACCAAAAGAAGGACGAGACGATTGAGGAACAATTCCTGAGTTCATTTGTGATCCCCGAACGAATGCAGCCCGCGACGGCGGCGGCGCCTGTAGTGACGACGGATCACACACCTTCGACTGCTGCTCGTCCTCGAGTTTCTCCGGCGATTGCCGAGGACAGTGCCGAACCACGAAAACCTGCCAACGAGGAAGCTCCCAGGACAGACGAAGGGGCGACCGCTGAAGCCGCCGCCAACGGCGAAGCGAAACCTAAACGCGCGCCAATTTCAGGGGGCGTGCTGAACGGAAAAGCAATTGTCCTTCCGAAACCGGACTACCCAGCCGAAGCTCAGGCTGCCGGGGCATCGGGCACGGTGGTCGTGCAAGTCACCATCGATGAATCAGGAATGGTGATCGCGGCGCGTGCAATTTCGGGCCACCCGGCGTTACGACAGGCGGCAACCAATGCTGCGAACCAGGCAAGATTTTCTCCGACGTCGCTTATGGGCGAGCCGGTGAAAGTGACCGGCGTAATCACTTTCAACTTTGTGAAGCAGCAATGACAACTGGGCCACAGATCCGCACGGATAATCACAGATCCAGGCAAAAGCCACTAAGCTGGCTTATCTGTGTCTATCCGTGAAAATCTGTGGCCGATTTCCTTGTCGAGTAATCGAGCTTGACGCATACGCATCTCCGGTCTATCTTCGCTCGAATTCATATTCCAACTGCAATCTCCGATGGAAAACTAAAGAATGTCTTCTACTGTTCTCTCGTCCGCTCCTGCCTGGGCCATCGCTGACTATCTGGAAGTGAGGGACGGGCACCTGTCAATCAACGGCGTCGATGCTCTCGAACTCGTCGCCAAACATGAGTCGCCGCTTTTCGTTTTCTCCGAACCACGAATCAGGGCAAACATAAATCGCCTCAGGGCTGCAGCCGACGCCGTCGAGCATCCGATCCGTTTCTTCTATGCCTCGAAGGCGAATTCAAATATGGCCGTGCTGCAGACAGTGCGGGCCTCCGGAATCGACATTGAGGTCAATAGCGGCGGCGAACTCTACAAAGCTTTGCGCGTTGGATTTCGTCCCGACCAAATTATCTTCAACGGCACCAGCAAGAGCGACGCGGAGCTTGACGAAGCGGTGCGCGCCGGCATCTATGCTATCAATGTTGACTCGATCTACGAGATAGGGTTGGTTGAAGACGCCGTTCGCAGAGTAAGGGAAGAGCATGCTGCGCCACTACCTCCGGCGCGCATCACTCTTCGCCTGGTACCGGAGATCGGGACGCGCTCGCACCTTGGGTTGCAGACGGCTTTGCTGACTTCGAAGTTTGGCATCTCGTCTTCGGAAGTAATCGAGGCGTTCCGGCGCGGATTGCAGAACCCCGATCTGATTCACGTCTGCGGCATTCACATTCATGTCGGCTCACAAACACCCGACGTCGAACCTTTCGCTGAAGCTTTTCGCAGCATGTGGGACCACCTCGTGGCAATTCACCGCGAAACGGGCCACACGCTTGAACACATCAATCTGGGCGGCGGCATCCCCGTTAACTATTTGCGTGATCGTTCGCAGGCCGATCAAATGCCGGAACACGAGCGCGACATGTTGGGCGCCGATCTCGAACCGTCTGTCGTATTGCGAGAAGCTCTGCGCATCGCGCGGGAGTCGGCTCGCGATGCTAACGCCGAGCATCTGCTCGAGGGTGTCGAAATCCTGCTTGAGCCGGGACGCAGCATTATCGCGGACGCCGGACTCGTGCTCACGACAGTAAACAACATCAAGCAAAGACCCGAGACTGGGGACGTCTGGCTGCTGACCGACGCCGGTTACAACCTGATGCTCTCAATGAATAATTACAAGTGGTACTACCATCTCATTTCAGCCAGTAACGCGGATGCGCCGGCCGACTCGCAGTATAAAGTTGCCGGCCCACTCTGCGATTCCGGCGACGTCTATTTCGACATCGAACGCGGCGGCCGGCTCCCTGACTATCGTTTCCTGCCGCCGAATGTTCGGCCCGGCGAAGTGTTGGCCCTGCTCAACAGCGGCGCCTACTCGCTCGCCCAAATGTTTCACTACAACGGCCGGCCGTTGCCGGCGGCGGTCCTGATTCGCGAAGGCGGAAAAGTCAAGCTGATTCGACGCCGCGATACTTACGACGATCTGGTAACTCATGATGTCTGGTGAGTCAGTCCAAAGTCCAATGTCCAATGTCCAAAGCCCCTGAAGCCGCTCGACCGCTAATTTCACCCCATTATTTCTAGAGAGGTGAATGTTATGAAAATTAAAAGGTTTGAAGATCTCGAATCGTGGAGGAAGGCTAGAAGGTTAACTAATACAATCTATGAAGCAACCGCGGCTGGAAATTTTACTCGCGACTTTGGCTTGAAGGATCAGATCCGGCGCGCTTCGATATCAATATTGTCGAATATTACTGAAGGGTTCGAGAGGGGCGGAGACAAGGAGTTCCTCCAATTTCTAGCTGTGGCTAAGGGCTCCTGTGGCGAAGTTCGGGCACAACTCTACATCGCTCTTGATCAGGCATACCTTACGAAAACGCTATTTGAGGAGTTGTCCGAGAACGCCGCGGAGATTGGGCGTCTCATCTCTGGACTGATGAAATACCTGAGTGGCTCGGAACTCAGAGGAAGCAAATACCGCTAATCACACGGACTTTGGACTTTGGACATTGGACTTTGGACTCTTGAAAAGCTATGTCAACAAATCATCATGAACTAGTTCGCGGTCTCGGTCCTATTGCCGCGATCTCCATCAACGTCGGCAATATCATCGGCACCGGCATCTTCCTCAAAGCGCGCGTGATGACGTGCAACGTCGGCACGCCGATGCGTGTAATCGTGGTTTGGATCGCGGCTGGCCTGTTGGCGCTGGCGGGTGCACTCACATATGCCGAACTCACAACGATGCGTCCCCACGCGGGCGCTGAATACGTAATCACGAAAGATGCTTACGGGCGGGTTTGGGGCTTTCTTAACGGTTGGTCGCAGTTTCTTATCTCACGCACCGCTTCAGCGGCAGCGCTCGCGGTCGGTTTCGCGATCTTCATGAACGATCTAACTCGCGGCCGGCTTGACGTGGTTTACTTCACAGTGCCAATTCCGTTCTTTGGAATCGATCTCCCTTTTGGACACATTCAGGCAGTTGCGCTCGCGACTCTTGCCGTGACGACATTAATCAATTGCCTCGCCGTCGGCGCCACCGGACATATCGCCTCCTTTGTCACCATCCTCAAAGTGATTGTGGTGCTCGGCGTTGGCGTGGCGGCCTTCTTTTATCAGGATGGCACGTGGGCAAACATGGGGATGGCAAACGTGGGCGGAACCTGCGAAGACGTGGCCGTCACCGGAGCTGGATTCGCCGGTTTTGCCGCGGCGATGCTCGGCGCACTATGGGCCTATGACGGGTGGAACAACGTCTCCTACATGGCCGGCGAGGTGAAGCATCCCGATCGGAACCTCCCCCTCGCGTTGATTGGGAGCATGATCATCATCATCCTGCTCTACGTGATCGTAAACGTGAGCTACTATTACGTCATGACGCCGACCGAGGTCGCGAGTGTGTCCGCAACGTCGTCGGTAGCAGCTGAGTCAATTGGAAGAGTGCTTGGTCCACTGGCGGTAACCTTAATGGCGGCAGTGATGCTGCTCTCGTCATGGGGATCCCTTCAGACCTCAATTCTCGGGACAGCCAGAATTCCTTACGCGATGGCCCGCGACGGCGTTTTCTTCCAAAGCCTGGCTCGTGTTTCAAAGAAGAATCGCGTGCCGGTGATTGCGTTGTTAGTTCAGGGTGTTTGGGCAGCGGTGCTTGCGGTATCAGGCAAGTTTGACCAGCTCACTGACCTCGCGATTTTCGCGTTCTGGCTGTTCTACGGAATGGTTACGTTTTCAGTGTTCATCTTCCGCCGTCGCGAACCCAACGCGCCGCGGCCATACAAAACCTGGGGCTACCCGTTTGTTCCGGCAATTTTCGTTCTCGTAACGATCTACCTAATTGTTTTCACAATCTACAACGCCCCGCTACCGTCGTTCATCGGCCTGGTAATCATCGCAGCGGGTCTGCCGGTGTATTGGTATTTCTCGAGCAAAAACCCGGAAACGCCAACTCCTGGACCAGCACTGCCGCCGGAAGAACCGGGAGTTGGCCCGGATTCGATTCGTGACTAGCGCCTGACAACCTGGATTAACGGCGCGCGTCTGCCTTCGCTGGTCGCCAGCAACGCGCGTCCATCCAGTCGATAGCCAATCGCCTCGCCTTGTTTGCGTTCGCCCAGCTCAACAACCGTCACCGTCTGTTTCCAAACTGCATTGAAGCCAGCGCCGGCAGCGGGCAACTCCAATTCGTATCCCTGCTGATAGTCGCAAAGCGCCACCCGCAAACCATCCGGCGAAATGTCGCCACCCGTAATCAATCCGCCAAACAAAACGGGCAAACTAACTTCACCAACCCGCACCAGCGTCGTCGTTTCGCGAGTATTCAACGGCGCTTTCGCCTCGTACACCACTGGATTTCCCAAAGGCACCTTCGTCACGATGTAGACATTTCCACTCTGCGGGTGGATCAGCAAAGTCTCTGCATCATTCGCACCATTTGGATAACGCAGCCGGATGATTTCCGCATCTTTGGTTGCGACCGGAGCGACCTTCGTGGAGTTCGCGTCGCCAGAAGTGATTTTGGGCTCGGCCACGCGGTAGATCCTTATCTCAGCGCGCGCCCCGCGATTGTCTCCGGTGTCGCCAATGTAAAGATAATTCGTGCCGCGCTCCGGTCCGGGTCCAATCGCAATGTCTTCCCAGTCACGCGCGGTCGCGCCGGTGACGCGCCACACGCCTTTGTGCGTTCCCTTCGCGTCGATTGCATAAACAAAAGGACCGTCGCCGGAATCATTGTGCGTCCAGTAAAGTCCAGGGTTCGTGCGCGAAGAAACGATCCCGCTGCTCTCGTTAATCTCCTTGTACCCGAGCAGGCCGAGTCTGGTGGGACGACCATAGGTATCACTGCTCCGCGCCGAAGAATCTCCTGATGTGGCCCTTCGCAAACCGCGATCACGAGTCCTCGCGTTTTCGGAAATCGCAACCTGCGTGCAGGCGGAAACGCAAAGCAACAAACAGGCTATCGCGGTCAGCTTGATGGTTATACGGGTCATACTTTCGACGTGCGGCCTCGATTAGATAACGCTTCGCGAGCTACTTCCTTATCATCGAAATGAAAAATTTCACGGCCGAGAATTTGGTAATCCTCATGGCCTTTGCCGGCAATCAGGACCAAATCGTCGGTAGTCGCTTCGGCTATCGCGCAGTGTATCGCTTCGCGGCGGTCGGCAATCTTCCGGTACGGCTTGCCGGCTGACTGGATGCCGACTTCCACGTCGCACAAAATCTTTTCCGGATCTTCAGTTCTCGGGTTATCCGAAGTCAGGATTACAACGTCACTCAAACTCCCCGCGGCCTCGCCCATCGGCGCGCGTTTCGAACCATCGCGATCGCCGCCGCAGCCAAACACCGTAATGATCTTTCCTTTGGTGACATCCTTCGCTGTCCGCAAGACATTCAGGAGCGCATCGTCGCTATGTGCGTAGTCAACTACGACAGCAAAATCTCCGTCATGCGCCACGCGTTCAAAACGTCCCGGCGCGCCGTTACACTTTTCCAGTGCCCGCGTGATGACATCGAGGTCGTAGCCGAGCGCCAATCCGCTCGCAACAGCCGCGAGCGTGTTATAGATGTGCGGCGGCCCCACTAGCGGCGAATGAAACGCGCGTTCTCCCTTCGGCGTTCGCAAGTTAAACTTCATACCTTCAAGCGAAAACTCCGCGTCGCGCGCCGTCACATCCGCGTCTGCCTTCACTGCATATGTCACGACTTCCAACCCGTCATTCCTGAGACGCTCGACCAGTTCCACTCCGTAAGGATCGTCAACATTGATAACGGAGACGCGCGGCTTTGTTCCCAGCCGGCCATCAAACAGTCGCTGCTTGGCGACCCAGTAGTTGTCCATCGTCTTGTGATAGTCGAGATGATCGCGCGTGAGATTTGAAAAGATGGCGACGGCATACTCCAATCCGTCGCACCGGTGAAAATCCATCGCCTGCGAAGAAGCTTCCATCACCGCAGTCCTGCAGCCGATATCAACCGCTTCGCGCAGCATGCGCTGCATGTCGGTGGCTTCGGGCGTAGTGCGTTCGGCCTTGCGGCGTTCAGGACCGAGGCGGTACTCGACAGTGCCCGTCATCGCCACCGGTTCGCCGGCTTCTTCCGGAATCGAAGCGATCAGGTAAGCCGTCGTCGTCTTTCCATTTGTCCCGGTGATGCCGACTAACTGGAGTTCGCGAGAAGGATGGTGATGAACTTCAGCCGCCGCCTGGGCCATCGCGCGACGAACGGACTCGACTTGAAGCCAGGCGCCGTTGAAGTCCGCAGGGCACTCAGATTCCGAGATAACGCCGAGCGCGCCTGACTCCATCACGTGGGGCACAAACTTGTGCGCGTCGAACAGTCCGCCGCGCACGGCCACGAACAACATCCCCGGGCCGGCTCGCCGCGAGTCGTGTGTGATATCGGTGACGACGGTATTCTCGTCGCCGGTTAGTTTAGCGCCGGTTACCTCGGCGATTCGCTTGAGTGTTACTGGTTCAGTAGTCACACTTGAATTCTACGCAGCCGAAGATTGAAAGTCACATGACGTAAGAAGTCCAAGGTCCAAAGTCCAAAGTCCAAAGTCCAACGTCTCGGATCTATCGCTCCGTCAGGAGCGCAATGTTTATAGCACCCACGCTACCCGATCATCCGCGCTCCGTCAGGAGCGCAATGTTTCGCTCCTGACGGAGCGAAGAACACTTTGAAGACCTGGTTCTATAAACATCTCGCTCCTATCGGAGCGAGGAGCGGCCAACCACTTTCCACAAAAACGACAAAGGACCAAAGTCAGCCGCGAAGCGAAGACTTTGGACATTGGACATTGGACTTTGGACTCTCCAACCGTAGACATCCTGATTAGTAAGATTTACGATGCAGCGCTCCACGATTCCAACCGCGCGGTGAATAATGCTAACCAGAATTTCATTCTCCACGATCCTAATCGCCATGCTGCTGCTGTCTTCCTTCAGTCCCTTGAGTCAAACTGCGAAGACAATAACCCCGCCCGCCGACTACGACCTGGTAATCAAGAACGGTCGCATCATCGACGGCTCCGGCCGCCCCGGTTATCTCGCCGATCTCGCCATCAAAGGCGACCGCATCGCGGCAATAGGTAAACTCCGGAACGCAAACGCGACCCGCGTGATCGATGCTCGCGGCCTCGTCGTATCTCCCGGCTTTATCGACATGCTGGGCCAATCCGAAACCTATCTGCTGATCGACCCGCGCGCGATGAGCAAGATCATGATGGGCGTCACCACCGAAGTAACCGGCGAAGGCGAATCAATCGCACCCATGAACGACCGCCTCATCAAGGAACAGGAAGATTTCAACCGGCGCTACAATCTCGACGTCGACTGGCGCACGCTTGACGAATACTTCGCGCGACTCCAGAAACAAGGCGCCGGCGTCAATCTTGCCACCTTTGTCGGCGCCACGCAGATTCGCGAATACGTCGTAGGGTTCGATAATCGCGAGCCTACCCCCGCGGAACTAAACAAAATGAAGGTCCTCGTGGCCCAGGCAATGAAAGAGGGCGCGCTCGGACTTTCAACTTCCCTTCAGTACGTCCCTGCGCGTTTCGCGAAGACTAATGAGATTGTGGAACTCGCGAAAGTCGCGCGCCAATACGGCGGCATCTACGCCACCCATCAACGCAGCGAAGCCAACGCTCTCGACGAATCGCTCGCCGAAGTTTTCCAGATTGCTCGTGAGGCGCGCATCCCGGTTGAGATTTGGCACTTGAAGACTGCCTACAAAAAGAACTGGGGTCGCATGCCGGAAGTGCTGGCTAAGATTCGCAAAGCGCGCGCAGAGGGACTCGATATCACCGCCGATGTTTATCCATACATCGCCGCCAGCACCTCGCTGACCGCGATTCTCCCGCCCTGGGTGCTGGAAGGCGGCACGGAACAAATGCTCAGACGGGTGCGCGACACGCGTATCCGCCAGCAGTTAAAGAAGGAAATACCTTCGGATTCGAAAGACTGGGAAAACATCTACCTCGGCAGTGGCGGCGCGCCGGGCGTGCTGATTAGTTCGGTCGTGAATCGTGAACTCGAACCGTTGCTGGGCAAGCGTCTCTCACGAATCGCGCTTGAGCAAAACAAGGAAGAGCTCGAAGCGTTGTTTGATCTGATTGTCGCAGACAACGGCCAGACCGGCGCGATCTATTTCATGATGAGTGAACCGGACTTGCGCGCGGCAATGCGTGCCCCCTTCATTAGCTTCTGCACTGACAGCGCCGCGCGCGCCACCGATGGCCCACTATCACACGCGAAGGCGCACCCGCGCGGCTGGGGCAGCTACCCGCGCATCCTCGGGAAATACGTTCGCGAAGAACGACTGCTAACTCTCGAGAAAGCGATTCAAAAGATGACGGGGATGCCGGCTACGCGCGTTGGCTTGCGCGACCGCGGTTTCCTGCGTGAAGGGATGTTTGCCGACATTACGATTTTTGATCCGCGCCGCGTGATCGACCGCGCCACGTTTGAGAAGCCGAATCAACATCCTGACGGTGTGAATTATGTGATCGTGAACGGGCAGCTGAGCGTGGACGACGGCAAGCGAACCCCCGCTCTCGCCGGCAGACCGTTACGCGGACCTGGCTACGGGAAATGACAGGTCCAGGGTCGGGCGTTAACCGCGCGTAGTGCGTCGAGTCAAAGCGCCGATGGCGCGCAATAGAATAGCCTGGGGCAACGCCCCTGGAATGGGTATCGTTGTTAGTTTTTCGCCGACCCTCGATGGGTCGGGCATTCTTCTCAGCCATAGCGGCGACCGTCATCGCGGGCAGAAGCAAATAGAAGATGAGTGCTGACTCAGTGATCTATAGCAGCCTTCCCACCTGTTACAAAAGGAACGCCGACCCATCGAGGGTCGGCGACGATGGTTGATTGAACGTGATCAGGGGCGTAGCCCCTGGCTACCTTAACGCGCGCCGTTGGCGCTTTGACTCGACGCGCTTCGCGCGGTCAACACTAGACTAACGGTAGGGGCACGGCATGCCGTGCCCTGCGATCGAATCGAGAAGCACTTCTACTTTCCCAAGGAGCATGCGCATGCGAAACAAGATTCTCTGGATTCTAATACTCGCCATAGCCGGATTCGGCTTAGCCATTCAACCCGGACACAAAGTCGTTCACTCTCAGGGACGCGGTGGCCCACTTACGCCCGAGGTGATTGCTCAACGAAACGCGCTCGAGAAGGAACTCCAGTCAATTGCGATAGTCGAGCGCAAGCTCATGGTTACGATGCGCGACGGCAAGCGCATGGCCGCGGACGTCTATCGCCCGAAAGATCAATCTAAGAAATACCCGGCGATTTTTGTGCGCACACCCTACAACTTCAATTTCTGGGACGTACGCAACGGCCTGCCGCGCGACATGACGACTCCGCTTGAGGCAGTCAAGCGCGGTTACGCTCATGTCACCATGAATGAGCGTGGCCACTTCTTCTCCGAAGGCAACTACGACATCCTCGGACCACCGCTCACCGACGGCGACGACGCGCTCACGTGGATGGCCAAACAGCCCTGGTCCAACGGCAAGGTCGGCACCATCGGATGCTCCTCGACGGCCGAGTGGCAACTGGCGGTCGCGGCCCAGGGTAACCCTGCGTTCACCACCATGATTGCGCAGGGGTTCGGCGCCGGTGTGGGACGAGTGGCTCCCTATTACGAACAAGGGAACTGGTATCGTGGCGGCGCAGTGCAGATGCTCTTCATCGCCTGGCTCTATGGCGAACAGAACCAGGTGCGGCCGATGTTTCCGGCCAACACGTCGCAGGAGGATTTGATTCGCGCGTCGAAGTCGTTTGACCTGGCTCAGCAGTTGCCACCCGTGGATTGGTCCACCGCGCTGCGCCACCTTCCCGTCAAAGACATTTACAAGGCGGTGGACGGACCGCATGGGATCTTTGCCGACCAGATGCCGGTCGACACAGGCGGCGCGATGATCGAGCGCACGCCGAATGACCCGGCCTGGTACCGCGGCGGTCTGTGGCACGACAACATGAAGATCAACATTCCGGGTTTTTGGTTCATGTCCTGGTACGACGTCTCGGTTGGACCCAATCTCGCCGCCTACAATCACGTGCGAAAAACCGCGCGGCCTGAGATCGCCAACCAGCAATACGCCGTGATCGCGCCCACGCTCCACTGCGCTTACAAGCGCGCGCTGGAGAACACAGTCGTCGGAGAACGCAGCATGGGAGACGCGCGGCTAAACTACGACGAGCTGACCTACGCCTGGTTTGATCACTTCCTCAAAGGTGAGAACAACGGCATCCTGGAAAAGATGCCGAAGGTGCGCTACTTCACCATGGGCAGCAACAAGTGGCAGTCGTCCGAAACGTGGCCCCCGGCGGGCGCGCAATCGATGAGCTTCTTTCTGTCGAGCGGCGGCAAGGCAAATTCGCTCGACGGTGACGGTGCTTTGGTTGCGGCCGCGCCCGCGTCGGATAGCCCGGATAAATTTGGGTACGACCCAATGAACCCCGTGCCGTCATACGGAGGAAATGTTTGCTGCACCGGGACCGCCATTCAAGGTGGCTCCTTCGACCAGCGCAAGGTCGAAGCGCGTCCCGACGTTCTGGTTTACACCTCCGAGCCGCTAAAGGAAGGTTTGGAAGTTAGCGGGCCCATCGAGGTCACTCTTTATGTTTCGTCTGATGCGAAGGACACGGATTTCACGGTGAAACTACTCGACGTGTATCCGGACGGGCGGGCCTACAACCTTGACGAGACGATCCAGCGGCTCAGGTACCGGAACGGATATGAAAAACCCCTCGCGTGGTTGGAGGCGGGAAAGGTTTACAAGGTGACGCTGCAGCCGATGACCACGAGCAACTTTTTCGAGGCGGGTCATCGAATTCGGATTGAAGTGTCGAGCAGCAACTTCCCGCGTTTTGATCGGAACCTGAACACCGGCGGCAAGAACTACGACGAAACAAAAGGCGCAGTCGCGCACAACGTTGTGCATCACTCCCGGCAATATCCGTCGGAAGTCAGGATTACCGTGGTGAGGAAATAGGCCCAAGGGAAGAGAGTCCAATGTCCAAAGTCCAAAGTCTTCGTGTGCGAGGGTTAACCTCTCGAATTCAGAGGCTACTAGCTAAACGAAGAAGACCGCGAACTCGCTCCTGGGCTGCGGCTTGCCGCCGCACAGTGCGGTAAGGCTTGCCTTACCGTGGCGACTACCTTAAAAACGTGCCGTGCCCTACTTCCTACGCATGAAATCAGTTACAGATAGCGGATCAGTGAACGCCCGCAGCCGGGCTGGGGTGGTGGGTGGGATTGGTCATTTGGGCCAACTTCAACTCGGAGATCGGAATTTATCGTTGGTTCAATGTCAGAGTTGTTGCATAATTCACGCAAGCCAGCTTTTTCTAGATGCGACGGATTGATTGACGTTTGAGACGGCCGGAGAACCTGCACTCAAGAGCCGCGACCAATCTTCGAACTTGACCTCATTGAACCGCTGCTAATCACCAAGTATGTCCACTGATGCGGAGATAACTGAATCGAATTCTCTTGAGAGCCAGGAAGCACTCCGGCGAATTGCTAAGCTCGACCTCGAAAAGGAAAAGCTAAAACTCGAAGTTCAATCCCTGGCACGCCAGCTTTCACGCCGAGGAGTCGCTTTGGAATGGCTAAAGTCTGCCGGCGTACTTGCTGCATTGTTGGGTGTCGCGGTTACGCTCTACGTCGGATTTAACCAGGTCAGGCAGTCGGAGCAAAACCGCCTGGCGGAGCGATTCGACAAAGCTCTGACTCGCCTGGCTAGCGAGAAACCAAACGAGCGCATAACTGGAGTCTCAGCTCTTCGGTTGTTTCTGTCCGAACGAGACACTTCCCACCAGGCAGAAGCGCTGCACTTTCTCGTCAATTCAGTTTCATTGGAAACTGACCCGATGGTCCAAACAGCCATTCTCGACGTGTTTGCCGAATTGAAGACGCTAAACATAAGTCAGCCCGTGCTCAATGCGACACTACGCACCGCGGTTGAACGCAATAGAAGCATCTCCGACACCCTTCGAGACGATTTGTCTAAACGGATTGCGTGGGATCAGAAACAAACGTTAGCCAGTTACGCTCCCCTCAAGCTGAAAGCAGATCAGATTCCCACGCCAATCCCCCAGAAACTTGTCGCGAAGTTGCCGCTGGCGGAATACCTGACGTTCCTGGAGGCTGAGCGCGGAGCGTTTGAGGACCTCGAACCGAAGCAAGATGTGCCGCTTCAGAGCTTAGCTCGGCTGATTATCGCGCTACTAACAACCGGCGCCAGGGGAGACGATTTCTCGGGTATCTATTGCAACAGGTGCGACTTCACGAAGGCAGGCGATCTGAGCGGGGTGAAGTTTGATAATGCCTCTCTAAGCCAGGCCAACTTTTCTCATCTCACTTTAAAGAATGCGTCATTTAAAGGCGCCACTTTGAGCGAGACGATCTTCTTCGCGGCAGATCTTTCTAACGCCAATCTGACAAAAAACCCAGGTTCGTTGCTTAGGGACAGCTCCACTCAAAGTACTACATTCTTTGAATGCGCGAATCTGAAGGGGGCTGATCTCTCAGGCACTCCGCTGCTGGTTTACAGAGAAGACTTCTCCACCACATGGTCGGGCGAGCATGCAACCGGAGTCTTAGCACCTCAAATGCTATCAGCCCAGATAGACAGTTCCACGAAGCTCGACAGATTCATTATTATTGTCTTAACCGAGGTTTCGGATGCTTACTTATCCTCGCATCCTGGTCACCGCAGATTCGTTGCGCTGCAAGGGGATCGAGAGGAAAGCGTACCGAACCTGCTCCTCGAGAACGTTTCGTACACCCAGTCGTACCGCCGTTTCAGAGCCGACTTTACTGCGCAGGAAGCGGAATATAGCAGTACGACGGCGATTGAATACGTCGATATCAGCGCGAAAAACATTTCTAAGATTCGCCCACAGATCAAATCCGCTCTTCAGGGGTACCTTAATCAGCCGTCCCTGACGGTGATTCCACTCTTAGCGGCTTTCAACAACGCATTGGGACCGTCCCAAAACAAAGACCGCTGGGCCGCCAAAGCGAAGCACACCTGCGGCGAAACGTCGCATCCACAATTAACCCAACTGCGGATCGGTGGAGGCATGAAGTCGGACGATAGTCCCGATGATGAGTAGGCTCTTTTTATCCAGCGGGAGACCCAATTCAGCATCGGTAGATCCAACCATCATCAGAGCACTAAGTCGGGAGCGGTAGCGACCGGGTTTCATTAGAGCGCAATCGAATCGAGGGGTATCGACTACCCGGTCGCTACCCCGACCTCGTCGTGGTTCTGACTTCTTCGACCCACCAAGCTCATGCCGCCCCACCTCGCCCAAAAAGAACGCCGACCCTCGAGGGTCGGCGAAGTGTTGACTGAGGACGTGACCCAGGGGCGCGTCGAATGTCCAAGATCCGGCCCGACTGTAAACTTGATCGAGCGCGCAAGCTTACTGCGGCTTGCCGCCGCACAGTGCGGTAAGGCTTGCCTTACCGCGGCGACTAACTTAAAGAGCTTTCCTGAGGCGCAGCCTCAGGAAAAACGTTTCCGAAATCGAAAGACCTGCTGCTTAAAATTACCTGTCTAAACGCGCGCCCACAAATATTCGCTCGTCAATCAGGAAAAACCTCAGAGGCAGTCGCGGTTTCAGTAACAATAAATCCGACCATCATCAAAGCACTAAGTCAGAACCGGGAGCGGTAGCGACCGGGTCACTGCCACGATTACGCGCTATTCCCCAACGACAAACCCGGTCGCTACCGCTCCCGGTTCTGAATTCTTCGACCCACACCGTTGACTCGTTCACGTGGGCGGATTTCACGGCGTAGCCCCGAATTGCCCCTGGCTTCCTTATTGCGCGCCTTTGGCGCTTTGACTCGACGCGCTACGCGCGGCAATCTGGGAAAAGTTGCCACAACCTCGCAGTCGCTTGCTTCGAAACGCTGAAAGCGTTAATCCCATTTCACTTCTTGAATAGTTTTGCGAACGCGTCACGTGCATCCGTCGGAGGGCCTGACGAAGTTTCGCGCTCGACTACAATTCGCGTCGCGAACAGTTCGCACTCGTTGCGTGCGTGTTTGTTCACTATCCGTGCGAGGATCGATTTATTACATTCGAGGCGCGCCCCCGGATCGAAATGTGTGCACTGACGGCAGCTGTGGAGGTCAGCGCTGCACTTTGGGCAAGAGCTTTCGAAGTTGATGTTCGCCGGAGTCTTCGCTCCGCACGCGGTGCACTTCGACGCCTCGCCAAATGCCATCATGCGCGGGCTTCGCGGTCCTTCCCGATCTTGAGACTTTGATTGCGGCTTGGATTGCGGCCCGGATTGTGATCTTGATCGCTCCGACTCGCGATCGCTGTCCATATAGCCGCGCTGACGGTATTTGCTCATCTTGTTAGCACCACGTGATTCACTGTGTAATTCCTTTGCACGCGGCGAATCATAAATGAAGTCGAGGAAATGCGACAGGCAGCCGTTCAAAACAATCAAAGTCCACTCCGAGGGCTGCGGCAAGCCGCGGTGTGATCACTTCCCGGCTAATAAATTCCACGGCTAAGGGCAGATCCTTTCCGTTACCTTGTCTAGCCGAACCAGTTATCCGTAAACGCAGCACATGAAGTCAGTACCGCGAGCGGTAGCGGCCGGGTCTAAAGCGAACCATTCCGTATTACCTGAAGTTTGCGGGTGGGTAATGGGTCACCGTTTTGCACCGCTGCGTTTACACTTTTACATCCCGGTGTCATCAGCCGACGGTCCATAAATCGAAGGGACCTTCGCGCCCATGGGTCGGAGATACGCACTCAACTGCCCCCGATGATGGATCGCGTCGAACATGAAGTCCCAAAGAAGTTCCACCGTTGGTTTTTCCATTACGACATGTCCTTGATAAAGAAACTGTGCGTTCCTCTGCTGCGTAGCATCATGACTAATAATTAATGATTGGCGCCAACATGTTGCTTACTCTGCTCCGAACATTGAGACATTTCAAGTGGCGACAATTCTCATCACTGAAAGAAGTTCAGTATCACCTGGGACAACGCCGACCCATCCAGGGTCGGCGAAGTGTTCATTGAGAACTGATCCAGGGGCGTAGTGCGAAACGCGCTCGCCCCTGGCTACCTTATTCCGCGCCCTCGCCCGCTTCTTTATTCCGCCCCTCGGCGCTTCGACGCGACGCGCTCCGTCAGGAGCGCAATGTTTATCGATCACCGTCAACCCGACCCTTCGCGCTCCGTTCAGGAGCGCAATGTTTATAGCTCACCGTCAACCCGATCCTTCGCGCTCCGCCAGGAGCGCAATGTTTATTGCTCACCGTCAACCCGATCCTTCGCGCTCCGCCAGGAGCGCAATGTTTATTGCTCACCGTCAACCCGATCCTTCGCGCTCCGCCAGGAGCGCAATGTTTATAGCTCACCGTCAACCCGATCCTTCGCGCTCCGCCAGGAGCGCAATGTTTATAGCTCACCGTCAACCCGATCCTTCGCGCTCCGTTCAGGAGCGCAATGTTTATAGCTCACCGTCAACCCGATCCTTCGCGCTCCGTTCAGGAGCGCAATGTTTATA
>Ga0190265_10000495_pt1 | contig 27815 bp, 38 predicted proteins | sample Popmic124T_FD_133135 | JGI IMG/M metagenome (GOLD analysis project Ga0190265, IMG submission 133135) | Populus adjacent soil microbial communities from riparian zone of Indian Creek, Utah, USA - 124 T | ecosystem: Environmental > Terrestrial > Soil > Riparian zone | place: USA: Utah | collected...
ATCCCGAGCCGCGCAGACGGCGAGGGACCTCGCAACAAAATCCTCGCGCTAGCGCAAACGGGAAAATGTTCAACCACTCCGCTGCGTGGCCCCGTCTTTGGTTCTTTGGAAATCGATCGGTGAGCAGGGATAGGAGGTTGGAGAATTTATGACAAAGGTCGTAGAATTTTGAGGGTGGAATGGGGCGTTAGCTGTCTTCGTAGGTCTGAGCGAAGCGAAGGTCGATATTCCCCATTGTAGCGCGCGCGCCGGACGGAAAATTTCGGGGCCGAAGGTCGGAGAATCGGTTTCCAAAAGCGCCACGAAGTTTCTTAAAACGACACGTTCAGGGGCCTTTCCTGGCCCCGGAATCGGGCCTGAACGTGTCGTTGCCGCTGAACCACCAGGCGGACCACCCGAGGAACGCGAGCGGGCAGACGATTGAAACCGCGATGGGAGGGTCGAAAACGAAGTCCCCTAAGACGAAGCGGACGAAGATCGGCTCGGGGGCGAACTCGGCGACGAACGGAACGACCGCGAACCAATAGCCAAGCGCGACGACGATCAGGACTACGAACCACTTCAGGAGCTTCATTTGGGCGCGGTCTGAACTTATCTCGTCTGTGATGTCACGGAAGGGATGAAGCTTCATCGTGTGTAGGCCCGGAAGTTGGTGAACGAAACTGAGCCGGAAGCGGATGCGACCTGGAAGGAAACGCCGTCAGCGGTCTCGCGCGTGGCTCCGATGGTGGCCACCGAAGTATAAGTGTAGAGCCCGCCGACCGGGAGATCGACGCGGATCTCCGTCGACTCGTTCGTTCCGTCCGGTTTGCTCTTCAACTGCGTGCCGATGAGCTTGACGGCGACGACGTGGATGCCGAGCAGGCCGCCCAAGCCGGTCCTGAGATCGAACTGCGTCACGGTAAACTCGCCCTCGGCGTGCGTCGTTTCCGAGTAGGCGGTCGCGCCGCCGTTGGCGGTCCGGCGAGCGGTCTTACTGATCGACGCTCCGATCGCCGCGATATCGGACACCTGCGTTGTGTCGGGTGGATCGCCACCGAGCTGAACAAAAACCGGTGAAAGCGGCGTGCCCGGATAGCCAGGAGGAAACGGCAGCTCGCCGGTGTCGGTATTTGATTCGCCGGAGTGACGGATGTTCGAGACAACGTAAAGGAATGGATTGTAATCGGTGTGCGGCGGCTCTGGCGGCGCGGGCGGCTCGGTGGGCGGGAAGGAGGGCGGGATCGGAGGATTGGTCGGAATATTATCGTTGGCGGCCGGCGCGCTCATACTGCCGCTCTGGCGGATGCCGACCGGACCGAGCTGCCGAGGCGGCGAGATGGTCAGCTCGGTCCGGAAGAAAGTGCCCTCGGCGTTCTCCAGCGGAAAGAGATTCTCGACGCTCTCCTCGACGTTCATGCTGGCCGCCGCCCACGCCGGCACGCCATTCGCGACGGCGAGCGTGCGGCTGAGCCAAAGGACGGGGTCCGTTTCGTCGGCGAGCAGACTGATCCGGCCTTCAAAGGGCGCGACGGCGTATTCATTATAGATGGCGCCAGCGATCCCGATCGGCTCAGCTTCTTCGTCGACGACCCCGTCGTCGCCTTCGATAACGTAGGTGCCATTGACGCCGAGCGTGATGACGAGCGCTCCGATGCCATTCGGATCAGGGCCGGCCTCGTCTTTTTCGAGGGTAAGGAATTGAAACCCGGTCCGGCGATGGACGCGGAGATAATTGACGGTGACTCCCGTCAGGACAAGATCTCGGCGCGGATTCAATTCGATCTCGCGAACCATCGCGTCGGCGATGTCCAGGGTGAGGAGCTCGCGGTTGGGGCGCGAGCGAATATTAATTTCGGGCGGGTCGACCGAGTAATCCCAAAAGATGGAGCTGCCCGGATTGAACGCGAAAAGCCGGATGATGAGATCGGCGCAGGTCGTATCGCGATAAGTCTGGCGCGGACCGGCGATCGATGAATCGATCGTGCCAATGGCAATGGGCGCACCCTTCTCGATGGCGTATTCGAGGATCTCGATAACCTGGTCTCGGGTGTCGATGCGGTTGCCCTCGGCGTCCACGCCGGTCGTGACCACGGACGAGTAACGCGTGACCTGCTCGAAATCGGTGATCTGGAGCCCGTCCGGATCGGCCGGATCGGGATTGGCCGTCGGCACGAGAACGAAGCCGGCCGGCCGCTGGTAGACGAGCTTTTCGAGGTAATGCCAGGGACCGGCCAGGATGAGAGTTGTGCCTTCGGCCTTGCCATAAGCGCCGCGGCGTTCGCCGACGACGAGGCCGCAAAAGAAAGTCGCCGGAATGTCGACGAGCGGCGCGCCCGCGCCTGCGAGGGCGCCGTAGAATTCAAACTCCGTCAGGTTGAAATAATTGTCTCCGGCCGCGTTCAATCCGGTTTGGAGGACGCGGAGCCAGCGATAGGAAGCCGCGTTGCCCTGATTCGGCGTATATGTTCCCCACGAGAGAGAAGTCGCGGCCATGGTCGTATCGGCAACGCGGAGATCGATATCGTCCCACGTCGCGGCGGACGCGCCGTCATCGTCATTGGTGGCCACGTCATTGCTCCCCTGGAGCTTGAAATTGCGGAGCGCGTGCGAGCCGCCCTCCCATGCCATGTTTTGGATGGAGTATTTCGAGACGGAGAGGGAGATGCCCGCGCCGAGATCGAACATGACGTAAGTCCCGGCCGTGTTGCTCGTCCAGGGCGTGGATCCCGTCGCGCGATCGACAAATGCGTCCGCTTCCGCGCCGCCGCCGTGATTGGTAAAAAATCCGGCGAGCCTGGCCGCGGTAATCGGGTTCTCCCATGCGACGGCGCCGGCATCCGTGCCGAGAAAATAAAAGGCGCCGTTATCGTCGCCGTCCGAATCATGGACCAGCTCGATCAAGTCGACACCGAGGTCGCGTTCGAGCCGCAAAACTTCATCGGGATCGAAGGGCAGATTGCCGAGCAGATCCACGCCGGGAAAGCCGAGCGTGAGAGTATCGAGCCCGGAATTGATCCGGCGCAGGGAAGCGGAGCCGACGCGCCAGTCCTGAAGCGAGCGGGTATCGTCGGCGTTGGACCGGGCGAGTTTCCAGGAGAGCGGCATTGCGTCAGGGAGTTACCCGCTCGTTCGCGGAGATTCGGATCGCGAGTTTGTCTATTTGCCGCTGAAGGTCAGCCTTGGCCGCATTTTGGAGCTGAGCCAGGGTTGAAAACCCGCTGATGGTCACCCCATTGAACCCGGCGAGAGCCGCGCCGAGATTGGTGATCTCCGTTTCCATTTGGGTCGTCGCCGCCGCCACGTTTTCCTTGATGGGATCAGCCGCGTCGGCCAGGGCGAGTGGGATGGTTTGGAGACTCTCGTCGACCACGGTAAAGCCTCTGAGCGCGGTCTCGACAATCTGATCGATCGAGAGAGGGATAGGGCGAAGCGCTTCGCGCGTCCGGTTTTCCAGCCTGGCCGCCAGAGCATCCAGCTCGCGCGAGAGCGGTTCAGTCTGGCTCTTGCGTTCCAGGGTATCGCTTTGCCGGCGCAGATCGGCGGGATCGCTGATCGGTTTCGGAGCGGGCTTTGGCGCAGCCGCCACTGGCGCGTCCGCTTTCGCGCGTGCTTCCGCCGCGAGCTTTATTTCGCCGAGCAGCCGCAATTCTTCCGCCAGAAGTTTTTGCCGGGCGGTCAGCGGGACATTCGGTTTTTCCAGCTCCGTCTTGATTTCCGCGATCCGCTTGATCCGGTCCGGCTGAAGCTGCTGATCGGCGGCGGCGGTCTGCTTCAGCTTGTCTTCGAGCGTGGCGTATTCGACCGCGAGCCCGATGATTTGCTTTCGCGTTTCCTTGCTGAGTCCGGCCGTTTTTGAGAGTTCAAAGAGCGCGTTGGAATCGGCGAACTTCAGGCCGGGCAGTGAGCGGCCGGCTTCGGTGCGGACGCGATCAATTTCCTCACGCAAAGCTTTCAGTTGTTCGGCCAACGGCAATTTGGCGAGCGCGCGATTTAAGAACTGGCGCTCGATCGTTTCCAGATTTTGCAGATCGATGGCCGCTCCGCTGGCCGAATCGCTCACGTCGTCGAGCGCGGAAGCGAACGTGCTGGACTTCTTCTTCGCCTCGTCTGCCGCGGCCGCGGCGTCAGTTTCCGCCTGGACGAGCTTTTGAATCTCCGGCTCCGTCATCGTCAACTGCCGGTAGTATTCCTGATAGCCGGTCCCGACGACCTGAATGAATTTCCCCGCGGCAACAGTGAGCTTGTTCTGGAATTTCTCCAGGGTGTCGTTCGCCTCGGCGAGTGCCGTCGTCGTTTCCTTATTGAAGACGCCCATCGCTGCGCCGAGCGCCCGGATTCTCTCCGGACCAAGCTCCATCGTGGTAAAGAGATCCTTGGAACTCTTGCCCATAACCGCGACCACGTCGGCGTAAGTCCGGCCGCGATCGTTGCTCGTCGAAACGGCCTCGGCGATTTTATAGAAGAGCTGGTCCGGCGACAGATTTTTGAGATCGTCGACGCTGATGCCGAGCCCATCGAAGTGTTCGCGGAGAGGGCCAGCCTTGTCGATGGCGCCTTGCGCGCTGATCTGGACTTTCGAGAGCGCGTCCGCCGTCCCCTGGAGCGAGCCGTTGTTACGTGCTGCCACATTCCCGATTATCTGAAGCTCTTCCGGTAACACTCCGGCACGGCTAGCGAGATCTTCGATCTGATCCGCAAGCTCGACCGAAGTTCTACCGTAATTTCGTAGAGCGTTCGTCGCGGAGCTGATGGCATTCGCAGCCAGGACGCCGCCTGTGACGCCGCCAAAGATGCCGCTGGTCTGTTTCGATACTTTGTCGAGCTTGACGTTATCGAGGGCCTGGAGCTGCGCGCGGAGCGCGGCCGCGTCCCGGCCGGCTTCCTCTTCGGCCCTGATGAGCTGGCGGAATTCCTTTTCGACCCGATCGATCTGCTCAGGCGTGAGCTGCTTCAGCTTGCCGACGAACGCAGCGGTCGCGCGATCGCCTTTGGTGACGGCGTCGACAATCTTTTCCCCGGCCTGCGCGGTTTTCTCCAGCGCGTCCTGAGTCAGCTCCGCGCCGCTCGGATCGCCGGTCGTTCGGATGTGAACGTTATAAGGCTCGCCCATCTGCTGCGCATCACTTCCCGACCCATCCGGTATTGCCCGTGCCGCTTTGCTTCACATACCAGCTCGTTCCAGCGCCGCCGTCCGTCCTGGAATGGAACGAGCCGACGTTGGCGGTAACGACGCCTTCCGGCGAGCCGGAGCCTTCGGTCCAGGTGCAACTGCCAATTTTAAAGCCGGTGGTCGATCGAGTCTGTCCTACGACGTGCAACTTGTTCGTGATATCGGTTTGCGTAACGGAGCCGGGATCGAAGCCGATTCCGATATTCGTCGACGGTCCAGCCAGGTTGATATGCTTGGCGACAGATCCGTCGTTATTGATGCCGTCGATGTTCGCGACGTTGGTGATGCCGACGATGAAACGGAACGAAGTTTTAGAGGAATCGCCGAGACCCGCTGAGTCGCCGAAGATGATCTGACGATTCCCGGTCCCGTTGTGAGACAGCGCGAGCATTATCCCGTTGGTGTTATCAACGGAAGAATCCAGCGCGGTCCCGTTCAAAACGAGCGAGGCGTTCGCGGCCGAAGAAGATTGCGCCTTTACGTTGACGAAAGTAGCGGGCAGGCGCGCGGCGGGGACCGTGCCGCTGGCAAGGTTGGTCGCGTTGAGCGCCGTCAGATTCACGCCGGACGCAGCCGGCAGCGTCGCAGGGAAACGCGCGTCGGGTAACGTGCCGCTGGCAAGGTTGGTCGCGTTGAGCGCGGTCAGATTCACGCCGGAGGCAGCCGGCAGCGTCGCAGGGAAACGCGCGTCGGGAACTGTGCCGCTGGCAAGGTTGGTCGCGTTGAGCGCCGTCAGATTCACGCCGGACGCAGCCGGCAGCGTCGCAGGGAAACGCGCGTCGGGAACTGTGCCGCTGGCGAGGTTGGTCGCGTTGAGCGCCGTCAGATTCACGCCGGACGCAGCCGGCAGCGTCGCAGGGAAACGCGCGTCGGGCACTGTGCCGCTCGTCAGGTCCGTCGCGCTGCGTGTAACGAGATCCGCGAGGCTCGAGGAAGTCTTGCTCACTTTCGCCCACGGAATCTGGGCGTCGTCGAAGATCAGATTCGACGCGGCGAAATTGAAAGTCGATCCGGCTTCGCCGGTGAAGGTGACTCCGGTCTTCACGGCGAAGGTGCCGCTCCGGATCTGCGAGGCGCCGTCGACGGTGAGATGCTTTATGGGAGTGTCAGCGAAACCGGAAAGAGTGGAAAGGCAGAGGAGTAATGGAGTGATGGAGTGATGGAGTAATTTTTTCATGGTGCAATGCCGATGGCGATCCAGGGGAGTTTATGATTGGCGTCGGGGGTGACGTTACTGAGCTCGACGGTGAAACCGTTCACGTCGGTGAGATCGTCGCGAATCGTGGCGAAAAGGTTCGAGCCGCTGCCGTCGGGCTTGGCGATGCCGGCGTGAACAACGACGGTCGTTCCAGGCGGGAAGCTCTGGCTAAAGACGACGGCCTTCGATTCGATGCCGCTGGCCAGCGCTTCTTTGCCGCGTAGGATCATGGCTTCACCGCCAATCAGGAAGTCGGGCGGAACGTCCGTCGTCGCCTCGCCGGCCTGGATGGTGTAGGCGACGACCACCGACACGCCGCCGAAGATGCCGAGCGGACTCGACGAAAGAATCGCGTTCGGCATGAACACATCTTCCGAAGTCTCGCCCTGAACGCCGCACTCGATCTGACAGAGCGCGCTCTTCGGCAGGAGTGAGTAATGCGTCAGGAGATAAATTTGCGCTTCGACGTGCGTCGCAAATTTCCGTTCCACTTCGAACGAGAGAGAGACCTGGGTGTTGCCGAGATGATAAAACTGCTTCGCGGCGGCGCGGACGATGTCCACGGCCTCGACGACCGTCTCTCCGTTGACGGAAACATTCCTCGCCGGATAATCGCTCCAGTCTGTGAGCTGGATTCCGCCGAAGTGGATTTTCATTCACGGCGCGTCCGGTCGCTGATTACGGCGCGGCGGTCCCGATGTAGAAGAGAGGATTCAGCACGCCGCCTGCCCCGATCGAGCGGCTCGTGACCCATTCGAGATCGGGGATGCGCTGCTTCGTCGCGCCGAAGATTTGTCCCGCCTTCCGTAGATTGGCGGCATACAACCGGAAGAAGACTCCGTCGCCGACAATGTCGAGATCGTGCGCGCCAGTGCTCAAGCGGCGGCCGCGGCCGGAGTTCGTTCCCTGGACAACGGCGGCCGCGAGCATCTGCGCTTCGGTGATTCCTTGCGGAAGTCCGGTGGCCGTGACAGTCAGGCCGCCGAAAGCGGTATCGTAGTGCCCGGCGGCATCGCCGGTGTCTTCCGTGAGCGTCAGACCGAAAGCGACCTTGATTCCTTCGCGCGTCTCGAAGTTCGACCAGGGCGTCAGCTCCAACTTGACCACGCGCGCGCTGACCTGGGTTGCCTTCAGGGCCGTTCCGCCTGGAAAATCCGTGAAGGCCGCCGCGAAGTCGGTTGCGTCGATATCGTTGTCCGGATCGGTCACAACGAAACCGTCGTAATAATTCCCGGTGACAGTGACATCGTCGATGAATGCGATCGTGCGCAGCTTCGTCTGGACGGTCGCTGCATCGGCAAGCGACGCGAGCCCGCCTCCGGTCGCCGCGTTTCCGTCATAGCTCGGCAGCCATGTCCCGGCGCTGAGCCAGCGCGCAGCGTAAGCCTGGACGATCAGCTGCGTCGGATCGTAGGGCAGCGCCTCGAGATCGATCGCGTTCGCTGCCTGGGCGAAGAGACGCTCCGCTGATTCCGGGGCGGTATTGTTCGCGCCGATCATTTGAAATTCGCAATCGCCGAGCAGCGTGTCGGTCGCGGTAAAAGATAGATCCGGCATCTTCGAGAGCGCGGCCGCCTTAAAGGTCGTTTGCGCTTGGGCATCGTCGAGCGGCTGAATCAGGAGTGGATAATCCGCGTCGCCGAAGATCGAGGCTCCGATCGGAGTCGAAGCGTAAGGGAACAAGACGCCCAGATGTTCGAACTCGCCGACCGGGCGAAACTTCGTGGTCGCTTTGACTCCCTGGCGGACTTGCGTCAGCTCGCCGAAAGCGGAGCTGGGCATTCCCTTTGTTTCATGGTTCAGGTCGACGACGATGTCTTCCTTGCTGAAAAAAACTCCGCCGCGATGAGTGACCATGGCGGGGCCGCGGCTGATGACTAAACGATCGATCATAAGGTTACCTTTGTTTCGGCGCTCGGGATAAAGCCGGGGAGCCACGCGCGAGCGCGAAGCGTGGTCCCTGGAGCTGCGTTGAAAGTGGCGAGGTAAAGCGAGGCGGCCGGGTTGCGGGGAAACGCCGGCGAGCCGTCGACCGTGCAGTAGATCACGGCGCCGGGCGTGGCGTGCGCGAGTGCGATCGAAACCGCCGTCTCAGTAAAGAATTCGAACCCGTCCGGAATGACGGGCGGCGGCGAAGCGCTGCCTTCCGGGTTATTCTCGACGAGCGTCCAAACCCCGTCGATTCGAGTGAAGAGCCAATGCCCGGCGACGTTGCCCGCCACGACCTCTTGAAACATCGCGCTCGCGTTTACGCCTTCGCTTGGCGGGACAGGATCGAGAAGCCATAGATCATCGGCGTCCGGCTCGGCGCCGGCCAGAATGAGGCGGCCGTTCGCCGGCCGCCAGGTATAATCGCGCGTGCCGTCGTTAAAAGTTTCCACGGGCACCACGCCGAAAGGTTGCGTATACGTCTGAATCTCCAGATCAGCCAGGCGCGGGATGTCGATCGCGACCCCGCCTTCCGTGGTGGCCTCGACGTCATAGGTGAGGTAGCGCGGATCATTCCCGAGCGTGACGCCGTCGCCCACGAGTTTGAGCGGCGCGGAGAGAGCGTCGGGTTTCAGTTGCGACCAGAAAGCCGCGATGTAGATCGCGACGTGCTGGGCTTCCTTGCCGGTCGGGTTGGTCTTGACGTTCTCGTAAACGCGCGCGGCGAAAAGGATCTTATCGAAGTTCGCGCCTTTCACGTTCGGCATGGCGCCGCCAATCTCGGGAGTGACCAGGACGATCGCGATCCCGCCCGCCTTCGCGACGATTTGATCGATCTTCGCGTCGACATTTTGCAGGCGCTCCGTGACGATGGGCGTATTGGAAAAGTAAGGCTCCGCTTCCATCATGGCCTTGAGCGCGTCCCGCATGTCGGTAACGAATTTCTCGTTGCCCACGCTCATAGAACTCTCCGGTTGAGTTTTTCGCGGCGGCCGCAAGTGATGGAGGGATTGCCGGAGGAATCCTGGACTGGCGCGTCGATCGCGCTATCGGGTTGCTCGACCGTGTCGCGGCATTCCGCGATGCGGTTCAGGTCGGAATTGTGCAGATCAATCTTCCGCTGTTCGTCGTCGGTCAACGGTTCTTCCAGGCGGCCTTTCATCTCCGCGAGGATAAGATCGACGGCCATGGTCTTGAGGCCGGCCGGAATGGCAGTGGTATCGGCGTCGAGCTGATTAACCGAGCAACTGGCGATCTTGCGCCGGATGCGATCGACGACGGCCTGGGTCAGCCGCGGGGTGGGATCGGTCTGGCCCGCGCCGAGAGCGGCCGACTGGAGGGCGACGACGAGCGCAGCGACCTTCGAATCCTGAAGGTCATTGATCGTTATGGGAATCCAGTTCGGCATTCGGGTCTAAAAGGGAACCGCCCCGGTTCGTGCTCCCGTGTCGGCGGAAGCGGAACCGAGGCGGCTGGACTTTCTCCATGCAACGGAGAGTGGGTTATCGATCAGGCGATGGCGCCGGTGGTCACGTCGATGCGCTTCACGCACTTCGCGCCGGTCATTTTGATGTCTTCGGACCAGGCCATGAAATTGATTTCGGCGAAGGGCGGCTCTTCATACATGCCGACGCCATCGACCTGGCCGAGCCGAGTGGTGAAAGTTTTGGCCGCGCTCGGATCGAACGGACTTGGATTCTTCTGCGTGATCAGCGCATAGACTCGGGCGCCGACGATGTTCGTTTTGTTGCCGGTTTTCCCGACTTTCTCCATGACGATCGGGAGGATGCCGACGTTCATGTTCACCGGCATGATGAGCAGGCTCTGGATCGCGGCGGCGTTGATATTGATCGCTTGCGCGCCGGGGAAAAGCGCGCGCACTTTCGGATGCTTGCGGATCTGCCGCAGCGCGGGCAGGCCGAAGACCAGCTCGATCCTGGCGATGCCGGTCTCGGTAGCCAGGTCGGAAATGATGCCGTCGAGTTGATCGATCGGATCGATATCCGGATCGGTCCAATCGCCCAGGCCGGCTTCCGCGGTAGTGCCGGCTTCGTAGGCGTTGAAGACGCGCTTCTCGCGCGAGAGCGCATTGCGGGAAACGAGCGTGCGCGTCTTCGCTTCGCGCAGCATCGTGAGCCCCGCTTCGCCGACCTTGTCCTTCTCGAATGAGTCGGTGGGAATTTCGATCGAGTGCGGCTCGCAACTGAAACTCGGCTCGTGGGAATCGATCGTGAGGCGCGCGCCTTTGCCGCCCATGGCGCGCCGGGTATCGACGTAGCGGAAAGCGTCGTCGTCGTCGAACTCAACGTATTGGCCAGCCGCGGCCGGCGAGACGCACTGTGGCGCCATCAACTCGGCGAGAGTGCTGGTGTAATCGGGCGCGATGCCGTGAGCGAAATTTGTCAGCTGAACGTCGTAAGAGATGCCTTTGGCCATAAAATTTTCCTGGTGAGTTTTCTGTTTTCCTTTTCACCGGGAAGCCCCGCGCACTCTTTGCAAGTGGCGGGGCGTTCCAAAGCGTCCGCGATTTGTTCGCGGCGGTGAGTCCGTTATCCGAGAGTGCCGTTCGCCTGGAGCGCGGCGTAAATGGCGCGCACGTCGTCTGCCAGAACTTCGGTCGCGGCGAGCAACGCATCGAAGTCCGCCTTGGTGGGATTGACCGCGGTCGAGTTCAGGGCGCCAATGGCGCCGTTCGCATTTCCGATCGTAACGGCGTTGCCGACCAGTCTCGGGTAGAGGAGGACCGCTTCGATCTCTTCATCGGCAACGCCGACTTCGAGTGGGCGCGCGACGACGACGCGATTGCCAGCGTTATCGTTCGATTCAGCGGTCGCGTCTGCGCGCAGAGTAAGATCGAGCCGGAGATCCGTGACATCCGCGCCGAGCTTCACTTTCATCGTTCCGTGATTGCCCCCGAGCGGCGCCGCTGAAATTTCGAGCCCATCCTTCGAGACGGCCGCGATCAAACCATGTGGCACATCCGTGACGGCGGCGCACAGGATGGCCTGGTTGGAGCCGTTGAGCTTGTAGAAGTAACCCTCCTTGCCGAGCAATGAGGCGGCGGCAATGATCGGGACAATGGCGTGGGTGCGAGCAAAGAGTGTGGACATAGGATTAAGCGATGGAGTGTTGGAGCAGTGGAGTAATGGGGGTCACGAAAACAGTTCGGGTTTTTGGCGACGGGCTTCTTCGCGCGCCTCGGTATACTCCGGGAATTTTCCTTGCGCCTGGATCGCGGCGATCAGCTTTTCGGATTCGGCCGCTTTTTCCGCCGCGGTCGGTTCGGCCGCGTTTGGGTCGTGATCGGGACCGGGAGGCACGTCGGCTTTCTTTTCCTTGTCGACTTCAGGGGCGGCTGCGTCGGGCTTTTTCAGGCCGTTGAGAATGGCAATGCCGGCATCCTTGTCGTTGAGCAGGATGTTCCGGATCGCGGCCTTCGATTGGTCGTCGACGAAGTGACCTTCGTAAACTTTCAGAATCTCGTCGGCCTCCGCTTCCTGCTTCTGTTTCCAGAGCGCTTCCTGCTGTTTGTTCAGCTCCGCGTATTTGCCGCTGATGTCGTCGAGCTGACGCTGCAACTCCTCTGCGCTCGAAGCTTTCGTTTGCAGCTCTCCCACGCCGCCTAGCGTGGTCGAGACTTCGGCGATCTTCGCGTCGATCGCGGCTTCGTCGGCCGTTTCATCGAGGCCTAGCAGCGCGAGCAACTTCGCTTTGTGATCGACGGCGGTCGACGCGGCCGGCTCTTCTTTCTGAAGTTCACTATCGCCACCGCCCGGTTTGTCGGCGGCCATGAAGACCATTGGGCCGCGGCGGGTGAATCGAAGAGCGGGTTTCAAGATGCCGCGAAGCTAATCCCGCCGTCGCGGGACCGGCTAACGCTCTGGAGGCTCTAACGGTTCTATCGCGGGGAAAGTTCGCCGAGACCGGCAACGGGAAAGGGAAAAGCCCGGCCTAACGAAGAATGTCCTGGACGAATATGTCAGCTTCTTCGAACAACGCCCTCTCGAATATCTCGGGCTTCGGCAGCGCGCGCGGGTCTTTCTTCTGGCGGATTTTTTCGACGAGCCAATAAAAGATTTTGCCGCCGACTTCCTCTCGCTTTTTTTCCGTGCCGGTCCCGTCCTTTCGACTGCGCAGAAGCGAGGCCCGGCGCTCAGCTAATGCGACCGCGCGGCGCTGGCCATCGCGCCAGCGAATGACCGGCTCCAGGTTGCTGAAGGACCGCGGGCTGCGCCCGTAAGCTTCCGCGATCGCGGCGATCGCCAGATACTTTCCTTCCTTGGGAGTGATATCGCCGCCGAAGACTTTCTGGTTGATCGCGGGATCGGAGATCGTGACGGTGGCGCCGCTCGCGTCGACCGTGGAAAGCGCGGTCGATTTGCGGATGCGGTTCCAAAAATCCTGTTTGGGCCAGCCGCGTTTGTTCGGCTCCTGGTTGCGCTCCAGGAAGTGTTCGCGCAATTCCACCTCACCGCGTTTCCCCAGCGCCGCGTTGAGCGGCCGGCGATTCGTGACGTGCTCGATGAGCGCGCGCAGATGCGGGCCGGCCGCGCCTTCGGAGACATCGATCTGGACGTCCATCAGGCGGCCGCCTTCCACTTCGCGACGCCGCCAACGATCGAGACCTGGCCGCCGAAACTTCGCGTGAGAGCGGACTGCATCTTTGGACCGAGGTCCTTCACGCTCGCCTGCATCTTGTCGGTAAAGTCCGCCTCGATCGGCTTCACCTCTTCGCCCTTCTTGAGCACGCCGAGCGAGATCGCTTCGCGGCGGGAGATGTCGCGCAGTCCCATCCCCGAGCCAAAATCGAAAGGCGGCCATGGCACTCCGAAGCGCGAAAGCTTTTTCCAAACCGGGTCGGTCTTGAGCGCGATCATCCGGCCGCCGTAGAGTTTTCCACCGGCCTTGCGCCAGCGTTCCTTCCAATCTTTCCTCTCGTTTTTGCGCGACGAGACGCGAATGAATTCCTGCGCGGGATAAGCGCCGAGGACATCGGGGTCCTGGTCCATCTTCCATTTCGCGAACTCCTGAATCTTTTCCGTCTGCACATCAAAGATCAGCTTGATCCGCTCGAAGCTGGTCGGGTCCTGGATTGTGCCGGAGAGGTGCGCGGTCTCAGCCAGGTTGCGCGGATCGAGCCCTTCGTCGCGCGCTATCTTTTGCAGCTCGGCAATGAATTTCTCGCGAGTTTGGAAAGCTCCGGGGCCGCCGTCTTTTCCCATGCCCTCGCGCCGGACCATATTGATCGCGGTCGCGATCCGGTCCTGAACTCGCTGGAGGAACCGCATGCTCTCGATCCGAGCCGAGAATTGCGCGCTCTCGCGCAACGCGATCGGGACGCGACTCCAGCCTTCGGTATTGAGCGGGGACCCGACCGGCGTTTTCGCCGCGATCGCGGCAACCGCGAGCGGATTAGGCGCGGCGGGCATGGCCCTTAGACTTTGCCGGCCAGCGTCTTTTCGGCGGCCAACGCCATCGCCTTCTCCAACGCTTCCGCGATTTCACTGACATCGGTCGATTCCGCCAGTTCCGGGATTCGCTTCAACACTTCCTCGGCGCTGGCGAGCAACTGCGCGTCCGTCACGTCGCCGCTTTGCGCGAGCGCGAGCAGCTCATCAATCACGGTCCTGGCCGGCGCGACGAATTGCGTCGTCAGGTGCAGCGAATCGGCAACGGATGCGAGCTGCGGACTGGCAGCCGGCTGTTGATCGCTATTCTCGACCGGAGGCTTCACAGGTTCTCCATCAACTGACGGCGCGGCCGTTCCGTTAGCGCCCGGTTTGCCGACAAAGGTCAGCTTCATGCCGGCGCGTTCGCTCAGCTCCTCTTCGTCCATCATATAACCGGCCTCGGCCGCAGTCTTGGCGTCGCCCAGGACTTCCTTGGTTTCTTCCTTGTCGACTTTCGCGAACTCGAAGTAAGCGAGGACCGGCTGATCCGGAAAGAGCCGCTCGAGAACCGGCTCGTCGAATTGCTTGTGGAAAACGGTCGCGAGCTGGTTCGCGATCGCTTGCGCGATCCCGTCGAACACTTCCTTTTGCGCGCCGCCCGCGAGCGTGCCCGAGCCGGACTCGGCTAGGATGGTGAGCTGGCCCGACGTGCCGGCAATGACGATCTGCTCGTCGATATATTCCAAACGCTCCTTGAAAATGCCGACGCCGCCGCTGCCGGTGGCGCTGGGTGTGAGCAGCTCGGTTTGATACGGGACCGCGCCGCGGGATCGGGAAAGCGCCAGCTCGGCCAGGCGCTGGTATTCCGCCTCCTTGTCGCGCGGGACGTTGGGAGGCATCGCGAAAAATTGGGGAGGGACGCCGTAGTCTTCGAGGAAGCCGTCCCAATCGGCGTCGTTGACGCGGCGCTTCACGCCCATCTGGGCAAAGATTTCATCGGCGGGATCGTCGACCTGGTGGATGACGTAATTCTTCACATCGATCGCGGGGCCGGTGTTGGTTTCGCGCGCTTCCTTGTTATAGAGCCAGGGACCGTAGAAACCGTTCTTCGCCCAGAACCATTGCTCGACGATGCGCAGCTCGGTCACGGTCCAGGGATCGAGATCTTCGTTGAACGGCCGGCCGGTCCGGCGATTGATGGCGCCGGCATAGACTTTGTTGCAGTGCGAGAAGCCGCGCAGATCCGCGAGCGCGAGAAAAGTAAGAGCTGCGCGCAGGTTCGAGATGGCGTCGTATTCTTTCCGGAGCGCGTCCGCCTGTTTTTCCGCGAGCGCTTTCTTTTCGGCGTCCTCGCCGGTGTCGGCTTGCTTGATCGACCAATCGAGGCCGGCGAGCGAAGCTAGGAGCAGCCGTTTCACGGCGCGGATGATCGGGTCCTTCTTCTCGAAAAAGAAATAGGTCCACATCAACCGGCTGTAGTAGCCGCGCATGCCTTGTTCCTGGAGCGCGATGAGACCGGCTTCATCGAGGCCGCGGAGCGGGTTGACCTGGTCGAGGCGGAAAGTGGAAATCATAAAACTGGACAGGATTGAACAGGAGGCCGCAGAGATCGCTGAGATTTTTCCCCAGACCACAACTCCGTGGTCTCTGTTTCCTCCTTGTAAGATTTTTTCTCGTTCATCCGACCAACCTCCGGGAGTGGCGGATCTCCGATCGGGATTGCGCCTGGCCGGGTTGCGTGGCGGCTCCGAACGGTTTGAAGGTGCCTGGGAGTGAAGGCGTGGCGCCGGCATGAAGCGCGAGCGCGAGCGCCCAAAAGCGATCGGCGTGGCCATTGGTCCCGCGATCGGCCGCGAAACGCACATTGCCGGCGAGCGTCGTTTCTTTTTTCACGGCGCGCAGATCGGCGGTGATGAATTTGTCGTCGGGAATTCGCACGCGCATTTCCTCGAACGCGATCTTCATCGGGTAAGCCAGCTCCTCTTTCACCCGCGGCGTGAATGTGACCGCTTCCACTTTATATTCGCCGTGCGCCTGCCTGGCCCGCTCGGCGAACTGGATGCCGATGCCGGTGTCGTCGATGCAGCAACGGCGCACCTGCGGAAGGGCGAGGATGGAATACAACTCGGCTTCCTGCGCGTCGAACCGCTGGCGATGCAGCTCGATCACGCGGCGGGTGTAGAACACGTCGCCCAATTTTTCGAGCACCCAGATGACCGTGAGATCATGGCGCCGGCCAACGTCGACGCCGACAAACAGTTCGCCCTTCGCGTCGCCGAGATCGGTCTGCCATTTTTCCTCGAGTCGATACCGGCACTTGATGATCTGCTCGTATTCCAGGAACGCGGAGGCATCGTCGGCCGGGTTGCAGCAATACTCCTGCTGCCAGGTCTCTTCGTCGCCGCACTCGTTCCGGACCATCTGCATGTATTCGTCCTCGTTCATCAGGAGCCGAGGATCCGCGGGATCGAGATTTCGCCAGGCTGGTTTCAACTTCACGAGCAAGCCTTCGCGAAGCGCGTCTTCGAGTGTGACCCGATGGAGCGAAAAGCCTTTCGGGTTTCCCTTCTCGCGGATCTCGCGAATCAGCTCGTTGAAATAATTGTGGCTGCCGCGGTGCGTGGAAAAGATGACCAGCCGGCCGCCCCAGGTGATTCCCGGATAACCGATCGCGAATAGTTTCCGATTCTCCGGATTGAGCGCGAACTCATCCATCTTGCGCGTACCGCGTTTGCCGGCCTGCGCGTCGACGTTCGAACTGAGGTTCCAGATGTTGCGCTCGTTCGCGAGCGGAAGCCGGAGGGCGCTTATCTTTTTGCCTTCCACTTCGATGATCGATTCGCCGAGATCGCCGGCCGCGATGTTCATGGCGCGCGCCCACATCTTGCAATCCTCGCCGTAGAGTTGCGCCTGGATCTGATCGCGCGAGCTGACCCAGCAATCGAACGGCCAGCCGGCGCCGGCCGTTTCCATGACGGTGTCGTAAGCATCGCACCAGGAGAAACCGAGCTGGCGCGATTTCTCGCAAATCTTTTTGCGCGAGCGATCGGCGTTCCAGCGGCCCTGGAAGGGAAGGAATCGTTTCGCGCGGATCTGTTCTTCCCATTCGAGAATTTCGCGCTCGGATCGTGGAATAAAAATAGTCATGCGATCGCGCCGAGTTCCTGATCGATGAGCTTGCGGGTCTCGGCCGTGATGCCGCCGCGCTTCTGTTCTTTGTCGAGCGTTTTGGAAAGCGCGGCTTTTTTCTCTTCGCGTTCGCGCTCGCGTTTTTCGTAGTCGCGAACCTTCAGTTCCAGGGCGCCCGTGATCGCATCGCTCCTGGTCAAACGGCTCACTGAAAGAGTCATGGCGTCCACGTCGACGCCCGTTTCATTTTCGGCCGCTTCGAGCAGCTCGTCGAAAATGTGACGGCTTAGCATTTTTCGGCTCGCCTTGAGCGTGTCCCCCTCGCCCGTTTCGGCGCCTTCGATTTCCAGCGCGACCTGCTTGGCCGTGCGCATGCGATGAAGGGCGCGCGCGAAGGTCACGTCGCGAAACGATTTCGCGCTCATGAGCGAGACAGTGAGGCCGAGACTCGCTGCCTTGTCCTTAATGTCGACCAGGCGCCTTTTCTTTTTCGGCAACTTGGCCAGCTCAAGGATGAACTGATCGAGCTGCTCGTCAGTCAAATCGGTCGCGATCTTGTTCTTATCCTTCTCGGGGTCCTTGGCCATAATCAGGAAAAACGGAGGCGCGGCCGACCGTGGATCGTGCTGAGGTTGGACCGCAACAACCCGGAGAACGCGCTATGAGCGACGCGCCACTTGCTCTCACGGCTTACATCTGTCCGGAAAAATCGGGTTTCTAAAATAGCTTCAAGAAACCGCGCAGGCTTCAAACCGCCCTGAAAATCACCGGAAACCGGGCCAGGCATCGCCGATCTGAGATTCGCCCATGATCGGGTTATTGGCAGGATCGAGCGTTTTGCGGCCTTTGTGGCGATTTTCGGCAAAATCGACGCTCCAGGATGCCTGCTATCGCGCGATCCGGACCCCGCCCGCAGTGCTGACACCTGGGAAAACAGGCCTTTCATTGGTCGTCGCGCTTCCAAAAGTCGGCCGGGTCGTCGGTTTCGACTTCCGCGATGCGTTCCAGGTTGGCGTAGCCGCATTCCTCGGCCAGGCGGGCGCGCACCTTCCAGTATTCGATCTGCTCGATCAGCGTCAGCTCGCGCACCGGCGAGCAGCCGTCTTCGTAATCTTCGGAGCCGGGAAACATCTCAAATGAGCCCTGCCTTCATCAAAAATTCGTCGCCCGCGGCCGTCGTCTGCCAGCGGCGAAGATCTGGCCGGAGATCCTTCTCGACTTCTTCGATCCAGCCCTTGCTCTTCAGGTAACGCAGTTGCCGATCGAGTGTCTCTTTGTCGACGCCGTAACCATCCCTGATGAGCGCGCGCTTGATTCGATCCTCCGATAAACCGATCCGGCCGGCCGCGTTGCAAAGCCGCACCATCTTTTCTTGCAGCAATTCGATGTCTTCAGGTGTCATATTTTTATTGCGCGCTTTTCACTCCGCGGGCGGCGGCTGCGGAAACCTCGCGGAGCAGGTTGTCTAGTTTCGTGTCGTATTGATCCAGCTTCCGCAGATGCGTTTCGGTCCGCTCCTGGAGACGGCTGACCGTGTCGCGTAACTTCGCGACAATCTGATCGCGCTCGCCGCCACGACGGAAAATAACTTCGAACGTTTCGAGCGTTCGCTTCAGATCGGAATTCACCCGCTCGTCGAAAGTGTGACGCGCGTTGGAGATTTGTTCTTCCAGGCCGACGTTCCGAAGCCGCTGCTCTTCTTTGTATATCTTGAAGTCTTCGACGGAGAGCAGCGTCTTTATGATCTCGTCGAAAGTCGGCTGCCGTCCGAACCACTTCTTTCCCTGATTGAGCGCGGTAAAAGTCACCGCTGCGATCGCAATCACGGTGAACACGCCGATTGCGGTCCAGCCGATTACTCCAGGCGTGAACCTGTCGAGACTTTGCGCGAGGAAAATCATGTGAGCTTCAGCTCCGCGCGGAGTCGCGCCATCGGGCCGATCGCGGCGAGGATGCGTTTGGAAAATGCCGCCAATTCTCTGTCGCTGCGGCAAAGAAAATGAATCACGAGCAGGCGCCGAGCGTTCGGCGCGCTCCCGCCTGGAAGCAGCCGAGCGTTCGCGCCTTCGAGAAGGTGTTGATCGTTGATTTTCATTTCGCGTATTCCGAAGCGGATGGATGAATTCCGCTGCCTTGGGGCGGTTCTGGCGGCACGGAATCGATGCCCACGCTCAACACGGCGTCCACTGCCGGCCATACCCGGCCGGGACTGAATAAGCCATGATGCCCATAAAGTTCGTCATAGAGTTTCTGGCGCAGGCTCTCCCGCGAAACTCCCGTTGCCTCCTCGACAATTTCTCCCAGCGACGATTGGCTCATTGGAACTGTGAGCCTTTGTATTTCACGACCATGGTTCGAAACGCGCGGCCTTCCTTCCAGCCGTTACGCTGCGCGTTGATTCGGCAATAAATAAAACGCGTATAGCTCTCGCTCGACGAGCCGACGATTCGCCCATTCGAAGCAAGCCGGCGCCAGCGCCATTCGAGATTTTTGCTTTGATAAAAAATCCAGTGATCGCGACTGTCGGCGGACGACGCCGGAATCACCGTCGGCTCGACTTCGACGCTGACCGCTTTCGGCCCGAAATTTGGGTTCCCGGCTTCGTCGAATTTTTGCGGCGTGTCCGGCGCGCCGTCTTTGCCGTTCAGGCCGAATTCGCGCCGGAGATCGCTCAGGCATTTCTTCGTTGCGGCGATTTTCGCGTCGAGCTGGATCTTTCGCTCCGGATGTTTCGCGCGAATCCCTTCCAGGCTCGCGATGTAATCGAGCCAGATTGCTTCACAGCGTTTTTCCGGCGCCGCGATCGGCGGCGTGGGAGTTTGCGGCGTGACGCTGAGAGCGGACGCCAGGAGCAATATCCCCGAGAGGATGATGACAATGGAGGGTGATACGTTGTTTTTTTTCATAGCTTTAGAGGATTTGCTGTCAGGATCGCGGCGATGCGCGCGCCTTTCGGCGCTTCCGCGATCACGTTTTTAACTTCCTTCTCCGTCATGCCGGCGTGCATGAGCAGGGCGAGCCGCGCGCGCAGGAGCAGCATTAAGCGACTCCAAACCGACGCGATGATCGGAAGTAGCGCGGCGAGAAAAGCGACGACGGCATTAGCGACCATGTCGTCGGTGAGTTGAGAGACGGCCGTCTTCGTTGTGTCGTCGCTGATTCCGAAACGGATCCCGACGATCGCGAGCAACGCGCCGAGCCAATGGCGCGCGACCGAGCCGAGAATTGTTTTCGCGACCGGGTTCATTTTCCGATTGCGGAAGGCTCCGGGGTTTCATTAGTGGCCCCAATTGCAGCCGCCTGGTCCGCGACGCGTTGAACGATTGCCCTTACCTTGTTGTGATCGGACAGAAAGCAGATTTCCCGAACTGCTGCTTCGACGATATCTTCAAGCGTCTTGCTCATACCCGGAAGTAAGCGCGCGCCGCGGTGGTCGCGCCCTTGAAGCTCCATTTCCCCAAAAGCCAAAGGACGAAGAGCGCGCCGATCGCGAGCGCGATGAACCCGCCGAAGATCCGCCAGACCCAGCGGAGAATTTTTTGCTGAATGACTTTTTTCTCTGCGACGATCCGCGCGTTGCGCTCGTCGGTCGCGATCGCGGCGTTTTGAATCGCGCCGCGCTGATAAACTTCGAAGTGGGATTGGACCTCCGCCTTGTATACCGCGGAAGCTGCGTTGTCCTTTTTCGCCTGCTCGATCTCAGCGTTCGCGGCGTTCAGGTTGGTCGAAAGCGCGCCTTCAGTGACGATCTTCGCGTCGACGGCCGCGAGCAACTTATTAACTTCCGGCACGATCTCCGGGGGGACTACCTTCGACAGCGCGACGACTCTATCCCGCAAGTCGACGGACGCGCTCGAGACTTTGTCGTAATTCTTTTGCGCCGCGGAGACGTGCGCTTGTGCTCGCGAGATCGTCGCGTCTGTCTTCTCGATCGCCCTGCCAAGTTTTTTCGAGGAAGCGTTAAACTTCGTCGCGTCCGGAGCGTGATACGTCTTCGGCCGCGTGGCGCAGCCGCTTGCGCACAGGGCTAGCGCGACAAGCGCGATCGATCCGAAATTCTGGAGTGACAGCCGCACGCTGAGGAGCGTCGGCAGCGTCCACCGCAATCGCTAGTGCTCTGGAGGCTCTAACGGCTGCATCTCCGGGAAAAGTTCAGTTCGAGATCGTCGTCAGCGTTCCGTTGTCCAGATAGAGATAGGACGCCGCCCCAAAGCTCTTGCGATACACCCATTGCTCGCGTCTTCCACTCGCGTTTGTAGTCCGATAAACTTTACTCGGTTCGCCCCATGCGCGCAGGCATTGCTCTGCGTTCATCCCGATGCGCACTTTCTTTTCCGAGATGATCCGCTCTGTGTCGGCAGCTTCCTGTTTTGCCATTGCCTCTTTGGCGGGCGCGGAGGCGATCGCATCCTCTCGCGCAACCTTGTCCGTAGCACTGGAGATGTAGAAGGCGAATCCGAAAATGACGACGGCAAGGATGCAAACAGTTCTGAGGTTCTTCATGGCCGGATTCATCAGCGGGAACGCGGGCGGCGCATGTAGGGCTCCACGACCGTTCCATCTTTTCGAACATAACCGCTCACATGTTCCGTCTTGGCTGAGGAATTGTAGGCCGGCGCCAACCCATACTCGGACGGCGTGCTAGCCGAAGATGGCTGCGAAGAGGTTTGGCCGGCGAGCGCATCCAACCGGAGCCGGTCCGCCTTAATGCGGGCTGCACGAGCCTCGGCTTGCGCGTGGATTTTCGCCAACTCCGCTTCCGCAGCGAGCGCCCGCTGTTGCCAACCGCGCGCGATCTCATTCATCGCCAGCACGCGGGGCAGACAGGCATCTGCTGTCGCCAGGTCCGGCGTCTGCCCGAGCGCAGATAAGGCCGCGAGGCAGAGTGGCACAAGGGGGAACAACATCTTCATGCCTGCCGTTTAGAGCAGTCACGATGCCATCGGATAGCCTACTTTCGGCCTTTCCTCTTAGCGTCGTAGCGCGGCGAATCCTCCGCGGCGCGCAGATGGGGAAAGCGGCCCTTTTGGCCTTCACTGCGCCCATCTTGCTCGCGCAAAATCTCCCGCCAGTTGTGGGGAAGGCTCGTGATTCCGCCGTGAGATTCGAAGTGATCGCAGAACGATTTCGCAAGAAAGCGAATCAAAGCTGACTTGTTGGTCCCCATCCGCCTGGCTACGGCATCCAACCGGGCGATCAGAGTGGCGTCGAGACGCACCGGGATGGGCTTTCCTTCGGCCATTTTCCCTATCGTATAACGATTTTGAACATTGGCACGATTATTTCTTTACATCTTTCGTATATCAATACTATACGTCAGGACATGAAGACAAAACCAGCCACTCACCCGCTGCCGATCCGATTGGATGCGGAATTGAGGGCGAGAATCAAACGCGCCGCCAAACGCATGGGCGCGTCGGATTCGGCTACGATCCGCTTCGCGATCGTGAACCAGCTGCCGCACATCGAGGCGGGGCGCATCACTCTTTCTCCCGCCGCGAAATGATGATCGACGCGTCATTCACTTCCTACGGGATCGCGGCGGCGCTGGCTGAGATCAACCGGCGCAATCAATCCTACGCCGAGGCCGAGCAGCGGCTCGCCGAAACGATGAAACCGGCGCGGCTGAGCCCGCTCCAGGACAACGGATTTCCTCCCCTCAACGACGAACCAAAACCTCTATGAAAAAACTTTTTATCTGCCTCATCCTGGCGAGCGGCGCCGCTGCGCTGCGCGTCGAGTTCCAATGGGAAAAAAACGCGCGCCGGGAATGGCGCGAATACGCGACGGCCGTTCACGCGCAAGCCGCCGACCTGAAAGCGCTCGGTCTCTAATTTTTCTTCGCCCGATGCCGAAGACCTATTCCCCGCCCGCGCTTAGCGCGCGCCAGCGCGACGCAGTGGAAGCCGGGGAATACGATTTCCTGATCCCGACCCGCAAGCCGCTGATGCGGACGGACGAAGTCGCGCAGGTGTTGCACCGGAGCCTGGATTTTGTGCGGGCGCTGGTCGGGGAAGGAAGGCTGGAGGCGCACCGCGATAGCGCGAAGGGGGATCGCGCCACCAACATCATTACGCGCCGGAGCGTGGTTCTCTACCTGGCTGAGACCTCCGATTACGACCCGGCCTACATGATCATGCGAGTGGAGGCGGTCTTGAAAACATTCAAGGCGCCGGCCCTGGACCGGATCATCGCGTTCGCGAACCGGCAGAAAAATCTGCTGACCTGAGCCCGATGAAGAGCGCGAAGAATTCAACGGGTGCTTCGTCGCTCGAACTTATGCCGGCGACCCCGATCGCGCTGGTCGACCTATCGATTCCGCAGCTCGAACAAACCCACGATCAGCTTCTGAATCTGGAGCAGCTGCACAACAACATGTCGGGATCGTGCGCGGTCCTCCGCGGCCTGGTCCTGGGCGAACTAAAGCACAAGCTCAAACACGGAGAATTCATTCCGTGGGTGAAGGCGCACTACAAAAAGTCGTATCGTTCGGCGACGGTTTACATGCGCCTGGCGCGCCGGTTTGTGACCGAATCCAAATCGGCAGAGGCTCTGCCGATTTGCGCCCTGCTCCAGGACATGGCCACTACCCTGGGCCAAATCGAGGAGGCCAAGCTCGATCTCCGGCATCCGGTCGTGGCGAAAGTGGTGAGCTGGGTCAAGGGCCGATCCGCGCATCAACTCCTGCTCGATTTTCCGAGCGAACGCGGCGGCGATAACACGCCGCGCGACGGCAGCGGCAAGCGGATCGCGAACCGGCGCCGGACCAAAGCGGAGATCGCTCGCGAGGAATTTGAAGAGGAGGCGTTCGAGGCCTGCCGCGACACCGCGAAGGCGTTGCGCGCGATGCTTACCGTGGAAGGTCCGGAAGAAGAATCCGCCTGGGTGGTCCTTTCGGCGTCCGACCTGGAGAAACTGAAACAGGACCTCTACGACGCCTACCAGGGAGTGAAGGAATGCCAGGCGCGGCGGAACAAAGCCGGAAAGAAATGACGATGGAACTAACACCATGCTCCTGCGGCTCAAGGGTGTTTTCGAAAATCACCGAGGTTAGAGGTTGGGTCACCGACCTCCTGACGGTCACTGCTTCCGGTGAAATAAAAGTAAAGCGTGTCGCCAATAAGGTTCGCATCGAGCGGGAGCCGAAGAGGGTCTGCTGTGAAGGCTGCGGGAAACGTCAGCCGCTGTTCGTCGCTAAATGAATACCGAGCTTTCGATCTACGACGCGGAGACGGACGTGCAGGACGAAGTCCGGAAGCTGCAAAAGATCATGGTGAAGATCAAGGCGGCGCCGAAGAAAACCGTCGCGGCAAAACAACACTGCGCGGCGGCCGGATGCAGCTGGCAAAAATTGCACAAGCGTTTCATCGAATGGAACAGGTCGGGCGGGACCGATCTGTTTACCCTGGTCGACCGCCGCTTCTGGCCGCAGCTCTGGGCGAACAACCAGGAGATCGCGCTGCCTAACGAGTTTCTCGAATGGGTCGGCGGCAAGATGCTGGGCAACCAGCGCAAGAGCCGGCCGGCTTACCGCCTCATCTGCGAGCAGGTTGAAAAATGGCGCCGGACCGGCGCGGAGAAATATCGCATCCCAGGCTACGCCGAAGCGCCGCCGCCCGGCATGAAAGGCCATCCGGACGGCTGGTCCTACAAGAACCTGATGCGCACCGCGCAGCCACCGAAGGAAGAACTGGCGATCGCGCGCATCGGGACCGTCGCCGCGAAAGAATTTCTCCCGTTCGTGCCAGGCACGCGCGAGGGCGTCCGCTTCCTGGAATATGTTTTCTGGGACGACGTGGTCCACGATCGCAAGTGCATCCTGCGCGGCTTCGTCGAGCCGATGCGACTGCTCCAGCTCGGCGGGCTCGATTACGGCACCGGCGTTTATTTGAAGCACGGCCTACGCCCGGACGTGCCGCGGGAAGATGGCACGCGCGAGCGATTGAAGCGGCGCGATTTTCTCTGGCTGATCGCGGAGTTCCATCGCGAGTTCGGCTACCCGGCCGATTATCCGATGCACCACATCGTGGAGCGCGCGACCGCCACGATGAGCAAAGCCGAAGCGGAATTTCTTTTCGACATCTCGGGCGGAATGATCCGCGTTTGTTACACCAGCATGGAAGGCCAGCTGGTCCTGGCCTGGCAGGAAGCGAAGTCGGGAAATCCGCAGGGCAAATCGCCGATCGAGAGCTGGCACGGTCTTTTTCATAACGAGCAGGCGGCGCTGGCCGGCCAGGTGGGCAAGGACCGCGATCATTCGCCGGCCGCGCTTTACGGGAGCGATCGCGAAGTCGTCGCGCTGAACAAGGCGGCGCTGCTCCTCACGCCGCGGCAAAAGGCCAGGCTGAAGCTGCCTTACCCCGAGCTGCTCGAAGCGCACGCGCAAACGATGCAGATCATCCACCGGATCAACCGGCGCCGCGACCACGTCTGCGAGGGCTTCCAGAAGGTGCTCTTGTGGCGCCTGAAAAAAACCAAGATGGAGTGGCGCCATGAAGCGGAGCTGGCGCAGCTCGACATCCCTCACAACCAGATCGATTTCCGGCCGGTCCAGGAAATGCCGATCGAGCGGCTGCAAAAGCTCAGCCAGGGCGTGACGATGAATTACATCCATCCCGGCGCACTCGTTAGGTTCTACGAAGACTCACATTCACCGGACACAATAAAACGCCGGCAGGCGAAGGTAACGATCGACGGCAAGCGTTTCATTTTCGGTCCCGAGCGGCCGGGCGACTGCCCGCCGAACGGCCAACGGATCGTGCTCCATCACGCGCCGATCGAACCGAAGATCGCGCTCGTCACTTTGAACGGCCGCTTCCTGGGCGTGTGGCGCCGCCAGCTGGCGCACCGCGGCAACGCCGAGGAACTGGCGCAACAGATCTCGCGCAAGCAATCGTTCCTCCACGCCGCGGTGGCATCCGTCCGCGGCAAGATGCTCGACAAACTCGTCGAGGCCGATCGCCGGCTGACGGACAACCAGGAACTTCTGGAAGATGCCGGCGTGCTCCCGAGCGAAGCGGACCATTCGCTCGCAGTGCGCAATCAGGCGCCGGGAACGGCCGTGGCCGGCGCCATGCAGGGCCGGACCGAGCAGCTCGACCAGGAGAAGCGCCTGGAGCGTCACACGAGAGCAACTCCCAAGGCTCCCATGTCCGCCTTCCTCGCGGAAGACGGTTCCGATCCATACGACGAAACGCCGGCATCGCCGACGCAGATCGCTTCAATGGAGGACTTCGTTTGAAAACTTTCCATGCAACAACAATCAACAAAATCCGATCCGGATAATTCCGCTTCCATCCCGCCGTTCGACGAGATCGAGAAGGTATTTCTCGATGCCGGCGCCACGCCGGACCAGCTCGAAGACATCGAGTGGCTCGTCGACTACGCGGCTACCGAAAAGCTGACCACCTTCGCAGCGCTCGCGAAAGCGATCGGAGTTTCCGCGGCAACGGTCTCGAAAGTTTTGCGCGGCAAATACGCGGCCGCCATCGGCTCGTTTTGCGCGACGATCGAGAATTTCCGCGCCCAGGCCAAGGAGCAACAGGATCTCGGGTCGGTCGTCTACGTTCCCCAGCTCAGCGTCGTGCGGCGCATCACGCAATTCTGCGACCTGACGCGCATCACGAAACAGATCGGGATTATCTGGGGAAAGAACCAGAGCGGCAAAACCAAGGCGCTCAAATACTACGCGGACAACACGCCGATGACCGCCTACTGCAAGCTGCCAGCGGGCGGGGCGACCAAGCCGAGCATGAAAAGGCTGGCGCTGGCGCGCGGCGGGACCTCGACCCGCAAGAGCTATGAGGAATTGCGCGAGGTAATTCTGCAACGGTTCAACCCGCTCTGGCTCCCGATCGCGGATGAGTTTCACCAGACGATCAAAGGCACGACCAGGGGCCATTCGTTTCGGAGCGTGACGATCGATCGTTTCCGCGAAGTGCGGGACGAATGCGGTTGCGGCCTGGTCATCTGCGGGACCGACCAGCTCCCGGAAATGATGGAAGACGAACGCTTCAAAGATTTCCTGGGGCAGGTGGGCAACCGCGGCGTGCTCAGGATGCGCATCCCCACCGCGCCGACCAAAAAAGATATCGAGCTTCTCGCGGGTGCCTACGGATTCGAGGGCGAGCCGATCGGAAACACGGCCGCGATTGTGAGACAGATCGCGAACGAGAACGGCATCGGAAAACTCTCCGGTTACTTCGCAGTTGCGCGCCGCCTGGCTAACAAAGCCCACACCCGGCTGACCTGGAAACATTTCGACACCACGCACTCAACGCTCGCGAGTTGGGCTGAGGGGAAATTCGAGGAAGCAGCATGAGCGGGACGCTTTACCTGCGGGAGTTTAGCCGGGCGTTCAAACGGGCGAACGACCAGCCATCTGACCTCTTCGCGCAGCTCGCCGCTTCGGATGCTCGTAAGCAATTCATGATCTTCGGCATTCGTCGGACGCTTCGCAAAATGCGCGGTGACGACAACGCCATCGATCTCGAACGGCTGACCGAACTCGAACTCGACCAGGTGCGGCGCGAGATCGCCGAACAATTTCGCCGGAAGCAGAGCGAGCAAGCGCTGCTTCGGCATCCCCCCACGGAACAAAGCAACACAGAAAAAAACACATGAAAAACGACAACATCCCATTGGTAGTAACGACCGCGCATCGCGGGGTCTTCTTCGGCTACGGCCGAACCACGACGAACAAAACAATCCGGTTAGAAAAAGCGCAGATGTGCGTCTCCTGGTCGAGCGACGTAAAAGGCGTTCTCGGTTTGGCCGCGAACGGTCCCACACGCGGTTGCAGGGTCGGTCCTCCCGTGCCTGCGATGACCCTCCAGGACGTAACCGGCGTGATGGAAGCCTCAGAAAAAGCGGAGAAGGCATGGCTCGCGCAACCCTGGAACTGAACGGCTACGGCTACGGCTACGGCTCCGGCTCCGGCTACGGCTACGGCTACGGCTCCGGCGACGGCTCCGGCTCCGGCTCCGGCTCCGGCGACGGCTACGGCTCCGGCTACGGC
>Ga0190265_10000496_pt1 | contig 27812 bp, 26 predicted proteins | sample Popmic124T_FD_133135 | JGI IMG/M metagenome (GOLD analysis project Ga0190265, IMG submission 133135) | Populus adjacent soil microbial communities from riparian zone of Indian Creek, Utah, USA - 124 T | ecosystem: Environmental > Terrestrial > Soil > Riparian zone | place: USA: Utah | collected...
CCTTCGCACCGGCCATCAACGCCATCTCAGCCCCATCAACCTGTTGACAAGTATTCTACGGAACCCGCAGCCCGGACCTCACAGAGCACTCACCTGAAACCCCTGCCACGGTAAACAGATACATGCTCGTTTTCTCAAATGTCCTCGCCGCCGAACGGGCTTGGAGGTGAGCGGCGGCGTCCGCCGTCCGCTCGACCGATCGGGTTCGGCGATGCCTCCACGCCTCTCTTCAACCTTTGTTCAATAGCAGCCCAGTCACGCGGCCAAGCGCATCCGATTGCGACAGATGGATCTGCCTTAGAAAGGAATGCCAGAATGCCATTGTGGCTCGACCTGCTTAAATCGACACTGGTATTGAGTGCAATTCTCATGCACCCGCTGTGAGTGACGAGTACAGAGTTCCTATTGCCACGCGAAACCTCGGTGGTTCTATTCCTGATTTGAGGATGACCGTTAACTCGCGTATCGCAGGTTTTCTCATAAATCTCGTCCGATATATTGACCGCGCCGAGGGAGAGTCGTTCTGCTGTTTGGACAGTGCGACAGGAGCGGCTTGCCTCGACTCTTGCATCCGTTACCCCAAGCCACCGCAACAATCTGCCAAGGTCATCTGCCTGCCTCTCGCCGCCTAGCGGCTCGCTTAGCCCGCGCGTGTTGTCGTCGCAGTCACATCTTTTTATAGCAATATTGGCTTCGGCATGTCGCAAGACAACAATCAAGCGACTTTCTTTAGCAAGCATTCGAACTTGCTCTTCAAGCGCGGCATCACCAATAACATTTGCACAGGCAAACTCTTGGGCGTTAGCCGCGAGAGCGACACTCAGTAGATAGATTATAAGTCCACAGATCGAGATCCTGAAGCGATTTTGACTGACCATAGGCTTTGACCTCACTTATTCCGATTTTGGCCGACCGAATACTTTGACCTCACTCATTCCCTGCCAAGCATATGACTTCAGCCTTCCTTGCCGCCGAACCTCTAGCTTAACCCTGAGCCCTTTCGGCCCAGAATAACTATCGTGGTCCTAATCTTCGTCGGGCCAGCCTACTCGAATATCCGCATGTCTCTCATTCTGCGAGTTTATCAATTCTATGTCGGTTCCTAGTCTTCGTCAACGCCGAGGCAGGGCACGTATAAGATCCGCGGCTCCATGCTGATTTCTGCATGAGCTGATGGTCAGGGCTCGGAGGCTATCTTATTGAAATTACGAAGGGCGGGTATATACGCACGGATAAGATGCCGAAGGATGGAATGCTATACGGGCACGATATGCATTCCGAGCCGGAGAGGAAGGCGCGGGTATCTCTCGTTCATGAAAGGAGTTGCGGCGCTTGCTGCCGATAAGCCTTGTCGCTTATACGTGCGGGTGCGCACGGATAAGATTCCTGGCGCCAGCGGCTTCTACGTGCGATTCTCTCCAGATATGGCTCCGAGCTCGCCCAGAAGCGGGAAGCTTGTCGCCTGCCGTAGCCCCTCCTCAGATAGAGCGCAGCCTCCTACAGCGCGCTCCGGGACGCGGCGAGATCCTGGTGCGGTATGGGCCGGCGGAAGCCCGAAGCCTCCCAGCCGGCGGGGGATACGCGCCTCCTCCCGGCGGCCGTCGGCAGGGTTGTTTGCAATACGGCCGAAGGTCCGGCGGAAGCCGCCTCCTGTGCGGGCACTACGGCGGGGGCTGACGGAGTCTCCGCGGCTTCCAGGTTGCCTCACGAGGGCGGTTCGTGGGGGATTGGCCCCGAGGTCTGCGACACAGCCAGCTCGGGGTGAGTCACAGAGAGTGCGCATTGCGTGACGCAGAGCGCGGGGCCTGTGAGGCAACCCAAGGGTTGCGTGACTCAGAGCGCGGGGCGTGTGTCGCAATGCGGGGTCTGTGTGACGCAATGCGCGGGTTGAGACACACAATGCGAGCTCTCTGTGTCTCAGAGCGCGGGGCGCGTGAGGCAGTTCGAGGTCTGCGTGACGCAGAGCACGGGGCGTGTGAGGCAGTCCGAGGTCTGCGTGATGCAGAGCGCGGGGCGTGTGAGGCAATCCGAGGTCGCTGTGACGCAGAGCGGGCTCCGGGGTGTCCATGCCGGCCTCGCCGTGAGGCAACTCCCGGGCTTGGCGGAGCGGCTCCCCCTGACAAAGGGACAGACCGCTTGTTTTGTGTGGCAAACCTCGTGGGTTGCGACACAACTTGCGGCACACGGAAGACCCACAGGGCGAGCGACGCAAGCGGCCTTCCTCTCCCACCTGGCGGGGGAGGCGGGAGAGGCCTGCCTTGCCGTCCTTAGCTCTGCTTGACGGCGTACCAGGAGGCCGTCACCCCGGCGGGGGAGATGCCGCCGTTCCCCGAGGGGTGGGGGATGACCCGGACGATCGAGCCGACCATGGCGGTCTTCTGGTTGATGCCGTCGGGCCATTCGGGGACGAGGTAGCCGGTGTAGGCGTAGATCCACTCGGCTCCGCTGACCTTGCCCTTGCCGCGGAACTGGATGGTCATGGGGTTGCCGTAGCTGCGCGAGCCGTGGAGGTCCAGGCTCCAGCCCTGGCCGCCGATGGTGCCGGTGAGGATCTCCATGGGGGCTTCGACGATCTCGATGGTGCCGGAGCCGAAGAGGAGCTTGTCGGGATCGATCGTGAGGTCGGTCTAGTTCAACCAACTGCGGTAGCTCCAACGGCCGAGGAAGACGTTATCCGGAAACGCGTTGCTCATGGCTCGCTCCTTTAGGGGACTCGGTTGGGGTGTTGCCAGGGAGGATCTTAGCAAGCGCGGTGCCATGGCGGCGAGCCCAGACTCCCAGGGGCGAGGCCCTGAAGACAGGGCCGCCCGACAGGCCGACCGGGTGTCGGCGACATGTCGGGCGGGTGTCTCGATCAGGCTTCTACTTCTACTGCGGGGGTTTGGAGCCGCTGCCATTGCTCGTCGTAGCTGGCGAGCACGGCGCGGAGCTGGTTCTGCGCTTCGGCGGTCAGCTCCCCCTCCGCTCCGCCCGCCACCCAGCGCATCGTCGCCACCAGGGAGGCGAGCTCGAAGGCGCCGAGCGTGAGTTGGAAGGTCGTCGGTCTCAGCCGCTCGACGCGCATGGTCAGGCCACCTTCGTCTTCTCGCTCAGGAACTCGCCGATCTCCTTGAGCTCCCGGGAGAAGTCGTCGAAGTCCTGGCGGATGCCGTTCAAGTAGGCGCTCAGGCCGAGGGAGTGCTTGGCGTAGTGCACCGCTTCCTGGATCTCCCCGTCCGTCGCCCCGAACAGCTTGGCGACCTCGGTGTGGAAGAGGGTGCAGTAGTGGCACTTGGTCTCGGAATGGAGCGCGACCCCCATCAACTGCCGGTACTTGACCGGGATGTGGAGCCCGTTGGGCCGGATGGGCTCCTCGATCTCGAAGCGGCGGAAGAGGGTCCATTCATAGTCCAGGGTCTCCTCGGGGAAACGGTCGAAGAAGCTGGGCACGAGGCCCAGGGTGTTCTTGATCTCCCTCTCGACTTCGGCGCGCGGACGGAACGTAGCCATGGCGTATACCTCCTGTGGTAAAGGGTTTGTCGGTCTGACGAGGGCCTGTCCCCCGTCATCCAATAGCTACGCCGAAAGCCGGAAAAACCCGCCACGCCGAGCTGAGAATCGGTCCTTGCCGCACCGCGTCACAAAATCCTTGACACCCTATGCCGCACTGCGGTAAAGTTCCTTTCGTCGCGGCGGCCCGGGACTGCTGCGCTTCCAGATAGCTCGAACGATTAAGGAGAACCGCATGATCCGGCTCATCAAGCGCTATGAAAGCCGCAAGCTGTACGACACCGAAGAGAGCCGGTACGTATCGCTGGACGAGATCTCGACCTGGATCCGCCAGGGCCAGGAGGTCAAGGTGGTCGACAACGCGACCGGGGGTGACGTGACCTCTCAGACGCTGACTCAGATCATCCTGGACGAGGGGCGCAAGGGGACGTCGTTTTTGCCGAGCGAGCTGCTGCACGACTTGGTGAGGATCGGGGAGCGGGCGGTCAATACGGGGATGGAGCAGGTGCAGCACGGCGTCGACAAGCTGATCGATCGGTTGGGGCCGGTACGCCGGGCGCGCGAGGAGATGTCGAGCCTGCGCTCGCGCCTGGAGGAGCTGGAAACGTCGCTCGCCGAGCTCGAGGTGGCCGGCGAGCCGGTCAACGGACGCCCCACGGAACGCAAGAAGGACGTCAAGGTAGAGACGGCCGAAAATCAAGGAGAAACGGAATGAGCGAATCACACGTCCAAGACGGTACCGTGGTCGAGAAGGCGGGGCGCGACCTGCTGAGCGCCGGCCGCAGTCTCTGGCTGGCCGGCCTGGGCGCGGTCGCCCAGGTGGAGGAGGGGAGCCGCGAGCTGTTCGGCCGTCTGGTCGAGCGCGGGCGCCCCATGGAGGAGCGGGGCAGGACGGTGGCCGTGAAGGCCGCCGACCGGACGACGAAGACCGTGCAGGAGATCGGCCAGTTGGTGGTCGACCAAGTGGAGTACGAGGCCCAGGGGGTGGTGAAGCGGGTGGGGCTGATGACGCGCGACGACCTGAAGGTCTTCGCGGCCCGCCTGGAGACGCTGTCCGAGAAGATCGACGAGTACGCGGCCTGGAGCACGGAAGCCAGCCGGAAAGCCGAAACCAAAATCGCGGCCAAGGCGCCCAGCGCCAGGAAGCCGCGTCAATCCAAGAAGACGAGGTAAATAAACCATGGAACCCAACACCCAGACGGAAGCCGGTTCGGAGAAGAAAATTCAGGACGAGCTCAAGGATTCGGTGCACCGCATCTGGCTCGCCGGTCTCGGCGCCCTGGCGGCGGCCGAGGAAGAGGGCACCAAGGTGTTCAGCCGGCTGGTCGACCGCGGCCGCGACGTCGAGGCCAAGGGCAAGGTCGAGGTCGACCGCGTCAAGGCCGAGGTGGACAAGGTCAAGGTCAAGGCCGAGAGCACCTTCGACGGTTGGAGCGAGAAGCTGGACGAGAAGCTCACCGGCGCCCTGCACCGCCTGGGCGTGCCGACCCGCGACGAGATCCGCAACCTGACGCAGCGCGTCGAGGAGCTCAACGCCAAGGTCGAGCAGTTGAAGCCGCGCACGACGCCGGCCGGTACCGAGGTCGCCTAGCTTCAGGAGACATCGCCGGTGGAGCCAAGCGGCAGCGGTTCGGCGGGCCCAGCCCGCACTCCCAAGATCGGCCTGGCGCTCGCCGGCGGAGGTCCGGAGGGCGCCATCTACGAGATCGGCGCCCTCCGGGCTCTCGACGAGGCCCTGGAGGGCGTCGACTTCAACGACCTCCACGTCTACGTGGGGGTGAGCGCCGGCGCCTTCATCTGCGCCAACCTCGCCAACAATTTGACCACCGCCCAGATGTGCCGGGCCATCGTCTCGCCCGAGCCGGGCGAGCACCCGTTCGTCCCTGAGACGTTCCTCACGCCGTCGATCCGCGACGTGCTGCGCAGCGGCCAGGCCGTGCCGCGGCTCCTCGTCGAGTCGCTCTGGGACTGGGTCACCCACTTCAAGGACCTGACCTTCTTCGAGTCGCTGACCCGCCTGTCGCAGGCGCTGCCGGTGGGGATGTTCGACAACCAGCCGATCCGCACCTATCTCGAGAAGATCTACAACATCAAGGACCGCACGGACGACTTCCGCCAACTGGGCAAGCACCTGGTGGTGGTGGCGGCGGACCTCGACTCCGGGCAGGCGGTGCGCTTTGGCGAGCCGGGTTGGGACCACGTGCCGATCTCCCAGGCCGTCGCGGCCAGCTCGGCGCTGCCCGGAGTCTACGCGCCGGTCGAGATCGACGGCCGCCACTATGTCGACGGCGTCCTGTTGAAGACGCTCCACGCCTCGGTCGCCCTGGAAGCGGGTTCGGACCTGCTCATCTGTATCAACCCCATCGTGCCGGTCGACACCGTGAGCACGGTGGAGAAGGGGTTGATGCGGCGCGGCAAGCTCCTCGACCGCGGCCTCCCCTCGGTGCTCTCGCAGACCTTCCGCACGCTGATCCACTCCCGCCTGGAGATCGGCATGGCCTCTTACAAGACCAAGTTCAAGGGAGCCGACGTGCTGCTCCTGGAGCCCGAGCGGGACGACTACTTGATGTTCTTCACCAACATCTTCAGCTTCTCCGAGCGCCGCGCCGTCTGCGAGCACGCCTACCAGTCCACCCGCCGTTTCCTCCTCGCCCACTACGACGAGGTGGCGCCGATGTTCGCCCGCCACGGGGTGAAGCTGAGCCGCCGGGTGCTCCTGGAGAAGCGTGACCTCTGGGAAGGCGTGGGCCACAGCCGCACGCCCCGGCCCGCCGAATCCGGCAGCGCCGTGGTGCGCCGGCTGGACGACGTGCTCTCGCGGCTGGAGAGGTTGGTCGAGGAGCGGGCGGAGGCGGCGTCGTAGCCGGGAGTCGTAGCCTCAAACCCTCGGTCCCTCTCCCAGGGGGAGAGGGAGGCCGTGCTCCGAGGCCGCCTCGCGGATGGGAGAGGGTTCGAAGGGGAGAAGGCACCAGCTTCAGGCAATGCCGCCTGCAGGAGTCATCCCTCGCCCTCCGGGAGAGGGACCGAGGGTGAGGGCCTTCGAAGCGCAAGGCGCCCATGCGACCCATACGACCGAGACTAAGACGGGGAGTGGACAGGCAGGGATTCTGCGATACGCTGACGCGGATCGATGAACCTGGAAAGGAGAACCCAAGACATGGCGGAAGAGAACGAGAACAAGGTGCTCGGCAAGTTCGTGTGGCACGACCTGATGACCAACGACGTCGACAAGGCGGTGTCCTTCTACACCGGCCTCTTCGGCTGGACCATCAAAGAGGTCGACATGGGGCCGATGGGGACGTACAAGATGATTCAGGCGGCCGGCACCGAGCACGGCGGCTTCGTCGGGCTCGCGCCGGAGGACAACCTCCCCTCTCACTGGACGAGCTACGTCACGGTCGACGACGTGGACGCCACGGTAGCCCGCGCGGTCGAGCTCGGCGGCAAGGCGCCGGTGCCCCCCATGGACATCCCGGGCACGGGCCGCTTCGCGGTGATCGTCGATCCGCACGGAGCCGTGATCTCCCCCTACACGCCGAAGGCCTGGGGCGGCGAGGGCGCGGCGCCGCAGGCCGGCACCTTCTGCTGGCACGAACTGCTGGCCGTGGACCCGGAGGCCGAGGGCGCCTTCTTCCGCGAGCTCTTCGGCTGGACGAGCGAGGCCATGGACATGGGGCCGATGGGCACCTACCACATCTTCAAGCGGGGCGAGAAGATGGAGGCGGGCGCGTTGCAGAAGCCGGAGGGCCAGGGCGGCCCGTCGGCCTGGCTCCCCTACATTGCGGTGGACGACGTCGACGCGACGGCCGCACGGGTGGAGGGGCTCGGCGGCAAGATCTTCGTGCCGCCCACCGACATCCCGGACGTCGGCCGCTTCTCGGTGCTGGCCGATCCCACCGGGGCGTCGATCGCCCTGTTGCAGGCCTTGCCCATGGCGGGCTAGCCGGAGCGGCGCGCCTCCCGCGCGGAGGCGCGCCGTCCCCGGTTCCGTCGTCTGGTACAATCCCGCCCCATGAGTGAAAGACGGATTCGCATCCTGATCGCCAAGCCGGGTCTGGATGGGCACGACCGCGGGGCGAAGGTGGTGGCGCGGGCGCTTCGGGACGCGGGATATGAGGTCATCTATTCAGGCCTGCGCCAGACGCCCGAGCAGATCGCCGCCGCCGCCATCCAGGAGGACGTGGACGCGGTCGGCCTGTCGATCCTCTCCGGGGCCCACAACAGCCTGCTGCCCGAAGTGGCCCGCCTGCTGCGGGAGGCTGGCGCGGACGACATGCTGGTCTTCGCCGGAGGCATCATCCCGGAGCAGGACCTGAAGGGTTTGAAGAGCGCTGGAATCGAAAGAATCTTCCTGCCGGGCACCTCGACCCGGGAGATCGTCGAGTATTTGCAACATCGCTTCGCAGCCGCCTGAGCCCTTCCCTTAAGCCTCGTCGTCAGAAAGGTTTGACGGCTTGCGGGCGGGGGTGTTACGGTAATCGAGCGAAATGATCCCGGAGGCGGAATGAGAAGAAGGATTCTCCTGGCGGACGACAGCGTCACGATCCAGAAGGTTATCGAGCTGACGTTCCTCGACGAAGACTACGAGGTCAAGGCGGTCAGCAATGGAGATGAGGCGGTCGCGATCCTCTCCGACGTCAGGCCGGACTTCGTCATTGCGGACGTCCACATGCCCGGCGCCAACGGCTACGAGGTCTGCCGCCGCGCCAAGCAGCTCCTGCCGGACGTGCCGGTGCTGCTGCTGGTCGGCACTTTCGAGCCGTTCGACGAGGGGCAGATGCGCTCGTGCGGAGCCGACTCCTATCTGAAGAAGCCGTTCGATTCGCAGGAGCTGCTCCAGCGCGTCGAAGACCTGCTCGCGGCAAAGCCCGCGGCGGCCCCGGCCTTCGGCGAGCCCACTCCCGCGTTCGCCGAACCGGCCCCGGTTTTTCCCGAAGCGGCCGCCGCCCTGCCGCCGTTCGACCTGCCGCCTCTCAGCTACGATCCGGCCGCCTACACGGCGCCCGAGCCGCCGCCGCTGCCGCAGTTCTCGGCCGAGCCGGAGTGGGGCAACATTGAGCTCGAAGCGGAGCCCGCGCCCTCGCCGTTCGCGATGCCGGCCGCCGCTGCCGAGCCGTTCGACCGCGAGCCCTCGTTCGAGCTGCCGACGGAGCCGGACCCCGGTTTCTCGTTCCAGCCCGAGGAGCCGGTCTTCGCCATGGACGACGGAGAGGTCTCCTACGCCCTGCGCGACGAAGTGAGCGCCCCCGAGGAGCTGCCCCTGGACGAGCCGTTCGACCGCTACGCCCCGGAGCCCGTCGAGGCGGCCCCGGAAGCCCGGCCGTCCGCCGGGTTCGCCTGGTCGACGCCCGCCGCGGAGCCCGAGCAGGTCTCCGGCTACGACGAGCCGCTGCCCGACTGGAGCCGGCCCATGGGGGATGGCGACGCCACGTCGCCCAGCCCCGAGCCCCCGCCCTGGAGCGTGCCGGAGCCGGTGCAGACGGCGGCGCCCGGCGCCGAGGCCTGGAGCGTCCCCGAGCCCGAGCCGTGGAACCCGCCGCCTCCGGTCGAGGAGCCGTGGAGCACGCCGGAGCCGGAGCCCTGGAGCGCGCCTGAGCCCGAGGTGGTGGCCCCCGCGCTGGCGGCGATGTCGGCGCCAGCCGCGCCGCTCGAGCCGGCCGCTGCGTTCGAGCCAGCCGCTGCGGCTTCGGCCAACGGCGGCGCCCTCAGCGATGAGGACGTCGACCGCATCGCGCGGCGGGTCGTCGAGCTGCTCGGCGACCGGGCCGTGCGCGACGTGGCCTGGGAGGTCATTCCGGACCTCGCCGAGGTGATCATCCGCGACCGCCTGCGCGAGCTCGAGGCGCAGGCCGATCTTCAGTAGGGCCGGAGCCGCCGCCTCAGAGCGGCGGCTCCGAGCGATCCTAGGCGGACACCGTGGATTTTGACCTCTACGTCGAGGGGCTCGAACGGAGCAGGAACGGCCGTGGCCCCGAGAACCTGATCGTCCTTCCCTGGGTCGGCTCGACCAACGAGCTGGCCCGCTCCATCGTCACCGAGTACGACAAGGAGGCGCAGGAGCTGCATCCCCTGCTGATCCTCGCCTTCGAGCAGACCGGCGGCCGCGGCCGCCGCGGCCGGAGCTGGGCGAGCCCGCGCGGCAAGGGCGTCTACGCCACGCGGGTGCTCACCGTGCCCGATCCCCAAACGCTGCCCACCCTGCCGCTGCTGGTGGGGGTCGGCCTCTGCCGCGCGCTGGCGCCCCATCTCGGTTCCCCCTGCCGGCTCAAGTGGCCGAACGACCTCCTGGTCGAGACCGGGGGGCAGCGCCGCAAGATCGGCGGCGTCCTCATCGAGGCGCTGATCCGGACGGACGAGCCGAGCGCGGCCCTGATCGGCTTCGGCGTCAACCACGGCCACGAGGCCGGCGACATCCCCGAGAACGCGACCTCGCTCCGGCTCCAGGGCGGTGTTGGCGGTATTGGTGGAAAGGGCGTGACGCTCGCCGAGCTGACCTGGGACCTGGTCGGCGGGGTCGAGAACGAGCTCGTCCACCTGGGGGACTCCGGCTACGCCGTGGCCGCCTACCGCGCGCTCTCGGTGCACCGGCCGGGCGAGCGGCTCTCGGTCGCCGCGGGCGAGGAGGTCGTCGAGGGCACCTTCGTGGGCATCGACGACCAGGGGGGCCTGCTGCTCGAGAGCGGCGGGGGCGAGAGGCGCTTTTCCGCCGGGGAGATCATCGAGCGATGAGCGAGGCCAGGAAGCGTCCGGCGGGCGGACGCAAGGGTGTCGGCGGCGTCGGCGGCGGGCTCCTCGTCCTGGTCGACGTGGGCAACACCAACACGGTCTTCGGCATCTACCAGGGCGACGAGCTGCTGGAGAGCTTCCGGCTCTCGACGGACACCGAGCGCACGGCCGACGAGTACGGCTCGCTGCTCCTCCCCCTCTTCACCCTGCGCGGGGTCGACCCGATGACCGCGGAGGCGGTGGTGATCTCCTCCGTGGTGCCGCCGCTCCACCTGACGCTCGACCACCTGGCCCGCCGCTACTTCGGCAAGCGGCCGCTGTTCATCGAGCCCGGCGTGCGCACCGGCATGCCCATCCGCTACGACAACCCGGCCGAGGTGGGGGCCGATCGCATCGTCAACGCGGTCGCCGCCCGCGAGCGCTTCGGCGCGCCGGTGATCGTGGTCGACTTCGGCACCGCGACCACCTTCGACGTGGTCAACGCGGCGGGGGAGTACGGCGGCGGCATCATCACCCCGGGCATCATGATCTCGGCCGAGGCCCTCTTCGCCCACGCCTCCCGCCTCTACCGGGTCGACGTGCGCAAGCCCACCGAGCTGGTGGGCAAGAACACCGCCTCGGCCATGCAGGCCGGCATCTACTACGGCTACATCGGCCTGGTCGACGGCATCCTGGAGCGGCTGCTGGAGGAGATCCCGGGCGTCAAGACCGTGGTGGCGACCGGCGGCCAGGCCGACCTGATCGCGGGGGGCTCGAAGTACATCCGCGAGGTCGATCCCCTGCTCACCCTGGTCGGCCTCAAGCTCATCTACGACCGCAACCGTGGATGAGGATCCGGATCACGCCTACTTCCAGGCCATCGAGGAGGTCTTCGTCAGGCTCCGCGGGGCGCCGCTGCTGCTCTCCCCGGCGGACTGGCAGGTGGCCCGCCGCTGGCACCGGGACGGCGTGCCGCTCGAGCTGGTGCGCGGCGCGCTCGAGGAGGTCTTTGCCCGCCGCAAGGAGCGCGGCGCCAAGGGGCGCATCTCCAGCCTGCGCTACTGCGCCCCCGCCGTCGAAGCCGCCTGGGCCGAGCTGCAGGACCTGACAGCCCCCGGCCGCCGCGCCGCGGCCCCGGCGCTCGAAGTGGCGCCGCGCCTCGCCGCCCTCGCCGCCGCCCTGCCGCCCGGCCTCCCCGGGCGCGCCGCCCTCGCCGCCCGCATCACCGCTCTCGCCGGCGAGCCCCACGAGATCGAGGAGTGCCTCGCCAACCTCGACCAGGAGGCGATCGCCGCCGCCGACGCCGGCCTGGACGCCGCCGCCCGCGCCGGCCTGGACGCCGCGGTGGAGAAGACCCTGGCCTCGCTCGGCGGGCGCCTGCCGGCCGAAGAGCTCGACCGCTCCCGCGGCCGCCTGGCCCGCCAGATCCTCCGCGGACGCATCGGATTGCCCGTTCTTTCCCTTTTTTCCCCCGAGGCGGAGGTGCCGGCTGAAAAAAGTTGAATAGTCGCAGACGCCTTTTGCGTCCTTCTAGAGCATGGACCTACGAAACTCTCCCATGCTCCTCCCCTCCGTCGCCTTCGCAGGCGGCGCACTCCTGGCCTTCCAGCTTCCGTACCTCCCGGCACTCCTCTTCGGGCTCCTCGCGCTCCTCGGCTTCGCGCTGCGGCGGCGCGCCGGCACCTGCCTCGCCTTCGCCGCCCTCGGGCTGCTCACCGCGGCGGTGCGCCTCGACCTGCCGCGCGGCCCGGTCGCCGGCCTCGCCGTCGAAAGACCGGTGGAGGCCACCGTGCGGGTGGCCGGCCACTGGACTCCGGACGACGAAGGCTGGTCCGCCCCGGCGCGCGTGCTGCGGCTGCGCCAGGGCTCGCGGGTAACCCGGCCGGAGCTCGAGGTCACCGTCCACGTTCCCGATCCCGAGGAGCGGCCGCCCGCGTTCGGGTCGGTCCTGCGCATCAAGGGCTACCTCGCCCGCTCGTCCGGCTTCGCCAACCGCGTGCCCGTGCCGCCCGGCCCCTGGCGGCTGCGTGCCAAGAGCCGCGCCCTGATGGAGCTGGAGCGCGGGCCGGGCGGCGTCGCCTGGCTCTCCGGCGTTCTGCGCCGCCGGGTCGAGGCGGCGTACGGTGCGGCGGGGCCGGAGAGCGGGGGAGCGCGCCAGGGCAAGGCGCTGGCCCGGGCGCTGGTGCTGGGCGACGCCTCCGGGCTGCCGCTGGAGTGGAAGCGCGGGCTGCGCTCGACCGGCGTCTACCACCTGCTCTCCGTCTCCGGGGTGCACGTTGCTCTCGTCGCCGGCGCCATCTGGTTCCTCGCCGGCTGGCTCCCCCGGAGCCTCCGCCTGCTGCTCACGTTGTCTTCCCTCGGCCTCTACCTGCTGCTGGTGGGGCCGCTGCCGGCCCTGCTGCGCGCCGCCGTCATGGGGCTCCTCGCCGTGCTGGCCCTCCTCGCCGAGCGGCCGCCGGCCGCGGCGAACGCGCTCGGCTGGTCGGTGCTCCTGCTCGTGGCGCATCAGCCGGACCTCGTCTTGAACCCCGCCTTCCAGCTCACCGCCTCGGCGACCGCCGGGCTGCTGGTGGCGGCGCCGCCGCTCGCGGAGCGCTGGCGGCGGCACCTGCGGGGGCTCGCCCCGGCGGTCGCCGCGAGCGTCGGCGCCCAGCTCTTCACCCTGCCCTGGGCCCTGCCGCGGTTCGCCACCCTCACGCCGCTGGCACCGCTGCTCAACCTGCCGGCCGTGCCGTGGACCGGGCTGGTGCTGGGGGCGTCCCTCCTCTGGACCGCCCTCGCCCTGGTCTCGCCCGATCTCGCCGCAGGGCTCCTGCCGGTGCTCGACCTGCTGGCGGCACCCTTCTCGTGGCCGTCGCGTACGCGGCCCGAGGTCTGGTTCGCCGTGCCGCTCTCCATCTCGCCGGCCGCGGCCTGGCTGCTCGCCGCCGGGCTCGCGCTGATCCTCTTCCTGCCGCGCCGCCGCGCCCTCGCCCGCCTCGGCGTGGCCGCCGCCTGCCTCGGCGTGTGCGCCGCGGGCGGGGCCGGCCGGCACGGCGTCGAGGTGGTGATGCTGGACGTCGGCCAGGGAGACGCGATCCTGCTGCGCGACGGCGACCGCACGGTCCTCGTCGACGGCGGCGGCTGGGAGCGTGGCGACCTGGGGGGCCGGGTGCTCCTGCCGGCCCTGCTGGCCGAGGGGGTGCGGTCCATTGATGCCCTCGTCATGTCGCACCCCGACCGCGACCACTGCAACGGACTGGTAGACATCTCGGCATACCTCCCGGTCCGCGAGCTCTGGATGTCGCCCGGCTGGGATCCTTTGGGATGCGCCGGGCGCCTGGCGGCCCTGCCGGGAGTGCGCCTGCGGGTGCTCTGGGCGGGGGAGACGGCGGCCGCGGGCCGCTGGCGCTTCACCGCCCTCCACCCCGAGGCCGACGACCGATATGGGGTCAACGAGCGCTCGCTGGTGCTGCTCGCCGAGGCGCTCGGCCGCCGCGTGCTGCTCACCGGCGACATCGAAGGCTGGGCCGAGCGCCGGCTGCTCTCCCGCGGCGAGGCCGGCCTCGAGGTCGACATCCTCAAGGTCGCCCATCACGGCAGCCGCACCTCGTCGTCCGACGCCTTCCTGGAAGCCGCCCGGCCGCGCCTCGCCCTCGTCTCGGCCGGGGTGAACAACAGCTATCACCACCCCGCCCCTGAGATCGTCGCCCGCCTCCGCGAGCACGGAGCGAGAGTCCTGCAGACCGACCGCCACGGCATGATCCGGATCGCCATCGGGGAAGACCGCCGCCTGAGGCTCGATCTGCCCGGAACGCCACGCTAGGAGCACCAAGCCCCCATGAACCTGTACACTCATGCGAATGTGGGATGCCGCACAGCCCGTCCTGGCCGTCGTGGGGCCTACTGCCACCGGTAAGAGCGTGCTGGCGCTGGCGGTGGCCGAGCGGCTGGGCGGCGAGATCGTCAACGCCGACGCGCTCCAGGTCTACCGCGGGTTCGACATCGGCACGGCCAAGCCGTCGGCCGAGGAGCGGCGGCGGGTGCCGCACCACCTCCTCGACATCCTGGAGCCCGGCGAGCGTTATTCGGCGGGCGAGTTCGCGCGGCGGGCCACGGAAGCGATCGCCGGTATCCGCGAGCGCGGACGGCTGCCGATCGTGGTGGGGGGGAGCGGCCTCTACCTGCGCGCGCTGTTCCAGGGGATCAGCCCGGTGCCGCCGGGCGATCCGGAGACCCGCGAGCGGCTGCGGCAACGGCTTTCGGAAGAGGGGCTCACGGCGCTCTTCGCCGAGCTCTGGCGGGTCGATCCCGAGACCGCGGCGCGCCTGGGCACGGGGGACACGCAGCGGGTGCTGCGCGCTCTGGAGGTCGCCATCGTCTCCGGCCGGCCCCTCTCCCGCTGGATTCTGGAGCAACCCTTTGGGACTCAGCGCATTGCGGCGTTGACCGTCGGATTGACGCTCCCGCGCGCCATCCTATACGATCAAATCGCAGGACGCGTGGTGCGGATGATGGCAGAGGGCTGGCGAGAAGAGGTTGCTGGATTACTTCAGCGCGGGCTCTCTCCGGACCTCCCCGCCTTCCAGGCCATCGGGTATCGTCAAATCGTGCACTATTTAGAGGGGGATGGGTCTCTGGAGCTGGTGGTGGGCGAGACGATCAAAGCGACTCGCCGGTTCGCCAAGCGCCAGGAAACCTGGTTTCGGAAGGAGCCCGATGTGACCTGGTTTTGCTCCCAGGATCTGGAGTGTCGGGTTCTTCAAGTCCTTGAACATATCAAGCACAGGGGTCTCGGGAGGGCGTATGGCTAAGCACAACATCAACATTCAGGATGGGTATCTCTTCCAGAGCCTCAAGGAAGGGCAGACGATGTTCCTCGAGTTGGTGACCGGCCGTCACCTGCTGGGGCGCCTCAAGCGTTTCGACCGCTTTGCCGTGGTGCTCGAGAGCGAAGGCAAGGAAATCCTCATCTACAAGCATGCCATCGCAACCATTGCAGCGGCACCGCCCGCTTCCTAGGACCGGCGGCCGCAAGGCTGCGCAGGTTCCGACCTTTCTGCTTCTGGCGGCCGTCCTGGCCGCGCATTTCGCTTGTAGCTCGGCGGCGGTGCCCCCACCGGCGCGGGAGCCCGTGCGGGAGCCGGATCCGCTCGTCCTGGCGGAGGCGGACCGGCCTTACGTGATCGATCCCCTGCAGGGGTATGCCCCCGAGGCGGACCCGGAGCGCCGTGAGCGCCTCGAGTCCGTCTGGCGGACGCTCCTGCAGGCCGGCGACGTCTCCGGGGCGACCGAGGCGGCCGCGGAGCTGCTGGAGGACGATCCCGGATTCCAGCCGGCCCACGTCCTGGCCGCCCAGGTCGACTTCGCCGCGGGCGAAGACCGCGCCGTCGTCGACCGCCTGCTGCCCGTGGGCGACGCGATGAAGGACTACACGGCGAGCCAACTGCTGGTCGGCCGCTCGGCCGAGCGGCTGGGCGACGTCGCCCTCGCCTACGCCGCCTTCCGTGCCGTCGCCACGCGCAGCCCGCTCGCCCTGAAGCGCACGCGGGACCTCCACCCGCGCGCCGTGGAGGTGGTCGCCAACCGGCTCGACGAGGCGCTGCGCCAGACCCTGATCGAGGAGGCCGAAAAGCAGCTCGCGCTGCTGCGCGCCTGGGCCCCCTCGGAGGCGGCGACCCTGGACGGGGCGCGCTCCGTGGCCGTGGCGCGCGGCGACCGCGTGGCCGAGCTCGCCGCCGTGCAGGCGCTCGCCTCGCGCCGGCCCGACGACCGCGAGCTCCTCGAACGCCGGGCCGAGCTGGAGCTCGAGGTCGGCGATCCCAGCTCCGGCCTGTCCATCGCGCAGGGCCTGGCGGCGCGCTACCCCAAAGACCCGGAGCTGGCCGAGAACCTCGAGTCCGCCAAGTTCCGCTGGCGGCTCTCGCAGCTCCCCCGCGGAGTGCAGGAGGTGGCCGCCAAGCCCGATCTCCGGAAGTCCGACTTCGCGGTGCTCCTCTACTGGCTGGTGCCGGGTGTGCGCAACAGCCGCCCCACCTCCGGCCGCATCGCGACCGACGTGCTCGATCATCCCCAGCAGGAGGAGATCGTGCGTGTGGTGAACCTCGGCCTGATGGACGTGGACTCGACCCTCCACCGCTTCTCGCCCGGTGCCTCGATGCGCCGCGGCGCCGCCCTGCGCAGCGTGCTCCGGCTCCTCTCGCGCTTCGGCGCGGGCGCCTGCCAGGGCGACGGCGGCGGCCAGGCGTCGACCTGCGAGGCCTCTCTGCGCTGTGCGCTCATCCCGTCCGAGGAAGACTGTCAGGCCAACGCGCCGCTCTCCGGCAGCGAAGGCGTCGAGATCATCCGCCGTAGCCTGAAGCTCCTGGGCGGTTCATGAAGCTCACCGTCCCGAATCTTCTCTCCTTGCTGCGCATGGGGCTGGTTCCCCTTTTCATCATCGCCCTGGTCGACGGGGATTCGAAGAAGGGGCTGCTGATCTTCGTGGTCGCCGGCGTCACCGACGCCCTGGACGGCTTCATCGCCCGCTTCTGGAACCAGCAGTCGCTCCTCGGCGCCTACCTCGACCCGATCGCCGACAAGCTCCTGCTCACCTCGGCCTACGTGGTGCTCTCCATCCCGCAGCTCAACCCCGGCACCCAGATCCCGCTGTGGGTGACGATCCTGGTCATCTCGAGAGACGTGCTGCTGGTCACCGCGGCGCTTCTGTTCTACCTCGCGGCCGGGATCCGCAACTTCCCCCCCAGCCTGCTCAGCAAGATCACGACGGTGACGCAGGTGGCGGCGGTCATGCTCGTGCTCCTCTCCGGCACCTTCCCCGAGGCCCGGCCCCTGGACGTCGCCGCGGACACCACCATCTACCTGGTGGCCGGCCTGACCCTCGCCTCCGGGCTGCACTACGTCGCCCGGGCCCACAAGCTGAAGTAGGGGCCACCTCACCTCCCCAGCCCTCCTCTCCCGGGGGGAGAGGAGGGAGCTCCAGTTTTCCCCTCTCCCTCCGGGAGAGGGGCAGGGGTGAGGTGCCCGCTTCTGATAAAATCGGCCCGTGTCCGATTTCGTTCATCTCCATCTCCACAGCCAATACAGCCTGCTCGACGGTGCCAACCGGTTGGACGACGTGATCGGCGCGGCGGTCGAGGCCGGCATGCCCGCCGTAGCCCTGACCGACCACGGCAACATGTTCGGCGCCATCGAGTTCTACAACCGCGCCAAGGCCGCCGGCATCAAGCCGATCGTCGGCGTCGAAGCCTACGTCGCCGCCGGCGACCACACCGTGAGGACCGCCCCGGGCAAGGGGAACAACAACCACCTGGTGCTCCTCGCCAAGAACGAAACCGGGTACCGGAACCTGCTCAAGCTCACCTCCGCGGCCTACCTGCAGGGCTTCTACTACAAGCCCCGGATCAGCAAGGACCTGCTGCGCAAGCACAACGAGGGGCTGATCGGCCTCTCCGCCTGCCTGAAGGGGGAGGTCAACGAGAAGATCGTCGCCAACCAGGAGCGCGAGGCCGAGGCCACCGCGCGCGAGTACCTGGAGATCTTCGGCGAAGGCAACTTCTACCTGGAGATGCAGGACCACGGCATCCCCGAGCAGCGGCTCGCCAACGAGGTGCTGCGCAGGATCGGCCAGCGCACCGGCATCCCGCTCGTCGTCTCGAACGACGCCCACTACCTCAAGAAGGACGACGCCTTCGCCCACGACGTGCTGCTGTGCATCGGCACGCAGAAGATGCTGAACGACACGGACCGGCTGAAGTACGCCTCCGACAACTTCTACATGAAGTCGGCGACGGAGATGCACTCGGTCTTCCCCAACGACCACCAGGCCATCGAGAACACCCTGGCGATCGCCGAGAAGTGCGACCTGGTCATCCCCATGGGCCAGTTTCAACTGCCCGAGTTCCCGGTGCCGGCGGACTACACCCTTCAGTCCTACTTCCAGAAGGTGGCCCGCGAGGGGCTGGACCAGCGGCTGGCCGATTTGCGCCGCCGCGGCGCCAAGCGCCTCGCCAAGAACCCCGAGGAGCGCTACCGCGAGCGGCTGGAGTTCGAGATCAAGGTCATCGAGAAGATGGGCTTTGCCGGCTACTTCCTGGTGGTCTGGGACTTCATCCGCTACGCCAAGGAAAACGACATCCCCGTCGGTCCCGGCCGCGGCTCGGCCGCCGGCTCGGTCGTCTCCTGGGCGATGAAGATCACCGACATCGACCCGCTGCAGTACGACCTGCTCTTCGAGCGCTTCCTGAACCCCGACCGCGTCAGCATGCCCGACATCGACATCGACTTCTGCATGCGCCGCCGGGGCGAGGTCATCCACTACGTCGGCGAGAAGTACGGCCGCGACCGGGTGGCCCAGATCATCACCTTCGGAACGCTCGCCGCCAAGGCCGTGATCCGCGATGTCGGCCGCGTCATGGGCATCCCCTACGCCAAGGTCGACCGCATCGCCAAGCTCCTGCCGGACATGACCAAGTCGCTCGCCCAGGCTGCCAAGGACGTCGAGCCGCTGGCCGCCGAGATCGCCAGGGACCCCGAGGTCCGCCAGATCGTCGAGGTCGGCAAGCGCCTGGAGGGGCTCACCCGCCACGCCTCCGTCCACGCCGCGGGCGTCGTCATCACCCCGCGCCCCCTGGACGAGCTCGTCCCCCTCTACAAGGTCACCAAGGGCGACGAAGAACAGATCATGACCCAGTGGGACATGACCATCATCGAGAAGCTCGGCCTTCTCAAGATGGACTTCCTGGGCCTGCGCACCCTCACGGTGATCGACGACGCAGTCAAGATCCTGCGCCACCAGGGCATCGACCTCGACTTGAACGGCGTGCCGCTCGACGACCCGGAGGTCTTCCGCCTTTTCTGCGAAGGGCGCACGAGCGGCATCTTCCAGTTCGAATCGCGCGGCATGACCGACCTGCTGCGCCGCGCCAAGCCGGAGAAGTTCGAAGACCTCGCCGCCTTCAACGCCCTCTACCGCCCGGGCGCGCTCTCCGTCGGCATGGTCGAGGAGTACATCCAGAGGAAGCTCGGCAAGAAGAAGACCGTCTACATCCTGCCCGAGACGCGGGAGATCCTGGAGGAGACCTACGGCGTCATCGTCTACCAGGAGCAGGTGATGTTGATCGCCGTCGCCGTCGCCGGCTTCACCATGGCCGAGGCCGACATGCTGCGCAAGGCCATGGGCAAGAAGAAGCTCGAAGAGATGACCAAGTTGAAGGAGAAGTTCGTCTCCGGCGCCGAGAATCGTGGCGTGCCGCGGGAGAAGTCCTCCGCCCTCTGGGACTACATCGAGCCCTTCGCCGGCTATGGCTTCAACAAGAGCCACAGCGTCGCCTACGCCGACCTCGCCTACAAGACCGCCTACCTGAAGACCCACTATCCGGTGGCCTTCATGGCGGCCATGCTCAACTCGGAAATCACCTCGACCGACGAGATCGCCAAATACATCGGCGAGAGCCGCCACATGGGGATCGGCATCCTGCCGCCGGACGTCAACGAGAGCCGCTGGTACTTCACCGTGGTGGACGACAAGATCCGCTACGGCCTGGGCGCGCTCAAGGGGGTGGGGGAGGGGGCCATCGAGGCCGTCCTCGCCGCCCGCGAGCAGGTGGGCCGCTTCCGCAGCCTCGCCCACATGGCTTCAGAGATCGACCTGCGCGCCGTCAACCGCAAGGTCTTCGAGTCGCTCATCAAGGCCGGCGCCTTCGACAACCTGGGCGCCCACCGCGCCGCCCTCTGCCACTCGCTCGACGGCTTCCTCGACTACGCCCAGCGCCGCCGCAAGGAGCGCGAAGAGGGGCAGAGCAACCTTTTCGGGATGATGGGCGGCGGCGCCTCCGCCATGGAGCCCACGGCGGACCCCTCCGTGCCGCCCTGGGCGGAGCGCGAGCGGCTGACCAACGAGAAGGAGGCGCTCGGCTTCTTCCTGACCGGCAACCCGCTCTCCGAGCACCAGGCCGACCTCGAGCGGCTGGTCACCCACACCACCGCCAACCTGCGCGAGGCCGCGGCCGAGGGCACCGTCACCGTCGGCGGCATGGTCAACGGCTTCAACCAGGTGAAGATCAAGAGCGGCCCCAACGCCGGCCGTTTCATGGGCCGCTTCACCCTGGACGACCTCGAGGGCAGCCTGCCCGTGACCCTCTTCGCCAACCAGCTCCAGCAGTTCGGCCACCTCATCAAGGAGGAGGCCGTGATCCTGGTCAAGGGCCAGGTCCGCGAGCGCGGCAGCGAGATCGAGCTCACCGTCGAAGACATCGTCCCACTCGCCAAGGCGAGCCCGCCCCGCGGTCCCCTGGGAGTCGACCTCATGCTCACCCCGAGCCTCTCGCAGACCTCCATGTTGAAGCTCCGCGACCTGCTCTCCGAGCACCCGGGCGAGGTGCCCGTCACCCTGGAGATCCAGCTCCCGGACCAGCCCGTCCGCGTCGTCGCCCACGAGAAGTACAAGATCCAGTTCACCCCGAAGCTTGCCACGACGATCGAAGGCCTCCTCGGCCAGGGAAGCGTCCGCCAGCGGTAGCCTCGACGTCCCACCCATGACCCTCGTCACGCGCCAGGTCGACGGTCCCCTCGGCCGCTGGACCCACACCGAATGGCGTCCGGCCCACCTGGCGGGTGTCGTCGAATGCCTCTGGTACTTCGAGGGCGCCCTGACCTACCCGCGCGAAAGGATCTTTCCGAACGGGTTGATGGAGCTCGTCGTCCACTTCGGCGCACCCTACCGGCTCGTCGAGGAGCGGGGCACGGACCCCTTCACCACGGCCTGCTTTGGCGGACTGCAACCGGCCGCGATGGTCATCGAAGCGCCGCCGGGCCCCGGCTCCGTGCTCGGCGTGCGGATGCGGCCGGCCGGCGCCTACAGGCTCCTGGGGCTGCCCCTCTCGGAGCTCACCGGCCTCACCGTCGACCTCCACGACCTCGTGGGCCGTGCCGCGGCCGAGCTGCTGGAGCGCTGCCACGGCGCCCCCTCCGCCGCGGAGCGCCTCCGCCTCGCGGGAGAGTGGATCGCCGAGCGGACGGCGCGCTCGCCCGGCCTCGACCCCGCCATCGCCTGGACCGCCGCCCAGATCGAGCGCCGGGAAGGCGCCGTGTCGATCGCCGAGCTGCGCGAGCAGACCGGCCTCTCCAAGGCCCGCCTCGCCGCCACCTTCCGCGAGCAGATCGGCGTGCTCCCCAAGCTCTACGCGCGCATCCTGCGCTTCCACCGCGTCGTGGCAATCCTGGGAGAGCGGGCCGGCTCGCTCGCCGACGTCGCCCTCGACGCCGGCTACTACGATCAGCCGCACATGAACGCCGAGTTCCGCGAGCTGAGCGGCTTCGCGCCGCGCGAGTTCCTCGCCGCCACCCGCTACGAGCAGAGCGCCAGCCTCGCCGAGTGATCCGCGATCTTTTTTCCAAGACCCCGCCGCGCCGCATCGGTACGATCCTTGGCATGACGAACCACCAACCCCGAACGGAGGATTTCATGACCAGCCAAGCCATCCCGTATCTGTGTGTCAACGACGCAGCCGCCGCCATCGAGTTTTACAAGTCGGCCTTCGGAGCCACCGAGGTGATGCGCCTCACCGAGCCCGGCGGCCGCATCGGCCACGCCGAGATCAAGGTCGGAGAGGCGCTCATCATGCTCTCCGAGGAGTACCCGGAGCTCGACATCCGCAGCCCTCAATCCATCGGCGGCACCCCGGTCTGCGTCCATCTCTACATCGACGACGTCGACACCCTGGCCGCCAACGCCGTCGCCGCCGGAGCGACGATCCTGAAACCGGTCGAAGACCAGTTCTACGGCGACCGCACCGGCCGTCTGAAGGACCCCTTCGGTCACGTCTGGATCGTCGCGACAGTGCTCGAAGAGCTCTCGCTCGAAGAGATGCAGCGGCGCTACGAGGAGCTGCTCAAGCAGTAGAAGCCCGGAGGTGAGAGACTGGCCATTAGCCCGGCATTTCAATGCCGGGCAGCCAGCTTCACGAGCTTGCACTGAACGACGGCGGTCGTGAACTCTCGCGTCAGCCGGTTGTGGGCCCAGGCCAGAGGCCGGATCGGCACGGCGCGGAAAGACTCAAGGCGAAAGCCGCTCTCGTCGATCAACCGTTGGAACCTCTTGATCGTCATCCCGTTCAGGCCGCCCGCCACTTCGGAGAAGCGGGTCGCCCCATCGGTCTTGAACTCGGACCGCCACCGGATCTGGGCTTTTTCGGAAAAGATCAGGTGGGACCAGGGGAAGATCGAAAAGAGATGCCCCCCGTGGGGGTGATACCAGGTGGGGCCGAACGACAGGAGCACGAAGCCGTCGTCCTTGAGGAGCCGCTCCATCTCACGGAGGATCGCCGCCGGATCGTCGAAATGCTCGAAGGCGTCCACGGAGACGATCACGTCCACCGGCTCGTCGATCGAATGGGAGAACGTGCAGGTTTCAGGGACGCCGGCCTTCTCGGCCGATCGTCTCGCCACCTCGAGCACCTCGGGCCGTATATCGAGGCCGATGACACGCCTCGCATCCTGCTGGGCCATCTCGATGCAGCCGACGCCGATGCCGCAGCCGAAGTCGAGAATGGTCTTGTCCCGCAGGCTTTCCCAGCCACGGTCTCCGATGATGCGCTTTAGCTTCGGGACATAGGAAAACCGAGGCTCACCCTCGTCCCGGAACTCGCTCGCGGGTCGCAGCCAGCGAAGGATGCGATATCCCAGTTCGTCGATGATCTTCATGCCGTTAACGGTTCCTCGTCCGCGCAGACGCTTGCGAGGCGACCTCTTGCAGGAGAGGTGCCAACCTGAGTGGTCCCCACTTGCGGGGCTGTGCCCTCAAGCCAGGTCGTAGCAAAAGAAGCCGGCCGGGTGCAGGCGGGCATTCTGGTCCAGGGTAAAGTGAGCTCCGCCGTTCAGGGTATGGGGTGGCGCAGCCGAAACGAATTCGTGGACGCCGGTCGGATCGGGGACCACGTCGCATTCGACGATGGTGTTGTTGAAATACGCTTGCGTGTAGATGGCGGCCGCCATGGGGTCGTAGAAGCGGTTGAGCTTCGGCACCCACGTAGCCCAATGATTGCTGAACATGAAGTAGTTTGGAATGAGCGTCGGCGTCCCCGCAAGGTAGAGATGGCCGCCCACGGTGGCGTCGAAGAAATTGGGAGCGTGGACGATGAACCGCGCTCCTGCGGGGCGCACGGCCCGCGTCTGCGCATTGAAGTCGAAGGCGTTCAGGATTGCCGTGAAGGCCGTGGCGAGCGCCCTGCAATTGCCTTGGCCGTTGGGCTGTCCTAGGATGTAGGTCAGGCCGTCGCCCGTAATGTGATAGGTGATGCCGGAGTTGAGCAGGCGCAGAAAGAGATGGTTCGCGAGCGGACCCCACGAAAAACGCAAATTCTGCGGGACGTTTGCGGTCAGGTTGTGCCAGACACCCGCATTGATGTTTTCGCCCGCGATCCGCGGCACGGGCACATCACGGATGTACGATCGGTAGCCGCCAACGCCGAGCCCTCCCAAGGCGCCTAAGGCACCGCCGACGATGCCGCCTACTCCCCCCGCCCAGAAGCCAGCACCGAAGCCCGCCGAGGCTCCGGCGGCGCCCCAGGCGACGACCTCCTTCCAGGCGGGTTGTGCCACGCCGGGAGAGTGGGGAAGGGCCGGACGGTTCTGAGGAAGCCCGGGACGGAAGGGTTGCACCGTGGCGGGGGCAAAGGGTAAGGCGGCCCGAACCGCCATGCGCTCCGCCTCGGCCTCGAGGCCTGAATCGTGAACCAGGGTCACGCCCGCCGCGGCCCCAGGCGCCCGCACCCTTCCCGCCCGCTGCTGCACCACATGGGTGAGCTCATGGCCGATTAGGCGCTGCCCCGCTTGCGTATGGGGATTGTAATGACCGGGAGCGAAGTACAGATTGGAACCGACCGTAAGGGCCAACGCTCCGAGCGCTCCGGGTTCCATGCCGACGTGGACGCGGACGCTCGAAAAGTCGGCGCGGAAGAGAGCCTCCATCCGCGCCTGGACGGCGGGAGGTAGCGGCTGCCCGGGAGGCCGGCCGCCTCGCGACAACGAGGCGAGCGTCGCCTCGGCCGCGCTCGCCTGCACCGCCCGGACGGGCAGGCGGCTGCCGGGGAAGAACCCCTGGACGACCGGCGATACGCTACGCGGGTTCAAGGTGTCTAGCTCCCCGTCTCGACCCGACGGTACTCCGTCCCGGAGACGACCGCGCGGAGCGCCTTGCCGTTGACGACCTCCTCGAATCGGACGCGGTTGGGGGCGTGCTCCTCCTCGCCGAGGCGGAAGATGCCGGCGCCGAGCGGCACCAGGGGCTCTCCGCCGAACCACAGGCGGCCCTTGCGCAGGGTTACCCGGAGGCTGCCCTCCCAGGGGTTTTCGTTGCGGTAGTGGCCGGCGAAGGCCTGCAATTCGGGCGGTGCTTCGAAGGTCCGCGGACCGCTGTAGCGCTCTCCTGCATACCAGTCGTTGCCGTGGCTCGCCTCGACCACGGCGCCGCCCTCCGCGCGTCCGAAGCTCAGGGGGAACAGCTCCAGCGCCGGGTGGGACACGTAGAAGTCGTCCGGCCCGATCCTCTCGAGGATCACCTTCTCGCCCTCATGGATCAGGTTCAGGTGCTCGCCCTCCGTCACCAGCACGAGCTTGCGGCCCTCGGGCGCTGTGTACGTTCCGGCGTATTCGGCAGCTTTTGGAACCTTATAGGGATCGTCAAATTCCGGCGGCGCCGGCAGCGGCTTCTTGTCCGCTTCGGCGCGGAGCACCGCCAGGGCGTAGGCGGCGACCGCGTTCGGGCGATAGCCCGCGAGCGACGCGTTGACCGAGGCGAACGCTCCGAAACCGGCGTCGAGGTCGACCTGCATCGCCGAGCTGAAAGAAACCATTCCACCCGTGTGGCGCAGCAGCGTGCGTCCCTCGACCGGCTGCACAGAAATCCCATAGGCGTAGCCCGCCCCCTCGCCGAAGCCGGGGGAGGGGATCGCGGGACGTGTGAAGAGGGCAAAGTTTTCGTCCGAAAGCAGGCGCCCCTGCGCAGTGCGTCCGCGGTTCAAAAGCATGTGCATGTAGATCGCCATGTCGGCCGGGGTCGAGGCGACGCACCCCGCGGCATTGTCCAGGACGATATTCGGCGCCTCGACGAGCGGCCCATGGCGCTGGAACGGCCGGTCGTCGTAGAGCGGCCAATAGCTCACCGGCAGGCGCGGACGGACGGCGTGAGAGATCACCGGCTCGCTCGCGCTCATGCCCAGCGGTTGCAGAATCCGTGTCCGCAGGCTCTCGCGCAACGGCCGCCGGTCGAGCGTCTCGATCAGCAATCCCAGAATCTGGTAGCCCACGTTGCAATAATGGAAGTGCGCACCCGGCGCGTGAGCCGTCCACAGCGGGATCGCCGGCAGGCTCAGCGGGTTGGGCAACCCCGAGGTGTGGGTGAGGAGATGATGGGCCGTGATCGGAGCGTATGCGCTCTCGATGCGCAGCCAGGGGAGAACCTCGCGGACGGGGCGCCCGAGGTCGAGCTTGCCCTCTTCGCGAAGCTGCAGCAGGGCGATGCCGACGAACGACTTGGTGATCGAGCCGATCTCGAAGAGGTCCTGCGGCCGCAGCAACGCCCCGGTTTTAACATCGTACTGGCCGTAGGAGCGAGCGGCGATCACCCCGTTCCGGCCGGCGAGCCCGAGCGTCAGCCCGGGGAGGCCCATCTCGCGGCGGTGGCGCTCGACGAAGGCGTCGATCGCGCGGAGCGCCGGCGATGCCTCGCCCTCGGCGGTATCCCCGGCCGCGGCCCTCAGCCCGGGCATGCCGAGAAGCCTGCCGGCCCCCAGCCCCAGGGCCGTCCCCGCCGTCCATCCCAGGAAGTTCCTTCGACTGCAACCCTCCATGCCGTCCTCCTTCGCCAAACGAGTCCCACGAGTATACTCGACCGGACATGACGACCAACTTCCATATCGCCCCTCCGCCCAAGATGGTCGACGGCCTTCTGGCCGTCCCCATCGATATTCAATCGTGCTCCGCGAGCTTCGTCTTCGACGCCGCGGCCCAGACCGGCAGCGCCGATGTAACCCTGAGCTACATCGTGGGGCCGACTGCCGGCAACCCGATCTTCGACCTGCGCCAGGTCGTCACCGAGGCCTGGCTGGACGGAGCGGTCTTTCCGGTCGCGAAGCTCGCCGCGCACGATTTCGGCGGCGGACCGCTGGGGGAGCTTCGCATCATAGATTCCGTGCAGACGGCGGGCTCAACCCATGAGCTGCGCGTCAAATACAGCCTCGGTCTCCCGCTCTCGGAGATGGGGGGAAGCTACCCGCCCGCCTTCGAATGGTTTTCAGGCGGAAGGCTGCGGCTCTCTTTCGGCATGTCCGATCTGTTTGCCGGCCGCTACGCCGAAGCCTGGCTCCCGGTCAACCTGATCTTCGATCAATTTGTGCTCACCCTGGAGCTCGAGATCTTGAACACCGCGGCCGAGCACAAGGTGATCGCCAACGGCGAGGCCACCAGCCTGGGTTTCAATCACTGGTCGATCCTCTTTCCGGAGCGCTTCACGGCGCTCTCGCCCATGCTCGAGCTCCGCTCGGCGGACACGCTGCTCTCTCAGTCCGGCACGGTCCTGATGCCGGTTTCCGGAGACACCGTCACCATCGAAGCCTGGAAGCTCACTTCCGGCGCCGTGGACCTCGCGGCACAGATCAACAACATCAAGGGTTTTCTGGCGGACAACGAGAGCAAGTACGGGGCCTACGCGCATGGGGACACCTTCGTCGCCTTCTTCAACGTGGGTGGGATGGAGTACGAAGGGGGCACGACAACCGGCACCGGTGCCCTGAGGCACGAGACGTTTCACAGTTGGTACGCCCGCGGGGTCAAACCGGCCAGCCAGGCGGACGGCTGGTGGGACGAAGCCTTCACCTCCTGGCGCGACGACGGGGCGGACGACGCCCTGCCGTTCGATTTCTCCGATCCGCCGATCGTCCTCTGCACCCGGAACCCCTGGCAGCGGACCACTCCCTCGAACGCCTACACGGACGGCAAGGCGTTCTGGCAGGGGATGGCGGACGTCCTCGGGGTCGCGAGCGTCAACCTGCTCATGGCGAACCTCTACTCCACGTACAAGGGCCAACCGATCACGACCCAGACGATCGAAGAATTCCTGCTGGTCCGGAGCGGCAACGCCCGGGTCGTCGATGCCTTCCACCGTTTCGTCTACGGTTTCGAGGATCCGGCGCCCTCTCCGGAGCTCTGGTTGAGGGATGATCCCGCGGACCCCGGCGACGACTTCTGGGACGGCCCCTTCTGGGATTCGCCGGACCTCTGGATCCGCAACCAGGACGACGGCGGGTTGACTCATCAGGAGCCCGAGCACGGGCAGGACAACTGGTTCCATGCCCGGGTGCGCAACAAGAGCGGGGCCGGAACCTGCCGGCATTTCGTCGTGACCTTCAACAGCAAGGGTTTTGCCGGAACGGAGTTCCTCTATCCCGCGGACTTCCAGCCGTCCATCGCGGCGAAGGCGGAGTTCGATCTCGATGCCGGGGAAACGAGGGTCGTCAAAGCCCGCTGGCCGCGGTCGCTGGTACCACCCACCGGCACCCATCCCTGCCTGCTGGCTTCGGTCATCGCGCGTTCGGAGCATCCCGTCTCCGGCAAGCACGTGTGGGAGCACAACAACCTGGCCC
>Ga0190265_10000497_pt1 | contig 27810 bp, 28 predicted proteins | sample Popmic124T_FD_133135 | JGI IMG/M metagenome (GOLD analysis project Ga0190265, IMG submission 133135) | Populus adjacent soil microbial communities from riparian zone of Indian Creek, Utah, USA - 124 T | ecosystem: Environmental > Terrestrial > Soil > Riparian zone | place: USA: Utah | collected...
GACAAGCCTTCTAGCGGCTGTTCGTCGGGAGTCCTCTGGGCTGCAGCCGTCCGGCGGCCAGCCCGCCGGTAGGCCACCCAGCACGCGATCGAGACCAGCCCGACGTTGAGCAGTGCACACAGGGTCAGCCCGAGACCAAACAGGAAGTCCGTCTTCCCTCAGATGCTCCACGGCAGACCCACCAGCGCGCTCCAGTAGTCCCGGAAGATGCCCACTCCGATGCTCTCGCCGGGCATCGAGACGCCGCTGAAGCTCAGCCAGAAATACAGCGGTTCGGCGAGCACCGACAGCAACCCCGACGAGCGGTACAAGGAAGCAATGCCAAGCTCGAGGAGCCGCCGGTCGGTCGGTCTTGACATGCATCCTGGTCGCGGCTCTCCGATACAGCAGGAAGAACCCGATGGCGACCAGGGCGACGTTGAACTGGGCGCAGGCGGTGAAGGCAACGAAGTCTTGTTGGTTGGTGGTGCCGGTGGCGTTCAGGAGTACGAGGCTCCAGGGCAGCCCCCAGCAGGCGGTCCACAATAGCCCGAGTCCGGCGCCGATACTGGCTCCGATCACCGGCACGCAGGTGGCGTACACGTAGTAGGCCGGACCGGTCAGCGCGGCCAGCAGGTGCAGCCCCGGAACGAGGACGTACGGCCACTGCGGCGGGTGCGATGGCCGCGCTTGCCCTACCGGGTCAGCGATCGGCGCGGTCACGCGAGTCTGCGGAGCATGGACGTGGGCCTTTCGAGGCAGGACACACCGATGGCGAGTCTGAGGCAGGGTAGGCGCCGCAGACCCCACGCGTGCCCGAAACGGCTGAACCGGATGCTGCCGAAAAGGACGGCGCATAGGTGGCGTGAGTGTGTGCGGTCGCGCTGCGCGAGGCGGGCTCTCTGGTGACGCTTTGCGTTCGCTGGCCGGGATGTAGCGGTCAGCCGGTCGCTTCCTCCGTTTGCGCGATGTGGATCTCGATCTTCCTGGAGCGCACCTCACGCTCGGTGTGCGTCGGCAGTGGTTGGTCGGTGACGAGGCAGTCGATGGAGTCGAGCGAGCAGAGAAGCACCGGGGCCGAGCGCTCGAACTTCGTCTGGTCAGCGAGCAGGACGACCCGATCGGCGATCTCCATGAGTGCGAGCTTGGTTGGGCGCTCAATGTCCGCTTCGACGTAGACTCCACGGTCGTCGACCGCCGCGGCGCCGAGGAAGAACGTGCGCACCCTGAGCCTTCGAGTCGCTTCCACCGCCAACGGCCCGACGAAGGCCTGACTTGCCGCGTGGAGATCCCCCCCGAGACCGACTACCCGGATTCCGGAACGATCGAGCAATGCGTGCACCACCGGCACGGACGGTGTGACGATGCAGCCCGCAAAGGACGGCGACAGCATCTGGACGATGGGGTACGTCGTGGTGCCGGCGTCCACGGCGACAGCGTCTCGGTCATCGATCATCCATGTTGCGTGTCGCGCTATGTGGCCCTTCTGGATGGCTTGTGTGTGTGCTCGCGTGACGAACGCCGTGGAACGCAGGTGTGCATGCGGCAGCCGCACCCCGCCGTGGACGATCAGCACCTCTCCGTCGTCTTCCAGGCGACGGAGGTCCCGGCGCACGGTCATGTCGGAAACGCCGAGGTCCTTTGCGAGGTCTGGCACAGAAAGGAAGCCGGTTACCGCCAGCTGGGCGAGAATCCAGCGCCGTCGTTCGGGGGCCGCGTCGTAGCGCAGATGAGAAGCCACCTGTCTCCTCTCTTACCTGCAGGAGATCCTAGTTTGGAGGGTGTTGTTTTTCCAACATCCGATGTTAGGGTCCGGACACCCGACGGCGGAGGTGGCGCATGTCACGACCTGGCACAGAGGCTGTCTTCGTCGGCGCCGCCACGCAGGACGCGATCGCCTTGGTCGACGACTTTCCGGAGCCGGACGAGCGCATGGTGGCACATCAGGTGGAGTATGCCGGCGGAGGTCCCGCTGCCACTGCGGCCGTGACCGCCGCCAGGCTGGGCCTCTCATCGGCCTTCGTGGGGGCTGTCGGTGACGACGAGGAAGGCGAACGGATCCTCGCTGGCCTGCAAGACGAGAGCGTCGATGTGAGCGGGGTCCAGCGGCTACGCGGCCGGCGCTCCGGCGCCAGCCTCGTGGTCGTGCAAGCAGGACGTGGCACCCGCGCGATATGCACCCGACCGGTCCCCGTGATGCGGCTCCCGGCCGGATCGGTGGGGGAGCAACTGGTGCGCGACGGGGAGTGGGTGCATGTCGACCACCTCGGGTGGGAGCCGGTCTCAGGACTGCTCGAGGGACACCTCTCGGGCACAACACCACGAATCTCGGTGGATGCTGGCAACCGGATACCTGGGCTCAGCCCGGCAGCGGTGGATCTGCTCGCACCGACGCTGACGTCCCTCGCTGACGCGTACGGTCATGCGGAGCCCGACAAGCTGCTCGAGGCGGCCTTGGCGGACGGAGCGACGTGCGTGGTCGCCACCCGTGGACGGGACGGCGCCTCCGGCGCAGGGGCCGACGGTACGAGAGCTCATTCACCTGGATACCCAGTCGAGGCAGTCAGCACCTTGGGCGCCGGTGACGTCTTCCACGGAGCCTTGTTGAGTGCGGTCATCCGCGGCTACCCCCTGTCTGACCAGCTGGCGTACGCCAACGTGGTGGCCGCGTTGTCCTGTCGCGCGCTCGACGGCAGATCAGCGATCCCCGATCACAACCAAGCATGGGAGGCCTGCATGAGCCACCGTACCCATGCAGCCTCACAGGAGACACATTGACGACACCAACCTCCACGCGTGACCTCAGCAAGCTGGCGCGCCCCTCCGGAGCCTTCGCCATGCTCGCCGTGGACCAACGAGAAGCCCTGCGAGCGATGTTCGCTCGACATCGAACGCAGCCGGTGACCGACGACCAAGTCACCCAGTTCAAGCTCCACGCAACGCGCGTCCTCAGTCCGCTGGCCTCGGCGGTTCTCCTCGACAAGCAGTTCGTGCTCGACCAGGCCATAGCCGAGCAGGCGGTTCACCCGAGCTGCGCCCTGATTGCCGCCGCCGATGAGTTCCTGTCCAGTCCCGAGGAGCTGGTCGCAGACGTCAGGATCGATGACGCCGTGGACCCAGGTCACTACCGCGACCACGGGGCCGTGGCTCTGAAACTGCTCGTTGTCTACCGGCCAGACGCAGACGCACGCGACCGAATCCGGATGGTGGAGGACTTTCTAGCGCGCTGCAACGACAACGGCCTGATCAGCATCATCGAGCCCGTCTCGCGCGCCCCGCTCCACGGGAACCGGTGGGACTGGAACGAAGGTGTCCTGGCCGCCGCCCGGGAACTCGGCGCATTGGGGGCAGACCTCTACAAGGCAGAGGTGCCTTACCACGGCCAGGGCGAGCCGGACCGCCTACGCCGCGACTGCGCTGCCATCACCAGATCGGTCACCTCCCCGTGGGTCGTCCTCTCCAGCGGCGTGCAGCAGGAGGCGTTTCCACGTGCGGTCGAACTCGCGTGCATGGAAGGGGCCTCCGGGTTCCTGGCCGGCCGCGCGGTCTGGAGCGCATGCATCGAGCACACCGACTACCAGCGCGCATTGCGAGACGATGCGGTACCGAGGCTGCGGCATCTCTGTGCAACCGTCGACGGCGCAGTGAGCGGACGCTGAGCCGGAAGGAGCCGATGATGCCCACAGTCGTCATGATCCCCACCGCTCGACCGACGTTCGCGGTCGAGGCGGCTAGTGCCCGGGCCGAGAGCGCTCGCGCGCTGCTCACCGATCTCGGTGCCCACGTCGTCGGCCCGTCCAGCCTGGTCATGACCCCCGGGGACGTTGCGGCCGCCGCGAAGTTCCTCGACCCCTCGGCCGACCTTGTCGTCAACGTCTGCGCCTCCTTCTCGGACGCCGGCCCTGCACTGCAGCTATACGGCGAATCCAGCCAACCCGTCCTGCTGTGGGCCTTCCGAGAGCCCGGCCCGGTGGGGGACCGGCTCTGGCTGAACTCCCTGTGCGGTGCCAACCTGTTCGGCCACGCGTTGGTTCGCCAGGGCGGCAGCGTGCGGTTGCTCTACGGCAACCCTGACGAACGCCACGTACGCGAGTCTCTCGAGGACGCCCTGCTCGGGCGCCTGCCCGAGCCGCCCGCGCTCGTCAGCCGGGAAGGGGATCGCGCGCCGGTCTCGGAGGTTCAGCCCGCGCTGGAAGCAATGCGGGGACGTCGGATGGGACTCGTAGGCGAGGCGCCCCCCGGGTTCACCCCCAGTGAGTACGACGGGCACCTGTTGTCTCGTGTCTTGGGCCTTGAGATCGAACAACTCTCCGTCGAAGACACCTTCATCCGCGTGGCCGAGGTCACGGAGCGGGACCGCGAGGCCGAACTCTCCGGCGCGGTCATCCAGCGCCCGACCCTGGGCAGGCTGAGTTCCGAGCACCTCGGCCGGTTCGCCGCTGTCACTTCAGCGTTGAGGGACTGGGCTGCCGACGAGCGCCTCATCGGTCTGGCGGTGCGGTGCTGGCCCGAGTTCCCCACCGAACTGGGCGTGTGTCCCTGTTCGTCGCTGTCGAGGCTGGCTGACGAAGGCATGCCGACGGCGTGCGAACGCGATGTCTACGGCACTGCCACCATGCTCTTGCTGGAGGCACTCGGGGCGGGGCCGACGTATCTTGTCGACACCGTGGACCTTGATGCGGGCCAGAACCTGGTGCGCCTTTGGCACTGCGGCTCGGCGGCCACGCAGTTGGCCGCGGACGGGGAGAACGCGACGCAGTCGGTGCACTGCAACCGCAAGATCGGCGTCACCGGCGACTTCCCCCTCAAGACCGGAGCGGTGATCTTGGCTCGCCTCACCGAAGACTCCGAAGCCGGTCACTTGCGCCTGCTCCTGGCCAGCGGCGAGTCGGTCCCCGAGGCGAATCGCTTCCAAGGAAACACCGCGGCCGTACACCTCGACGTAGACGCGGAGGCGTTCGTCCAGGCACTGGTCACTGGCGGCTTCCCACATCACACGGTCCTCGCATGGACCGATGTTCGGCCGCAGCTACGCACTGCTGCCGACCTGCTTGGAATTCCTGTCGTCGAATGGTGAGACCTCGCCCTCTCAAGGAGTGACCATGCCCCAGAACCCGACCCTCACCCGGCGCCACCTGCTCCAGTTCCTGGGCGCCGCCGGTGCAAGCGCTGCGCTCGGCGGCTGCGCGGGACCCGGCTCGAGCACCAACTCTGGTCCCGCCTCGGCGGCGCAGACAACCGGCCCGGTCACGGGGGAGCTTTCGTTCGCACATTGGCGGGCGGAGGACAAGGCGGTCTTCGACCAGCTCATCCGCCAGTTCCACAAGAGGTATCCCGACGCACGCGTGGCCCAGGACATCTCGCCTTCCGACGACTACCAAGCGTCAGCCCTGCAGCAGGTCAAAGGTGGTGAGGTCGGGGATGTCTTCACCGCCTTCCGCGGCGCACAGTTCCTGGACATGGCTGGGGCGGGCCTGTTCGCAGACCTGGCCGCACTACCGGTGATCGATCGGTATCGAACAGACATGATCCAGCCGGGAGAGTACGAGGGCACACAACTAGGCCTGCCATATCAGCTGGTCTTCAACATGCCTGTCTTCAACGCAGACCTGTTCGACCAACACGGCGTCAGCGAGCCTCCCGACGACTGGGACGGCTTTCTGTCCTTGTGCGAGACTCTCAAGAGCGGCGGGGTCACTCCGATGGCCTTCCCGGGCGCCGATCTCGGCAACACCACTCACTTGCTCAACTCCATGGTGATGAACAACGCGCCGTCCACGGACATGTTCACCAAGATTCAGTCCGGCGACTACGCCTGCACCGACGACTGGTTCCTCAAGACACTCGAGCAGTACGCGCAGCTGCGACCGTACGTTCAGCCAAACGCCACCGGGACGGACGTAGAGCCTGCCGAGCAGATGTTCGCCTCCAAGCAGGCGGCCATGCTGCCGACCGGGTCGTTCCACATCATCGCCCTCCGCTCCCTAGGAGTGAAGTTCCCAGTCGGTCTGTTGTCTCCGATCACCGTCCCAGCCACCGACGCGAAGTACGTCGGTGTCCACAACGCCACCTTCGTCCTCGGTGTCAACACGGCGTCGGACAACCAGGGTGCGGCAACAGCATTCATCGAATATCTCTCCGACCCAGAGGTCGCTGCCCAGTACGCAAACGCGACGGTTCAGCACGTCACCCTCGACGGCGTCGACTACACCAACCCAGATCTGCAAGCGATCGAACACTGGCTACACGAGGACACGATCCTCACCCCGATCTACCAGTTCACCGACCTCGACATCTCCGATGCAGTCTCGCAAGCGTGCGTAGACGTGATCGGTGGGACCTCGCCGCAGCAAGCGGCCGAGGATGCGCAGCAAATCGTGGACGAGCGAGTGCAATGAGACGGAGCGTCAACCCCGAGGACGAGGTAACAGCCACCGTGCAGACGCGGCTGCCATGAACACAGAGACGACCACCAGCCCACAGACGACAATGCCCCCGTCGAGGGCGCCTGACCCGCCGCCCTCCAACCGGCGGCGCCGGCGCACCCCGGGCTTTCACCGTGGGCTTTACCTCTTCCCGTTGCCCGCATTGGCCATCTACGTCTTCCTGTTCGCAATACCCACCCTGGAGGCGTTCCGCTATTCCGTCACCGACTGGGACGGCTTCAGCCCCGACTTCCAGAACGTCGGCCTCGAGAACTTCAGCCAGCTCGCGACCAACGACTCGCTGTTCCAGAACGCGCTTGTGAACAACCTCAAGTTCATGCTCGTCGTCGTAGTCGCCCAAACAGCTCTCGCGCTGGTCCTGGCCGTACTCCTGGTCCGCAACAGCCGGTCCTCCATCCTGCTACGGGCGCTGTTCTTCTTCCCGACAATCTTGTCGTCTGTTGCAGTCGCCTTTGTGTGGAAGTTCATGTACGACCCGAACTTCGGGCTCATCAACGAAGCGCTCGGCGCGGTCGGCCTCGAGGCCTTGCAAAGCGCCTTCCTCGGTGATCCGTCGAAGGCGATATTCTTCGTCGCCCTCACGCAGGTGTGGTTTCACGCAGGTCAGATGATGATCATCTACATCGCGGGGTTGCAGCAGGTGCCCGTCAATCTCTATGAGTCGGCACTCGTCGACGGAGCGTCGCGCTGGCAGAGGTTCCGGTACGTGACGTGGCCGATGATTGCCCCCGCGACCGCCATCGTTGTCGCCTACACCACAGTGCAGTCGTTCAAGGCGTTCGACCTGATCCTCGGCCTAGGCGGCAACCCACCGACGGCCTCACTGGACATCCTGTCCACCCGCATCTACAGCACGTTCACCAACTCCGAGTTCGGCTACGCCGCAGCGGAGTCGGTGTTGTTCATGGCCATCATCGGGTTGGTGACGTGGGCGCAACGGCGCGCTGTCCGGCTCACCCAGGCCGAGGCATGAAGGGAGGTCTCGCGATGACGCATCAACTCGGCCGCAGAACAGCCCTAGCCATCTACGCCGGCCTTATCGTCGTACCACTGGTCGTTGTGTTCGCGGGCAGTCTGAAAACCACCCGTGAGTTGTTCGCCGCACCCTTCGGAGCCCCGACCTCACCCAGATGGGAGAACTACTCGACGGTGCTGTCGGAGCAGAACCTAGACCGTGCATTCGTCAACAGCACGATCGTCACCGTGACCTCCGTGGCCATCAGTCTGCTGGTGGCCAGCCTGGCGGCCTACGGAATCGCGCGGATCCCCGGATGGAAGGGACACGTGCTCTTCGGCTTCCTGGTGCTCGGCATGGCTGTTCCCGCGCAAGCCAACATGATTCCCCAGTATGTCCTGTTCGACCGGCTCGGCCTTCTCAACTCCTTGGTCGGGCTGGTACTCATCAACATCGTCATCACACTGCCGATCGCAATATTCATTCTCACGGGATTCATGAGGACGCTGCCCCGAGAGCTCTATGAAGCATCGTCGATTGATGGGTGCGGCCCATGGCGCACCTATCGAACCATCGTGATCCCCCTGTCAATGCCCTCACTCGCGGCCACCGCGATCTTCCTGTTCGTGATCCATTGGAACGAGCTTCTGTACCCGCTGCTTTTCATCCAGGAGCCGTCCAAGCGCACCCTGCCGCTGGCCCTGTTGGACTTCCAGGGCCAGTTCCTCACCAACTATCCCCTCCTGTTCTCCGGCGTCGTCGTCGCCTCCCTGCCGGTACTGGTCGCGTACGTGTTCTTGCAGCGCTTCTTCGTCGCGGGCCTCACGGCGGGGTCGGTCAAGGGGTGAGAGCTCGTTGACGCAGAGGCACTCAAGGTTCGCACGCGCATGGCAGTTGCGTCCCCGGGCAGCCGTCGACGCGGACGCCTACTTCCGCGCTCCGCTCAACCTGCGACCCCTGGCTGTCTGCCGGCTCGCCGGGACAACTGCGCAGGGTCAGACATGAACGCCTCCTACCTGGTTCGAGATGTGACCAGCATCGAGAGTGACGACCACGATGCGTTGATCGGCCTTCGGGCGCTGGCCTGCGTAGAACTTCCTGGAACCCCCGGCTACCTCACGGGGGAGCCACTGGCCGAGCAGGGCATCGAGACCAACCTGCCCAACTTGCCTGACCTGCCGAAGCCCGACCTGCGGTCTCGTGACTACGGATTGCGGCTGACGTGGCCTGCCCCCAATGTCGCCCGCATCACCATCGCGCCCGTTGGGTCACAGGTCCTCGAAGGCGACGGGACATGGCTCGGAATCATCACGGACCCGGCCCCGGAGCCGGCGGTTGCCGTCGTCGAGGAGCACCAGGACGAGATCGTGGCGCAGAGCTCCCGCGCCCGCGTCAAGGTCCGGCGTCGACCCTTTGCCCTCAGCGTCGAGAACGCTGAGAGCGGGAAGGTCGTGCTCCGCACGGCGGAGTGCCTTCGACAGGCCGCTGGTTTCCCGATGGCACCGGCTGTGGTCGCCGACGACCGAGGCACGAGTCTGCATCTGGAGCTAGCTCCGGACGAGACCATCCTCGGGTTCGGAGAACAGTTCGGCCGCTTGGTCAAGAACGGTCAGCTGCTCCGCCTGCGCACGACTGACGCCCTGGGCACCGGTACCGGGCTGGCGTACAAGCCAGTGCCGGTGTGGCACTCCAGCACCGGGTACACGGCCCTCCTCAACACCGGGTCCGTTGTCACGGCCGATGTCGGGCACACCCGGCCCAGTGTCCTGGGACTCTCCGCTGCTGATGATGTGCTGGACCTGTACGTCGTCGTGGGCGACAGGCCGACCGACAGGTTGAGTTCCTACACCCTGCTAACGGGCCGCGCCCAGGTCCCGCCAGTGTGGACGTTCGGATACTGGATGGGCCGCTGTCGTTATCACTCGCGAGAGCAGATGCTCCACGTCGCCGAGCAGATGCGACACCACGCTGTACCGTGCGACGTGCTCCACGTCGACCCGGACTGGCTCATCGTCGACCGACTCAACTGCGACTTCCACTGGAACACCGAACGGTTCGGCGACCGTGCTGAGTTCGTGGATGCTCTGGCTCGGTCCGGGCTCCGGCTGTCGGTGTGGGAGCTGCCCTACCTGGATCCGAAGTCGCCGCGCTACTCCGAGGCAGAGCAGGCGGGCTACCTTGTGCGGAACACGAGTGGGGAAGTGGCCTCAGTAGTGGACACCCCCAGCCCGGACGGACGTCCACGGGCGCTACTCGACTTCACCAACACCGACGCGCGCGCGTGGTGGCAGTCGCTGCACGAGGCCTTCCTCGCCGACGGCGTGGCGGTGTTCAAGACGGACTTCGGCGAGGGTCTGCCCGACGACGCCATCCTGGCCGACGGAACGCCGCCTAACCATGCGCACAACCTGTACCCGTTGCGTTACAACGGCGCTGTTTCGGACGCGGTAGGCCGCTACACCGGGCGCAACCCCTTGGTGTGGGGGCGCAGCGGTTGGGCAGGCTCGCAGCGCTATCCGGCTCAGTGGGGAGGTGACGCCGAGTCCACGGTGGCTGGCATGCAGGCAACGCTGCGCGGAGGGCTCTCATACGCCCTGTCCGCGCCTGGTCTGTGGAGCCACGACGTCGGTGGCTTCTTCGGCCCCGAGTTGACTCCAGAGCTGTATGTCCGGTGGACGCAGTTCGGGGCACTCTCACCCCTGATGCGCGCGCACGGGTTACGTCCACGAGAGCCGTGGGCGTTCGGGCAGCATGTGCTGACGATCGCGCGGGACTGGGTACGGCTTCGTTACCAGCTCCTGCCGTACCTGTGGCAGAGCGTGCACAACTCGTTGCGACACGGGTGGCCGGTACTGCGACCCCTTGCCATGCATTTTCCCGACGATCCCATCGCCGCGGGCATCGATGGGCAGTTCCTGCTTGGTGAGGATCTCCTCGTCGCACCAGTCTTCGATGACGGGCCCGGCCCGAGCAGGCACCGCATCTATGTGCCCGACGGTGTGTGGACCGACCTGTTGACCGCCGAACGGTTCCAAGGGCCTGCATTCCATGTTCGGTCCATCCCCCTTGAACGTATGCCTGTCCTGGTGCGGGCTGGCACGATCCTGCCCCGCGTGCCTGTGGATGCCGATGTACGCAACACTGACGACCTGTTGGGACTCCCATGGACTCTGCACACCTACGGCGAGGTGGCGGGGGAGTGCAGGCTCGTCGGATTCGACGGAACGACCACGCGGGCCGCGATCGCGGGGGCCGTGGTCTGTGTGGCAGGAAGTCAGCCAGTTGATCCTGACGTCGTCCGGCACGTATGACGGCCATGCGCGGCGACGATGCCCTGGGAGCGCAGCGGCGGCTGCCCTCGGTCGCACAACCGTGACCGGGTGTCTGCCCTAGGTCGCGGACTGCGGCCTAGGTCCGCGGTGCCCCATTCCGCATGGAGGAGAGCTCCGCCCACAGGGTGGTGTCGACTTCCAGCTCGTCGTCATCCGACAAGGTCTTGAGGGCAGAACGCCGTGAACCGGGGACTCTCCCGCCTGCGGCCACAACCCGGTCCGCAAGGTCTGTCAGCCGGCGTTCGGGACCTCGCGGGTCCCCGCCGGCGTCTGTCTTCTCGGGGTCCAGCGTTACGACGAGGTGCCCGATCCGTTGCGGCTGGTCCTGTTGTGAACCATCGAAGAAGTCGGGAACCTCGGCGGAGACTAGGGATCCGAACAGGCCGGCAGTGAGCGCCTCCACCATGAAGGCAAGGGCGTAACCCTTGGCGCCTCCTAGCGGGGCCAACAGCCCTGTCAGAGCGACGTTCGCATCGTTGGTCGGCTGGCCGTCGGCATCGAGGGCCCAGCCATCGGGTAGCGGTTGGCCCGACTTCGCGTAGGCCGCGATCTTTCCGCGGGCAACCGTGCTCAGTGCCAGGTCCACCACCGCCGGCTCGCCCGGCAGAGGGATCCCGGCGGCAAGGGGGGAGGTCGACAGGACTCGACGGTCGCCACCCCAGGGCGGAAGTACCGCGGGACCACAAGAGAACACCAGCCCGAGCATTCCCCGCTCCGCGATGTCGAGGGCGTATACGCCCAGCGCGCCACAGTGTCCGGAGTTCCCCACACCGACTGCGGATATTCCGAACTCTGCCGCCCGCTTCACAGACTCCTCGGCGGCGTGCGCCAGCTGCCAGTGCCCGAGACCACCGCCACCGTCAAGACTGAGCAGCGGTCCGGTGTCGGTGACCACGGTCATCTCTGCGTCACACGGATAGCCACCGGCCCGGGTGCGTTCGACGTATCCGGGAAGCCGCAGCAGTCCGTGGGAGGCGAGCCCCCAAGCCTCGGCCATGATGATGGCGTGCGCGGTGGTGTGGGCCCGATCCGGTGATAGCCCTTCCATCTGCAGCAATTGCGCAGCCATCTCTCGAGCCTGGGCGATGGTGGCCTTCACGGGGACACTCCGGCTCGTGTGCGCCGGTGAGTACCGACCGCATGCCGGGCTTCGGCACCGTCGAGAACCCTGTCGATGTCCTCACAGAGGACTCGTCCGATGCGGCGCTGAGACTCTCGGGTCACCCCAGCCACATGGGGTGACAGCACGGCATTGTTCAAGTGGTGCAGGCGACTCGGTGGCGGAGGTTCGTGCTCGCGGACGTCAATGCCTGCACCGGCGATCCGTCGTTGTTCCAGAGCGTCTGCGAGGGCCTCCTCGTCGACCACTTCGCCCCGTCCGACGTTGACGAGCACCGCGTCGGGTCGCATGAGCGCCAGCAACCGCTCGTCGACGAGGTGGTGGGTCTCTGATGTCGAGGGCAGATGGATGCTGAGCACGTCGGCACCGGACACCACCTGCTCCAAGGGCAGCAACGTGACGTCGAGCTGACGGAGTACCGGGTCGTCGGGTGCGACGTACGGGTCGTAGGCGACCACCCGCATGCCCAGCCCCTGGGCGAGCTTTGCCGTTGCCCGGGCGGTGGCACCGGCCGACAGCAGTCCCCAGGTACCACCGGCGAGCTCACGTCCCGGTTCGCGGGTCCATTCGCCTGCGCGCACCTGTGCGTCCAGCACGGGCAGGCGACGAGCGACCGCCAGGGCGAGGCCGAGGGTGTGTTCTGCCACGCTCACCGCGTTGACACCGAGCGCGGCGACCACGACGACTCCGAGCGCATCGGCCGCGTCGAGGTCCACGTTGTCGAGACCTACGCCGGCCCGGGCGACCACCTCGAGCTCGGGTGCCGACTCCAGCAAAAGACGGTTCACCTGGGTCCGGTTCCTCACGACAAGGGCCCGGGTCGAGCCGTCCGTGTCCGCCGGGGGGTGACGGTCCGTCCATGGGTGCGGACTGCGCCGCACGGAGCGGCGCCTTGCCAGATCGTCGAAGTCGGGTCCCCAGATGCCCTCGACCACTGTCACCTCGGCACTCACGAGTGCGGCCCGCCGGGCTGGTCCTCCAGCGCCGGGTCGCAGAGCTTCGCCAGGGCCACGACGTCCTCTGCTCCGTATCCTTGGGCCGAGGCCGACGTGAGCTGCTCCAGCGACGCCGAAGCCACCGGTACCGGGACCTTCCAGCTGTTCGCCGACTCGACGGCCAGCCTTACATCCTTGAGCGCAAGGTCGACCCCGAACCGAGCAGACCAGTCTTGCTCGATGATCCAGGGCAGCCGCACCTCCTCCTGGAACGAGGCTGCGCCAGTGTGCTTGAGCGCAGCTGCAAAGACGTCCGGGTCGATGCCGGCCCGCCTGGCCAGTGCATAACCCTCGGCGAGTATCGCGACGTTGGTCATCCCGATGAGGTTCGACACCAGCTTGAATGTGGTCGCCGCCTCCACGGTGCCGAAGGAGTAAACCTCGTCGCCCATCCTCTCGAGCAAGGGAGAGACCTTCTCGACAGCCGGAGCCGGACCTCCGACGAACAGCGGAATCTCGCCTCTCTCGGCGTGTGCCGGCGTCTTGCCGAGGGGGCACGCGATGAAGTCCCGCTGGGCAGCCTCGCACCGGTCAGCCGCACGGCGGGCTGTGGAGGGGTCGATCGTGGAGATGTCCACGATCACCGTCCCGGGCGTCGCGAGACCCACCAGAGCATCAATGGTCTGCGTCACAAGGGCCGTGGTCGGCAGGCTGGTCAGGACGACCTCGGCGGACTCCACGACCGCCGCGAGACTCTCCTCCTTGAGGGCGCCTGCCTCGAGACATCGAGCGACGGCCGCCGGGTCGGGGTCGAAGGCGTGCACGATGAAGTCGCCGGCGGCTAGGTGTCTGGCGACGGCTCCTCCCATGTTTCCCACCCCGACGCAAGCGACCTTCATGGAACCTCCTGGCTGCTGTGAACGGACTGCAGGTCCTGGTCCTGCCGTCATGACCGCTGCCCAGAGCGGACAATGGGGGTTTCGGAGCTCGGCTCCTCGTTCTCGAAGTCATCGGCGTCCACGTCCTGGCCCACGGGCTCCCACCTGATAAGCAGCAGAGCCAGGAGCCCGACGGCGGGCGCGACCGCGACCGCGAAGAAGACGCCAGTGCCGAGGCTCTCGCTGAGTATGGGGAAGAGCAGCAGCGACACTGTCGAGCCAACACGCAACACAGCTTGTCCGAACCCTGCGCCAGTGCCGCGCAACGAGGTGGGATAGCTCAGCGTCGCCATCGTCATGCCTTGCGCGCCTGGGCCGAAGGAGTGGAAGAAGACGAAGATCCCGAGCAGGCATCCGACCAAGCCCATAGCGAGTGCGCCGGTGGGTTCACCAATCAGGCCGAGGGCCAGCAGCACGGTCAGGGTGACCGCGAAGCCGTACGTGGACAGCTTCCAGGAGCCCAGTCGGTTGGCCAGCGCCACTCCGAGGAACCCGCCGCTCACACCGAAGAGGAAGTTGAAGACCAGCGGCGCGACGATGGTCGCAAGGAGGCCTTGGGACAGGAAGGCGCCGATGATGAAGGGAAGGAAGAAGCCGACCGCGTAGTACTGCATGGACTGCGTTGCGCCGACGATCCCGACCAGGATGGTGCGCGGGCGGTACCGAGCCGCGAGCAACCGGCGGAAACCGTCCAGGGAGAGCTTGGGCCTTTCGGCCGGCTCGCCCACGGCGTCGTCGGCCAGAACTGCGTCGGCACCATACGACTTTCGAAGGATGTCGACGGCACGCCTGAGGTTGCCCTGACGAGCGGCCCAGGAGGCGGACTCGTCCATGTATCTGTGCCGAACCGCCATCACGACCAACGCGGGCACGGCGCCGAAGCCGACCGCCCAGCGCCACAGGTCGCCGTGTGCATCCGGCGGCAGAATGAAGTAGAGGGGGAGTAGTACGGCAAAGCTGGTGCCGGTCGCGACGTACCACATCGGCTGCCACAGTGTGACTCGTCCGCCCTTGCCGCGAAGCGCCGAGTACTCTGCGATGAAGGCCAAGGCCACCGGGAAGTCCAGCCCGATACCGAGCCCCATGAGGAAGCGGAAGCCCGTCAGAGTCTCCACGTTCGGGGCGAAGGCGCAGCCCAGCGCGGCCACGACGAAGAACAGCATGTCGGCCATGAACATCTTGTACCGGCCGATCCGGTCCACGAGGTATCCGCCGAACAGTGCACCGAGTAGTGCTCCGATCATGATCGATGCGCCCACCACGCCTTGAGCCACCGCACCGAGCTGGAACTGCTCGGCGATCTCGGGCAGTCCGAACGCCAGGGAGGTGAAGTCGTAGGCATCGATGAAGATGCCTCCGAGGGCGATCAGGACGATGGCCCTCTCGTTCCCGCCAGTCACCCGGCCGGAGTTCACAGCATCGACCACATCGCGAGCGTTTCGGACAACGATGCGTTCCTGCGGAGGGGTTTGGTGTGCCACGGCGGTGTCCTTCGTGCGGGATCACGAGTTGATGATGTGGTCAGACCTCTGTCCGGAAATCGAGACTAGGGTCTCTCTCGGGCAGGCGTCAACAGGCGGCACCGGCCTCTCGCGTGATGCGAGAATGAGTGCATGGCGAAGGTGGACAAGGCGCAAGCAGGTGCGTGGCGGCCGTTGCGACAAACGTCGCTGACCATGCGGATCCGCGATGAGATTCTGCGCTTCCTGGGTGACCGGCGGCTGAGGCCCGGCGACAGGCTCCCCTCGGAACGCGAGTTGGCCACCCTGCTCGGTGTCAGCAGACCGTCCGTTCGCGAAGCTGTCAGGGCGCTGCAGAGCGAGGGTCGCCTGGTTGTGCGCCATGGCCAAGGTGTCTTCGTCGCAGAACCCGAGTCCGCCCGGGAGCTGCGCAGGTCCATCCTCAGCCATGACCACGGGATCGAGGAGCTGTATGCCATGCGTGAGGTGCTGGAGGTCCCAGCAGCCCGTTGGGCGGCTCAGATCCAGGACAGGTCCGGGCTCCGAGACGTGCAGCAGGCCTACGACCTGCTGGTCGCGGCGTCCGAACGCGATCCCGTTGACTACGAGACGGTGCAACAGCTCGACATGGGATTCCACCTCGCGATCGTGCAGGCCTCGGGGAACCGCTTTCTCGAGCAGACCCAGGGGGTTCTCCACTCGATCCTCGCCCAGGGGATGGAGACGACGCTGAAGGTGCCCGGTCGGATGGAGAAGTCGCGCGAGGACCACACTCGCATCCTGGCGGCCATTCTCGCGGGGGACAGAAGCGCCGCTGCGCGGGCGGCCCGGAACCATGTGCGGGCCGCGCGCGCAGCGGCCTATCGCCGAGCGGGTGCCGAGGAGGCCTCGAGGGGCTAGCTCGCCGGCGGCGGCCCGCGTCAGGCGGGCGCCTTCTCGGGAAGCAGTCTCCAAGGTCACCTGCGACCCGCTCGCCAGCGACCACGATGACGTTCAACTGGTCGGTCACTCGCGCCCGCCGGAGTCTGCAGCACTGCTGATGCAGCGGGTCGGCGGGCGGTCACGAGCGCCGTGGTCAGGAACCGCCCTGGGTGTGTTGGTTGTCGAAGAACAGCTCCTCGGTGTCGGGTGTCTCCTTGATCATCCCGATCTCCGCCATGAACTCCGCGAACTTGCCGAAGCCCTGGGGCTTGGCTGTGAACTCGACGTCGTCCGCAGTCGCCTGGGCCACGAGGTCTGACGGTGACTCCTCGCCGCCGGACTCCTCCGAGAGGATCTTCGCGGCCTGCTCGGGGTTCTCGTTGAGCATCTTGATGCCCCGGCTCGTCGACGTCGTCAGGGCATCGACGAAGTCGGGGTTCGCCTCGACGAACTCGGTGGTGGCGTACAGGCTGTTGAAGGTGTGCTCGCCGAACATGTCGTAGCTGTCGAGGATCGGGTGCGCGCCGGCCTCGGCCTCCTGGCCCTGGAACGGGGGAGACGTCAGGTGCGCGTCGAGCTGCCCGGCAAGGAGCGCCTGCAGGCCGTCGGGGTGTCCCAACGCGACGATCTGGGAGTCAAGGCTCTTGGGGTCGCCGAGCTGTTCGGCGGCTCCCTTGCGCAGCACAACCGATTGGATCGAGTCGGGAGCCGGCATGGCGATCTGGCCCTGTCCCTCGACGTCCTTGAGCGAGGTGATCGCCGGATCCTTGGCCATCAGCATGAGCTTCATGTTGTCCAACGCCATCAGGACCTTCCAGCCGACACCACCGTCGTAGCCGACCAGGAACGGTCCGGTGCCACCGGCGGCCACGTGGATGTCACCGGCGATCACGCCGTCGCGGATCGCCGACCCCGAGTCGAGCTCCTGCCAGGTGATCTCGACGTTCGGCACCTTCTGCTCGATCCACTTCTCTTGCTTGGCGATGAGCAACGGGGCGTACCCGAGCCCGGGCTGGTACGCGATCGTGACCGAGTCCGTTGGCTCGCCCGAGCTCGACGCCCCGCAGGCGCCCGCCAGCAGGGTCATTGTGCTCATGGCTGCTACCACGCCCGCGATGCGCCGGAACCCGCGCCGGGTGCGTTGTGAGTGACCCATGACTGTGTTGCTCCTTCGATCGAGGGTGTGGTGTCGGATCAGCTTTCCTTCATCCCCCACTTGACGACGGTTCTGCGCTCGACGGCCGAGAACGCCAGCTCGATGGCTATGCCGATCGCCATGATGGTCACCAGGCCGGCGAAGACGTCTGGTATCCGCAGGAAGTAGCGAGCGTCGTTGATGAAGTAGCCCAGTCCGCCACCACCGCCGGCGACACCGAAGACCAGCTCGGCCGCGATGATGGTGCGCCAGCCGAAGGCCCATCCGGTCTTGAGTCCGCTCAAGGTGTGCGGCAGAGCCGCCGGCATTAGCACGTCCCTGACAAGCCGCCAACCGCTCAGCCCGATGTTGCGCCCCACCGCGAGACAGGTGGGGTTGACCGTGCGGAAGCCCATGCTCACGTTGATGGAGATGGGCCAGATGACGGCGTTGGCGATGATGACCACGAGAGCCGTCGTGGTGAAACCGAACCAGAGGATCGCCAACGGGAGCACCGCGATCGACGGCAGGGGGTTGAGCATCGCGGTCAAGAGGACCAGAAGGTCCTCGCCGAACTTCGTCCACGTCGCGAGCGTGGTGAACGCGGCCGCAAGGACCATGCCGATCAGCATGCTTCCGAGCAGGATCTTCAGCGTGGTGGCGGTTGCTGCGGCCAGCGTCCCACTCGTGAAGCCCTCGAGGAGTGCGAGGCCGACCTCGGTGGGAGGCGATACGAGCAGTGGGCTGACCTGGAAGATCGCGACCGCTGCCTGCCAGGCACCGAGCATGGCCAGGATGATGAGCGCTCGGCGCGGCCCGACGGGTAGGTCGCCCCAGCGGCGGTAGCGTCGCCTCGCCGGCGGTGCGGAGCTGGTGACGTCGGCAGCGTCGCGGCTCAGCGTCTGGGTCTGGTTCATGTTGCCGCTCCTACTCGAATGCCACGGTCTCGAGCTCGGCCTCGTCCTCGGTCAGCATCGAACGGAGCCGCATGAGCGCATCCGTGAACGCGGGGGAGGCCGGGTCGTTGAGCTCGCTCACGTCGAGGACGTCGACCACCGTGGAGGGGGGTCGGCTCAGCACGACCACGCGCTGGCCGACGTAGACGGCCTCCTGGATGCTGTGGGTCACGAAGAGGATCGTCACTCTGGTCCGGTCGGCCACCTCGTTGAGCTCGTCCTGCAGCCTCGAGCGGGTCTGTGCGTCGAGGGCGCCGAACGGCTCGTCCATCAGCAGGACCATGGGGTCCAAGGCAAGGGCGCGGGCGATGGCGACCCGCTGCTTCATCCCACCCGACAGCTGATGCGGGTAGCGGTCAGCCGCCGGCGTGAGCCGCATCAGGTCGAGGTACTCGTCGGCCCGTCTCCCCGCGTCCTCCTTGGACCGCCCGTTGACCCGTTGGGGGTAGACGAGGTTGCCGCGGACGGTACGCCAGGGGAACAGCTGGTCGAACTCCTGGAACACCACCGCCCGGTCCGGCCCCGGTGCCAGGGTGCGCCGGCCCGCAAGCGAGACCTCGCCCTGGAACGGCGTGAGAAACCCCGCAACGGTCTTCAACAATGTGGACTTCCCGCAGCCGGACGGCCCCAGCAACATGATCTTCTCACCGGGCATCACGTCGAAGCTGACGTCCTCGACGGCGATGTGGCGTTGTCCTTGCATCGTGTAGCCGAGCTGGACGTTCCTGACACTGAGCAACGGGTACCGAGCAGGCGGGGTGGTGGCCTGCTCGGTGGGTGTGTGTCTCACGGCCGGCCTCTCTGCTGACGGTCAGTCTTCATCGGTGGGCTTCCAGGACGAACGGCGAGGCCCGACCTCCGGCGCCGACGTTGCGGTCTCGGAGGAGCATCGCCAGGTGTCCTCGACGACGAACTCCCAGATCATCAGGTCCACATCGGCTCCGTGCGCCCACGCTGTGTGCGAGTGAGTACGCGGACGGCTGGCCCGGCCACCGCCGCCCGTCGCCCCAGCCGGGCATCCGACCGGCGCCGGTGGTGGCTCCGTGTGGAGAAGCCTTCATCGCAGGTGCCGCGCGCTCCCACCCGCCACCTGCTTTAGTCGACTATATACATATACATAATGCACTACGCAACTCACGCACTCCGGTAGAGCTTGGTGAGAGTGAACTCGCGGTGGCCCAGTGCCTCCGCACACGTCACCCGCCCATTGATGGATCGCTCCACGATGTCGATGAGCGCCTCGCCGGCTTCCTCCACCGACACCAACTGGTTGAGGACGTCCGAGCAGTCCACGTCGATGTGGTCCGGCATTGTCGTGGCCGTCTTGGGGTTCGCCGTGATCTTGACGACCGGCTGCACCGGGTTTCCGATGACGTTGCCCTGGCCCGTGGGGAACATGTTGAGGGCGCCGCCACCCGCCGTCATCAGCGTCACGCACTCGGCGGCGGCCGAGGAGGTGTCCATGAAGTGCAGGCCGGGGACCGTCGGTGCCTCCGCAGGTGCGAGCGCACCGACGACGTCACGTGAGCCCGTCTTCACGATGTTGCCGAGCGCCTTCTCCTCGATCGTCGACAGACCACCGGCGATGTTGCCCTGAGTGGGCTGCGAGCCGAGAAGGTTGGCGCCGGTCTGCTCGATCATCGCGATGTAGTCGTCGTAGAAGCCTTGGAAGCGGGCACGAACAGTGTCGTCGACGCAGCGCTCGGCAATGAGATGCTCACCTCCGGTGAGCTCGCTTGTCTCGCCGAAGATCACGGTTCCGCCGGAGTCGATCCACTGGTCGACGAGGTAGGCCGTCACGCGGCACGAACCCAGGCCCGTTGTCGTGTCGGACTCACCGTCCTTCATCGTGAGCAGCACGTCTGACCGCTCCACGGGCTCGCGTCCCAGCTCGCTGGCGTCGTGCAGGAAGTTCTTGGCGACCCGGGCCGCCTCCTGGATGACACTGAGATCCCCACGTCCCTCGATGGAGACGGCGTGCACGGGCTTTCCGGTCTTGGCGATACCTTCTGCCACGCGGTCGGTCCAGTTGGGTTCGATGCCCAGGACGACCACGGCGGCCACGTTCGGGTTCGAGCCCATGCCGATGAGCGTGCGGAAGGTCAGGTCGAGGTCGTCGCCGAACTGCAGGCGGCCGAAGGCATGGGGTAGTGCTGTCGTACCGGGGACGAGTGAGGCGGCGCCCTCCGCTGCCGCGTTCGAGAGGTCATCGACCGGGAGGATGACCACATGGTTGCGGATACCGACCGACCCGTCGATGCGTCGGTAGCCGCTCAGGCCACGCTTGTTTGCCACCGGGAGCTCCTCACGTTGTGGATGTGGACGTAGTCGCCGCGGTGGATGTCTGCCGTGGCGGTCGCGATCGGGAGGCCGTACTCGATGACGGCATGTCCTTGGGGGATGTCCTTCAGTGCCAACTTGTGGCCCAGCGGAACGGCGTGGGCCAGGTCGACCTTCTCGGTATCGGAAGTGTCGAGAAATCCGCCCTGGGCGGGGCCGACCTCCAGGTCGCGCACTGCGACGGCAACCGCATCTCCCGCCCGGTGGGCCAGGAAATCCGGGGTTCGGTCTGACATCTGGTCTCCTTTTGGTAAGTGGTCTTACCTCCTAGATTTCGCCACCGTAGGATGCGGCGCTAGTGCTGTCAACGGATTGGAGCCCCCGACATGGACGTTGCCGCGGTTCCCTCCAGGGATCCCGGGCGCCATTGGCAGCAGCTGGGGCAGGGGCGGCTGACTCCGAGGATCCGCGACGAGATCCTGCGCGTCATCGACGACATGAACCTGACCCCGGGTGACCGGCTTCCCTCGGAGCGCGAGCTGGCTGACGTGCTCCGCGTCAGCCGGCCTTCCGTGCGAGAGGCGATCAAGGCCCTCGAGGCTGAGGGGCGCCTCGAGGTACAGCACGGTCGGGGCGTCTTCGTGGCCGAGCCGGCGACGCGACGCAGGCTCCGGGAGTCGGTGGCCCGGCTGGACCACGACATCTCGGAGCTGTTCCTGATGCGTGAGGTTCTCGAGGTGCCCGCTGCCCGGTGGGCGGCTGACCAGCAGGACAAGATCGCTCTGGGCGCGGTCCAGCAGGCGTACGACGCCCTGGAGGCTGCCTGGCGGCGTGATCCAGTCGACTACGACGAGCTGCAGGGCCTGGACGCGGAGTTTCACCTGTGCATCGTGCGCGCGTCCGGGAACCGGTTCATGGAGCAGGCCCAGGACGTCCTCAACGACATGCTGCGCCGGGGGATGCGGACGACGCTTCAGGCGCCCGGTAGGGCTCGGCGCTCGCGTACCGATCATCGCCGGATCCTCGAGGCGCTGCTGGCCGGCGACGGCACCTCTGCGGCGAGGGCTGCCCGAATGCACGTCCGTGACGCACACAAGGCTGCGCTGGCGGTGCAGCAGGCGGACTCGGTATCACGGTGATGTGCCGCTACCCAGAGGACCCTTCCTTGACCGCCGGAGCTAGTGACTGGTACCTGTGGTCTGACCTCTTGCCAATCGCCCGAACTGGAGCAGAATGGACGCGAGCGACACTCCGCGGCTGCGGGTGAGGATCCGTCGAAGCGACCCCGGTGCGCCCTCGACGTTCGAGGTCTCGCGGTTCGAGCCGATGACCGTTCTCGACGTCCTGATGGCCGTGCACCGTGAGCAGGATGCATCAGTCGCGTTCCGTTTCTCCTGCCGGGTTGCGATGTGCGGTACCTGCACGATCCGGGTGAACGGCCGATCGGTGCTCGCCTGCCAGTCGGTCGTCGACGCGCAAACCACGGAGCTGTATCTGGAGCCCGCTGCGGGCCTGCCCGTCGTACGTGACCTCGTGGTCGATATGACGCCCTTCTGGGACGAGTGGGCGCGCGTGAAGCCCTACCTGGTTCCTGCCGCCGAGATGCTCGAGCCGGCGGTGGTGGACCCGGAGTCACCCGAACGCAGGGCGATAGACGACTCCCTCGACTGCATCCAGTGCGGTGCCTGCTTCTCCAGCTGCGGGATTGCGGGGTTGGACCGTCACTTCATCGGCCCCGCCGCCCTCAACCGCGCCATGGTCCTGATCAGCGACTCACGCGACGAGGCGGCGGAGGAACGACTGGCCATCGTGACCGGTGCGGACGGTGTAGACCGTTGCCACAACATCTTCGGCTGCACCAACGTGTGCCCGAAGGGCCTTGATCCGGCGCGCGCGATCCGGGCGATGCGCACGGGCCGGTCGTGGTCGTGATGGGAGGCGAGCAGGTCGAAAGCCGGCGTGCCCCCGAGGGCGCTCTGGAGTTCGAGGAGCTCGTCACGGATGTGGCGATCATCGGAAGCGGCGGGGCGGGCCTGATGTGCGCGATCCACTGTCAGGATGCCGCACCGTCACTCGGCGTCACCGTGATCAGCAAGGGTGCGGTCGGTCGCTCCGGCTGCACCCGGATGGTCCAGGGGGGCTACAACGCTGTGCTCGACGCTGAGGACTCCCTCGAGATGCACCTGGAGGACACCCTCGCCGGCGGCAAGTACCTCAACAACCAGGACCTTGCGTGGACGTTGGTCAACGACGCACCCAAGGTGATTCGCGAGCTCGAGACGCGCGTGGGCTGCTTCTTCGACCGGACCTCCGACGGCCACATCAAGCAGAAGGCATTCGCTGGCCAGTCATTCGACCGGACGGTCCATCGAGGTGACCTCACGGGCATCGAGATCATGTCTCGGCTCAGGGACCAGATGTTCCGGATCGGTGCGAAGGAGCTCGAGGACGTCCGTGCCCTCGACCTGGTCCCCGCCGTGGACGGTTCGATCGCGGGTGTGACCGGTCTGGACGTGAGAACCGGGCGGTTCGTGCTGATCCGCGCACGCATCGTGGTGATGGCAACCGGTGGAGCCGCGACGATGTATCGCATCGCAGCGCCCGCGAGGGAGAAGACCGGCGACGGCGTGGCGATGTGTCTGCGCGCGGGCCTTCAGGCCCGGGACATGGAGATGATGCAGTTCCACCCCACCGGCATCCTGGCCGGCGAGTCGCTCATGACCGGCGCCGTGCTCGAGGAGGGCCTGCGCGGTGCGGGCGCCAAGATGTTCAACGCCGAGGGCGAGCGTTACATGGAGCGCTACGACCCGGAGAAGCTCGAAAGGTCCACGCGGGACGTCGTGTCGCGTGCGAGCTACACCGAGATCATGCAGGGCCGAGGAACATCTTCGGGCGGGGTGCTGATCGACATCTCCCACCTGGGCGTCGAAGCCGTCGAAGGTCGTTTCCCCGGGATGGTCGCGAGGACGAGGCAGATCGGCAGCGACCTCGCGCGCGGGCCGGTCGAGGTCTCGCCCACCGCCCATTTCCACATGGGCGGAGTGCTCATCGACAGAGACTGCATGACCGGCATCGAGGGCCTGCTCGTGGCGGGGGAGGACGCAGGCGGCGTCCATGGAGCCAACCGGCTCGGAGGCAACGGTGTCGCCGAGTCGACCGTGTTCGGCTGTCGGGCCGGTGACACTGCGGCTGCCCTTGCCGACACTCGCGCTCATGTCGAGGCAGACGTCCACGCTGTCGAGCGCTCCCTGCGCACGGCGCTACAACCGCTGTTGCGACAACAGGGACCCAGCCCGTTCGAGCTCACCGATGCGCTCAAGTCAACGATGTGGGAGGGGTGCGGAGTCGTACGGGACCGGCTCGGCCTGGAGAAGACACAGAGCCGCGTGGAGGACCTGCGCGAACGGCTGTCGGAGGTCAGCGTGCCCGCGACACGCGAGTTCAACCGTGGCTGGCAGGAGGCGCTCGACCTTGCGAACCAGATCGACGTGGCGAGGGCTGTCGTGGCCAGCGCCTTGACGCGCGAGGAGACCAGGGGCGCGCACGCACGCTCGGACTTCCCGGAGCAGCGGAACGACAGCGACCTCCACTACGTCGTCCTCGGGCAGGCGTCGGACGGCACCCAGAACCTGCAGCTACGACCGGTGGAGTTCTCCCGGGTGGACCCGCTCGCCCCCGCGCGTGAGGGGGCGTAATGACGGCTGCGCAATGGCTGTTTCTCGCAGGGTTCACCCTGGTCAATGTGGCGGTGGCGGCCACGGTCGTCGCTGTGGTGGCCAGCGCACGGCAGCTCGACGGCGGAGCGCGCGTCACCCGCAGCTTCCTCAGTCGGCTCGGCCGGCTGCCAACGGAGCGCAGCGAGGCGAACCGGTGGGCGTTCTACGCACACCGGGTCAGCGGCGTCGGCATCTTCGCCTTTCTTGCGCTCCACATTCTCGACGTGTCGCTCTACGCCGTATCGCCGACGCGGTTCGACGAGGTGCACGAGCTGTACTCCACGCCGCTGATGCGACTGTTCGAGTGTCTGCTTCTGCTGGCGTTGCTGTACCACGCACTCAACGGCCTGCGCGTGGTCGCGATCGACCTGTTCGACATGGGACCCCGTTCGGCGGGTCGGCTGTTGAACGGCGTGGTCGTCGTCACGGTACTGGCGACGGCGGTCGGTAGCGCCGTCATCCTCACACCCGTCTTCAACGGAGGCGTCTGACGTGCTGGTGGACGTTGCACCTTCTCGCCCGCGAAGACTGAGACCTCGTGCCGGGTACGTGACCATCCGTGTCACCGGGGTGATGCTGGCCGTGCTCGCCCTCGGCCACTTCGCCACCACCCATGTGGTCAACGACGTGGCCGACACTGGATCCTCGTTCATCGCGCAGCGGTGGGCCACCGGTCTGTGGGTGACCTGGGACGCGATGATGCTGGCGACAGCGCTGTTACATGGCGCCGCAGGACTCAGCGTGCTGATCCGCGACTACCGCAGCTCCCGCCGGTCACAGGGTCGCTGGATCGCCGGCGTCGCCGGTGGCTCGTTCGTGCTCTTCCTGATCGGCGCCGCAACGCTCATGTACTCGGCGCTGGGTGGGCGCTGAGCAGCTCCGCGGACTCACACCTATGACGAAGGAGGACCCATGGAGGGCACAGTGGAGAAGCTTCGGTTGGGAACCGACCGGATGTACGACGACCTCGTGGAAGTCGCGGCCCTCCTGTACAAGAAGGCGCTGACCGACCTTCCCTCCGATGTGCGGGGCGCTGTTGCTCGCGTCCGCGAGAACGAGGAGGGTGGAGCCCGCCGGCGTCTCGAGGTCATGGTCAACGCCATCGACACCTCCGACCGGACCGGCATCATCGTCTGTCAGGACACAGGTATCTGCGTGTTCTTCGTACGCCTTGGCACGGAGTTCCCCATCAACGGCGCTCGCCTGACCGACGCGCTGAGACAGGGAGTGGCCAGAGCCACGACGCGCCACGATCTGCGGTCGAGCATCGTGCATCCGGTGACCCGGGAGAACAACCAGGACAATACCGGGGGCGGTATACCCGACGTCCACGTCGAGTTCGTCGACGGCAGTGACGAGCTCGAAGTTCTCCTCGTCCCCAAGGGCTCGGGATCGGAGAACATGTCGTTCCTCAAGATGCTCTCGCCCGCAGACGGCATGGCGGGAGTGAAGCGGTTCATTCTCGAGAGCGTCGTCGAGGCCGGCCCCCGGCCCTGTCCGCCCACGGTCGTCGGCGTAGGGCTCGGCGGTACGGCGGACCTGTGCGCGTCGCTGGCCAAGAAGGCGATTCTCCGCCCGGTGGGAGAGCCGCATCCCGAGGCCGAGATCGCAGCGCTGGAGGCCGAGATGCTGGAGGTGCTGAACGAGACGGGAATCGGCCCACAGGGCTTAGGCGGCTCGACGACATCGTTCGCCGTACACGTGGAGTACGCCTGGACGCACATCTCGATGAACCCCGTAGCCGTCAACATCCAATGCTGGCGTGGGGAACGCGCTCGCGCCACGATCAGCACAGATGGAGTGGTCAAGTATGGGTACTGACGCCGGTCGTTCTGGTCAGGGAAGCGACTCGCAGGGTGGGCGGCCCTCGACGGTGCACCTTGCACCACCCCTCACCGAGGGGGTTGTGCGCAGCCTTCATGTGGGTGACGAGGTGTGGCTTGACGGCACGGTCTGGGGCGTCCGGGACGCCTCTCTGATCCGGCTCTGCGACGAAGGGGTGCGCCCGGAGGCCGACCTCGAGGGCGCCGTGTTCCTGCACACGGCGCCGAGTGTGCGCCGTGAGGGCGAGCGCTACATCCCAGTGTCGGTCGGCACCACCACGTCGATGCGGATGGACAGGTTCACCCGCGAGTGCGTGGCAGATCTGGGCGTAGGCGCCATCGTGGGCAAGGGCGGTCTGACAGCGGACTCGGTCACGCACCTTGCCGATCACGGTGGGGTGTACCTGGCGATCACCGGAGGAGCGGCCAGTCCGGAGACGCTGCAGGTCGAGGAGATCGAGGAGGTGGTCTGGGAGGACCTCATGCCCGAATGCATGTGGAAGTTCCGCGTCCGTGACTTCGGGCCGCTCTTCGTCAGCATCGACTCCCATGGCAACTCGACCTACCAGGAGGTGCAGGACCGCGCGGCAGCGAACCTGAAGTCGGCATACGCCCGCTTGGGCTTATGACACGAACGACCACTAGCGGGCAACTGCCGCCGTGGTCGATCTGGATGGGGTGCTAGAGGCCCCTCGCCTGGGATCATGGCTCTGTCACGGCACCCGGGTCTCCGCGAGTCTCGGCGCGGCACCGGTGCGGGGCGACCCTACGTCTGCGGGTAGGCGGCAGGTCGTCGCGATGGTGTCCGGGTTTGAAGTCGCGGCGGAGTTGTACACGACAACCACTTCAGCCGACAGACTCCGTTGCTGCGCAACGATCTGTCCCTATTGGTCGCGTTTCCGAGACGCCAGCTAATCGTCATGTCACGCTCAAAGGATCCATTCGTGGGGGAATCGACATGGTCGTTCGATGGATCACTGCTGTGCTGGTCGACCTGGCCACCGGCGAAGAAGAGTGCTACGACTTGGCCACCGAGCCGCACGAGTACCGCAACTTGGCCACCGTACCCGCGCACGCCGACGCCCTGGCGCTGCTGCGAGCACAGCTGCAGCGCTTCCGTGCGCGCGACGTCCGAGCCTGCGCGCGGTCCCTGCCACCCGAGCCGGCGACACGGCCCTAGCGCGAAGGCGGAGACATGCGGGAGACGAGACGCGGGACAACGATTCTGACGGGCCTGGCGCTCACGGCCACAACACTGGGCACAGCTGCGGAAGCGAGCGCCGCGCCGGACCAGGCACCACCGAGAACGCCGGAAACGACGATCAACGTGGCGGTGGGCAGTAACCAGGGCCGAGTCCAACGCGATCAGCTCGGCGTGAACCACCGGTACACCCGCAACGGCCACCACACATGGAACCCTCGACGGAACCGACCTCGACGACTGGTGGTGCGCAAGCTCCGGGCGGCCGGGGTGACCTCCGTGCGGTACCCCGGCGGCATCGTGGGGAACTTGTACGACTGGAAGGACGCCATCGGCCGGCAGTCCGCGCGCGGCTGTCAGACCAGGGGCAACTGGACGCCTGGGGGCTACAGGGCGGCCCATGGCCTGGCGTACGGGCCCGACGAACATATGCGCTTGGTCCGCGCGATCCGCGCCAAGGCCTCCATCGTCGTCCCCTATGTCACGGAGACGCCCGCGGACGCCGCCGATTGGGTCGAGTACATGAACATCAGGAACGACGGTCGGGGCGGGGTCAACCCCAACGGAGGAGTCGACTGGGCGGCTAGGCGCGCAAGGAACGGGCACCCGGCGC
>Ga0190265_10000498_pt1 | contig 27808 bp, 27 predicted proteins | sample Popmic124T_FD_133135 | JGI IMG/M metagenome (GOLD analysis project Ga0190265, IMG submission 133135) | Populus adjacent soil microbial communities from riparian zone of Indian Creek, Utah, USA - 124 T | ecosystem: Environmental > Terrestrial > Soil > Riparian zone | place: USA: Utah | collected...
GGCGCCGACCACGCCCAGCACCCCGGCACCGTTGCCATCCGCCGTGGCCGAGACGTCGATCAGCTCGTCGGCGTCGACGTCGTAGCGGTAGAGGTCCTTCCCCACCCGCGACGGGCCGGTGTTGGCATCATCGGTGAGCTGCTCGGAGCTGGTGAACAAGACACGCTTTCCGTCGAACGACGCGACGCCGAACTGCTTCGACTTCGAACCCGCGGGATCCGGCGCGCTGCGCCTGGATGGAGTGGCGAGAGCGGTCGAGATGCCCCCGCTTCGACGATAGATGTCTCCGTTCGAGTTGAAGAAGATGTGATTGCCGTCGTCGGATACGGCGCCGAACGTCGTGTACGGAAGGGTCGGGTTCGTTGCCACGCCACCCGGGAATGAGTCGCTCGTGAAGGATGCCCCGTCAGGCCGTATGCTCGCGAGGCGCAGCGAGCCACCCACCCGCTCATAGACCTTGGTCACGCCGGTTCCAGGTATGTCCGACGGCTCGGAGACGAGCATGTCGCGACTCGCAAAAATCGTGTGACTTCCTTGCGGCGATGTGGCAATTCCATTGAACCCGTCGGATCCGGTCGAGTTCGTACCGAAGAGCGGCGCAATCACTCCACTCTCGTTGTCGCGCTCATAGAAGTTATTGCCGTCGGGGGTCGTGTCCGGCGGGTTGGACTCCATGACGCCGGTCGTTCTCAGAAGCGTCTTGTCGAGGTCGTTCGTCGACGAGATCACCTGGTTGCTCGCCGCGCTGGGCGTGATCCGGCCCATGACCGGGCCGGTGACCCAGCCTTCCTCATCGCGCTGCGCAATGTAGTAAGTGTTGCCGGCACTGCCGCCCTGCTGCGCTCCGGCGAACTCCGTCTGAGCCGAGAACATGACCCTGCCCCCGTCGGCCGCCACGGTCCCCGCCCCGGGCTGCTGGTTGTGCTCCCAGTGGATGTCGCCGCCGTTCTTGTCGACGGGCGAGACCTGCTCATAGGAACGGCAGCCGGGCAGGCGCTCGCTCGGCCCGGTGCGCACCGCCGCGTTGGCACACGACCCGTCGCCGGCATCGGCCGTGGTAAAGACATGGTCGTCGCCCTCCGCCGTGCCTGTCGCATTGGTCGCCACGAGCCGATAGTGGTAGGTCGTGTTGGACTCCAGCCCGGAGAACGTGGCCGCCACAGGCGTCGCGCCATGCCCAGCGGCGATGCCCCCGTCGGGGACCGGTGCGGCATCCCCATAGTCGTCGGTCAATCCGTACTCGAAGCGGTAGGTGGTCGCCTCGCCGCTCGGATCGACGCTGCCGGTCAGGGTCGCGCCATCGGCGCCGGCGTCGACAGCGGTCTGCGGACTCACGACCGGCGCCGCCGAGTCCGTGGTGAAGGCCTCCACGTTCGAGACGGCGGAGGCGATGCCGAATGTCTGCTTCGCGACGAGCCTCACGTCGTACTCCGTTGCGGGATCGAGTCCCTCGAGCTCGTAGCTGACGCCCTGTGGGTCCTCCTCCGGCCCCAGCGGGAGGTCCCCGCCCGTCGGACGGGTCGTCCACGTGGCGCCACCGTCGGTGGAGACCTCGAGGTGGTAACCGGTCCGAGCGCCGTTGGCGTCCACGGTCGCCTCCACCGTCGCCGAGCGCGAGCCGGCGTCGACCGAGTCGATCGCCGCCGTCGGCGCTGGCGCGTCGCCGAGCACATAGACCCTATGCCCCGTCCCACCGACGGTGGACGAGGTGGTGCTGACGAACAGCCCGCCGGTCGTGCCCGTCGCGCCGAAGCCCGTGACCGAGCCGAAGTTCGCGCCGGCGCCGTGCTGGTCGTCGGCGGCGGCCGGCGCGGCCGTGGCTCCGGGATCGTTGGCCGGACCGAACTGCTGCACGACGGTCGGACCCGAGCTGGGATCGCGGAGTACGTAGAGGATGTCCTCGTCACCGGTGCCGGCGCCGTCGGAGTCGAGGTCGACCGCGAGCCCGCCAGTCGCGGTGCTCGTCGTGCCCGCCAGCAGCGGCGGCGCTGCGATCGACGCGATGAACCCGACGCCGCCGCCGTTGGCGTCCACGCTGTCGTAGCGGTCGATCTCACCGCCGTTGCTGGAGTCCGAGGCGTAGACGATGCCGCGCGAGTCGACGGCGATCTCGCGCGGCTGCGGCGCGGTGCCGAAGTTCGCCGCAGAGCCGAAGCTCGCGGGAGCGGTGCCGTCGAGGTTGTAGGTGTTGACGCGCCTGTTCTGGCTGTCAGCGAGGTAGACGGACCCCGTCGCGGGGTTGCCGTCGGGCGGGGAGACCGCGATCCCCAGGGTTCCCGCCGTGGTGGTCGCGCCGATCTCGCCGGCGCCAGCGCCGCCGTCGCCCTGGCGGCAGACATCGCCCGCCACGTCGCCGCAGATCTCGGCCACCGCGTCGCCGTCGGGATTCTGGACGTCGCGGCCGACCGAGAACAGGAAATCCCCGTCGCCGTCATAGGCGTTGATCCGCCGGTTGTCGCGGTCAGAGACATAGACCACGCCGGTGTCCTGATCGACGGCGATCGACTGCGGGTTGTCGAGCACGCCGTTGCTGGCGGTGGTGCCGGTGCCGCCGGTCGGCACGCCCGCCTTGCAGTTCGCGGCCGCGACGCAGACCTCGTAGGTCTCGCTGCCCGCGACCGCGGCAGGCTGCGCCACGTCCGCGCCCCACGCGCTGACGAAGCCGCGGTCAGAGTCGAAACGCTGGATGCGGTGGTTGGCGTCATCGACGACGTAGATGTCACCGGCGTCGCCGGCGCCAGCGCCCGTCTGGTTGACCGCGACATCGCGCGGCGTGTTGAACTCGGCTCCAAGGCTCCCCGAGCCCGAGCCGAAGTAGTCGGTCACCTCCTTGGCGCCCTGAGCAACCGAGACGACCGCGACCGCTGCAACAAGGGCAGCAACAAGCGCTGCGCCGATACGCAATGGCGCGCCAGAGGACCCACCACTCCCTCTGAAGAACCGCGAGAGACCAGCCGAACGCAGAACCGCCGACACCACACCGCGACCACCCGCGGCACTGTTGGAAGACGTCCCCGCGCTACCCGCTGCTCTCATCCGCATTCCTCTCCTTGCTCCCTTTACGACGAACTCGAAGTTCTCTGGCGATTCCGCTCTGCAATGCCTTTCGGCGGGAGGAGGGGGAGAGCCAGGAAACTTGAAGTTTCTGAGATGGCTAACGTAAACCCGAAGGTATCTGGATGTCAAGAGACATCCGTCAGGAGCGAGGATTTGGCTTGGTAGAGCGGTTCCGCCAGACACCGTGACGGTGCTCACGGCTCGCGCGCGAGGGAACGCTCGGAGAGCTGAAACGACCGGCGGCGGGATCCCTGGAGAACGCGCCCGTTAGCTTCCCCGGGCGATGCGGCCGTCCCGAGACCCCACGCGCCGGCGACGGATGCTGGCGCTCGCGGCGGCGGTCATCGCCGTCGCCGCGATCGGTGTGGCGGTCGGCGTGGACGGCAACAACGGCGGCCAGCCGGGTGAGCGCGAGCTCGGGACTGCCGCCGTGGGAATGGACCCGCGCCCTTCACCCCGTCTGCCGCTCTCACAGGCCGTCGGCCAGACGCTCGTCTTCGCCTTCGACGGCGTCGCCGCGCCGGAATACGTCCACCGCCGGATGCGGCGCGGCGAGGGCGCCGGGGTGATCCTGTTCGGGGGCAACGTCGCGGACGCGCACCGGCTGCGGCGGCTGACGCGGGCGATCCAGCGCGCCGCGCGCGGCGGCGCGCTGGTCATGACCGACCAGGAGGGCGGCGAGATCCGCAACGTGCCGTTCGCGGGGCCGGTGGCGGGACAGAGCGCCACCGCTACGCCGGCGGCGGCGGGCGCCGCGGCGGGCGAGGCCGCACGCGGACTGCGCGCCGGCGGGGTCAACGTCAACCTCGCGCCGGTGGTTGACGTCGAGCCGCCAGCCGGGGCGGGTGGCGGCGCGCTGCCCGGGCGGCTCTACCCCGGGTCGCCACAGAACGTCGCCGCGCTCACCACAGCCGCCCTGCGCGCGCACGCGCGCGCGGGAGTCGCCGCCACCGTCAAGCACTACCCCGGTCTCGGCCGTGCCACCGTCAACACCGACGACGGCCCCGCCACGATCGACGCCGCACGCGCGCAGCTCGCAGCCGCCGACCTCGAGCCCTACCGCGCGGCGGTCGCCGCCGACGCGCCGCTGGTCATGGCCGGCCACGCCGTCTACCCCGCCTTCGATCCCGCCAACATCGCCTCCCAGTCGCGCGTCCTGCTGACCGACGTGCTGCGCGACCAGCTCGGCTTCCGCGGCGTGACGATCACCGACTCGATCGAGGCCCAGGCCGTCCTAGACCGCTCCGACGTCGCGACCGCGGCCGTCCGCTCGATCGCCGCCGGCGCCGACATCGTCCTGATGACCGGCTCCGGCAGCTGGAACCTCGTCTACCCCCGGCTGCTACGCGTCGCCCGGCGGTCGCCCACCTTAGGGCACGCGTGCAAGAGAGCGCCGAGCGGGTGCTGGCGCTGAAGCGGCGGCTCGGGCTGCGCAGCCCGCCGGCTAGGTAGTGCGCCCCGCCCCTCCGGCGCGCCGCCCGACCACCATCCGGTAGACGAGCAGCAACAGCAGCGCGCCGGCGATCGCGATCAGCCAGGTGCCGATGTCGAAGAACTCGTCGAGGTCGCCGATGTCCAGCGCGCTGGCGATCAACCCACCGACGATCGCGCCCGCGATGCCGATCAGCATCGTCACGATGATACCGCCGGGGTCGTCGCCGGGCAGGATCGCCTTCGCGATCGCTCCCGCCAGCAGCCCCAGGACGATCCAGCCGATGATGCCCATGTAACTCCTCCTACGAAGTCGACGATCTGCAGACCCGCTACCCCAGCCGCACCGCCGCTAACCCCGACCCGGCGCGTCCAGCAGGTGCACGTCGCGGTCCCCGGCGTCCCGCGGATCGACCAACGCGTTGGTCCGATCCATCAGCTCGAACACGCGATCGCGTCCGGTCCAGGTCATGCTCGCCGCCCACCGTGGCACGCGAGACCCGACCGTTGCCGTCGGCGAACGGGTGGACCCGGCGCTGCGCCTTGGGCCCGAGGCTCCGATGTAGAAGAACTGGAACTTAAGCCCGGAGTCTGGTGGAGGAACTCGTACTTAGCCATCGCATCGTTCCGGCGCCTGCCGGTCCGGCTCGAGGCGACCGTGCCCGTTTGCGCCGTCATGCCAAGGGGAACAGGAGCGACATGGGGGCGACACCGATCCGAGCCCTTCCGGTGGTCGCGGCGGTCGGGCTCGCCCTCGCGGGCTGTGGCGCGACGGACTCCGGGGGTGCCGCCGACGCCGCCGGTCGGCTCTACGCCGCTTACTCCGACGGCGACGGCGCGGCCGCCTGCGCGACGCTCAGCGACGACACGCACCAGCAGCTCGTCGAGGACGCGCGGAAGCCATGTCCCGAGGCGGTGCTCGAGCTCGATTTCTCCGGCACGCGCGCGACGGCCGAGCAGGCCTACGTCACCGAGGCGAAGGTCGAGACCGACGGCGGCGACAGCGTCTTCCTCGAGGAGACGGGCGAGAACGGCTGGCTGGTCACCGCCGCGGGCTGCCGGCCGGTGGCCGACCAGGAGTCGCCCTACGACTGCGAGGTCGAGTCCTGATGCGGGTCATGTTCTGGACCTACACGGCGATCATCGCGCTCGGCCTCGCGCTCTACATCGCGATCGGGCTGATCGGCCAGTGAGGGAGTTCGCGCACGACAACAGCCTGGCGATCTTCTTCCTCGTCATCTTCCTGCTCGCGCTCGGGCTACAGTCGCTCGCCGGCTGGCAGGACTTCAACAACGCCCAGCTGCGCCACGACGGCGAGGCGATCGGCTACGGGCGCTATCTGCTGTCGTCGGAGTTCGGCGTCGCGATGCTCGAGAACTGGCAGTCGGAGTACCTGCAGTTCGCGCTGTACATCACCGCGACGGTCTGGTTCCTGCAGCGGGGCTCGCCAGAGTCGAAGGAGCTCGACAAGGCCGGCGGCGAGTCGGAGAGGGAGCAGAAGCTCGGCCGCCACGCCGACGAGGACTCGCCGCTCTGGGCGCGCGTCGGAGGGGTGCGGACGCGGCTCTACTCGAGCTCGCTGCTGATCGCGATGGGCGCGATCTGGCTGCTGTCCTGGCTCGGCCAGTCGATCACCGGCCGCGTCGCCTACAACGAGGAGCGGCTCGAGCACCACCAGTCCGGGCTCGACTACGTCCAGTACCTCGGCAGCGCCGACTTCTGGGAGCGCACGTTCCAGAACTGGCAGTCCGAGTTCCTCGCCGTCGGCTCGATGGCGATCCTCGCCGTGTACCTCCGCCAACGCGGCTCGCCGGAGTCCAAGCCCGTCGGCGAGGCGCACGGCCACACAGGAGTCACGGGCTAGACGGAAGCGGACACGCTCCGCCTACTGCCACAGTCCCACGACCGGAACCGACCACAGGCGATCGCCGAACGAGAGCGTCTCTGCTCCGGTCCCCACGACCACGCCTCCGGTGAAGCGCTCGCCAAGCCTGTCGCGCAGATACGCGAGGCCACTGAAGTCGCCACTGGACGGTGTCGCTCCGAGCTTGACCTCGATCCCCGCGATTCGTCCGTCGGCGGCCTCTAGGAGCACGTCCACCTCGCGGCCCCCCGCCGTGCGGAGGTGGTGCAGCCGCGTCTGCGTCTCGCTCCACGTCGCCTGCTTGGCGATCTCACCCGCTACGAAGTTCTCGAACAGGGCTCCCGACATCGCTGTTTCGTCGGTCTCGAACCGCTGCTGGGAGTAGCCGAGCAGCTGGCACGCCAAACCGGTGTCAGGCATCCAGAGCTTCGGAGCGCGGATCAGCCGCTGGCCAAGGTTGCGACTCCAGGCAGGCGCGCGACGGACGAGGTAGAGAAGCTCGAGCAAGGTCAGATAGCGACGAGCGGTATCTCGCTTTAGGCCCACAGCATTGCCCATGGCCGTCACGTCGAGCAGATTGGCCACGCGCGCGGCCGACAGGGACAGCAATCGCGGCAGCTCTTCCAGGTATAGGGCGCCCTCGGTCAGATCCCGGACATCTCGCTCGACGATCATCTCGACGTAGCTGCTCGCCCACCTGGCACGGCGCCGCGAGTCGTCGCGGGCGAGCATCTCCGGGTACCCGCCAGCGACAAGACGCTGCGACACCGCCGGCCGACCCACGGGCTGATCCTCGAGCTCGGGAGCGACGCCCGCCATCAACCCGTCGAGAAAGCGCTCGCGCCGGCCCTCGATCTCCCCCTGTGAGAGCGGCCAGAGCTGAATTCGCTCCGCGCGACCGGTGAGCGACTCTGAGATCCGCAGGGTCGCCCACACGTTCGCCGAGCCGGTCAGCACGAACATGCCTGCCGGCCGCGCACCGCCATGCCGGGCACGATCCACCCGGAGCTTGATGGCGTCGAGAAGGACCGGCGCCTTCTGGAACTCGTCGATCGCGAACGGGAGATCGACCCCCTCTAGGAATCCGACGGGATCCGCATTGGCAGCAGCCCGCCGAGCGGGATCGTCGAGCGATACGTAGCTTCCGTCGCGCCCGTCCATGAACTGCTGGACCAGCGTGCTCTTGCCGCACTGCCGTGGGCCGACGACGACGACGACGGGGGTGTCAGCTGCGGCAGCCTCCAGATCGGCCAACGCGTTGCGGGTGTAGAGCGTGTCTGACATGTGCGCGTAGACTACCTGACAAGTGCGCACATGAGGTCTGACAAACGCGCAGCCTGTGTCTGACAGACGCGCACCATCGCCTGGCTCCGCTCAGTGGACCCGTTTGGCGACCGTTCCCCCGGGAAGGGATGGGCATGAGGGCGATCGAGCGAGGCGTGGCGGCGGGGTTCGTCGGCGCGCTGGCGATGTCGGTCTCAACCAACACGGAGATGCGGCTGCGCGGCCGTCCGCCGAGCGACGCCCCGGCGCGCGCGATCGGCCGGATCTTCGGCGTCGAGCCGGGTGGCCGGCGTCGCAAGATGCTGCTGGCGTTCGGCGGCCACGTGGTCACGAGCGTCGCGCTCGGCACGGCGCGCGGGGCGATGGACCTCGCCGGGATGCGCCCGCGTCCGGCCGGTGCGGCGCTGCTCGGGCTTGCGCTGCTTCCGGAGGTCGTGGTCGTGCCCGCGCTCGGGGCGTCGCCGCCGCCCTGGCGCTGGAGCGCCTACGACACGTTCATCGTCGTGCTGCACCACGGCGTCTATGCCGCGACGACGAACACGGTCTACGGGCGGCTCGGTGCGCGAGGCTAGGCAAGCCGCCGGCGGCGAGTCGAAGAGGCACAAGCTTGGCCGCCAGGCGAAGGCTCGCCGCCCGCCGACTATCTCACGTCTCGAAGGAGGTCGCCGAGCGGGAGCTCCAGAGCGCGGGCGAGCCTCGCCATCGTCGAGAGGCGCGGGTCGCGGTGGCCGCGCTCGAGGCGGCTGATCTCGCTGGCGTGGGTGCCCGCTAGGTCGGCCAGCGCGGTCATCGACAGCGCCCGGCGCTTACGCTCGTAGGCGAGGTTCGCTCCGAAGACACGGTGTGCGAGCGGGGACATGCTGCGGCGTCGTTCGCGGGGCTGAGCAGCCCCTCCTGCCACCCCCGGCGGTTGTTACACATTGCGGGTTGCTCAAAACGGCTCATAGCTTATGTGCTATTGATAGATCGGCAAGGCCGGACCGATCCCAGCGGAAGGACGCACCTGTGACGAGCACGATCGCCCCTCCAGCACCACCCCGTCCCACTGTCGCCTCGGCGCCGTCGCACGCGTGCTACGGTGATCCCATGGGCCGTGAGCTGACACAGCGCGAGCTGCGCAACGAGAGCGGCGAGATCATGCGCGCGCTCGACCGTGGCGAGAGCTTCACGGTGACGCGCAACGGAGTGGCGGTGGGCGAGCTGGCGCCCGTGGGCCGACGCCGGCGAGTGAGCAGCAGCAGCCTGCTCGAGGCGTTCGAGCACGTGCCGCCGATCGACGCCGACCGGCTGCGCGCCGACCTCGACGCGGTGGCCGACCAGAGCGCCGAGCCCCGTGCCTGAGATCCGCCCGGGCGCCGGGATGCTCGACACCTCGGTGCTGATATCGCCCGGCGACAGCGCGGCGCTGCCGACCGAGAGCTCGATCTCGAGCCTCAGCCTCGCCGAGCTGACCGCCGGCCCGCACGCCGCCGCCGACGCAGGCGAGCGCGCCAGGCGCCAGGAGCGCCTGCAGGTGGTCGAGGCGATGTTCGACCCGCTGCCGTTCGACTCCGCCTGCGCCCGCGCCTACGGGCGCGTCTACGCCGCGATCGCCGCCGCCGGGCGCAAGGCGCGCGGCGCCCGCGCCGTCGACCTGCTGATCGCGGCGACGGCGGCCGCGCACGAGCTGCCGCTCTACACCCTCGACGCGGGCGACCTTCGCGGCCTGGAGCCGCTGCTCGAGATCGTCGACTGCTCCCCGGCGGCGTGACGGCGCCGCCGGCGTAGCGGTCCGGCCCAACCGAGCGGGCGCCTCGTCGCTTGCGCGAGACCACGGCAGCGGCGATGATGCCCGCGGTGGGCTCTGGGGGGAACGGCGGGGGTTGGACGCGACTGGCAGAGCCCGCCGGCGCGCTGGTCGCATCGATGCGCTGGGAGCGGCTGCGGCTCCTGCTGGCGCTTGCCGTCCCGGCTCGGCTCGCCCTGAAGATCCGCCGCCACGGTTCGCAGGGAGCGTGGCTCTACGGACTCGCGGCGACCTGCGCGGCGCTGCTGACCGTGGTGCTGCAGCTCGACCGCGTGCTGGCCGACATGCACCTCGCGGGGACGGCGGGCGGTGGGATGGCCGCGCTCGGCACGCCCGGGCTGCCGGAGGCATGGGCGGAGTACGCGCGTGCGACCGTGCTGCCGGCCGACCCGCGCGCGATCGCCCGCGCATTCCTGGCGATCGACGTGCTGCTGGTCGTCGGCTACACGACGCTGCTCGCGCTGGCGGCGGCGATGCTCGCCGACGCCTGCGAGGCCGACGACCGGGGGCGGCGCGCGACGCTCGCCGGGGCGCTGCTGCTGACGCCGGTCCTGATGCTCGCCGACCTGCTCGAGAACCTGCTCCAGTGGCTAGCGCTCGACGGGCACGGGTCGGCCGCCGCGCTCGAGCTGTTCGCCGCCGCGAAGTGGGTGCTGCTGCTCGCGACCGTGCTGCCGATCGCGCTCGCGGCGATCTGGGTCGTGCACGTCGACGAGGACGGGCGAGCGCGCGGCGTGCTGCGAACGCTCGCCGCCGTGCGCTTCCAGGTCGTCGCGCTGCTCGCGTTCGCCGCGCTGCTGCTCGCGCCCGTCGCCGGCCCCCAGACCGCCGACACGATCCTGCGCTGGGGCGTGTCGGACAGCGCCGGCGTCGCCGCGATCGCGATCGCGCTGACGCTGCTGCTGGGCGTCACGCTGTTCGCGACGGCGAGCAGCTGCGCGCGGGCGGACGAGCGGCTGGCCCGCAAGGCGATCCCGCTCGGCGCGCTGGCCTTCGTCGGCGCGCTGCCGCTCGCCGCGGGGGCGATCCTCTGGGTCGCGGACGGCCAGGGCCAGGGCCTGACCGTGATCGGCGGCCTGATCCTCGCGACGGCGATCGTCAGCCTGCCGCTCGACGTGACCCCGCACCGCCAGGTCGCCGCCGACCGCGACGGCGTCGTGGCCGTGCCGGCGCTGCTCGCGGCCGGCCCGCCGCTGCTGCTCGCCCTCGCGATCCTCGCCGCGACCACGGGCCAGCTCGCGCTCTACGGATTCGGCGCGCAACCCGAGCTGGCGCGGCTGGCGGTCGGCGCCGCCGTCGCCGTGCCGCTGACGGTGGCCCTGTTCGCCGGCGCGCAACGCCGCGATGCGCGCCCGGTGGGCGTCGTGGGCACGTGGCTCGCGGGCGCCGTCGCGCTGCTCATCGCGGCCGCGGTGTACCGCAACCCGTGGCGGATCGCGGAGATCGTCGGCGCGGTCGGCGCGGTGACGGCGTTCCTGATCCTGTTCGCGCTGATCGGCTGGAGCCTCGTCGCGATCGAGCGCCGCTGGGCGCCGCCTGCCGCGCTGACGCTGGCGAGCTTCCATCGCCTGCCGATCCTGCTCCTGCTGCTCGCCGGTCTCGTCGGCGCGGCGACGCTCGACCAGAACGGCGACCACGTCGTGCGCACCTACGAGGACGGCCCGCCACCGGCCTCGGACAGCGGCGGCGCGACCGCCGCGGACGGCGTGTCGGTGACCGAGGCGCTGGCGCGCTGGCGGCGCTCGAACCGCGGGGTCGAATCCGAGGCGGTGCCGCTGGTGTTCGTCGCGGCGTCCGGCGGCGGCATCCGCGCCGCCTACTGGACCGCGCGTGTGCTGCGCTGCGCCGTCGAGTGGCAGGGGCCCCCGGATCGGCGTTGCCGGCGAACCGGGACTCCGCCGGCGCACCGGCTCGGTCAGCCGCTGTTCGCGGCCAGCGGGGCGTCGGGCGGCAGCCTCGGCCTGGCGAGCTACGCCGCGCGGCTCGGCGCCTCCGCGCCTCCCGAGGACGACTGGGTCTTCGAGCGGCTCGGCGACGACTACCTGACGCCGACGCTCGCCTGGCTGCTGTTCTCCGACGTGCCGAAGGCGATTGCCGGGCTGCACTTCGGCCAGGATCGCGCCGAGGTGCTCGAGCGCTCGTGGGAGCAGTCGTGGAGCGGCGGCAGCGACCTCTGGGACGAGGGGCCCGAGTCGAGCGGCCCGCTGCACCGCGGGCTGCGCGAGAGCTGGCGCGAGGAGCCGCGCGTGCCGCTGCTGCTGCTCAACGGCACGAGCGTCCACGACGACTGCCGCGTCTCGGCGTCGGTGCTCGACGCCGACGTCGAGGACCCGCAGGACTCGGTGACCGGCGACTGCTACACCCAGCGCCGCTTCGCCGCGCCGGCCGGCCCGGGAAGCCCGCGCGCCGGCTGGGCGCTGCCGGCCACCCACGACGTCTTCGACTACCTCAGCTGCCGCGGGCGGCGCAACGCCGACGTGCGGCTCTCGACGGCCGCGCTGCTGTCTGCGCGCTTCCCGCTCGTGTCGCCGTCGGGACGGCTCGAAGGGTGCGCCGGCGAGGACACGATCCACGTCGTCGACGGCGGCTACGTCGACAACTCGGGCGCCTCGACGGCCGTCGAGCTGTGGCGCCAGCTGGAGCGGGAGGTGGACGACCACAACCGCCGCGGCGGCAAGTGCATCGTCCCGGTCTTCCTGCAGATCGACAACGACTACGCACGCGAGGGCGCCGCCGAGGAGCGCCGGCGCCCGTACGAGCCGTTCGTGCCGCTGCAGGTGTTCGCCAACGTCCGCGCCGGCAACGGCGCGGACGCGCGCCAGGCGGCGGCGCTGGAGTTCCATCGCGAGCGCTTCGGCCCGGTCCGGCGCGCCGTCACCGACCGCGGCGTCGTGCACCGCTACGCGCACGTCTACCCGCGCGCGCACCCGGGGACGCGCGCGCCGCTCGGCTGGGCGCTGTCGCACCCGTCGATGGTCTCCCTCGACCGCCAGGTGGGGCGGTTCGCGGCCGGCGGCGAGCAGGACGCCCTGAGCACGATCGGCGAGTGGTTCGACCCCGGCCTGCGCTGCGAGCGCGCGCCGTCCGGCGAGCGACGCGACACGCGCTGACGCGGCGCGATCCATACGGTTCGCCGCATGACGCTAGATGCAGACGCGATCGTGGTGGGGGCGGGACTGGCCGGGCTGGTCGCGACCGCGGAGCTGGCCGACGCGGGGCGCAAGGTCCTGCTGCTCGACCAGGAGAACGAGGCGAACCTCGGCGGGCAGGCGTTCTGGTCGCTCGGCGGGCTGATGTTCGTCGACAGCCCCGAGCAGCGGCGGATGCGCGTCAAGGACTCCTACGAGCTGGCGCTGCAGGACTGGCTCGGCACGGCGGCGTTCGACCGGTCCGAGGACGAGTGGCCGCGCAGGTGGGCCGAGGCCTACGTCGGCTTCTGCGCCGGCGAGAAGCGACCGTGGCTGCACGCGATGGGCATGCGCTGGCTGCCGAACCCGGGCTGGCCGGAGCGCGGCGGCTACCACGCCGACGGTCACGGCAACTCGGTACCGCGCTTCCACATCACGTGGGGCACCGGCCCGGGGGTCGTCGCGCCGTTCGAGCGGCGGGTGCGCCAAGCGGTGGCGAAGGGTCTGGTCGAGCTGCGCTTCCGCCATCGCGTCGACGAGCTGACGAGCGCCGGCGGGACCGTCGACGGGGTGCGCGGCACGCTGCTGGCGCCGAGCGCGACGGCGCGCGGGGTGGCGTCGAACCGCGATGCGGCCGGCGACTTCGAGCTGCACGCCCAGGCGGTGATCGTCACCTCCGGCGGGATCGGCGGCAACCACGACCTCGTCCGCGCGAAGTGGCCGCGCGACCGCCTCGGCGAGCCGCCGGAGCACATGATCTCCGGCGTCCCCGCGCACGTCGACGGGCGAATGCTGGCGATCGCGACCGCGGCCGGCGCCAACGAGATCAACGGCGACCGGATGTGGCACTACGTCGAGGGGATCCACAACTGGGACCCGATCTGGCCCAGGCACGCGATCCGGATCATCCCCGGGCCGTCGTCGCTGTGGTTCGACGCGACCGGCAAGCGGCTGCCCGGCCCGCTCTACCCGGGCTTCGACACGCTCGGCACGTTGCACCACATCCAGCGCACCGGACACGACCACACCTGGTTCGTGCTCACGCAGAAGATCATCGAGAAGGAGTTCGCGCTGTCGGGCTCGGAGCAGAACCCCGACACGACCTCGAAGAGCGTCCGCGCCGTGCTCAAGGAGCGGCTCGGCCACGGGCCGCCGAGCCCGGTGCAGGCGTTCATGGACAACGGCGAGGACTTCCTCGTCGAGCGCGACCTCGCGAGCCTCGTGCGACGGATGAACGCGCTGACCGGCGAGGAGCTGATCGACTACTCCGACCTGCGCGACCAGATCGCCGCGCGCGACCGCGAGATCGCCAACCCCTACGCCAAGGACGGCCAGGTGACCGCGATCCACGGCGCGCGCGCCTACTTCGCCGACAAGGTCACGCGCGTCGCCCAACCGCACCCGATCCTCGACCCGAAGGCCGGGCCGCTGATCGCCGTGCGGCTGTCGATCCTCACGCGCAAGTCGCTCGGCGGCCTGCAGACCGACCTCGACTCGCGCGCGCTGCGCCCCGACGGCGAGCCGTTGCCCGGCCTCTACGCCGCCGGCGAGGTCGCCGGCTTCGGCGGCGGCGGCGTGCACGGCTACCGCTCGCTCGAGGGCACGTTCCTCGGCGGCTGCCTGTTCTCGGGCCGGATCGCCGGGCGCGCGGCCGCCGCGGCGGTCAGCTGAGCGAAGGTCGCGGCGGAGCCAGTCGGCGCCAGCTAGGGTCGGCCGCGCGTGGACAGTCCGCTGCTAGCCGAGGTCCTGCTGCCGATCGCCCTCGCGGCGATCATGTGCAGCCTCGGCCTGGCCCTGACGCCGGCCGACTTCCGGCGCATCGCGACCGCCCCGCGCGGCGTGGCGATCGGGCTGCTCAACCTGACGCTGGTCTCGCCGCTGCTGGCCTTCACGATGGCGGAGCTCTTCGACCTGCCGCCCGAGCTGGCCGTCGGGCTGGTGCTGCTCGGCGCCTCGCCCGGCGGGATGCTCGCGAACATGCTCACCCATCTGTCGCGCGGCGACACCGCGCTGTCGGTCACGATGACGGCGATCAGCAGCGTGGGGTCGGTGGTGACGGTGCCGCTGTTCCTCGGCCTGGCGACCAGCCACTTCGGCGCGGGCGACGTGGGCGACGTGTCGATGCCCGGCGTCGTCGCGCTCGTCTTCGCGATAACGGTGATCCCCGTCGGGATCGGGATGGGACTGCGCCAGCGCTGGCCCGAGCGCGTCGCGGTCGCCTACCCGCGCGTGCGCGCGACTTCGCTCGCCCTGTTCGGGATCGTCGTGCTCGGCGCGATCGCCAGCGAGTACGACACCGTCAGCGAGAACCTCGAGGAGGTCGCTGGCGCGGCGCTCGCGCTCAACGTCGCCGCGATGACGATCAGCTTCGCGACCGCGCGGCTGGCGCGGCTCGACGACCGCCAGTCGACCGCCATCGCGCTCGAGCTCGGTGTCCACAACTCGACGCTCGCGATCGCCGTCGGCGCCACGCTCGCCTCGGACCTCACGATCCCCGCCGCGGTGTACAGCTCGTTCATGGTCGCCACCGGCGCCGCGTTCGCGTGGGCGATGAGCCGGCGCAACGCGCCGCTCCCCGAGATTCCCCTCGCCACCGCTTCCGATAGCGCACCGAACTGAGGTGTTTCGAAAATTCGCGCACGGGCAGCCCGGGGCATCCGGAGTTCCCGTCGAGAAGGAGTTCGCATGAGCGGTGCAGAGATACCCCGAGGAGCCGGCTCGGCCGGCGACGGCGTCCGCCGGGGGGCGCGACGACTCGCCACCGAGACCAAGCAGTTCTTCAAGACGAGCGAGTGGTGGGCCTACGTCGTGGTGGTGATCGCCATCCTGATCGCCGGCAACTCGATCGAGGGCGAGGAGGGCGGCGCCGATATCTTCGCCGCCGACAAGGTGTGGCTCTACGTGACGCTGCTGACGATCGGCTACATGCTCAGCCGCGGCATCGCCAAGTCCGGCGTGCGCGACCCCTACTGGTCCGAGCGCGGCGATCGCGACGCCGACCGCTAGCGAGGCCTTCGCGACACACCGGCTCGGCTTTGCGGTCAAGGTGCTCGGCGAGGGCGGCCTGCCCTCGCACGACACCCGTCGCTGGCAGTCGGGACCGCACCTGCGCCACTCGCTCGAGCGACTGCGGGCGATCCTCGACTATCTCGAGCGGCACGACATCCGGATGTACCGGCTGCCGACGGCGCTGGCTCCGTATGGGAGCCATCCGGAGCTGACGCAGTTCCACCGTCAGGTCGAGGAGTGCGCGACCGAGCTGGGCGAGATCGGAGCGCTGGCCCGCGAGCGCGACGTGCGGCTCTCGACGCACCCCGGCCAGTACACCGTGCTCAACTCCGAGCGCGCCGAGGTGCGCGCGGCGGCCGTCGCCGAGCTCGAGCTGCAGGCAGCGCTGCTCGACGCGATGGGGCTCGGCGCGGAGGCCGTCGTCGTGCTGCACGTAGGCGGCGCGACCGGCGGCGTCGAGGCGTCGCTGGACCGCTTCGTCGCCGGCTTCGAGCTGCTCTCCGACACCGCGCGGGCGCGGCTCGCGGTCGAGAACGACGACCGCAGCTTCGGGCTCGCCGCCGTCCTCGCGCTCGCCGAGCGCACGGGTGTGCGCGTCGTCTGGGACGCGCTGCACCACCGCTGCCACGATCCGGCCGGGATCCCCGACGCCGAGGCGCTCGCCTCCGCGTTGGCGACCTGGGACGACGGCACGGTGCCGAAGATCCACTACTCCTCCCCGCGGCTCGACGTCGGACAGCGCCGCATCCGTGTCGGCCGCCGCGTCGAGCGCCGGCTGGTGCTGCCGCAGCTGCGGGCGCACGCCGACCTGATCGACCCGATCGGCTTCGAGCGGTTCCTGCGCGACGCCGCCGGCGGACGCGACTTCGACGTGATGCTCGAGGCCAAGGCCAAGGACGTCGCGTTGCTGCGGCTGCGCGACCAGCTCGGCGAGCGGGGGCTCGCCTCCGAGCGCGGCCGGGTGCGCGTGCCGCGCCCGCGCTAGCGCTGGCGCTAGCTAGCGCAGCTCGAGCAGCAGCGGGGCGTGGTCGGACGGCTTCGGGCCCTTGCGGAAGTCGCGGTCGATGCCGCAGGACTCGATCCGGGCGGCGAGCGGGGCCGAGACGAGGTGGGCGTCGATGCGCAGCCCCAGCTTGCGGTGGAAGTGGCCCTGGCGGTAGTCCCACCAGGTGAAGCCGGGCTCGTCGGGGTGCAGCTCGCGGAAGGCGTCGACGGTGCCGGCTTCGAGCAGGGCGCCGAAGCGCTCGCGCTCGGGCGGAGTGACGTGGGTGGCTCCGACGAAGGCCGCGGGGTCGTAGACGTCGAGGTCGGTCGGGCAGACGTTGAAGTCGCCGGCGACGACCAGAGGGGCGCCGGACAATGCCGCCATCCGCCCCGCCATCGCTTCGAGGAAGCGCAGCTTGTCGGCGTACGGCGGCGAGTCGGGGGCGCGGCCGTTCGGCACGTAGACCGAGACGACGCGCAGCTCGCCGACGGTCGCCTCGATCCAGCGCGCCTCGTCGATCGCCGGCTCGCCCGGCAGGCCGGCGGTGACGTCGGTCGGATCCTCGCGCGCGAGGACGGCCACGCCGGCCCAGCGGCCGCCGCTGTGGTGGGCCGACCTGTAGCCGGCCGCCTCGAGCTCGAGCGCTGGGAACGCCTCCGGGGCGCACTTCGTCTCCTGCAGGAGGACGACGTCCGGGCTGTGGGCCTCGAGCAGCTCCAGCACGCGCGGCATCCGCATCTTGAGCGAGTTGACGTTCCAGGTGACGAGCTTCACGGATCGCAACCCTACGTCGGGCATTCGCCGTTTGGCTTCAGGACTGCAGCGCGACGGCGACGACCAGCGCGGCCGTCGCGGTCAGCTCGATCGCCGCGCCCATGACGTCGCCGGTCACTCCCGCGAGCCTGCGCCGCGCCAGCAGGCCGACGATCGCCGTGACGGTGACGCCGCAGGCGAGCAGGGCGAGCGCGTCGAGTCCGGCCGCCGCGCCGACGACGGTCGCCGCGATCGCCACACCGGCCGCGGCCGACCAGCCGCCGGCGCGATCCGCCAGCAGGCGCCCGGCGCCGTCGCCGGACCTGGCGTACGGCAGGGCGGCGGCGAGCGGCAGCGCGACCGCGCGCGAGAGCGCGAAGGCCGCGACGATCGGCAGCACGGCGGCTTCCTGCGCTAGCGCGCCGAGCGCGGTCGCCTTGATCAGCAGGTCGAGCGTCAGCGCCGCGGCGCCGTAGGCGCCGAGCGAGTGGTCGCGCATGATCGCCAGCGCATGGTCGCGGTCGCGGCCGCCAAGCCCGTCGGCGCTGTCGGCGAGGCCGTCGGCGTGCAGCGCCCCGGTCAGCGCGAGCTCCAGCGCGACGGCGAGCGCGCCCGCGATCAGCGGCGGCAGCTCCAAGGCAAGCGCGACAGCAACGCCGCCGACTGCCGCGCCGAGCACCGCGCCGACGATGGGGAAGAGCGGCGCCGCGCGCAGTAGTGCGTCGGCAGCGGGCATCGCGCGGGGGCCGAGCGGGACCCGCGTCAGGAGGCCGGCCGCGACGACGAGCCGGCTCGCGCGAGAGGCCGCCCGCGCGAGCACCGGCCCCGGATCAGGCGCCGGCATCGGTCACCCCGGCGTCCTCGAAGCTCGCCATCTCGGTGAGGATCGCCACCGCCGCGGCGACGATCGGCAGCGCGAGCGCGGCGCCACTGCCCTCGCCGAGCCGCATGCCGAGGTCGAGCAGCGGCTCCTGGCCGAGCGCGCTCAGGATCAGCCGGTGACCGGGCTCCGGCGACAGGTGCGAGGCGATCAGCGCGTCGGCGCAGCGCGTGTCGACGCAGACGGCGGCGAGCGCCGCCGCCGCGGTGATGAAGCCGTCGACCAGGACGGGCGTGCGGCTCGCCGCGCAGCCGAGCACGACGCCGACCAGCGCCGCCATCTCGAGGCCGCCGACGCCCGCCACCGCGCCGAGCGGATCGAGCGGCGAGACGCAGTTGGCCTCGAGCGCGCGCCAGACGGCGGCGCGCTTGCGCGCGACGCCGGCGTCGTCGAGGCCCGTGCCCGGACCGCACAGCCCGTCGGGATCGGCGCGCAGCAGGGCGGCGGTCAGCGCGCTCGCCGCGGTCGTGTTGCCGATCCCCATCTCGCCGAGCGCGACGATCCCGATGCCGTCGCCGACGAGGCTCTCGGCCAGCTCGATGCCCCCGGCGACGGCGCGGTCCAGCTCCGCGGTCGTCATCGCCGGGCCATGGGCGGCGTTGGCGGTGCCGGCGCGCACGCGCCGGTCGAGGATCCCCGCGACGCCGACCGGCCGCCGCACGCCGAAGTCGGCGACGACGAGCCGCGCGCCCGCCTGCCGCGCGAGGACGCAGATCGCCGCTCCGCCGCCCGCGAAGTTGTGCAGCATCTGCCCGGTGACCTCCTGGGGATAGGCGCTCACGTCCTCGGCGACGATGCCGTGGTCGGCCGCGCAGACGACTATCGCCGGCTCCAGCGCCTCGATCGTCGCGCTGCCGCGGATGCCCGCCAGCCGGCAGGCGAGCTCCTCGAGGCGCCCGAGGCTGCCGCGCGGCTTGGTCTTCCCGTCGAGCGCCCGCTGCGCCGCCGCCGCGGCCTCGGCGTCGAACGCGGCGATCCGGCCGACGGTCGCGTCGATCAGCGCGCGGTCGGAGGCGCCCGTGGCCGAAGGGAGCGTCATGGAGTCGGCTCCAGGGCGAGCGCCCGCCCGGCGACGACGAGCGCGGCATCGGCCGCGAGCTCGGCCCAGGTCGCGTTGACGCGGCCGAGCACGTCGCGGTAGCGGCGGCCGAGCTCGTAGGGAGGCACGACGCCCATGCCGACCTCGTTGCTGACCGCGATCGTCGGCGCGGGGCGCGCGGCGGCCAGCTGGCCGGTCTCGACCGCCAGCCCGACCACGTCGGCCTCGCCGAGGTCGCGCTGGAGCAGGTTCGCCACCCAGAGCGAGAGGCAGTCGACGATCGCGCAGGCGTCGGCGGGCAGCCCGCGCAGCGCGCCGGCGAGGTCGACCGGCGCCTCGACGGTCGACCAGCCGGCGTCGCGCTCGGCGCGGTGTCGCGCGATCCGCTCGGCCATCTCGCCGTCGAGCGCCTCGCCGGTCGCGACGAAGACGACCGGCCCGCCGAGCGCGCGGGCGCGCCGCACGGCCAGCGTCGACTTGCCGCTGCGAGCGCCGCCGAGCAGCAGCGTCAACGCCATCAGAAGTCGATCCCCCGCTTGGCGCGCACGCCGCTGTCGTAGGCGTGGCGGACCTTGCGCATCTCGGTGACCGTGTCGGCGACCTCGATCAGCTCGGCCGGCGCGTCGCGCCCGGTGACGACGACGTTGACGTGCTCGGGCCGGTCGCGCAGCGCGCGGGCGACGTCCTCGCCCGCGATCCAGTCCCAGTTGACCGGATAGGTCAGCTCGTCGAGGACGACGAGCCGGTGCTCGCCGGCGGCGATCGTCGCGCTGGCCAGCTCCCACGCCGCCCCGGCGAGCGCCCGGCTGCGCTCGAGGTCGTCGCTGAGCCAGCTGAAGCCGTCGCCCGTCCGCGCCCAGTCGACGCCGAGCCGGCGGCAGACCTGCTCCTCCCCCACCTTCCAGCGGTCCGACTTGACGAACTGGATCACCGACACGCGCCAGTCGCGGGCGACTCCGCGCAGCACGACGCCGAACGCGGCCGTCGACTTGCCCTTGCCGTCGCCGGTGTTGACCAGCACGACCGAGCGCTGGCGCCGCAGCGGCGGTCTCGGCGGGGGCTCGCGGCCCGGCTCGTGCACGCTCATGCCGCCACCCCCGCGAGGCGCTCGACGCGCTCGACGTCGAGCGCGTCCATGACGGCGTCGGTCAGCTCGTCGATCGCGTCGTCGAGCGACTGCTCGGGAGGCGCCGCACCGAGCAGCGCCGCGACGACGGCGGGACTCTCGAACAGGCCGTGGACGGTGACGCCGAGCACCGCGCCGGCGGCCCAGCCGCGTTCGCCGGGCAGCGCCGCGGTGACCGGCTCGCGATCGGCCATGGGGTGCGCGCCCGCGGTGGCCCGGAGGCCGGCCGCGGCGGGCGCGTCCTCGCCAGCCGCGCACGCACGCGTGCGTCCGTGGCGGATCTCGTAGCCGCTCAGATCGAGTCCGGCGAGCGCGCCCCAGCGACCGCCGAGCGTCGGCGAGAAGCGCACCTCCACGCATTCGACGAGCTTGTCCCGCTCGAAGGTCGTGACCAGCGGCAGCAGGCCGAGGCCCTCCCCCGCGCCGTCGATGCCGGCCGGGTCGCGCAGCTCGCGACCGAGCATCTGCAGTCCGCCGCAAATGCCGAGCACGCGCGCGCCGGCGCCCAGCCGTGCACGCAGAGCCTCCTCGAAGCCGGCCGCGCGCAGCCAGCGCAGGTCCGCGGCGACGTGCTTGGAGCCGGGCAGCACGATCAGCTCGGCCACGCCGAGATCGGCGGGCCGCCGCGCGAAGCGCAGATCGGCGACCTGCTCGAGCGGCTTGAGCTCGTCGAGGTTCGACGCCGTCGGGTAGGTCACGACCGCGACGCGCGGTCGCCCCGAGCCCGCGGCGAGCGGCGGCTCGGCTACGCCGTCCTCGTCCGGCAGGCCGTGGGCGAGCCACGGCACGACCCCGGCGAGCGGCACGCCGGTCAGCTCGGTCAGGCGCGCGGGCGCCCCGGCCAGCAGCTCGCGGTCGCCGCGGAAGCGGTTCAGCACGAAGCCGCCGATCCGCGCGCGGTCCTCGCGCGCGAGCAGCGCCCAGGTGCCGTAGAGGTGCGCGAAGGCGCCGCCGCGGTCGATGTCGCAGACCATCAGCACCGCCGCGTCGGCGACCGCGGCGGCGCGCAGGTTCGTCATGTCGCAGTCCGCGAGGTTGATCTCGGCCGGGCTGCCGGCGCCCTCGAGCACGACCAGCTCGTAGTCGTCGAGCAGCGAGGCGAGCGACTCGGCGGCGACCGGCCACAGGATCGGCGCACGCTCGCGCCAGGGCAGCGCGCTCAGCTCCGCGTCGACCGCCCCGAGCACCACGACCTGGCTGCGCATGTCGGCCTCCGGCTTGACCAGCACCGGGTTCATCCGCGTCTGCGGGTCGACGCCCGCCGCGACGGCCTGGAGGTACTGCGCGGCGCCGATCTCGCCCCCGGCGACGACGCGCGCGTTGTTCGACATGTTCTGCGCCTTGAACGGCGCCACCCGGACGCCGCGACGGGCGAAGTGGCGGCAGAGCGCGGTCGCGATCAGGCTCTTGCCCGCCGAGCTCGACGTGCCCTGGACCATCAGCGCGGTCATGCCGCGACCCCGGGCCGCACCGGCAGCACGACCGGCGCGCCGTCGACCGCCACGACGTCCACGCGGGCGCGGTAGTGGCGCGCGATCAGCTCCTGCGTCAGGACCTCGGCGGGGCGGCCGTGGGACACCAGCCGCCCGGCGTCCAGCAGCGCCAGGCGGTCGGCGTACTGGCCGGCGAGCGTCAGGTCGTGCATCGCGCCGAGCACGGTCAGGCCGCGCTCGGCGCGCAGCTCGCCGACGAGCTCGAGCACCTCCTGCTGGCGACCGACGTCGAGCGCCGTCGTGGGCTCGTCGAGGACGAGCACCGGCGCCTCCTGGGCCAGCGCGCGGGCGAGCGCCGCGCGCTGGCGCTCGCCGCCGCTGAGCTCGCCCAGCCGGCGCGGCGCGAGGCGATCGAGGTCGAGCCGGCCGATCGCCTCGGCGACCGCCCGCTCGTCGCCCGCGCCGGCGCGGCCGAGCATGCCGAGATGCGCCGTGCGGCCGAGCAGGACGTACTCGCGGACCGTCATGTCGAGCGGCAACAGCGGGCTCTGCCAGACGATCGCCAGCGCCCGCGCCCGCTCCCGCGCCGCCATCGAGCAGGGGTCGCGCCCGATGAGGGCGATCGAGCCGGTGTGGGCGATGACGCCCGCCACCGCGCGCAGCAGCGTCGTCTTGCCGGCGCCGTTGGGGCCGATCAGGGTCGTCCAGCAGCCCGGCGCGACGCGCAGCGTCACGTCCTCGATCACCGCTCGCCCGCCCAGCGCGACGCTCGTCCGGTCGAGCTCGATCACGTGCTCGCCAGCCGGCTCGTGCGCAGCACCACGACGAAGAACGGCGCGCCGACGCACGCCGTCACGACGCCGATCGGCAGCTCGGCGGGCGACAGGGCGGTGCGGGCGATGACGTCTGCGAGCACCAGGAACGCGGCGCCGAACAGCATCGACAGGGGCAGCACGACGCGGTAGCTGGACCCGGCGAGCAGTCGCACGGCGTGCGGCACGACGATCCCCACGAAGCCGATCAGCCCGCTGACCGCCACCGCAGCCGCCGTCCCCAGCGTCGCGGCGCCGATCACCAGGAAGCGTACGCGCCCGACGCGGACGCCGAGGCTCGTCGCCTCGTCGTCTCCGACGCGCATGACGTCGAGCAGGCGCCGGTGGGCGAGCACGACGCCCGCGCTGAGCGCCGCGTAGGGCAGCACCAGCAGCACGTCGCTCCAGCCGGAGGTCGACAGCCGGCCGAGCAGCCAGGCGTAGATCGCCCGGACGTTCTCGGTGTCCTGCTGGAGCAGCAGGGTCTGCACGGCGGTGAGGAAGGCCGCCATCGCCACGCCGGCGAGGATCAGCGTCGCGGTGGTGCGCCCGTCGCCGACCGAGCGCCCGAGCAGGTAGGCGCCGCCGACGGCCGCCGTCGCTCCGACGAACGCCGCGAGCGGCAGCGGCACGACGCCGACGTGGACGATCGCGACCGTCGCGCCGAGCCCGGCGCCCGCGGCGGCGCCGAGCAGGTAGGGATCGGCGAGCGGGTTGCGGAAGACCGCCTGGTAGGCGCCGCCGGCCAGCGCCAGCGTGCCGCCGACGAGCGCGCCCAGCGCCACGCGCGGCGCGCGCAGCTCCCAGAGCACGGCGCTGTCGAGCGCCGACAGCGACCCGTGGCCGTCGGTCAGCGGCAGCCGGCCGACCAGGTCGTCGAGCAGCGCGCCCGGCGGGATCCCCGCCGGGCCGAGCGCCAGCCCGGCGAGCAGCGCGGCGGCGAGCGTGACGGCGCCCGCGGCAAGCCAGCGCCACGAGAGCTCGCCCGCGTGCGCGCCGACGCGCGCCGGCGTAGCCCGCCTGGCGCGGATCGCGGCGGCCGCGCTCAACGCCGGCCGCCGGCGGACTCGCGCGCAACCTCCATCGCGTCCACGACTCGCGTCACGAAGGCCGGGATGCGCGGGCCCCAGCGCGACGCGACGTCGTCGTCGATCCCGACGACGGCGCCGTTGCGGACGGCGGAGACCTCGTCCCAGCCGGGGCGACGGGCCACCTTCGCCGGCGTCTGCTCGCAGCACTCGGTGTCGGCGAGCACGACCAGGTCGGGGTTCGCCGACACGACGGCCTCGGACGACAGCTGCGGGTACGGCGATCCCGTCCGCCGCGCCGCCGGGTCGGCGACGTTGCGCAGCCCGAGCCGCTCGTAGATGCGGCCTATGAACGTGTCGGAGCTGGCGCTGTAGAGATCGGGGTCGAGCTCGTGGAAGACGTCGAGCGAGGGGCCGTCGGGCGCGGCCGCGATCCGCCGCTCGACCTCGCCTCGCACGCGCTGCGCGAGCCGGTGGCCGGCGGCGGCGTGGCCCGTCGCCAGCCCGAGCTCGCGCATCTGGTGGTAGGCGTCCTCGAGGCCGTCGGGGGCGGGCTCGGCGAGGACCGCGAGCCCGAGCCGGCGCAGCCCGCCCTTCACGTCGCGCGGAACGCTCGCCGGGACGACCACGAGGTCCGGGCGGTGGCCGGCGATCGCCTCGACGTTCGGCTGGTAGGAGGAGAGGTCGGTCGTCGGGACGCCGCGCGGATGGTCGGACTCGTCGTCGACGGCGGTCACCTGGTCGCCCGCGCCGACCGCGAACAGCGTCTCGGTGGCGGACGGCGAGAGCGAGACGATCCGCTCGGGGCGCCGCTCGATCGTGACGCGCCGCGTGGCGTCCCTGACGGTCACGGGGAACGCCGCGTCCGCCGCCTCGGAGCCGTCCGCAGACGACCCGGTGGACGAGTCTCCGCAACCGCTTCCCGACAAGGCCAGCGCCGCCGCCGTGGCGAGCAGCACGCCCGTTCTACTCCTGGATCCCATTGAAACCTCCGCGTGTTCGCGAAGGGAGGGCCAATTCGAACGGAGGATCCGCGCGAACCGCCCTTCCTTCGAGGGCCGATCCGTCGACACGGGTCAGGCGACCTGGCTCATCCCCTCGGAGGGGCATCGCAGTTGCGGGACAGCGCCGGATTCTCACCGGACTTCGCTGGCGTCGTGCCAGCCGGGGGATATGAGCCCGGCCGGCGGCGACAGTAACAGGATCTACGCCGGGAGGCTCTCCGTGACCACGGCCGGCGGCTGGCGCAGCGTCTGGAGCACGGTGCAGTAGCGCTCGGACTTCTCGCGCAGCGACGCGAGGCGCTCCTCCTCGACGCCCGGCGCGTCGATCTCGTAGCGCACGCGGATCGCCGAGAAGCCGACGGGCGCCTCACGGTCGACGCCGAGCGTGCCACGGAGGTCGAGGTCGCCCTCGACGATCACGTCGATCCGCTCGGCCTCGATGCCCATCGCCGCGGCGACCATCTGGCAGGTGATCTGCGCGCAAGCCGCCAGGGCGCCGAGCAGCAGGTCGCCCGAGCACGCGGCCGTCCCCGGACCGCCGACGCCGACATGGGCCTCCGCCTCCTGGATCGCGCGGCCGAGGTCGACCGAGCACCCGACCGGGCCGTCGCCGGCCTGGCTGCCGCGCGCCGTGAGCGTGATCTGCGCTGTCGCCGGGTCGGCGCGATAGCGGTCCTTCAGTGGCGCTTGAACGCTTTTCAGGTCCATCGGCCCTCCAATGACTCCGTGAGGTTTGGAGATCAAGCTACACGGCTCGTCGACGCGCTCGAGCGGAAGCGTGCGCGGTAGTCGGATGGCCCGACGCCGAGGACGCGCAGGAAGGCGCGGCGCAGCGTCTCGGGGCTGCCGAAGCCGCAGCTGGTGGCGACCGCCTCGATCGGCGTCGCGCCGCGCTCGAGCTGCTCGCGGGCGGCCTCGACGCGGACCCGCTCGACGAACCGGGCGGGGGTCGTCGCGGCCTGGTCGGCGAACAGGCGGCGCAGGTGCCGCTCCGAGACCGCGGCGCGCTCGGCGAGCCGGGCGAGGCGATGGTCGGCCGCGGGCTCTGCGACGATCGCGTCGAGGACCCGGCGGATCGGCGAGGCGATCGCGCCCGGCAGCGCCAGGCGCTCGGAGAACTGCGACTGGCCGCCGGGCCGCTGGAGGAACATGACGGTCCAGCGCGCGACGGCGCGGGCGACGTCGGGCCCGTGGTCCTCCTCGATGAGCGCGAGGGTGAGGTCCATGCCGGCGGTCGCGCCGGCCGAGGTCATGGTCGCGCCGTCGCGGACGAAGATCCGGTCGGGCTCCACGCGGACACGCGGATGGCGGCGCGCGAGCTCGGCGCAGAACGCCCAGTGGGTCGTCGCGGCCTTGCCGTCGAGCAGCCCGGCGCTCGCGAGCAGGAACGCGCCGGTGCAGGCCGAGCACGTTCGGCGCGCGCCGGCGGAGACGCGCCGCAGCCCGGACGCGAGCCGCTGGTCGTCGACGATCTCGCCGATCCGCATGCCGCCGCCGACGATCAGCGTGTCGACCGTGCGCGGGCGCACGTGGTCGAGCGACCCGTCGGCGGCGAGCCTCATCCCCGCCGAGCCACGGACCGGCGTGCCGCCGGGGGTGGCGATCGTCACCCGGTAGCCGCGCTCGCCTCCCAGGACCTGCGTGGCCGCGTCGAGCATCTCGGCCGGGCCGACTAGGTTGAGCAGCTGCATGCCGTCGAAGCCGACGAGCACGACGTGGCGCTTCGACGGTGCCATGAGCGGCATCGTGACCCGTCGAGCAGACGTCCGCAAGGACGCATACCCCTCATATCCGGACATGCCTGCTCCGCCGCCGCCCGGCCGGCGGTATCCATCCGGTCATGAACGTCGAGATGCTCAACGTCGGCTGGCTGACGGCGGCCGCGAGCGTGATACGCCCGGGCGACGGGGCGGATGGGCCGATCCGCTTCCCCGTGCCGGCATATCTCGTCGAGACGGCGACGGAGCGGATCCTGATCGACACCGGGCTGCACCCCGCGGCGGTCGCCGACCCCGCCGGCTTCTACGCGGGCGCGCCGGCCGTCACGGTGTTCGAGATGGAGCAGGAGCTGAGCATCGCCGACCAGGTCGACCTCTCCACGCTCACGAAGGTGGTGCTGACCCACCTGCACTTCGACCACGTCGGCGCGCTGTCGCTCGTCCCGACCGAGGTGCCGGTCGTCGTCCAGCGCGCCGAGTGGGCCGCCGGCCACGACCACGCCGCGATCCGACGCAACTTCTACCTGCCGAGCGCCTACGCCGACGCCGCCGAGCGGAGGGTCGAGCTCGTCGACGGCGACCACGACCTCCTCGGCGACGGGTCCGTGCGGCTCCTGACGACTCCCGGGCATACGCCCGGGCACCAGTCCGTCCAGATCGGCGACCTCGTCCTCGGCGTCGACGTCACCCACTTCGCGAGCGGCCTGGACGACCATCGCTTCCCGATCTTCGCCGACGACCACGCCGCGCAGGCCCGCTCCGCCGAGCGCCTCGCGGCGCTCCGCGACGCCGGGCACACCGTACTGCCCGGACACGACCCCGACGTCCTGCGTCCCGGGCGGTTGCCAGCAGGCCCTGAGCGCGCAAGCCCCGCCAGCGGGACCGCGGGCTGAGGGAGCAGGCCCGTCGGATCGGCCGCGGGCGCGCCGGCGAGGTACGGTCCGACCAGTTGTCCAAAGGGAGGTCGAGTCGCATGCATCCGTTCCGCGCCGCCATCGAGGCGCGCGACATCGACGCCGCCGTGGCGCTGCTCGCCGACGACGTCGTCTTCCGCAGCCCGGTGGTGTTCACCCCGTACCAGGGTCGCGAGGCCGTGGAGCAGATCCTTCGCGCCGTGTCGCAGGTCTTCGAGGACTTCGGCTACGTGCGCGAGATCGGCTCGCCAGACGCCGCCCATCATGCGCTCGTATTCCGCGCGCGCGTCGGCGACCGCGAGCTCGAGGGCAGCGACTTCATCCACGTCGACGAGACGGCTCGATCGACGAGCTCACGGTGATGGTCCGCCCACTCAGCGGCGCGCTCGCGCTCGCCGAGGCGATGGGCGCGCTGCTCCAGCCGTCGCCCGAGAGCTAGTGTCGTGAGTCGTTAATTCGGGTGCAGTAGCGGCGGATTGATTCGAGGATTTGGTCGGCGGTCTTTGTCCAGACGAATGGGCGGGGGTTTTCGTTCCAGGTATCGATCCAGTTGCGGA
>Ga0190265_10000499_pt1 | contig 27766 bp, 18 predicted proteins | sample Popmic124T_FD_133135 | JGI IMG/M metagenome (GOLD analysis project Ga0190265, IMG submission 133135) | Populus adjacent soil microbial communities from riparian zone of Indian Creek, Utah, USA - 124 T | ecosystem: Environmental > Terrestrial > Soil > Riparian zone | place: USA: Utah | collected...
GTCACGTTGTCGCCCGCGACTGAGATCGCAATGTCGTTCGTGACCGGTGATCCCTTTGCCGCCGCCTTGTTCACTGCGGCGTTGACCTCGCCGCGGCGCCCGTTCATCTGAAAGGCCGCGGGCCCGAACCCGCGCACGATGAAGCTCCCGTTGCCGTTGGCCGCGCAGTACAGGTAGCTCTGATCGGCGGTGCCCATGTCGTTGCCGGCGATGAACAGGCCGTACGGGTGCGAGTGATCGTTGAGGTTCATGTACTGCGGCTCGTTGAAGGTCGCCTTCACCGTGTAGTCGCCGGTCGCGCGATTCGACGGATTCCAGTACGCCACCGCGGGACCAGTCGTGACGTGGATCGCGTTTCCGTCGCTCGCGAGCTTGGTGTTGGCGAGGACCTGTCCCTTGGCGGCCTCATTCGCATCGATCTGCCCGGTCCAGCCGCTGAGGGATATTCCACCGCCCGCGACTGCCCTCGTGGATTCCATCGGCATTGCCGCGGTGCCCGTTGCCGAAGGGTCATTTGTCGCAGAGGAGCTCGCGCATGCAAGACTGAGCAGCACTGCGACGGTGGAGAAGGACAGCGAGGGGAATTTCCAGCTCATGGCAGGGGTCCAGTTAGGGAGATCCGGAAACATACACGTGGTCCCGAGGCCTTGCGGCAACTCTCCGCGCCGCCGAGTGTCCAACCGGGAGTCAGCGAGATGGAGCTCGCCGATGATGTTCACCCCCTGACGGGAGGTTTAATGCGTTCGCGAAGCGTCGTCATCCTCTTTTGCTGCCTCGCCGCGGCAGTGCCGCTGGTTTCTGCATCTGCGCAGAGCGCGCCGATCGAGACACGCGAATGGTCGTTGTCTCTGGGTCTCGATCCGGGGAGAGTCGATCGCCACGGCCTGGAACGAGAGCCCGATGCGCCCGTGGTGATGAACCTGTCACGCTTGTGGCAAGCCCCAGGCAGCCGGTTCTCCCGCGACATATCTCTCATGCTCGGCGCAGACCTCCCGCGTAGAACCGACCCGGGGTTCTTCACAGGGTGCTTTGAGTGCACGATGAGAATCTCGAAAACCTTCGCTGCGCTGACTGCGGGCTCCTCCATCGACGTCTTCCGCGTGGCGCGATTCACTCCGTATTTCAGGGGCGGCACCGGGGTCTACCTCACGAGACTGAGCACGGACCTCGACCCCGGGGCGGCGGAGACTCAGGATCCCCTTCGCACTCCCACCGGGTTCGCATGGGGCGCGAATGCGGGTTTCGGTATCAAGGCCCGGTTCAGGTCGCGAGAGTTTTTCGTCGAGCAAATGTTCCACCATTACGATCTCCGCAGGCGCGACTTGTTCATCATGCCGCTGAGCTTCGGGGTGAGATTCTAGCTTGAAGCGGCGAGATCCCTCACCGATCTCGCCAGCGCGCGAACCCTTGCGGCATCGCTGGACGCGCCGGCGTCCGCGTCCAGCTGCGCCGCGAGCCGCGTCAGCGCATCGCGCCGTTGGGCGGATGACGAACCTTCAGCGCTGACCAGCGCCTGTCTGACAGCACTCAGCCTCGGACTGGCCAGTCCGTTGGACCGCTCGAGCTGATCGACGTACGCGCGCGCCAGTGCAAAGCTGGGCGGCCACACCAGCTGCGGCTGACCCTGCGCGTTGTAGTACTCGAAGCGCACCGTCTTGGCGGCATCGATCTCGTTCTGCGTCAGGAACGGGCTCGGAACCAGCTCGAGGATGTCGAGGCCGCGCGAGATCTCGGAGCTGACGATGTTGCCGTTGTACCAGTAGGCGGACCACGATCCGCCCATGACCAGTCGCGTGGAATCCACGGGGCCGCGATCGAAATACGCAATCTCCTGCGGGCGATTCGGGTCGGTCCAGTCGAACACCGAGATTCCACCCTGGTACCACGACTGAGCCATCACGTCACGGCCGGGAATCGGAATCAGCGAGCCGTTGTGCGCCACGCAGTTCTCCTCAGGCGTCTGCGGAGGAGCAATCTTGTAGTAGCTCCTGAACTGCATCATCGCCGCGGATGGATTGGCGGGGACGCCGCCGCTCACCAGAAAAGCCGTGGGTCTGTTTCTGTCCACGAGCGTGAAGATCGCGTTGGCGCCCCACTCAGGCGGGTCTGTGGCGCGGCACTTCGCGTAGTTGCCGCCGCCCCATTCATCGGTGAAGAGGATCTTGGTCCCATCGTTGTTGAACGTCGCCGAATGCCAGTACGCGAAGTTGGGGTCGGCGACCTCCGTGACCCGCACCGGGTTTGCCGGATCGCGAATGTCGAGGAGAAAGCCGTATCCCTCGCACGCCCCGCCGGCGAGACCGATTGCCGGATACACGGTGATGTCGTGGCATTGAGTCGGCCCCGCCGTCTTGCTTATCGGAAGCTCCGGATGCGCTTCGGCGACGAGCCGTGGAAGCGCCGCACGCAACGCCGCGGTGTCAGCCGCCGTTGGCGCACCCGTTCCTCCGCGGGCCTGGACGATGCTGTCCAGCAGGGGATTGATGAAATCGGGCTGGAGCACCCGTTCTCTTCCCGACCACGTGCCGGTAAAGGCACCGGCCGCTTTTGCATCGGCCAACCTCTTCGCTTCCGCGGCAAGGTCCGCCGGCATCTCGCCATGCTTCTCGGGCGCGACCAGGTCGCTGAAGATGCGCGAGGAGCTGACGATCGCCGCGCGCTCAGGGTTGGCGAGCGGGACCTTGATCACCTCGATGCGAAACAATGCGGAGCTCGGATCGCGGTCGGAGGCCGTCTGCACGCAACCGGCGAGCTCACTGGGCGAGCGCACCCGCGACGAGCCCGAGACATAGACGTAGACGTTCGCCGTGTCCTTCGGATCGACAAGCACGGTATGCGTGTGCGATCCGCGGCAGGTCTGCACGTTCGCGATGTACTTAGGATTCGCGATGTCGGTGATGTCGAAGATGCGGATACCGCGAAACCGGTCCTTGCTCACGCTGTCCTTGACACCCTGTACGCCGCAATCGAGCCGGCCGGCGAGATTCTCGCCCGACACGAACAGAAGATTCCTGTAGACCGAGACGTCACTCTGTGAGGCCGGGCAGAGGTACGCCGTGCGGAGAGTCGGTGCCGCCGGATTGGAGATGTCCCAGACCTGGTAGCCGTTGAAGTTGCCCTGAATGGCGTAATTGCCGGTGAACGCCAGATCGGAGTTCATCGCAGCGGCGAACTCGCCGGGCGGGCGCGACCGGGACACGACTCTCATGTTCCAGGTGGCCTCGGCGGCGTCGAACCTGCCGGCGCGCAGGCCCACGCGCGGATCGGGCGCGGCCGCCGCGCCGCGCGAATGAGTCGAGGGCGCGCACGCAGCCGCGAGCACGAGACAAACCGGGAGCACGAGCGACGGACGGGCGTTCATTGTGATGGAGTGTTTGGGGTGAGGGCCGCGAGCATCGTCTGCATCCGCGCGATCTCCGTGACCTGATCGACGTTCACGTCGGAGGCGAGTCTGAACACTGTCTCGTCCTGCGCCGCTCCGGAAGTGCCGAACAACTCTTCGACCATCGAGACGGCGCCCTGGTGGTGCTGAATCATGAGAGTGAGAAACATTCGATCGAACTCGTTCCCTCTCGCGGCATCGAGCTGCTTCATCTGCACCTCCGTGAGCATTCCCGGCATGTGCACGTGATGCGCCGCTCCATTCACCTTCGTGGTCGGCAGACCCATTGCGTCCGGTACCGCTTGTCGCCGGTCGCGCAGCCACGTCTGCATTGCCGCGATTTCGTCCTGCTGGGCGTTGATTATGCGCGCCGCGAGCGTGCGGATCGATGTGTTTCCCGTACGCGTCGGCACCCAGCGTGAGATTACAACGGCCTGGGCGTGATGGCCGATCATCTGTGACATGAATCGCACATCAGCGCCCGTGTACGGATAGCGCGCGCTGTCCGCGCTCGCCCTGGCTACATGAGACGACTCACTTTGCCCGCCAGCGGACGGGTCGGGGCCCGTGTTGACGCTACCGGTCGCGGCGCTGCCACAGGCCGCGGTGACCGCAGCCAGGCACGACAGAGCGATTCCATGGGTGTGCGACAAGGCCATTGCAGCGTATGATAACCAGAGATTCCCGTTAAGAGTTGCACGCGGTAATGAAGGTCGCGACCGCCGGTGGTCCGGACCCGCCGGTTTCACTCTCATCGTGCTTGAGGAAGACGTAGGCGTCTTTCCACGCCTGGCCCGTCACGCATTTCGCCCAATCGCCGAGCTCGGCCGCGCTGTAGTCGAGGCGGTGGAGCCTCACGTAGCCCCACGATGCGGTGGCCACCACCGGGCTCCTGAAGTCCGCCTGCTCGATGATGCACATGGCGATGTCGCGCTCGCGCATCGCGTCGAAGATCTCGTCGTCGAACCAGCTCTCGTGCCGGAACTCGAAGACGTAGCGGCGGTCCGGCGGGAGCAGCCCGAGGAATCCGCGAAACCGGTTCGCATCCTTCTTGAGATTCGGCGGCAGCTGAAAGAGAATCGGGCCGAGCCGGCCGCCAAGCAGCGCGGTGTTCTTCAAAAGAAAATCGACCGTGTCAGCGCAATCTTCCTTGAGCCGCGAAAAGTGCGTGATGCGCTGGCTCGCCTTGATGGCGAAGGTGAACGTTTCGGGCACCTGTTCCGCCCACTGCCGAAGCACGTTCTCCCTCGGGAGCCGGTAGAAGGTGTTGTTGATCTCTACCGCATCGAACTTCTGCGCGTAGAAGGGAAGCATTGCGTCATTCTTCAGGTCCTTCGGGTAGAACGCTCCCTTCCACTCCTTGAACGCGTAGCCGCTCGTCCCCGCGAGCAGCTTCACGACGCTTTTCGCTTCCTGCCGCTCTCTGCCTTTTCCGTCTTCTCCGCCTTCTCCGGTTTCTCCTTGGAGAGGCTGGCCTTCAGCGCCTGCATCAGGTCGAGCATCTTGGTGTCCGCGCCGGTCGGCGCGGCCTCGCCCGTGATGTCCTGGCCGTCGATCTTGCGCTGAATGGTTTCAAGGACCCGCTCGCGAACGGTGTCCTTGTACTTCGATGGCTCGAATGTCTCGGTCGATGTCTGGTCGATGAGCTGGGTCGCAAGCTTGAGCTCGGCGTCCTTCACCTCGCCGGGGGGAATCGTCACTTCAGTCGTGGGACGGAGCTCGTCGGCGTAGTGCAGCTGCTCCATGACGAGCACGCCGTTGAGCGGACGCAGCAGCACCAGGTTCTGCTGACCCCGCGCCGCGTACTGGCCGAGCGCGGCCTTGCCCGTTTCCTTGAGCGCCGCCGCGAGCAGCCTGTACGCCCTGTCTCCACCCTTGTCGGGGCCGAGGTAATAGACCTTGTCGAGGTACTCGCGGTCGACTTCGGACAGCGGCACGAACTCGACGACATCGATGGTGCTCGTGGCTTTCTCCTCGAGCGCCTTCAGCTCTTCCGGTGTAAGAACCACGTACTGGTCCTTGGAGAACTCGTAACCCTTGACCGTCTGATCGCGGGTCACGATCTCGTTGTCCTTGGGACAGATGTACTGCTGCTTCAGCCGCGTGCTGCACTTCTTGTGCAGCATGTTGAACGACACGTTCGCCTTGGATTCGGACGACGAGAAGATGTTGACGGGGACGGAGACGAGGCCGAAGGAGATCGTCGCAGTACCAATGGATCGGGCTGGCATGACTGTGGGGGAGAAGAGAGTGGTACAGGTTTGACTGCTTTACTCTTACGTCTGGCCCTTGGGCCCGCAAGTGGTACTCGCAACTTCAGGCCATGCCTCTGACCTCTCGCATCTGTGTATTTCGACGTTGCAGTTTTCATCACGCCAAATGTCGGAAGACACCACCAACAGTTTAGCCCCCTACCGCGCCAAGCGATCCCCCGATCGGACGCCGGAGCCGTTCGGCCCCGTGTCGTCCGTACCGGGAAGTCTTTTCGTCGTGCACAAGCACGCCGCGCGCAATCTGCATTTCGATTTGCGGCTCGAGATGGACGGCGTCCTCCGCTCGTGGGCCGTGCCCCGCGGTCCGTCCTACGACCAGGCCGAGAAACGGCTCGCGGTCAGGGTGGAAGACCATCCCCTCGAGTACGGCGACTTCGAGGGCGTGATTCCCGCCGGCAACTACGGCGCCGGCGGCGTGATCGTGTGGGACCGCGGCGAATGGGTGCCGCTCGAGCCGTGGCGCGAAGGTCTCGAGAAGGGGAAGCTCCTGTTCGAGCTCAAGGGCTACAAGCTCCACGGCAAATGGACGCTGGTGAAGATCAAGAAATCAGAGAAGGACTGGCTCCTGATCAAGGAGCGCGATGCGTGGATGAGCGCGCCCGGTGAGGCCGACGACTTCTCGGAGGAGTCGGTGCTCTCCGGTCTCACCGTCGAGGAGATCAAGTCGGGCGACGGCCCCGCCGCGCAGATCCTGAAGGCGCTCGAGGCCGATGACAACGCCGTGCGCGTACGCGTGGATCCGCGGAAGGTCGAGCCGATGCACTGCGAGCCACGCGACGGCGCTTTCACGCGCGACGACTGGGTCTTCGAGCTCAAGCTCGATGGGTATCGCATCATCGCGAGCAAGCGCGGCGGCGAAGCGCTGCTCCTCACGCGCAACGGCAACGACTACACCGCCGTTTTTCCCGAGGTCGCGCGCGCGGTGAAGGCGCTGCCGTTCGACGAGTGCATCATCGACGGCGAAGTCGTCGTTTGCGACGAGAAGGGAATTCCGAGATTCTCGCTGCTCCAACAGCGCGGCCGCCTGTCGTCACCGATGGAGATTCGTCACGCCGCCGTCGAGCTGGCCGCGACGTTCTACGCCTTCGATCTGATCGCGTTCGAGGACTTCGACCTTCGGCCGCTCCCGTTGCTGCGCCGCAAGGAGCTGCTCAAGGACGTCGTTCCGTCACTCGGCGCGCTGCGCTACCTCGACCACATCGAGCGCGAAGGTGAAGCCGTCCTCAGGCAGGTGACAACCATGGGGCTCGAGGGAATCGTCGCCAAGAAGGCGGACAGCTCTTATGGAAAGGGCCGATCACCGTATTGGCTCAAGATCAAGGCGGCGCGCACCGGGGACTTCGTCATCGTCGGTTACACCAGGCCGAGCGGGAGCCGCTCACACCTCGGCGCGCTTCAGCTCGCGGACTGGATCGACGGCACGCTCGTGTACGCCGGCCGCGTCGGCACTGGATTCAAGGCCGAGCTGCTCGACGAGCTGCACGAGATGCTCGAGCCGATCGTCCGCCGCGATCCGCTTTGTGCGGGACCGGTTTACGTGCCGGGCGCCGAGCCGCTCACGAGCGAGCAGATTCCCGACACGAAAACCACGGTGTGGGTCGATGCGGTGCACGTTTGCGAGGTCGGCTACCGCGAGTTCACGCACGACGGCCTGCTGCGGCACGCCTCGTTCGTGAGGCTGCGCAACGACAAGCTGTCCCATGAGTGCGTGCGGCAGGGCTGGGGCGTACCGGATCCGGGCGAGGCCTCCGTGGAGGATGAGACGGGCGAGGCAAACGGGAATGGCTCGCACGAGCCGCCGCCGCCTTCCACTGCCACCAAAGCGCCTATGCAGAAGACCGTCGCGTTCTCGAATCTCACCAAGATCTACTGGCCGGCGGAGAAGTACACCAAGGGCGACATGATCGAGTACTACCGCGGGATCTCGAAGTGGCTGCTGCCGTATCTCGCCAACCGTCCGGTGGTCCTTACGCGCTTTCCCGACGGAATCGACGGCAAGTCTTTCTATCAGAAGGATGCGCCCGAGTTCGCGCCCGAATGGATGAGGACGATACCCATCTGGAGCGAGGACACCCAGCGGGAGATCCGTTTTTTCATCTGTGACTCCGAGGAGGCGCTGCTCTACCTGGCCAACATGGGCTCGATTCCGCTCCACATTTGGGCGAGCCGCGAAGGATCGCTCGAGCTGCCCGACTGGTGCGTGATCGACCTCGATCCGAAGGAAGCGCCATTCTCCGACGTGATTCGCTGCGCGCAGGTGCTGCACCGGATCTGCGAATCGGTTGGCCTGCCGAACTACGTGAAGACCACGGGGAAAACGGGTCTCCACATCATGCTCCCGCTCGGACGTCAGTGCACCTACGAGCAGTCACGACTGCTGGGCGAGCTTCTCGCGCGCGTCGTTCTGCGCGAGCTGAGCGACATCGCGACGATAACGCGTCACGTCACCAAGCGCGGCGACAAGGTCTATCTCGACTATCTACAGAATCGTCACGGCCAGACGATCGTCGCCCCGTTCAGCGTGCGGCCGTTGCCCGGCGCGACGGTGTCAATGCCGCTCGAGTGGGGCGAGGTCAACGACTCGATGGACCCGCGGGCGTTCACAATCCGGACGGCAATCGATCGCATGCAATCGGCGAGGGATACGGTCGCGCCAGTGCTCGAGGGCAAGCCCGATCTCGTTCAGGTGCTGGAACGCTTGGCGGGGATGATGTCAGGCCCGTCCTGAGCGCTTCGCCTCGACAGGCACTTAGCCGTCCAAAGCAAAAACCCCGACCGGCCTGAGCCGATCGGGGTTTTCGGGCCTGTGAGCGTCTCGCTCTAGAACTGCCTTTCAGGCCTGTCGGTGCGGTCCGGCCCCGGACGCGATGCCGGGTTTCCGTCGAAGCGATCCTTCATGTCGTCAACGCGATCGGCCACTCCCGATGTCGCCTTACCGATCGCGGAGCGTCCGCGGGAGAAGCCTTCGCTCGCAAACCCGCGCACATCCTCCCAGGTTCCGGAATTGCGCTGGCTCGACCATCCGCGCTGGAGCTCGGACTCGATGTCCTGGAACGAACGGTTCCGGTAGTCCGGATTCCGGCTCGCGACGTGCCCGAGATAATACGCCGGCCTCACCTCGTCGTAGCTGCGAGTCCTTGCCCGGCCGGTGGATTCGTATTTCCGCCGATAGAATTCATCGTCGTCCTTCGTGATCGTGGTCGCCGCTTCGGCGATGGCGCGTCCTGACCACCATCCACCCATCGCGCCGAGGATTCCACCGATGACCGTTCCCACCGGCCCCACGGCCGATCCCACCGCCGCGCCTGCTACTACGCCTGCAACACCGCCGGCTGCTTCACCGACGTGATCCGCGACGCCGGGCTTGTCATCGTGCTTTCCCAGCGCCTTATCTTTTGCACGCTCGAGCTTTGCGTCGCCCGCGTTTGTCGTCCTGTTCAGGTTCGCCATGATTTTCTCCTGTCTGAGGTGCTACAGGTCAACCGGCAAGTTCAGTACCCTCTGGCCTCATCAGTCGAAGGCATTCGGGATCTCGTCGAAGCTGTACATTGGGACTGTTCGCCCGGTGTGACGGATTAGCGACGTGATATGGAATCGACAGTCAATTGATATGAATCAGGCATTCCGGGATCGGGCTTCAAGCCTAGATTAGACCCCCGTGGATTTGTTTCCCGTGCACTGACGCGGAGCCAGAATGACTGATCTCAGGAAGTTTTCCGAAGCGTACGCGACGATGACGGTCGCAGTGTACGAACCTCTGATCGTCAACTGGGTGTCCAGTGCGACGATCGCCACGACAGCCGACGCGATCGCGCTCAGGCTACAGAAGGCGCGCCGGATCAAGCGCGATCCGCGGCTGCCGACTGCACTGGCCACCCGTGGGACGAGTCTCCGACGAGGAGTGCCGGCGGCAGGAATACGCGCAACGGGGACCGGACAGCCCCTTCGCGCCGACGTCACCGACATAGCCGGTTACGATTTACCTGAAGGCGCAGTTCGTTCAGTGCCGATCGAGGGAAATCCCGATGCCGTCGCCGTGGACGATGATGTATTTCCGCTCGGTGTGCTCCGGGTCCGACGCGCTCCCGAGGAGCCGGAAAGAACCGGTTTGCTGAGTCGCCTGTCCCGTCTGCGACCGCGTCGATTGGAGGGCTCCGCTACCGCGCCAATGCCTCCGCGGACACTGCCTACGTTTGTGAGCGGACAAGCTGCGGTGGTCGATGGGGACTTCGATTTTCACAAGGCACGCAGCGCGGTGTTCGCGCGCATGATGAGCGCCGTCGACCTGGCCGTAAGGAACCGGGGCACTCTTCTTGGATCAGCTCTGATCGACTCGCTCAAAAACCTCGACCCCACGACGGGAACGACCGAGACCCCCGGCGCACCTCCACCGGCCACACCGGCTGATCCGATTGACCTGCCCGTCTACCTTCCCGAGGCGGGCGCCAACGAGGCGCTGTCGCCAATCGGAATAGCGCATTTTTACCGGCAACTCTACTTCAACGTTGAAGAAGGTGTCGGCCCAATCGAACAGGCTTTCACCATCGCTCCCCTCGAGACACTGGAAGTCGTGTACGAGACGGTACTGCGACAGACCCACGAGGAGCTGGTAGAAGTGGGGCTCGAGAGCATCAGCGAAGCGGCGTCCGAGAGCAAAAACCTCGATGAGGTCTCGGACAAGGTATCGTCGATGGTTCAGCGCGACGCGTCTGCCGGGATGTCAGCCAACGCATCTGGATCGGTCGGGGTTTGGCAGGTGGGCGCATCCGCGACGGCGAGCATGTCAGTCGCCAGCGAGCGGAGCCGAGAGGAAGCCTCGCGTCGACTCACGGAAGTCACGAAGCGTGCGTCGGAGCGGATTACAAAGAGCTTCAGCGTCAAGACCAGAGACGTTCATGATGTCACTACGACGAACCTCACGCGTCGCGTCATCAAGAACGAGGCGCCCCAGCCTGTAAGCTACGGCCTTCGCCGAGTGCTGCGCCGCGTCAACGTAAAGGTCCAGGACATGGGGCCGCGTCTGGTGTGGCAGCTGTATGTGCGAACTCCGGGGGCGGGAATCGCGCGCAGCCGTTTCGTTCACTTTCGCGAAGCCCAGCCAATCTCCGTTCCAGAGATCCCACCCGGAGTACCCCCGCGTCCGATAGGAGGGGTGGACACAGGCTCGACCAGCGGCACCCTCTCCTGGAGCAACAGTCGCGAGCGCTACTACGTGACACTCGTCGTCCAGGTCGGTGGGGATCGTCAGGTCACCGCGGTAAGCATCGACTCGCTCTCGGACCTCGAAGGCGGCGGGAAGGACAACGATGCGCCGTCGCCTCGCAACAACATCCAGTGGGACAAGGTCTGGGACGAAAGTACAAATACGTACACCGCCAAGATCGCCGTCGCGCCGGGCGACTCTTCGAACGTGTCCGTCAATTACACCTACTCGTGGGATCCCTCGCAGGCCGTGCTCGACGCGTGGGAAGCACTTCGCCAGGAGGCCGTCAACAAGCTCACCGAGGAGGCGCTCAACCAGCAGTTCGAGCGCGAGAAGTCTTTGATAACGGAGCGCAGCAAGATCAGGCCGCGTCCCGCGAACGACTTGCGGAGGGAAGAGCGCTACGAGGTCATGAACCGTATGGTATCCCACCTCTTTGCGCGCGGGGATGACCCTTCGGATCCCACACCACTCGAGATCGAGTACTTCCACCGCTACTTCGAGATCGACGGGATGTTCGCGTATACACACCCGTCATGGTGGAAGCCGCGCTACGCTCCTGTCGCCTCCGGCTTCGGCCGGCCGGCGTACGAGATTACGGCGGAGTCGGAGCCGGCGGCAATGGGCGCATCGCTGGGATGGATGCTTCAGCTCGACGGCGACACGCGCCGCAACGAATTCCTGAACAGCCCCTGGGTGCGCGTCTGCATCCCGATTCGACCGCGCCGCGAGCGCGAAGCCATCGCGTGGCTCGCCAAGCACGTGGAGGGAAGCTACGGCTACGAGCCGGCACAGAGTCCGCTCAAGGAGCTTCTCGATGAAATCGCGATCCTCCGCGACAAGGAGGAGCAGCTCGGAGTGCAGGGGCCGGAGTACGTTCGCGTGGACTCGACTGTCGGTGCTCCCGATGCGGCGCTCAAACCTGAGAACATCTATCCGATCATCGACGAGTTCACGGTCACGGTACCGACTGATGGGTTCGTGTACGACGAGTTGAAAGTCCTCGATTAGTGGACCTCGAGGTCAACGGGCTATTCCTCGACACCGAGGAGGACAAGGACGATTTCCGATTCCTGGCTCCCGCGCGCAAGGACGCGCTCATCAAGACGTACATCGACGGGATCAACACCTTCAAGGCGATGGAGACCGAGATCGCCGCGGCGAAGGAGTCGGTTTACCTGACGTTCTGGATGTTCGACGTCGCGATCCCGCTTTTCGGCCCGACCAAAGGACCCGGAGCCCGCACCTGGGGAGACATGCTGTTCAACGCCGCCAAGGGCGGCGTGGATGTTCGCTTGATCCTCAGCGATTTCGACGCGATCGCTCAGATCGGCTATCACAGGCAAATTTGGCGCATGTATCGCAAGCTGATGGAGCGGCGCGACAAGCTGGACGCCGGCAAGCGCGACAGGCTGCAGGTCATTTGCAGCCTGCACGACGCAACGATCAGCGGCATCCTCGACCCGTTCATCAACAAGACCTGGGCAGGGAAACTTCAGGCTATCGTGGCGGGGCTCAACGAGAGTCCCACGAGCTATGGTGAAAAGCCCGGAGTCTGGAACAACGTCGAGTTCATCAAAGCCAAAAGCAAGTTCCGGGCGGTCAAGAAGCCGGAGTTCACCGTCTCACCGGCGTCGCATCATCAGAAGACGTGCGTGGTCGATGGTCGAATTGCCTTCGTGGGGGGACTCGATGTCGTTGGCGGGAGAGTGGACCTTCAGACGCACCCGGGGGACATTTCCGGGTTCCCCGGCAATGGCTGGCACGACGTCCAGTGCAGCGTTGAAGGCGAGCCGGTTGCCGACGTTGCGCGAAATTTCGTGGGGCGTTGGAATCGCGAGCGCCTGCTGTTCGAGAAGTTTGTCAAGGATGCAAACGCGCTGGGCCGCGGTCATTCACTTCGCACTCTCATTACGACGCCCATCGCCGCGGTGCCCGCCGCCGCGGCTCCTCGTGCGGGCAACGCTCGGGCGCAGGTCCATCGGACTCTGTCCATCGACGGTGGGCTTGGGCTCAGATCTCCTGACACAGTGCGCCAGGATATCAAGAATATCTATGAGAATGCGATTGGATCGGCGGAGCGATACATCTACATCGAGAATCAGTACTTGCGAGCGACCACGATCGGAGACTGGATCATCGATCGAAAAAAGAAGGTACCCGGCCTGCAAGTCATCATCGTTCTCCCGGTCGCACCCGAAGAGGTCGGATACGACAAAACGGTCGACCCGGTCACCCTCGAGGGCATTGCGCTCCAGCACGGGCTTTTGACGCGCCTTAAAGGTAAGCTCAAAGGCGATCTCGGCCTCTATTCAATGGTCAAGCGCGCACGCGCCAGCAAGCCGAAGGGGGACAATGAAAAGCCATCGACACACACGCAATCGTGCCGCAGTGACATGATCCTCGTTCACAGCAAGGTCATGATCATAGACGATGTTTTCGCTACGGTGGGCTCCGCGAATGCCAACCTGCGGTCATTTCGTGTCGACACCGAGATGAATCTCAGCTGGCTGGACGCCGGGAGTGCGACCAAGCTCCGGCTGGACCTGTGGAAAGAAATGCTCGGCTCACCAAAGGGAATCGCCGACTGGCCGGTGAGCGAGTACGTGAAACGGTGGAATGGGATTGCGGAGGCGAACTGCAAGGCTGGGCCCAAGAATCGAAACGGCTTTGTCGTGCCACACGATCCGGACCGGTTCAAGGGCGACAAATCAGTCTTGATCCCCGCCGAGATGACGGAGCTGCTGCCCGCCTGGACAGAGGATGGAACACCAGGAAGCGAAGGCGTCGTCGTCTGACGCCCCCGCGCCTGGACAGCTATTCGCTTTATCTGTTGGGGTCGAGTATCTCGTCGATGCGGTGAACTGCCCCCATGAGGTGAAGTCTCGTGGAACGATCCGCGGTCCGCGGAATCGCGCGCTGGATGTCCGATCGCAGCGTGGAGAGCTCGCCCCGCAGGTGGGACTTCGCATCGTCTGACAGCACCGGCGGAGGCGGGCCGAACTGCTGCTGCGCCGGCGCGGCGGCAGTCGCCGCGCGATTCAGCTTGCCGTCGATCGTCGTAAGCATGTCGTTCTGGAGCTCGCGACGGAAAGCATCCGCGTTCGGGCTCGACGCGTAGATCTCAGCCCATACTCCGCGGCGGACATCGTCGAGCATCGCCGACAGCGGATACGCCTCGGATCGCGCCAGCGCTTCCTGCTCGAGCAGCCGGTTCATTCGACCATCGTTCAGAAGATTGGTCAACACGCGGTTCTGCGCATTGTTGATGCGGGTGATCATTCCGCCCGCCTCGATGCGAGCTCCGATCTCGGGGCGAATGAGATACGTGGGCGTCCTGAACACGCTCTCATTTATGAACTGCACCGCCGCAGCCTGGCGCGCGCGTGGTATCGGCGTGTAAACGGAGCCGGGTTGGCTCCCTGATTTGTATTGTACGCTGCCTCCGCCCACTAAAGTCGCGACGTGATTTCCTTCAGTAGCCCACTGGTTGACGGTTCGATCGTAAAGCTCGCGCAGGTCGCTGTTGTCCTCGCCGCTCCGCGTAGCGGCATCGGAGATGTAGCCGACGACCCGCGCGATGTTCTTGAAGCCCAAGGTCGTCGACTTGACCGGGTCGGAGTCGCCGACCGCTTCGCTCTGGGTTCCGAACGCGCCGAACTCGTTACCGGCCGAGAAGCGCAGCCACGGAATCGTGTCCTGCATGCGCGCCCACTGGTCGAGAGTGGGTCGCTCCTGCTCGGGCGTGCGCGCGCCGGGAATCGGCTTGTAGCCCCACATGATCGCGTAGCGGTCGTACGGGCCCACGGTCGGGATGATCGTCTCCAGCGGAACGTTGTCCTCGGGCTGCGCCACGTAGTTGAAGCGCGAATAGTCCATGATGCTCGGACTGTGTCCCATGCGGCGCAGCCAGCTCGGGCTGCGCACGCTGTCGGCCGGATATGTCGAGCTCCCGATCTGATCGTGCTGGAGGCCGAGAGTGTGGCCGATCTCGTGGGCGACGACGAATTGCAGCAGCCGGCCCATCAGCGAATCGGGCATGGGAAGACGGCGCGCGCGCGGATCGATCGCCGCGGCCTGGGTGAAATACCATGACCGCTGGAGGTTGAGCACGTTGTGAAACATGCGCACCGAGCCGTTGAGGATCTCGCCGGTGCGTGGATCATGCACGTGCGGCCCCTGCGCGTTCTCAGTCGTCGAGGGCAGCCAGCGAATGACGGTGTGCCGGATGTCCTCGGCCGACCAGTCCGGATCGTTGGCCGGAACTTCACCGGCGACTATCCCTTCCTTGAATCCGGCTTCCTCGAATGCCTGCTGCCACTCGAGAATTCCGGCGCGCACGAACGGCTTCCATACCTCCGGCGTGCCGGGATCGACATAGTAGACGATAGGCTTCTTCGGATAGCAGAGATTTCCCTCGCGGCGGTCGGAGCACTCGAGGCGGTACTTCGTGATGTAGCGCCGCACGGCCGAGCGATGCTCCTCGGTTCCGAAATCGGTGCGGCGGATCGAGAAGAAGCCGACGCGCTCGTCGAAGCGGCGTGGCATCATCGGCTGCTCGGGGAGTCTCACCAGGCTCCAGTGCGCGAGCACGCTCAGCGCCATGCGCGGCGGCGCACCCGGTGTTTGAGGGGAGCCACCCGGAGGGGCGGGGGTTCCCGTCTGCGTTGCCTCGATCTCGACGTTGTCGGGGAAGGCGAGGGCGCGCTCGACGTAGGACCTGGTGGCGTCGATGGTGCCGCGTATCGCCGCGATCTCCGGGACGGTGGTAGTGAACAGCCGCGTCACATCGACAACGGCTGCGCTGTCAGGCCCGTACGTCTCGACGCTGAGCACGGCGACGATGGGCGCATAGTTCGCCGCTTCAACCGCTCGCCACACCGAAGTCGTGGTGTCGGCCGTGATGTCGAACGCGGGTGACCTGAGAAGGATCCGGTTGCCGTTTCTCTCCCAGCGGAGCGTGCGCTCTCCGAACTGGTCGCCGCCGAATGATCCGAATTGTCCGGGAGTCGGGGTTGGTGGAGCCGCCGCGGCGCGCGTGTAACGTCCGACGAGCAGCATGTCCTTGTTCAGCTCTCGCGCCGGAATCTCGAAAAACAGCTTGTCGTCGACGCGGTGCACCGCGAACATGCCGCGCCGGGTTCTCGCCTGGCTGGTGATGACCCGGTTGTACGGGCGCGGTGAGGGTGCGCGGGCGCCCGACGGTGCTCCGGCGGAATCGGAGGCGCCGCCCCCGCCCCCGCGTGCCGCGCTCGCCGGCGCGGGTGCCGTTGACGGAGTCTGTGTGGCGCAGGCAGATGTGAGGATTGCGACGAGCGCGAGATTGGCGCGAACGGTCATGACGAATACGGTGGCAAAGTGGATGAATGCGCGCGGGAGCCGGGCGGCTCCCGGCGAGTGAGCCCTACCGACCCAAATTATGCGGGGGACAGGCTTGAACGCGATGGCTGCAGTTTTTCAGGTGCTCCAGTGATATGAAACAGACCTCTCGGTGATATAAAATGGGTGAATAAATATACGGGGAACCGTCATACATTGGAGGCCCTCCCGGTCATTTGAGGGACCCTGATGCCGCCCACTCTTCCTGCCGGACCGTTCAAGACTGTCGAAACGGGCGTTGGTCAGGCCCCTTGGTACATCATCCCGTTCGACAAGCGAGGTGCTTGCACTGGTCCGCTGACCCGCAAGCACTTGGTGGAGGCGGTTGGGAAGCGCGAATTCACGGACGTTTTCCTTTTCTCTCACGGTTGGAACAACGACTGGGAGGCAGCGAGTCAGCGCTACGAGGGGTTCATTTCCGGTTTCATACGGATGCGCGCTGAGCACGACCTTCCATTCTCGCCTGAGTACCGTCCTGTGCTCGCGGGGATTTTTTGGCCGAGCACCGCGTTAGTGATGCCGTGGGAGCGCCCCCCGAAGTTCGCCGCCGCGGGGGCATCTTCAGTCGATTCGGACGTCGCCGGCTGGATGCAGGAGGTCGACGAGCTCGCCGCCGACGTGGATCCGGGTCTCCGTGAAGAGTTTTACGGCCTCGCTCAGACCAAGCGACTTAGCGACGCGCAGGTCAAACGCCTCGCGGTGATCCTTGCCGACGTGATAGCCGGATACGCGACAGCCGATCTCGAAGCGGCGGGAACAACGACGAGCTCGCCGACAGCCCAGGAATTGGTTGATCGATCGAAGCAGCTCGCAAAAGGAACCGGCTCGGCTCGTCGCAAGCCTGGTGAGTTTGGCTTTGCGGATGACTCTACCACCGGACCTCAGGCGGCCCTTTCCCTCGGCGACCTGGATCCTCGCGGAATTATTCGCATCGCAACGGTTCTTCAAATGAAGGATCGCGCGGGAGTCGTCGGAAGAGACGGCGTTGGTCCGCTGCTGCGCGACGTGCTGAAGGCCGACAAAGATGTGAGAGTTCATCTTGTCGGCCACTCTTATGGCGCGATCGTCGTCCTTTCAGCACTGTGCAACATTCCCGAGGCCGCGCTACCCGCAAAGGTGGATTCGATCCTGCTCCTTCAGCCGGCTGTTTCCCAGTGGTGCTTTGCCAGCAATGTTGATAATGAGGGTTACCCGGGCGGCTATCGCTCGGCGCTCAAGCGCGTACGACAGCCGATCATGACCACATTCAGCAAGAACGATGTTCCGCTGACGAAAATGTTTCACCTCGCTGCTCGACGTGACAGCGATAAGGGACAGCTCAAGATGGCCGCAGGGGCCAATCTTCCTGCGCCACCCAGCTCCTTCGCGGCGCTCGGTGGCTTTGGTCCCGCGGGGCTTTCACAGGCGGAGTTGCAGGTTCTGGACATGACGGTTCCAATGACACGGTATTCGATTCGCGAGCCTGAGCCTCGAGTCATTGCACTCCGGGGTGATCGGACGGTTCCCGGTCACGGAGACATTAGCGTGCCGGCGACGTGGTGGGCGTTGTTTCAACAAGTCGATGGGGCTGCTGCATTGGCCTAAGGAGGGAATCGCCGAATGCTTGGTGGCCTCAGGAGAGATGCGTCGCTCACAGTATTTCGAGCCAGGCTCTGGTATCCAGAGGCTGATGTAGCAGCCCAGACGAGTACATCGTCCACGGCGACAGCCGCGCCGTTCGTCACGTGCGAGCTCGAGGTGACGGGCGATCCCGCTCAACGAGGCCTCAGTCCGATTGAAAACGTAGGTCAGAGCAGGGGCGGGAGCGTGTCGTCGGTTCGCACATCTGAGCATGCGACTTCGCCAAGAGCCGCGACTCGCATCGTCGCCCAATGGATTCTCTCGCCCAGTGACTTGTCCGTACCGGTGACATACGAACAGGCACTCGGCTTTCAGGACAGTGCGAGTCGCGTCTACGATGCCATATCAGCGGGAGCCCGCGGTGCGGCGTCCAAAGTGCTCAAGGAGTTCACGGCGGATGCGGTAATCCGATCGACTCGGGCGCAACACTGGATTCCAAGCGCAACGCTGACATTGCCCCCTGAGATGGAGCGAGAGCTCGCGCGGCATTTGTCGGTGCTCCTCGTCGGGCGCGATCACTTGTGGATCGATCTTGCCGAGCCGGTCGGATACCTACCCCTGATTCCGTGGGAATCGCTGCTCCAGCCTTTGACGAAGGTCCCGGTTCTTCGCCTTTCGCCACACCCGGTAAAAGCGCTCGGCTCGAATCATGAGCTGAACGTTGTGCTTGTGTCCAGCTTCTGCTCTGCGGAGTCGGTTCCGAAAGTCGCTGAGGTCCGCGGTTTCGTCGAGGCAATCAGGTCGGCGCTGCCGAGACAGTCGACGATTAATATTTTCGCCGACTCCCTTTCGCATGGCGTCTTTGTTGAAGCCACCGCCTCGGCGACTGGTGATGCGGGGCGCCAGCTGATTGTTCACAAGCCCCCCCTTTCCCCTGCCGCTTTCCGCACGAACCCCGGGTCGGACGTGAATGCGGTTGCGGCGGAGGGGTCGGGTGAAAGCACCGATTCTCGTGAGCACCCGTGGCTCTCATGGATGACCAGCGCCCTTGGCGGATCCGCGGTTGACATCATCCACTGGATTTCGCCGGGATCTCTCTTCTCCGACCGCGCGCGACTCACTGTCGCCCGAAGCCCACAACCGGAGGAGATCTCGGCGAACGCACAAGAAAGCAGCCGGGTCAATTTCTGGAAGCGCGCCAAGAAAGGCAGAGCTGTCCGCTATCTCAACGCGCAGTCATTGGCGGCCGCCGCCACGAGTTTTGGAGCGTGGGCGATGCTTCTTACGATTCCATCGCGAGGCAGAGGCCGAAACCGGTCGAAGCTGGCTTTGCGCCTCCTTGCCGACCAGTTGTCGCGGACCCGACCGGGCGTTGTCGCGCTTCACGACCTCGCAACAGACTCCGGAGCCGGCTCTCTTTCGCACGTGTACGGCTTTCTCGCCGCCAGCGGCTCTCAGTACCCCGTGATGCCAGGCGTTGTGACCTATTGCCACCCTGCTCGCGTCGCTCTCGAGCTGCCTACGCCGCCCGCACCGGTCGACAGCGAGCTGGCCTCTGCATACGCTGCGGTCAGCGAAGCAGTGCAGGCCAGACTCAACGAACCGGGACCAACCCCGGCGTGGGTGGCCACAACCCAGCGCGTGGTAGAGCAAATGGCGTCCCGTCTTGTTTTTCAGGCCGAGGACCAGCTGGCTGAGAAATCTCCGCTGGATGCGGCAACGGAGCGCGGCATGGTTGAGGCCCTCAGGGTGGTTGAGCGCCTGCTCGCTGACGAGTCCATTCAGGAGAAACTATGAGTGGGCCCACTCCCAGAGGCGTGATCGTGGTCACACCGCAGGAATACCGTGGAACTCGATACCACAACTTTGATGTAGACGAAGCGTTCGGCGGAGTCGTATCGCGCGGCGGTGTGGAGCTCACGTGCAAGTCCACGGACAGCGAGTTCACGACGCTGAGTGCGTCCGCTGCTCAGGACGCGGTACGCAAGGCGGGTGAAAAACTTTTCGCAACTCTCAGTACCAGCAAGGGGGTGCAGGAGCTCTTCACCGCAATGAGTGGAGGCCTGAGTCCAGTCCTCCAGCCTGGCGCGCTGAAATCCTATCCCTTGTTCGTGAAGATAGAGGGTGATTCCCCCGAGCCCGATGGGATCCCCTGGGAAATAATCTGGGAGCAGCGGCGGCAATTCCTGTGTCTCGACCCGCGAGGGAGGTGGCCCGTAGCCAGGCTGGTTTCCGCGAGCACACGCCTTCAGCCAATTGTCAGATCCATTGAGCCTGTGCTCAAAGTCGCTCTCGTTCTCGCCGCCGTCGGCGAGTCGGGGGCGGAAGAATGGAAGAGTTTTGAGCAGGCGGTGGCGGCGCTGAGCGTAGCGGTTCACGTCCTTGTTCTCGTGAGCGAGGATGCTGCCTTGGACGCCGCAAGGAAAGACCTTGCGGGATGGCCCGCAACGAGAGGGACCGGCGAGGTTCGCTTCGTTGGAGATCAGGCCTCGCTCGTAGAACAGATCCTGGCGTTTTCGCCGAACATCCTCCACTTCTTTTGTCACGGAACCGCGGACACGGCGCCGGAGCTCGAGGTGGAAACGCGGGTTGACCGCAGAAGCGATCCGCCGAAGTCGAGGGGTAGCATCAGGCTGACGGAGACCCAGCTCGCAGGCGTTGCGATCATGCGATCGCTGTGGCTCGTCGTTCTCAATTGTTGCCGCGGCGCAAGACCGACTCCAAACCTCCATTCCCTCGCACGATCGCTTGTCACCTCAGGAGTGCCGGCAGTCGTCGCAATGCGCGAGTCGATCGATGTTGCCGATGGGAATCTCTTCACGCAGTCGTTCTACCGATCACTGTTGAAACAGCTCAGCGACGAGGTGTTTGCGCTTTATCCGGCTCCCGCGAGCGCAACCGATCCGTTATGCGTCCCTGAGCTTCTGTGGATGAAAGCAACTGACGAGGCGCGTCGTGGTCTGAGTCAGGTTCCAGGCCGGGACCCGGCCACACACTCCCAGTGGACGTACCCCGTGCTCTACATCTATCGCGACGAGCTGCGTCTCGAGCGTCGGGATCGAGCTCAGGTAGAGGCAACCCTCGAACAGAAAGTCGAGAAGGCGGTGCCTCTCGCTCTGCTGAACCAGCTTTTCGAAAGCATGCGTCCCGGTGCCGATCCCGCCAGCGACAGGAAAAGGCGGGAGGTCGCGACGATCCTGGGATTAGAGAAGAGTCTGGAGGACGCGCCAAGTCCGTAGGGACTCGCACCGCAACTGACGTTCGTCGGGAGAGAGGGGAATGGATTCGATCAGGCTTTCCATGAATGCATGGGGCGGGACCGGGCCGGTCAAGCCGTTGCACGGCGAGGTGACCAATGCCGCCGGCTGGGCACTCCAGAGAGAGCTCGAGGCTGCCCCACGATTGCTCGCCCCGCAGGTCGCGGATCTGCGCGACTGGCGCCACCGGGATGTCGGATGGGGCGTCGTAATCGCAGACGGCGCGGTGGTTCCTCCTGCCCTTCAACGACTGATAGACAACCGACACGGGTCTGTCTTTCGGTACATGCGCAACTCCCCGCATGAGTTCACACATCTACGCAATCTCGAAGCGCAGAGAGACATTGCGATGGTTGGAGCGCCAAAGGGGATGGCGCCTGAGGCGCTCCCCCAATATCTGCTGATTTATGGTTCGCCCAAAGATGTCCCGTGGCAGATTCAGTACGTGCTCAACGCCAACCGGTGCGTCGGGCGGCTGGATATCGCCGACGACGCGCTCGCGAGATATGTGGAAGCGTTGATAAGTGGTTGGCCCAGTGACAACGCCTCGAGGCCCGACCATTCCCTGGTGTGGGCAGTCGTCGACCCGAACGACGCAGAGGACATTACTCATCTCATGCGTCATGCTATCGCCGACGCTCTCTTCCGGGAGATCAAGAGTGACAACCAGCTGGCGGCGGGGAGCAAATTCCTCGACGGTGCCGACAGTCCGGTAACGACGGAGCAATTCGCGGAGACTCTGGCCTCACATCGCCCGGGGTTGGTTGTAATGACCAGTCATGGAAAAACCGGACCGATCGATAACCTCACGGAGATGAAACGGGACCTCGGATTGCCCGTCGACCACGCAGGTGCGGCGCTTGACGCGGAACAGGTCCTCGGCCGCTGGAAACCTTCAGGGGCAATCTGGTATTCGCACGCATGCTGTTCAGCGGGCGTAGATGGCTCCGGTTTTTTTGCGAAGCTCTTCGCCGCTGGTTCCCCCGCTGAACAAACGCTCGGCGCAATCAGTGGGCTCGGGGCCAGCATTGCACCTCTTCCAACTGCGTTGTTGAGCGCAGAACCGCCGATCAGAGCTTTTGTCGGGCACGTCGAGCCCACCTTTAACTGGACCCTCGAGGAGCGCTTCACCGGGCAATTTCTGACAACGGGAATCATCGACGGGCTTTACAAGAGACTCTACGTCGAGAAGGGCGAGCTGCCAGCTCCGGTATCGTATGCGTTTCGAGACTGGTACTCTCAGACCAGTGGGCTCCGCGCCCAGTACGTGCAGGCGCAGGCCCGTTTTAATCGTGGCGCGGACACGGATGATGTTCTTCTGACCACCCAGCTTGCCGCGCGCGACATCGAATCGACCGTTCTGCTGGGTGATCCGACTGTCGCGATTCCACCTCTCTGACCATTCCTAGAAGCTGTGTCCGAGCCCCCACACGAACTTCCACGGCGCCTGATGATCGATCGGCCGGGCAAAGCCGATGTGGGCGCTACCTGAAAAGAACGTGAGTCCGACGCTGGCCGTGGCCCGGAACCCGTCGGTCGCCCGCGAGACGGGAGTGACGCTGAATCCCGCGCCGAGCGCATCGACGGCCGTTTGCGCCGCGGGCGTGGAGATATCGGTCCAGCCTCCCTGAATCCCAGCCGCAATCCCCGGAGCGAAGCCGGGAATGAACAGCGTGGTCCACACGCGAAGCGGCATTCGCCAGATCGGGAATGCGTAAGTGACCTGGCTGCGCAGGAGCGCGGCCCGATCGCCGGCGAACTCCTTGTACTCGTAACCGGGAAGGGCACCGCTGCCACCTAGCTCGAACAGCTGCTGCGGGGGAATCGTGTCGCCGTACACCGCGCCGGCATCTGCCTGTAGTGAGAACGCGAATCGTCCCAGATATTTTCTGCCCGCCAGCATCACCTCGGCGCGCTGCCAATCGAGCGTGCCGCTGCCGACCTCGTAGTGAACTCTGCCGCCCAGTCCGGGCTGCAGAAAGTCGCCGCTCACGCCTGGATGCAGCTCGGCCTCGAAGACTCCGAGTCCGTAGGTGCCCTGCGCTGCGCCGCGGTTGGGCCTGAACGTTCCGCCGCCGGTAACGCCGTGCTCGAGCCTCGAGATCTCGGGGCGGTCATTGCCGGCACCGCCCTGGAGCGTGACGATCGCTTTGCCGGGCCCACCCATCACTCTCGATACTGATGCAGTCGCGATCCGGCGATCGACGTAGTCGAAGTCATCGACTGATCCGAACATTGCCGCGAGTCCGCCGTTCTCCGGATTGAGCGGTGGGATGAAGTCGTTCGTGTTCGAGAGCAGCCGCTCGGCGCGCAGGCCCGTCGTCCACGGATCGCGCCGCAGCGTGATGTTGCCGCCGCCGCGCACCGTCTGCTGTGTCCACGCCCAACCCGCCGAGCCGCCCATGCTCAGTCCGGGGACCGCGCTCCGCATGCGATAGTTGGCCTCGAGCCCGGTGAAGAGACCTTCGACGCGGTTGTACCGAAATACGTTCTCGGTGCGTGTTGGACTGATGTCGAGTCGCGGGCGTCCCGTCGGTCTCCATGCATCGGGCGCGACGTCGTCGAAGTCGTTCGCGTTGACGTCGGTGGTGATGACGCCGAGTGATGCGTCCCAGTTGTTGAAGCGGCTGACGCTGTCGGATGGCGCCCACGTCGTGGTATGTGTGTTCCTGACGGTTGAGTCGAGCAGCGGTGCCGCGCTCACGCTCAACGTGTGCTCGGAGAAGCGGGAGACGATGCGCATGATCGCGCGCTGGTTGCCGAGCATGGCGAAAGTCGATTGAAGCTCGGTGCGCTGGAACGCTGGGAGCCAGTATCGTCCGTCGATTTCGGCGTTGACGAACTCGGCGTACACGACGCCGACGAGTCCGGGGATTGGAGAGAGCGTCGGACGTCCCTTCTCCGAGAGAATGACGAACTGTCCCCGCATGCGCACGATCTGGTGCCGATCGGCGTCGAGGTCGATCTCGCCGTCGAAAGCAGCGAGTCGTGTGGCGTCTCCGAGCTTTGGCTTCACCTGGACGCGAACGAGACGGATCAATCGTGTATTGGACCGCATGGTGACGACGGTGTCGCCGCCGGAGAAGCTGTAGTAGCGATCGCGGTCGTAGGAGAACGGATGGACAGCCGTAAGCCAGTTCCCTCCGCCTCGCCGTGGTCTCCTGTTGGAATCGGGGGGAGCGCCGAGCTGGACGCCGAGCTGGAGGCGATCGCCGTAGAGAGTTGGCTCGGTCCAGCCGTGGACGAAGCTCAGAGTCGAGACGGGGGAGCCGAGGCTTTGCGAGCGGTACCCAACGACGTGCATGTCGTAGTTGCCGTCGCGGGTCCAGGTGACGCGTGATGCGAGCTGCTCGATCTGCGCGGCGCGCTCGCGGCCGAGGGTGTCGCGGACGTTGATCGAGAACTCCGACTCTACTCGGGCGCGATAGCCGCGCAGCTCCGGCGGAGGCGCGCGGTTGGCGACGACGGCGCGCGTGACGAGATCACGTACGGCGGCCGACGAGTAGCCGGGAGCCGGCGCGATCGAGACCTGAGCGAAGAGCAGGAAGGAGAGCATAGTATTGAAGTATCACCGCATACACCCGCGGGGCCAGCGGTGTTCAAAAGAAAAGAGCCCGGCATTGCCGGGCCCTTTTCTCGTTGACGTCGAATTCCTGAGCAGTCAGCTGCCTCGAGTACGTGTCACGTCGATTGCATGGCCGCAGAAGTGTCCACTCACGGTCACGGTGCGGGTAGCGGGATCAAACGAAGAACTCAGGTCGACTTCGCACGTTCCTGATCCGCCCCTGCGCTCCCACGTGAAGCTGCCTTTGTGGGTCTGAGTCTGCAATCCAACCAGTGCCCCGTTCACGATGTTCAGGTTGCCCTTGTACGCGAGGTTGGGATTCCCGTTCACGGTGACGACCCCATTCCTGGTCCGGAAGGCGCAATCGGCGTCGGTTCTCGTCGCGTTCGTCTCGAGAGTCAGGCTGTGGGTCGCGCGATCGCCTGTGCCGTCGGTCGTTCCCGCGAGCGCGACATGCCCGCCCTGCGGGCATCGCTTCGTGACGGAGAATGAATTGTTGATCGCGATCGGTGCGGCGACTGCTGCGGAGGCGCTGCCATCGGTGATCAGGAACGAGGGACCGAGACTGAAGTCGGTTTCGCCGAGGGTTACGACCGCGTCCATGTCGGCAGCGAGCTGGATGGCCTCGGCCTGGCTGATTTCCGTTGACGGGCCGGTGGAGTCGCACGCGGCAACGGCGAGGAGCAGAGCTGCGCTCCCAAGCAGGTAAGATTGTTTGAGCATATGTGTCGGGCTCCGGGTGGAGAGGTTAGCGGGTTGGACGTTGCATGAAGCTCAGTTGTTAACAATACGACGTTTGCATGGCCCCGCTATTAGTGAGAACGATCCTGTTACCCGGCGCGCCTACCCGAACGTTCCCCGACAGCAGCGTCTAACGACGCCCGGAAGCCCCTCAGCGAAGCGGTCAATCCTGATAAGGCGAATTAAATATTCCGGTATCCCTCCGCCCGACCGCCGGCAAGTCGAAGTAAGCAGTCCGCCCAATTTCCGCCCCAACCGGCCTTCAGCCTCTTTTCGGTATTCGAAGACGTTCCGGGCAGCTCAGCACCTCGTCCTCGGCTGATTATTGCCATCAACGACACGTCGGTACTGCGGATCCATTCCAGATCCGCTATACGCGCACGCGCAATTCAGTACGAGGATTTCAATGCACCCCCACACGAAGCTCGCCGCGCGGTTCACGTTTGCATCCCTCGCGGTCGCGGCTGCTGTCGTGACGTGCTCCGATCTCCCAACCTCCCCCCTCCCCGCAAACCCGACGCTCGCAAGCATTACCACGAGCGGAATCCCCACTGGAAACAGTAGTGGTCTTCAAGAGCACCGAATCGATTCCTATCGGGGAAGCCACGCTAACCCAACGGCCCTCAGCCTACCTCGTCATTGAACGAGCTATGGCGTCGCCGTCGATCGTCCATTTCGTGTCCCTTTGCACGTCCGTTCGCGGGGCCCCCGCGATCGGACTTGAGAACCGCCTGCATAACGCCGACTATTACTGGATATGCTTCGCTACACGATTCGCCTCTTCGGACCAGAAGAGCAGCCGGTCCTCCTATCTGGAACACTTCTGGCCGCTTTCTTTGCCTCGCTCGACACGGCGACAAAAGGAGCCGTTCGTCTAAGGTTGGATGGGCGTAGTTTCGCCAGGGGCACGCAACCAGCTTGGCTCTCACGTGCATCTTTCTATCGATTAGAGGGAGTCGATACTAACAACTCGACCTTCCAGCTTTCCGCACCATCTCTTGAGGAAACAGTCGCCGCAAAAACTCCCCAGTACGAATTGATCGCTTCCGATGACTCGCACAAGACGGGGCTCACTCTCTTTGCCGAGAGCCTAAGGGACGCTTTGAGCGGGACGCCTCACGCTGACACGTACGATGCTCCTCTGTTGAAAGCCTTTCAGCGCTTCGAAGGTGTGTTCAACGCGGGTGTAGTCGGTGTCGAGCTTCGGAATAGCAATCCAGTTTCGCCCAAGATCGAGTTTGTGCCCCAAGACCTAAAGGCGTTCACCGCACTGCGGCCGAAGAAATTCGAGCCGCGGTATGTGAAAATTGCGGGCAAGTTGGAGATGATTCGGTTTAGTGACAGTGCATTCGCGCTTCAGCTCGCTAACGGCACCATTGTCCGCGGAATATTTGCATCCGGTGCGCCACATCCGCTTGACGAATTCTTTGGGAAACCCGTGGTGGTGAGCGGCGCCGCCTTGTTTCGCCCTTCTGGGTCGCTACTTCGCATCGATGCTGAACAGGTCGATTTGGCCAACGAAGCGGATCAAGTCTTATGGGCAGCCATACCTAGGTCCGAAGACCCACTACTTGGGCCGAGGGGTCCTCTAGAGTTTAGCAAGGCTGGGCCTGGTGTTGCGGATCCGTTTGGTCGGTGGCCTCGGGAGCTTTCAGAGGAGGATGCGGGAGAATTTGTAACACTTCTTTCTGAGGTTCGGTGATCGACGCTGAATGCGGAATAGTGCTAGAGGCCATTTCCGTTTTTCATATAGCACGCGGTGACGCACTAGGTTCCTATCTGGTCTCCGAATACAAACTCGCTAGCCGCAAGCCACGCCCGATGATTTCGGTAACGACGATCGCTGAGATACTGCGTGTCGTCCACCGCAAAAAATATAAGGCCTACGAGATCGAAACCGTCAAGCGCCTGTTGGGGAAGGCGTATCATTTCGTGCCGGTACTAGATGAGATCGTTGAGGAATTCGCGTTGCTAGGCGCTGCCACCGACCTAAACGGTGAGCCACGCTATTCTTCCAAGGTCTGGGTCGCGGCGACGTGCTCTGCCATCGCGAAAGGCACTCGCAAAGCAGCACTGCTCACGTGCGATTCCGACTACCTGGCGTTTAAGAAGCAAGGATTACAAGTGGAATACGTTGACCCCTCGCCTTACAGAAAGGGATTCGCTTCCATAGCCTAAGCTTCACCGAGTCTCTCACTTACCCATTCGAGGGGCAGACAGCCTTCAAGCTGCGTGTGACCTCGCGGCAAAGGTAGAATTGGAGTGATCGGTCTCGGGCCAACGGTCATTGTGCGTCAGGCGATGACTTCCTAACGGTCTTAGACAAGGTAAGCTGGCCCATACCTTTGTCTTCGATCCATTTTATCAACACGGGAGCGATTGTCTCGGTTGGCCGTTGTGCGTCAA
>Ga0190265_10000500_pt1 | contig 27764 bp, 29 predicted proteins | sample Popmic124T_FD_133135 | JGI IMG/M metagenome (GOLD analysis project Ga0190265, IMG submission 133135) | Populus adjacent soil microbial communities from riparian zone of Indian Creek, Utah, USA - 124 T | ecosystem: Environmental > Terrestrial > Soil > Riparian zone | place: USA: Utah | collected...
CCGGGCGACGCGCCTAGAATACCTTGATGTCCAAAGTGCTGTTCCGATGCGTTGGATTCTTTTTTTTCACCTGTGTAGCCGACAGTGTGCTGTTCGCCAGCGAGGTCTCCATTGACTCATGGGACATTGGAAGCGTAATTACGGGTTCCGGAATCGGCTCCGATGCGGACGGCACCGGAGCCGTTGAAAATCCGTTTCATCGGGTCGATCACGCTGAATTGCCTTCTCCCGGAGGCGCCACATCAACCGCGGACGCAGAATACTTCGCTTCCTGGGATTCTGAGGGCTTCTTCTCCTTTCTGGTCAATGGCCAGCACACCGCTGCCGGCAATCCCCAAATGCTTGTAACTCGTTCAAGCGGAACTATTTACATTACGCCATCTCTAAATTCCATCCTTTCGATTGACATTCTCTACGACTATTCGCTTGGGTCCGGAATGCGCGAGGCGCGTGTTAAGGGAGCGGTCGCCGATAGCGAGGGCCTCGTCTATAACGCCGAAGTGATCAGAAACACGCTTTCCAGTCCCTCCGCCGGCCAGATCACCGTCGACTCCCCTCCAATCCCGCTCAACGCCGGAACTCAGTACGCCCTTGTTTATCTCCTCCGCCTCATGTCCTTCAGCGGCAGCGCGTCCTCCCTTTCCCAGGGTGAGGGCTTCATACGTCTCGAACTCGTCCCGATCCCTGAGCCGCACACCCTGGCGCTTTTGGCGCTCGCGGGACCGCTGCTTCTTCGCAAGTCCCACCGTTCATGCTGACGCATGGTTCATCCGCCGTCCCTGCGGCCCGACCGCGCTCGCACTTTCTGAATCAGTCGCTCTCTGCCCATGAGGTTGTCAAAGATTCGACACCCATCAGGGCAGAGCGTTCGCGGGGACGTACGGCGCGATTGCATGCAATCGTCGCCCACGTCGTCGGTATGTCCGGTCTTTGAAGGTACGACAGACGGGATGCCCGATAACGAAGCTGAGTCAAGTGTACGACATTTGACACGCAAGTCAAATCTCGAATCACGATTACGAAAATATTAATTCGTCAACACGCGCGGCAGCCGCGCAATCAGGATCACGCATGAATTGTACAGCACGGCCACTCGCTTCGGGTGGGGCACGATGATCTGATCTGCGGTTCGCTCTGTGGCCAGAACAGCTCGCGGAGCGCGTCGCAAGCCTCTCAATACCATGTGCGGATCAGACTCCTTTATGCGCACTCCGTCATACGTTGCGCAGTTTACCCGCCGTGGCAGGTCCCTTCGTGGCCCAGATTTCCCGCCGCGCGGTGGGATCGCCCGATCCGACCGGCCGTCGCCGCTTCAGCGTGAATTCAGCCCGAAGTTCAGCCTTTTTCACCCCGCCCGGGCACTTTTTCAGGTTGTTCAGGCGATTTTGTCTCTCCCTCCTTCACGAAAAACAACGGAGCGCAGTCGCCCGGGCTTCTCTAAAACGTGTTCAGAATTGTTCGGCCGCACGGGCCGGCGTTTATTGATTTCAGGTCCGGAGTTCGAGTACCATTCAGGAGACTCGAACTGGTTGGAGGATAGGGGAAAGCATTCATTTCGGCCGGCGGTCCCGCACGAACGATTCATGCGGCTTCGCGATTGATCAGAGTAAGGGCCGGAAACACGCCGTCTATTCGAGCGTGAAGTGCGGGCTGAGTCATCATGCAATCATGCTCGGCGGCCGGGTTCCCCCGCGTGACCGGATACGAGGGGTTGGGAGTACCTCATGTCATTTCGTCCAATCGCCTGTACGGGACTTTTTCTGTTCGCTGAATGTGTTACCGGCGGTCTGAGCGCCCAATTAATCAACCCGCGCATCGAGATCGAACACCAGATGGCCGCGCAGGACAGCATGATCCTGCTTACACCCGGTTCGAAGCAACCGCCGGGCGTGACAAATACGCTTGCGAAGGGATCAAGTCCGGCGGCGGGGCCAAACTCGAATGAAGCTGCGCCGCGGGGCGGCGCCCCCGCTAACGACGACTGCGTTGATGCCGAGATTATTGCGGCGGGCACCCTTTCGTTCAGCACGAGCGACGCCACGACGGATGGTCCCACCGATTCGCTATGCGATTTTGGCTTTCAGGATGGCGGAGCAGTCAATAGCGATATTTGGTACGCGTGGCAGGCGGATGTTGACGGTCGAGCGATGGTTTCGACCTGTGGGAGCGGCTACGACACGAAGGTCGCGATATATCTGGGTGAATGTCCATCAGTAGCCCATCAGGCGATCGCGTGTGACGAAGATCTTTGTCAGCCTGGAATGCTTCAGTCGTGGGTATCATGGGATACCATGGCGGGCGCAACGTATTACATACGCGTCGGCGGGTTCGACGGCGACCAAGGAAGCGGCACGTTGACGCTCGTATCTTCGCCGGCTCCGACCAACGACGACTGTTTGAATGCGACGTTGGTTGATTCAGATGCGACCGTTGTTATCAGTAATATTGTGGCGGACGAATCGATCGATGAGCCGGAGTTTCAATGTGCGGTGGGAGGTTCGGCGAGCGGCCAAGGGACACTCTGGTACAAATTCATCTCGCCGCACGGTTCGGCGCACATCACGACCTGCGGCTCAACCGATGCGGATGACACGCTGCTCGCCCTTTACGATGGCGAAGCGGGGTGTCCGCTCACGACTCTCAATGAGGTGGGATGCGGCGAGGACGAGTGCGGCTTGAGTCCGCGTCGTTTGTCTCAGTTATGCATTGGGAGCCTTGAGCCTGGCCGGACTTATTACATACAGGTCGCCACTTTCAGCAACGCGGGTCGCGGGGAAATCCAACTTGAGATCACCTCTCCATGTCCGATCGGTCCGGACATCGTTGTCGGGGAGCTATATGGAGCCGGCACGAGTCCGAGTCATTCGCAATGGAACATCGTCCGCAACTGGGGCCGTCAGGTCGTCAATAGCGTGGGGATCACCGGTTACAGCGTCGGCACCATGTCGTGCAATCCAGGCGACGTGGAAGTTTCCTGGAACGTGAATAACAACAAGCATCCGGTTATCGGTCAGCAGCTTTACCGCCTGAAGGACGGCAGATTCGAGCAAGTGGGCATGTCCTGGGTTAAACATGGCTTCCTTGCCCTCTCGGAGGATTATTGCGATCTGGGCTGTATCGAGCCTGAGCAGTCGGGCGTGTTTCTCGGGTTGGGGTGTTCCGATCCGTACACGAACCAATTGAACGGCACGCAAACGCGGCTGGGCCCCCGTGGACACATCAACGCATTCACCGGGTCTTTTCCCTACCCTTTCACCTCGCCAAACGTTCCCTTTCCCCCTCCAAACGGTTCCGGGCTGATCGCGGAGCGCTTGCAGGTGAAGGACGCCGACATCGACCCCGATGTGAATACCGGCGCGCGGTATTTTGTGGAAGGACATTACGTCACGTCAGATGACGCAACATTGGGCAACGGGCTGAACAATGCTTCTTACCAGGAAGCCTTGGTGACCGTGCAAGCCGCCAACGTTTTCAACATGACCTTAACGGGCACTGATCAGCTGTTGGCCCCGGGCATCAGCGCCTGGAAGAGCATCGATCCCGACGTTGTCGAGTCGATCATCGACGTTCCGAACGAAGGTCGATTCATTCTTTCCGCCAGAGCGACCGACCTGGGCGGCGGAATGTGGCACTATGAATACGCCCTTCACAATTACAACTCGGACCGTTCAGGCCGGACATTCACGGTGCCGGTCCCTGCGGGAATTGCCGTCACCAATGTCGGCTTCAACGACGTGGATTATCACAGCGGCGACAGCCTCGGCACGGTCAGCGGAGCGATCGACAACACCGACTGGCCGCCCAACATCGGCGCGGCGTCCGTGTCTTGGGCGACGTCGACCTCTGCATCCAACCGAAAGGCAAACGCACTGCGCTGGGCGACGCTATATAACTTCCGCTTCGACGCCGGGGCACCGCCGACAACCGGCGATATCACCATCGGTCTGTTCAAACCCGGAACCATTCCGTCGGTATCCGGATCGACGATCGTGCCGGGCGAGCCGCCTCCCCCGCCATGCTCGTGCCGCGGGGACGTCGATGGCAGCACGTTGCTGGATGGCGCCGACATTGATTTGTACGTACAGATGTTTCTCGAACAAACCTCGATCGAGCCGTGCGCCGAAATGACCGGTTCACCGGGTCAGCCGTTGGACGACGACGACACGGTCGAGTTTGTGTTTCGATTGCTGGACGGAACCTGCACGCCCTGATTCGGTTACTCGCCCGATTCGGCGAGCGGTTTCACCAGCCAAAGAAATTCTCGATTGCCGGCTCGGCCGCGGATCGGGCTCTCGGTTTGCTTCGTGCAGGCTAACCCCAGCCCTTCTATTTTTGCGGCGACGCCCGAAAGCACCTCTTGCAAACTCTCTTCTCGTAGCACGCCTTTTTCGAGCATGTGCTCGTCGGCTTCGTAATGGGGCTTTATCAGCGTGATAATCATTCCATCCGGATCCAGCAGTCGAATCGCCGCCGGGAGAATTGCCTGCTGTCGGGTCCAGCCGGCGTCAATCGTAACGAGTCGCACGCGCTGCGGCAGGCGCACTTGCAGCGCATCGGTTCGCTCGAGCACGACTACCCGGGCATCTCTTCGCAGCCGATAGTCGAGGACGCCATAGCCCCGTTCGATCGCATAGACCTTGGCCGCGCCCCGCTGGAGAAGGCAATCGACGAATCCGCCGGCGTTGCTGCCGATGTCGGCGCAGGTCCAGCCTTGCAGCGACAGGCTGAAGGCATTCAGCGCGTGCTCGAGTTTGGCGCCGGCGCGTGAAGCGAACCGCGATGAGTCATCCCGCTGCGTCATGGCTCGGACGCTCTCAAAGGAAAAAGCCCTGACGGATCAACGTCAGGGCCCTGGCAAACCTGGTCGCTCGTTCCGCTCGCCAGCACCAACGGCAACGGGTGACGAACCGAGAAGCCGCAATGCGCGAGGGGCGCGCGACTTCGCGAGGGTTTTACTTCGCCGCCTTGGCGACGTTCAGTTGCTTCGCCAGGCGGCTCTTGCTGCGGGCCGCGGCCTTCGGATGAAGGGTGAAGCGATTGCCATTCCGGTCGAGGAGGGCGGCCGCCTCTCGAAATGCCTTCTCGGCGGCATTCACGTCCTTGGCGGCGATGGCGTCTTTCACCTTCCGCACGGAGGTTTTCAGTTCGGATTTGCGCGTCCGGTTCAGCTCGGCGCGGCGCTGGTTCTGTCGAAGTCGTTTCTGCGATGAAAGTGAACGGGCCACAATTGCTCCTGTTGGCGTCTAAGCGCTCGATGGTTGTGATGGCCGGTCGCGCGCCGGCGATTGAAAGACCTGCTATTAGACTAGGTTTTCGTGCCGGCGACAAGTTTCTCGAGGCGCTGGCGGCCATCGCGGTAGTTGTAATCCTGCTGGATGAGATAGCCGTAGACTTTTTTGGCCCCATCCAGATCGCCCGAGGATTCTAAGGCTCGTCCCAGCCAGTAGTTAATATCGTTGGCCAGCGAGCCGCTGCGGGTTTCCATTTCCTCGATCGCGCGCTGAAGCACCTCGACGGCCTGGTCATAAAACGCCTTCGAGTAAAAGCACCGGCCGATGTAGAGCCGGCTCTGTGCTCGGAGGCGGGCATCGGCCCGCGATTGCTGGAAGATGGGAATGGCTTCGTCGTAGCGTTTGGCGTGAAAATATCTCAGGGCCAGCTCGTAGCGCAACTTCAAGTCGGTCGGGTAATGCTGGACGCGATCCTCGTAAATGCGCGTTTCGATTTCGGATTGTTTCACCATTTGCTGGTGATAGGCCTGCCGCAGGGCTTCATTCGCCGGATCGGCTTTCACGCGAGCAACCGCCTGGGCGAGGTGACGGTTGAGCTGGCGAATGGTGATCTCGTCGGCCTTGTGCTTGAAAATGTAGTTCGATGTGGCCTCGAATTCGTCGAGCAGGAGCTTGACGGCCTCGGTTTCGGCATCGTCCGCCTCGATGCGGATCATGAGGTTGATGAGGTTCAGCAACTTGTTGGGGACGCTGCGATTGGCCTCCCAGTCGCGGCGGGCCGAGTCAACCAACTGGCGATTTCGATCGACGGTGTGGACGCGCTTCTCGCGGTCCTGCATGTCCTGCTGAGCCTCGGCGTTTTTCAAGGAGTCAGTGAAGCCGTCCCCTTTGGCGAAACGGCCCTTCACGATGGTGAGCTTGCTGGAGGCGTCGCTCAACATTTTTCCAGGAGACGGAGACTCGGGATAATGCTGGGCCCAAAGCTGGGCCAGGGCGATGCATGATTTGAGGATATCCATGGCGCCGGTGGTGTTTTCAAACTCGATGGCGAGATCGGCGCAATACTGCATGGACTGACAGGCCGACTCGTAGTGCGAGGCCGCCATCTTCTTGGTCGTCTTGTAGGCGGACGTCAAAATGGGCGAGATCCACTGTGCGACGACATCGCAATTCGCCTTGGCCGCAAGGTGAAGTATCTGCTCCATGTAGGAGAGATCGTTCGGATTCAACCCGAAGAGGTGCAGGGCGTTGTTCAGCGACTGGGGATAGTCCTTGCCGCCGGTCGGATATTTCCGGGCGAGCATGAAGCCCGGAGGCTTGCCGCCGACGCGCAAACGATTCGTCGCGACGAGCCAGAGCTTTCTCAGCCCTTCTTCGAGGGCGTCAGGCCAAAAGGACAAGCCCTGAACATACAGCTCGACGGCGTAATCGTAATTGCGCGACGACTCGGCCTTCGCGGCGTGCGCGAAAAGCTTCCGCGCTTTCTCCTGGCCTTCGCGGAAGCCAACGAGCCGCTCGGTTGAATGCGTTCCGGCCGGCGCCGGGTCTGGGCTGTCGCTATTCTTGGTCATGCGTGAATCACAGTCGTCGCCCGCCTGGTCGTCATGCGATCATCCCGGGCGCGACGTAGCAAGCGGACTTTCGCGCGTATTCAGCCGCACCGGTGGAAGCTAAAATCCATTCTATCAGAATTGAGAATGTCAGGGGAGTACATTTTGGCGAACAACGACATGAAAGGGCTGCGCATCATTGATTATCCCGATCCGCGCCTGCGCAAACGTTGTGAGCCGGTCGAGCATTTCGATGCCAAGCTCGCTGGATTGGCCGAGCGAATGCTGGAATTGATGCGCGCTGAAAAAGGGGTGGGTCTGGCCGCGCCGCAAGTGGGTGTTTTGTTGCAGCTTTTCGTGTGCAACATATCGGGCGAGGCGGACGACGACCGGGTGGTGGTCAATCCCGAATTAACGGACCTTGAGGGAAACCAGGTGGGCGAGGAGGGATGCCTGTCGATTCCGGACGTGACCGTGGACGTGCATCGGGCCAAGCGATGCGTGCTGATCGCCCGGGACCTTCGCGGCCGGCCGATTCGCATTGAGGGCGTCGATCTGGCGGCACGGTGCTGGCAGCACGAGGTGGATCATCTGCACGGGCGATTGATCCTGGACAAGATGTCGGAGAGCGACAAGATCGCGAATCGAAAGCAGCTGAAGAAGCTGGAAGCGGCATTCAAGAAGCGGTAGCGAGAATTCGTGGTCAAATAAAGGGCGTCGAATGCGGGTGGTTTTTTTTGGCTCCGGCGAATTCGGCATTCCGACGTTTGATTCGATTGCATTCGACGGCCATGAGATTGCCGCGGTTGTCACGCAGCCGGATCGGGCGCGCGGGCGGGGGAAGGAGCCGAAGCCGACGCCGTTGAAAGCGGCGGCGCTCGAAGCGGGCGTGGAGGTGATCAGCCCGGAGCGCGTGAATAGTCCAGACGTTGTCGAGCGGATCAAGTCTTATAGCGCCGATCTGGGATATGTGGCGGCGTTCGGGCAAAAAATCGGGACGGAGCTATTGAGTGCTTTTCCGGCGGGAATGGTCAATCTTCATGGATCGCTGCTGCCGGCTTATCGTGGCGCCGCGCCGGTGCAATGGGCCGTGATCAACGGGGACGAGACCACCGGCGTCACCGTGTTTCGGCTGGTGGAGAAAATGGATGCAGGGCCGATTCTGGTGCAGCGGCGGACGGCCATCGGCGCCGACGAGACGGCCGACGAGCTTCACGACCGGCTGGCACGGATCGGGTGCGATGCCGTTCGCGAGACACTCAAGATGCTGGAACGCGATCCAAAATGTCCCGGCGAGCCGCAGGACGAATCGCGGGCCACGCTCGCCCCGAAGCTGAAGAAGTCAGATGGATTCATCACCTTCGACATGCCGGTCCGCAAACTGGCGGCGCGAATTTGCGGGCTTTGGTCGTGGCCCGGCGCCCAATGCCGATTTATCTCGGCGGACGGCAAACGTGACGAGGTCGTCACGCTGGCAAGAGCAGCGTCTTATGAAGGACGCTCGACCGCTACGCCGTTGACTGACTCGCTGGGCCGGGTTTCGGCGGTGATGAGCGTGCAGGCAGCCGATGCGGACCTGGCCATCCTTGAGATAAAGCCTTCGAACAGTCGGCTCATGAGCTGGCAGGATTTCGTGAATGGCCGGCGGGTGGAACCGGGGGATCGGTTCATACCCATCGGGGTTCCGGTCGCGGAGCGCGCCGAATGATGATTCGCGAGGCCGAGTTTGCGGGTCGCTTCTATGCGGCGACGAAGGACGCCTGCCTGACCTCGATCGAGTCATGTCTGGAGCGCACAGACCTGTCAACCGGGGTTTCAACGGAATCCGACGCGGATCGCATCATCGGCGGGATTGTTCCTCATGCGGGGTGGGCCTACAGCGGCCCAATCGCGGTACGAGTGATACGCGAAATTGCCTCGCGACCGCATCCCCAGACGGTGATCGTGTTTGGGGCGATTCACGTGCTGCACGGGAACATGCCGACGGTGTTTGGGTCGGGGGCTTGGGAAACGCCGCTGGGTTTGGCGGCGGTGGACGGCCGGATGGCGGAGCGGCTCATGGGGCAGACCGGGCTGCTGGAGAACGATCCGCATGCCCACGAGCACGAGCACAGCATCGAGGTCGAAGTGCCGTTCGTGCAGCACCTGCTGCCGGGCGTGCCGATCGTGCCGATCATGGTTCCGGTCAACGACAAGGCGACGGCACTTGGGTGGGCGGTGGGGCGGGCGTGCCGGAATTACGGCATCAAGGCCGTGTTTCTCTGCTCGACCGATTTGACGCATTACGGTCCGGGTTTTGGATTCACGCCAAAAGGCGTCGGCGCCGAGGCATTGCGCTGGTCGAAAGAGGTGAACGACCGGCGGATGATCGAGCTGATGCTGGAGATGCGCGGCGATGACGCGGTGAAGGAGGCCGTGACCCAGAAGAACGCCTGCGGCGGCGGGGCCATCGCCGCGACGCTGGCGGCCTGTCAGGCCTACGGCGCGAAGCGCGGGCGATTGCTGGAGCAGGCGACAAGCCATGAGATCGGCCGGGAGCTGCTGGGGGAGGAATCGAGCGACACGGTGGGTTACGCGGGCATCGTTTTCGAGTGATTGCGAGTTTCAGTGGCCCGTCCTGTGCTCCAGCGCACAGGCGAACCCGCCATCGCAGTCGAAGGTCGGCAGCGTGAAATGCTGCTCAGCCTTTTTCCAGTCCGGATGATCGGCCACAAAGCGCTCGACCTGCTTCTCGTTTTCCTCGGCTTCGAGCGAGCAGGTTGAATAGATGATCCTTGTCGCCGGCCCCGCGATCGAGGCCGCGTGATCCAGAATCTGACGCTGAAGCTCCGTGATTTGCGTGAGTGCCTTTTGGCCGGCACGATAGCGGGCTTCGGGGCGACGGGCGAGCACGCCGGTGTTGAGGCAAGGGGCGTCGACGAGGATGAGATCGGGCGCGCGGCTGATGCGGGCCAGCGCCTCGCCGAGTTTTTCAATCGTTGACGTTTGCAGGGTCCCGATGCCCAGACGCGCGGCGGCCTGCATCGAGCTTTGCAGCTTGACTTCGTCTACATCGGCGGCCAGAACGACGCCCTCGTTCCCCATCAATTCGGCCGCCTGGGTGGATTTCGTGCCCACGCCTGCACATTGGTCGATGACGAATTGCCCCGGCAGCGGCGGATCGAGGAGAAGGACCCGTTGTGAAGCGAGGTCCTGCGGCTGGCACAGCCCGTCGCGCACCGCGCTCAGCTGAGTTGCGGGGATCGGCCGGCGGACAATAACGCATTCGCCGGTCCCCCCGGGTTTGAGCGCGAGGTTCTCGACCGTAATCTCGTTTTCCGGAGGCGCCGCCCCGGCGGCGCGCAGCTCCGCGATGATCTGCTCGCGCAGATGCACCGCCGTGATGCGGAGCGTATTTGGCCGAAGTGCGAGAACCGGGCGGCGCTGGCCGGCTTCGAGGATTTTTCGGCAGAGGACGGGCTTGAAGCGGCGGTGCCATCGCTCGACGAGCCAGGCGGGGTGGGCGTAGGCGGCGATGAGATATTCGAGCGGCTTTCGCGCAGGGTCGGGCAGAACATCCTCGGTGAACAGCCGGACGCGGTGCGGTTCGAGCGGCAGATAGCGTCGCGGCGGAAGATCGGGAGAGGACTCAACGATTTCGCCGCGGATCTCGACAACGTGCCGCAAAATTGCGTTGGCCACGGCCGCGAAGCCTTTGCCGTATCGATGTGCGATTTTCACGGTTTCGTCGACCGCGGCGTATTCCGGCACGCGGTCGAGCCAGCAGAGCTGATAGACGCCGACGGCCAGCACGACCCGCTCGCGCTCGCGAAGGCCGGCCCAGCGGCCCTTATAGAAATGGGATGCGATATGCTCGCAGGTAATCCGCCAGCGCGAGACGCCGAGGACGATCTCTGCCGCCAAAGCGGCATCCGTTGCAGAGAGCCGCGATCGGGCCTGCGCCGCCTCAAGCAGGTCGTGCCCCATTGCGTCGCCGTAGTAGCTCTCGGTAAGGACAGCGACGGCGCGGCCGCGGGCGGTGGATTCGAGCGGGGTTGGCATGGCGCCATTTGTAAGCGGCGAAACGTCGCAACGCCAAAGCGTCGTACTCACTTGTAGCGGATGTGGATACTGCTGAACCCGCTTTTTTCGTCGTAGCCTGACCAGACGGTTCCCCAACGGAACTTGCGCTTGCCGCCCAGCCAGGCGGAAACCCATTCATCGTGCGCGGCTTTTTGCTGCATGGCTTTTTCCGGGGTGAAGTCGTCCCACGACGTGCCGAAGGCAGGATCGGAGGCGTCGAGAGAGACGCTCGCGATTTTTTCGCCCTCGAAGTAGAGCGCCACGTTGAAGGCGCGGCGGGAATGGCACGTTTCCGAAAGCACCCACGAGTGCCACGGTTCATTGCTGACGAGCGTACGGGCGACCTTTCCGAATTCGGATTCGAGAAAGCTGGCGCGCGTCAGTTGAGGGGAGATTTGAAGCGATGGCGAGTCGAACTGGATTTTAACGGTTTTCGGGCAAATCATCTCGGAATCACCATTTGGCACCGACAATCTACCGCGAACGAAGCGTTTGGGCACATTCGTCGTTAGCATGGACAGTTGTATTCTCTGTCGGAAAATCTGAAGTTACAAATTGGAACAACAAAATGGATTATTCAGGACGGCCTGCCAAATCCTTTGATTTCAAGCTCATTAAGTATGAGAAGCGCGATCGACGCGGGGTGGTTACGTTCAATCGGCCGGCCGTGCTGAACGCGGTAAACGGGCCGATGTTGGTGGAGTTGAACGCGGCGTTCGCGGATGCGGCATGGGATGACGAGGTGCGGGTGCTGATTCTGACAGGCGCGGGCGATCGGGCGTTTTGCACCGGGGCCGACGTGAAGGAGCAGGCCGCGGAGTTCGTCGGGCGGCCGGATAGGTATTGGAAGTGGATGGGGCTGTTCATCGAGTGCCACGAGCGGCTGCGGAACATCGGCAAGCCGACGATCGCACGGCTGAACGGAATGGTGGTGGGCGGCGGCAATGAATTCAACATGGCGTGCGACCTGGCGATCGCAGCGGACGACATCATCATCTGCCAAGTGGGCGCGGCGCGCGGAAGCGTGGCGGCGGCGGGGGCGACGCAGTTCCTGCCGCTGATCGTGGGCGACCGGCGGGCGCGGGAAATTCTGTTTCTGTGCGAGGAGATTCACGCGGCCAAAGCGCTGGAGTGGGGGCTGCTGAACCAGGTGGTGCCGCGCGGGCGGCTCGATGCGGCCGTCAATGCGATGGCGGAAAAGCTGATCTACAAGCTGCCGGAGTGCATCCGCTACGCGAAGCAGCAGCTTAACTTCTGGCGCGACCTGTCGTGGCACCTGACCATCGGCCACGCGCGGGACTGGCTGAGCATTCACAATCTGTCGGAGGAGGTGGCGGAGGGGATGCGGGCGTTTGTTGAGAAACGGCCAATCCAAATGCCGAAACGCTCGCGGCGCGCCGTCATCGAAGCGCCGAAATCTGAAACGCCAAAACGCCGAAACGCCAAAAAGTCAAAACGGAAATGACATACGGCTATGACAGGTTGCGCTCTTGCAACCGGCCCGTTCTGATACTTTAATACCGTCCCCCTTAAGTCCCCGCGCTGAACGCAGGTTCCGCCCGGGTTGCACCTTGGCCCCCATCGTCTAGAGGCCTAGGACACCGGCTTTTCATGTCGGCGACAGGGGTTCGAATCCCCTTGGGGGTGCTTGACTTGCCCTTCCGGTTTCAACGCCGGAAGGGTTTTTTATGCGCTCGCCACGGTTGGCCTTCGGTGTTCCTGGCCGCGGGCCACACCGCTCGATGTGATTCGAGGCCGACCATTTTCCCGGTCGAACCAGGTGCTCTTCGCGCCGTCATCAGCCTGTTCCTCCTCGACGTGGTCGATCTGCGCAACGACCCGGCGATCGACTTCGCCGGCTTCATGGGCCCCATGGATGGCCCGCCACATCGAACGGTTCATGAGTAAGAACACGGTCGTGCCGGCCGCGATGGAGTGGGCGAGCCAATGCACCGGTCCGGCGTAGTTGTGCAGAGCGAAGGCAACTACTGCCACCGCAATGGCGCATTTCAGGAATCCGGTGAACGTATATCGCAGGCCAATCTTCACGGATGCTTTCATGGCAATATCCTGTCAGCGCGGGATCGCGCGTTCGGAGCCGTCTTGATTTGAACGGAGTGCGCGCTTCGCCGGGGGCCCTATCCGGGCGGGGCTAAACGGGATTGTCTGACCGGGGCAACTTCTTGGGCGCCGCGGCTGCGCACTCATAACTTACGAAATAATCGGCAGATGCGGCAGGATCCTGAAAAGGGTTGCGACGGATGTTGCGGCGCATACGATAGGCGCGTCGCGGTCGGGTCCGCGGCGCATGTAGGCAGCGTTTTTACCGGAGGACTCTCATGTATCGCTCGCGCGGATGGACCGCTTTTCACATCATGGTTTTCGGTCTTGTGGGGACGGCCGTACTGCTGGCCGCACCGGGTTCCAACAGGGCATTTTACGACCCGGTGGATGAAGAAGGCGCCGTGGTGAACATCGACGTGATCTTCTCACCCGGCGGCGGCTGCCAGGAGCGGATCGCGGAGGAGATCAGCAATGCCGAGGAGACCCTGCGCATTCAGGCCTTTTACTTCACCTCGCGGCCGATCACCGATGCGGTCGTCGAGGCGAAAAAGCGCGGCGTGGATGTGAAGGTCATTCTCGACAAGTCGCAGGAGAAGATGACCTATGGAAGCTGGCGGATTCTGAAGCGCGAGGGCATCCCGATTTACTTCGATTCCAAGCACGCGACGGCCAACAACAAGATCGTGCTGATCGACACGCACACGATCATCACCGGCTCCTACAACTTCACCAAGGCGGCCGAGGAGAAGAACGCGGAGAACGTGCTGATCATCAAGCACGCGCCGGAGCTTTTTGAGAAGTTCGACGAGAACTTCGAGAAGCATCTGAAGCATTCGAAGCGGTACAGTAAGTGAATGTGGAATGAAGAATTGAGAATGTAGAATGAGGCGCGCTCTCCCGACGAGCCCCGGACTTCAGTCCGGGCGGCGCTGATACGTGAGAGATGCCAATTCACGCGGATAATTTGCAGTTCACGCTGCGTGCCTGGATTCGGCGGGCGGCGGCGCGGGCGAGACACTTTGAACTCTGTGCAGAACGACGGCGTGAAGGCGATTGAACACCGTCGTCGCGAAGCTGGCCGCAATCGCGCCGGCGAGTCCGCCGATTGAATTGCTGACGATGTCGATGATCGAGGGGTAACGGCCGGGAATGAACACCTGGGTCCATTCGATGCCGACGCTGAGCAGGAGCGACAGCCCTGCGGTCGCGGGCAAGACCAGTCGCTTCCTGGCGGTCGCGGCTGCCAGTGCCGCGCCGATGGCGGCCCCGACCGGGACAAACATCAGAAGATTCGCGGCGATGTCCATGGGGGAGATGGGGTCGAGGGCCAGATAGGCGAATCCTTCGAGGAACGTGACGCTCGGGGGACGCCTGTCGTAGGGCATCGGCGTCAGCGTGGCGAGCAGCGTGCCCCCAACGACGAGGGCGCTGAGGACGCACACCCAAATCCGCAGCGTCGATATTTCGCGATTCGGGAGCACGGCTTGAGTCCCTCGTGCGTGGTGATCAATTCCGAGAACTCAACTTCGACGTGGCAGCAACCGGACCATGCGATTCGCCGCAGGTCCCCATAGAGCGCGGGCGATTGAGAACGTGGCAGGATCGCGGTCTGCCGTGGGAAATATGGGAATCATATTCTCGCCGCAGGCGGTTGCGAATGGAAAGGGGCGTTGCCGAAAAGCAACGCGGGAATCGCGTCGATAAGGAGGATGGTTAACGCGTTTCGCCACGATTCATCGCCCGCGTGAGGGCGAGTGGGCGGGTCGCTGCTGCGGCCGGCCTCATGGCGGGCATATAAAGGGGGAAGAAGCATGTTTGAACTCAACGGGACTTTCGAGGCGTTCGTGACGTCGTTCTTTAGCGTTTTGAACGACATCCTGCAGGCGCTGTTCAGCGGAATGAGCTATTTTCTGGATGGGTTGACGGTGTTTGGCGGCGTGGCGAACTGATCGCTTGCAAATTCGATCTAGAGACGTTTGAAAGAAGGGCGAGTCACGGCATGTGGTTCGCCCTTTTCCTTATCCATTACGCGCTGCCAGCTTTCTTGCGTTTCGACAGTCAACATGAAGTGTCACAATCAGAAAGAACAAGAGCACGATGTAACCGATTCCAAGCGGAACGAGAGCGCAACCTGAGAGCATTCTCACGCCAGCTAGCGGGCTCCAGCCACTCAGGTCCGGGTTGCCCGCGAGAAGTCCGATGATCGAATCGATGACCCAGATAAGCAAGATTGACGAGAATGCCAAGTACAAAATCCGTGCCAGTTGTTGAAGGCCCGGATTAGCCGAACGTGCTGCCAGCCATCGGACATATGCTAGTGAGGCGACGATCGAAGCCAAAAGGCTATGAAGTACAGCACCTGTCAGAAGGAGGGAAGGCCTTGAAATGCCATGTGAAATCATGAAGGCAACCCAGGCGAGGATGAGAATCCGCAGCAAATGACGAGAACGCGAGTTGCCGATTCGATTGTTCCGTCGCCTTTCACGCGCTGTGAAATTAAAAGCGCCGATCACGAGGAACGTCGAACCCAGAATCGTCAGTAATGGAAGTGCGTCCCCCTGAAAGAAACCGAAACTTGCGGTAAAAGGTAACACCGACATGGCAGCAAGCACTCCCAAGCCTAGAACTAGTAAATAGAATCCACGAATGATCCCGCCAAGCCATTCTTGGTTGCAGAATGCTAGCTTTTCGCTCATGAGTGAATGTTGAACTAGCGTTCCGCACTCTGGGCAAACCAAATCAGGCGACAGCGTGCGCAGGTTGTAGCCGCAGACGACGCATGAGATGTCCTCTGCGATGGTCGCGTGAGTTGGTTCCGGGTTTGACATTTCGCAGGCCTAGCTCTAGGTTTTTCGATGGTAAGGGAACGATGGGCGGGAAACTACCATTCTCGGCGTCGTTTTCGAGGATCATCGGCCATCGGTCTGGCACGGTGACCGCTTCCTGACGGGCGCGGCTCTGTTTTACGGCCGGCTGCGCCGGCGAGAACTTTCATGGTCGATCTGCGTTCCTTCGTCTATCTCGACAGCCTGCAGCCGCAGTTCGCCGCATTTCTGGCGACGGTGTCGCAGGGCTTTCTGCCGAACCCGGAGCAGGCGTCGCTGTTTGTTGAAATCTCGCCTGGCATCGAAATCAATCGCGTCACCGATATCGCGCTGAAGAACACGCACGTCACGCCCGGCATGCAGATCGTCGAGCGGCTGTACGGCTGCCTCGAAATTCACGCCGACTCGCAGGCCGACATTCGCGACGCTGGCCGGGCGATCCTGCAGGCGCTGGAGTTGAAGGAGGCCGACCGACGCAAGCCGAAGATGTCGTCGAGCCAGGTCATTCGCCACGTGGACACGTATCAGACCCAGCTCATCAACCGCATGCGGCACGGTAACATGCTGCTGGCGGGTGAGACGCTTTACATCATGGAGCTGGAGCCGGCGGCCTATGCGGCGCTGGCGGCCAACGAGGCCGAGAAGGCGGCGGACATCAACGTGCTGGAAGTGCGGGCCTTCGGCAGTTTCGGCCGCGTGTATCTGGGCGGCGAGGAGCGTGACATCGACGTGGCATATCGCGCGGCCGAGGCGGCGATCGAGGCGGTGACGGGACGCGTTGAGGAGAAGAAAGAAAAAAGTTAGTAGCTGGTCCCGAGAACGTATGGACGGCTATTGTTGGCCGTGCAACAGAAACCACAACTCCGCCGCTCCTTCGGAGCGGACAGCAATCTGGCAACAAGATCCACGGGTTCCGCTTCGCTCCACCCGTGGCTACAGCCCGTCGCTCCTTTGGAGCGAAGGCACGAGCAGCATGATTTAGGCAACCGGAGGTTCAGGCGAACATGGCAGATGCACTGGGAATGATTGAGACGCGCGGCTTTGCGGCCGCGGTCGAGGCGGCTGACGCGATGGTCAAGGCTGCCCGGGTCGAGCTGATGAGCTACGAGAAGATCGGCGGCGGCTATGTGACGGTGGTCGTCCGCGGCGACGTGGCCGCGGTGAAGGCCGCGACCGACGCGGGCCAGATCGCCGCGGCGCGCGTGGGTGAGATCGTGTCGGTCCACGTGATCGCGCGGCCGCACACCAATATTGACGCGGTGCTGCCGCTGGGGCGGGGAGCGGAAGCCTCGAAGAAATCCACGGCAAAATAGGCGAAGGAAATTAAGAATGGCGAATAGCGAATGGCGAATTGACGCGGCTCCGCCCTTTTTCGCTATTTGATATTCGCCATTCGCCATTCATCATGATTCTCGCCCGCGTCATCGGAACCGTCGTCGCCACCCGCAAGGAGGAGAGCCTCTCCGGCCTGCGGCTGCTGATGCTCCGCGCGATCGATGTCGAGGGGAAAGACACCAATACGACCGTCGTCGCGGCCGATGCGGTGGGGGCCGGCGAAGGCGAGGTGGTGCTGTACGCGAGCGGATCGAGCGCCCGGCAGACCACGGCGACTGACAAGCGGCCGGTGGATGCCGTGGTGATGGCGATCGTCGATCAGTGGGAAGTAGGGGGTGCGGTGAAGTATATGAAGAATGGCGAATAGCGAATATCGAGTTGTGAATCGGTCAATCGGCCGGTTTTGAATTGCAGCCGCATGTCAACGCTCTCTGACACACAAATCGATCTGATCGCACGGCGCGTCGCGGCGAAGTTGGGGGCGTCAACCGGTCATGCGCCCATCAAGGGAAATCCGCAGCCGAGGTTGCAGGCCGCTGCTGCCGATTCCATCGAGCGCGGCGGCGTGTTGCCCATGGGGGTCTTTCGCACGATTGACGAGTGCGTGGCAGCCGCGCGGAAGGCGTTTGAAGCGTTCAGCCAGATCGGACTGGAAAGCCGCAAGGGGATCATCGCGGCGATTCGCGCGTCCACGCTCGAGCACGCCGAGGATTTGGCGAGAGAAGCTCAGGAGGAAACCGGCCTGGGGCGGGCGGCGGACAAGTCCATCAAGAATCGCCTGGTGACGCGCAAGACGCCGGGGCCGGAAGTGCTGGAGCCGCGGGCGCACACGGGTGACAATGGGCTGACGCTCATGGAGCGGGCGCCTTTCGGCGTCATCGCGGCGATCACGCCCACGACCAATCCGACCTCCACGATCATCTGCAATTCCATCGGCATGGTGGCGGCGGGCAATTCCGTCGTGTTCAACGTGCATCCGAATGCCAAACGAGTGTCGTGCCGGAACGTCGGGTTGATCAACGAGGCCATCGTCCGTGCCGGCGGGCCGCCGAATGTGGTGACGGCGATGGCCGATCCGACCATCGAAAGCGCCCAGGAGCTCATGAAGCACAAGGGCGTGCGGCTGCTGGTGGTCACGGGCGGGCCGGGTGTGGTCAAGGCGGCGATGGCCAGCGGCAAGCGAGCGATCTGCGCCGGCCCGGGCAACCCGCCGGTCGTGGTCGATGAAACCGCGGACATTGAAAAAGCCGGCCGCGATATCGTGCTGGGAGCGTCGTTCGACAACAACGTGATCTGCACGGATGAAAAGGAAGTTTTCATTGTCGAAGCGGTGGCCGATCGGCTGCTGAAGGTGATGGAGCGGAACAATGCCGTCGTTCTGACGCAGCCGCAGACGCGAGCGATCGAGAAAGTGATATTTGAGGAAACGCGCGGGCCGCGCAAACCCGGCGTCATTAATCGCAAATGGATCGGCAAAAACGCCAGCGCGATACTGGCCGAAATTGGAATGCGCGTGCCCGACAGCGTGCGACTCGCGGTCCTCGACGTGCCTGTCGATCACCCGCTGATCTGGACCGAGCAGCTTATGCCCGTGCTGCCCGTCGCCCGGGTGAAAGCCGCCGGCGAGGCGATTGAAAACGCCATCGCCGCCGAGCACGGCTTCGGTCACTCCGCCGCGATGCACTCGATGCACATCGGCAACCTGAGCCGCATGGCCCGCGAGATCAATTGCAGCATCTTCGTGAAGAACGGGCCGATTTACGCCGGTCTGGGTGAGGGGGGGGAAGGCTACTGCTCGTTCTCGATCGCCAGCCCGACCGGCGAAGGCCTGACCGACCCGCGCTCGTTCTCGCGCGAGCGGCGATGTGTGCTGGTGGACCATTTCCGAATTGTCTGAGGACGCGAAACAAGTGATGCCTCCGCTCCTTCCCGCTCTCGCGCTCCTCGAGTTTTCCAGCATCGCGGCCGGTACGCGCGCGGCCGACGCAATAGCGAAAAAAGCGCCGGTGACGCTCGTCCGGGTCGGCACGCTTCAACCGGGGAAGTTCGCGATTCTGTTCGCGGGGGATGTCGCCAGCGTCGAAGAGTCCTTCGCCGAGGGCCGCCGCCGTGGTGAATCCGCGCTGGTGGATTCGGTCCTGTTGCCGGACGTTCATCCGGCCGTCTCCGAAGCTGTGCTCGGCACGCGGGGCGATTGGGGGAATGATGCGCTGGGCATTATCGAGACGCCGACGCTCGCCGCCATCCTGCAGGCTGCCGACGCCGCCATGAAAGGCGCGAACGTGAGCATCGCCGAGATTCGTCTCGGGGACGGCCTCGGTGGCAAAGGCCTGGCATACTTCGGCGGATTGCTGGCGGATGTTCAGGCGGCTGTCGAGATTGGCTGCGCGGCGTTGGGTGAGCGCCGCGCCTCGGCCTGCGTGACGGTCATTCCGCGATTGGACGAGGACGTGCGGCGGCGACTGGAGCCGTCGACGCGGTTCGGCCAGGGGTGGTGAGGAAGGGGCGATAAGATTTAGGATTTATGATTCAAAATTTGAGATTTGAGATCGAGGGGACCATGACATGCTGCTGGGCCGCGTGATTGGCACTGTCGTCAACTGCGTCGTGTACGAGGGGCTGCAGGGCGTTCCGATGCTGCTCGTTCAGCCGCTCGACAAGCGGCAGAAGGCCGCCGGCTCGCCGATTGTCTGCTGCGATTCGACGCGGGTGGCCGGGCCCGGCGAGCTCGTCTATTACGAAGGCGGGCGGGAGGCGGCGATGACGTTGGAAAAAACGTTCGTTCCGGTGGACCATGCCATCGTCGGAATCGTTGACGACGTGAATATCGAGCCTTAAGGAAACCCGAAATGCTGATCGGCGTCGTTACGGGAAGCATGTACGCGACTATCCAGCATCGATTTTACGGTGGGCGGCGGTTGCTCGTGGTCGATTTGGCCGGTCCTGACTGGAAACCCAGCGGCAAATACCTGATTGCGGTGGATATGGTTGATGCCGGGGTTGGCGACCAGGTTCTGATCGTTGACGAAGGAACCGGGGCTCGGCAAATGCTGGGAGACCCCACCGCCCCGATCAGGTCATTGATCGTGGGGATCGTCGACCAGGTCAGCTTGAGATAGCCCTCTTTCTTATCGGAAAGTGGAGAATGGCTCTAAACTTCGGTGCTGCAAAATGTTGCGTCCTGAAGTCTCGGCAATTTTCACATCAACCCAACTCCCGGTGGGCATTCATTATCGTCCTCAGTCATAAATCCTGAAAATGCTTGCAGATATGTCAGGATTTTCATTTGACAGAATCGCGGGCGGCACCACAATACCCCGCAGAATTTCAAGGCGCGGATCAGGCATCGCGGGTGAAGATTCCCGCGGATGATCCTTCTCAAAAAACGAGTGGAGGCTTTATTCATGCATCGAAAATGGACGCTTGTCGCAGCTCTGGCAGCTATCTGCGCATTCAGCACGGCCGCCTGGGCTCAGGAACAGGACACTGAGACAACCGAAACGACGGAGACGAGGACCGAAACCACGGAGACTACGACCGAAACCGAGACGACCACCTACGAGACCGAGACCATCGTTACTGATGAGGAGTGCGTGACGGTCAAGGGCGTGCGCATCGGCACCAAGAAGGTGGAGCTGGAGATTCCCGTCTTCGAGAGTTACGAGATCGAGACGCCCGTCGGCTATCGCGGCGTCGATGACTTCTTCTTCGTTCGCGAAGCCAACCCCAACGTCCGCAAGGGCCAGTGGCAGGTCGAGATGAAGGCCGCCTGGATGACCTACAAGGCGGGCTCCCGCCGCGACGATGACATCACCATGACGCCGAGCGTCAAGTACGGCATCATCGATCAGTTGAACGCTGAACTCGAAGTGTTGCCGATCAACTTCGGCGACGGCGGACACATCAGCAACTTTGGCAACACGCGCGACGGCACCGGCGACCTGAACCTGAAGCTCTTTTGGCAGGTCGTCACCGAGAAGGACTGGGTTCCCGCGATCGCGTTGTGGTCGGAAACCCGCATCCCCAGCGGCTCGCACTCTGAAAAGATGGACCAGACGGTTCACCTCAACTTGACCAAGACGGTGCATCAGTGTGTGCGCATTCATGCCACGGGCTTTCTGCGCAGCGCCAATGGCGGCCGCGGCGACTTCAATCGCGATCGTGGTGACGATATTGACGGCCCCTTCGACCCGCCCGATATCGGAGATCGCCGGCACGTGCAGTGGGGCTTGGGCGGCGGCGTGGACGTGAAGCTCGATGAGAAGAACCTCCTCGTCGGCAATTTCATGAATCAGAGCAGCAATTACTATGGCAACTCCAACACGCATCTTCTCGGCGTGGGCTGGGTGCATCACATCAACGAGTGTCAGCAGCTTATGGTCGGTGTCGACTATGCCGATTCGCACGGGGCATATGAGCTGCCGCGCTGGCTGGGCAAGGTGCAGTATTCGATTTCGTTCTAAGGCGCGCCAAAATCACGCTTGTTAAAAAAACGCCCTCGCGGGACGCCGGTCCTTGCGGGGGCTTTTTCTTTCCCCTTCCGGATGGACTAAAGCGGATCAGAAATGGAAATCGCGGCGCTTGGCATGCTGACCGTGGTGGCGCTACTGGGCGTCGCGCTGGCAGCGTTTCAATTGCCTGGCACGTGGCTCATCCTTGCCGCGGCCGCGGGCTATGACTGGTACTTCGACTGGCAGCGATTCGGGTGGAAGTGGCTGATCGGTCTGCTGATCTTCGCCGGGCTGGCGGAAGTCGTGGACACTCTGGCAGCCGTCGTCGCGGCCAAGCGTGCCGGAGCGAGCCGCCGCGCCGCGATCGGAGCGGTCATCGGCGGATTCGTGGGCATGATTCTGATTTCCGTTCCGATTCCCATTCCTGTCGTGGGCGCGGTCATCGGCGGGCTGATGGGCTGCTTTCTCGGCGCTCTGCTGGCCGAACTAAGTCTCAACAAGGACATTGCGACCGGGGCGCGCGTCGGACTCTTCGCGACCATCGGGAAAATCTTCGGGCTGGTCGCCAAGACCTCGGCCGCGGCAGTGATCGCAGGGACGGTCATTTCGCTGGCGGCATGGTCGACATTTTGGCCGGCAAACACGCTATGATCGTAACGAATCAGGGACGTTGTCCGAAGTTATCGCAGGGTCTCGTGACCGCTCTTCTTTATTGTTGTCTATGCTTCGTCTTGCCGCCCTGGACGGGTGCCCAGGTCACGCAGCCCGCTGATGATGGACCGCCTGCTGACGTCGCGACGACATCCCGGCCGTCGAGCGAAGCGACTCGCGAGCTGGTCGCCCGATTGGGATCGCCTCGATTCCAGGATCGGGAACGCGCCCAGGGCGAATTGTCCCGTCTGGGCGAGGCTGCACTTCCGATTCTACTTGAATACATTTCGGATAAAGATCCGGAAATTGCAAGCCGCGTCAGAGCGCTCATCGTTCGTCCGCGCGACCCGCGCTTGCGTGTTCGCACGGCGGTCCGGCTCATCGCGACCACCGACGAGGATCTGATGGAAATGGGCGTCTATATGGCGTTCGAAGACCCGCTGGTTGACTACCAGCCGTTTGCCAAGAGGCTTGCCGAGTTTTCCGGAATCGAACGGGCCGTCCTGGAACCGGTCGCCCAGCAGCTTAAAGAATGGAAAGAGGCGACGGAGCGGTTCAACATAAACTGCGATAGATGGATCAAAGAGGGAAAGTCGGAGGTGGTGGAGAAGCATCGCGCGTTGCATCGGGAATCGATGTACTACCAGGCTGAGGCCGCCTATTGGCAGGCCGTCGACGCGGCACTGGACTTTGGCAAACCCGGACCAGCGGCGGGGAAGACGACGACGCGACCCTCTCCGACATCGCAAAGGGCGGAATAAACCCATGTCCGATCGAATCCGCCGTCAGATACTCTATTCCGGGCGCGTTCAGGGCGTGGGTTTTCGGTATACGGCAACCGCAGTGTCCCGCGATTACCCGGTGGCGGGCTACGTCAAGAATCTTTCGGATGCCCGGGTGGAGGTTGTGGCGGAAGGTGAGCCGTCTGAATTGGACCGTTTTCAGGCCGCGCTCGAGGAGAAAATGCGTTGCTATGTCCAGCAGTCCACCGTTCGGGAAAGCGACGCCACCGGGGAGTTTTCGGGCTTCACGGTTCGCCATTGACTGATTTTGGAGGGCTCCGGCCGTTTGGCAGCCGTTCCATGCATCTTTAGGGTTGTTAAAGAGCGGGCGTCTGCTATAATATGAGGAATCGCCGGTAACCCCTCCGAATGCCGGCCTGTCGGGGCTGATCGCCGAAATGTGCCCCGAGATTGCGACTTCCCGCGAAACACTGTTGTAGCCCGAACCTGCTTGGTTCGCATGTTGCTCGGTTTTCGAGCAGCGATTCAGGGCCGGCTTCAGGCGCAGGAACCTGCATTGTGCTGAGTTCTACAGTGTTGTGAGGCGGTTCGGTCCCTTCAAGCTTGCCGGTTTGATCGCATTGGGCCGGTGGTCCGACGAAATTGTTCGGGCGGTGTGAGGGCTGTTGGCCCGCATCCGGTCGATCCTTATGAGTATTACTTCGATGAAAGGTGAGTTTCAGTTTTGATTGCCATGACGCAGACTGCTCCCGAGATGTTGACGCGCGTACTAGAAATGGGTGAGGCCGGTTTTGGGCACTTGCGCGATCCGGCCTCCAATTATTCGGTCGCGGGCAACAGCCCGCAGGTCGATCGCCAGTCGGTGCAGAAGTTTCGACTGCGCGGCGGCGAGTCGATTTCCTTTCAGCGGAACCAGGTCCAGAACATCCGCGGGCGGCCGACCGTCGTTCGTCTGGAGTCGATCGCCGGCCTCAACCCAGCCGCCTATGCATCCAAGAGGCGGTTCGACGAGCTTGAGGTGGTTCATCCCTCCGAGCAGCTTCGATTCGAGACGCCCGGTGGGCCGGCGTCGATGCGGATCGTCGATCTGTTCACGCCAATCGGTAAAGGACAGCGCGGGCTGATCGTCGCCCCGCCACGCACCGGCAAGACAGTGCTCTTGCAGCAAATGTCGGCGGGCATCCGCGCCAATCATCCGGAAGCACTGCTCATGATGTTGCTGGTGGATGAGCGGCCGGAGGAAGTGACCGAGATGCGCCGTGCGGTCTGCAACGTCGGCTCGGGCTGGGAGAACGGCTTCCCCGAAGTCGTGTTTTCCAGCAACGATCATGAGGCCAAGAGTCACGGACGCATCAGCAAGTTCATGATCGAGCGAGCCAAGCGATACGTGGAGATGGGCCGCGACGTGGTAATCCTGCTGGATTCACTGACGCGCCTGGGCCGAGCGTTTAACGCGCTGGTCGGATCGAGCGGCCGGACGATGACGGGCGGGCTGGACATCCGCGCTTTGGAGATTCCAAAGCAGTTGTTCGGCTCGGCGAGGAAGATCGAGCACGGCGGAAGCCTGACGATCATCGCGACGGTGCTGGTCGAGACCGGCAGCCGCATGGACGACTTCATCTTTCAGGAGTTCAAGGGCACGGGCAACATGGAGCTGGTGTTGTCGCGCGACTTGGCGAACATTCGCATCTGGCCGGCGATGAACCTTGCGGAATCGGGCACGCGGAAAGAGGAAATGCTACTGGGCGCGGAGAACTATGAGAAGATGTCGCGCGTGCGCCGGCGGCTTCTCTCGGCGGCGCCGGCGAAACAGATGGAGTCGATCCTGCAGGAGCTGGCGAAGTTTCCGACGAATGAGGAGTTGCTGCGGAATCTGGCGTAAGATAAGGGACGTTCGGTGCGCTAATTCAGCAGAATCTCAACGAACGGTTGGATATCGTCGGCGCCGGGTCCATTTTGGCCATCGATGTCCGCGCATGCACAATTTCCGCCCGGCGTACTTCCGGTGAGCACGCAATCGACGAAGCTTTGAACGTCGTGCCCGTCGCGAAATGTGTCTACGTTGACGTCGCCGGGAGCGCAGCCGAAAGGAAACGGCAAGCGCGCCGTGTACTTCCCGGGACAACTGGATAGGTCGCCGTTCCCGGTCGCGACGACGCTGAACCAGAAGGTCTGCGGGCCGTCGGAGAAGGGCAGGAGCGTGAGCAAGTCGCATGGCCCTCCGGAGGTGGACGCGATAAATTCTCCGGGGCAGCCTCCGGTCCCATTAAATACCTGGGTCTCGACCGGGAATTCCGCGATGACTTCCCAGATCACGTCCGTGGGACCGTCGACCTGAAGCTCATACCAGTCGGAATCGTACGCAAAATCGCCACCGCTTTCATAGAAGCCTGCGACGCCGCAGATCACGTCGCCGATCGAAATCGGCGTAAACGCTGGAGGCGTGCCCTCGCAGCCGCCGTTCATGTTCTCGAACCCCTCCCCGCAACTCGGTTCGGTTTGCGATTGGCCGTTTGGCGGGCACTCCGCGACGCAGGGACACTGCGAGCAGAGCGTATTGGGTCCGATCCAATTGCCTGCCTGGGAGTCACAATCTTCCGGAAACTCGATCGAGCACGCGAGTGGTCCAAAGCAGCAGGCGCCGGTCGCGATCCCGCACGGCGGATTGAGCTGATCGCAGAGAGCGTTCGGCGTGAAGCGTTCGTCCTCGCCGAGACATTGCACAATCTCGATCTTTTCATCCTCGCAGAAGCCGGTGCTCTCCTCGCAACAGGCGCCAAAAATACCGCCCACCTGTCCCTCGAGGCAGAAGGCGAAGTCCCTGTCCTGCTGTTCCGGCTGACAGCCGTCGCACCAGGCGTGGCCGTCGCCCTGGGGCGAAGTCATCCAGAGGAACCAGCAGTTGGGATCGCCGTGGCCGAAAAGCCTGATCCAGCCGCGGGTAAGGGTGCAGGGCGAGAACAGGTCGACGTGATACTCGTTCAGCTGCGCGCCGTGGTAAACGATGTTCAGGGGCGTGCGGGTCGCGGTGACGACGTCCGCGCAAACCAGCGTGCCCGGCTCGCCGGCGGCGTCGTGCCGGAACTCAATCGAAAACAAGGTGTCCGTTTCGGCACACTCCTCAAACCCATTACCCACGGGACGAAGGTCGAGACCCCACCAGGTGATGGCCTCGATCGTTCCGGCCACGCCCGAAAAATTGTCGGACACAATGAAGCCCGAGGATCCTTCAGACGTCGTCGCGCTCGGCTCGGCGCCGGGATCGAATGGGCGCTGCCCGAATAGCGAACCCTCCGGACATTGGGGTAGTGGCGGACACATGTCACAAGTCGTGCCGGGACCGATCCAGGCATGACCTTCGTCTTCACAGTCGGACTGGAGCTGAATGGAACAGGAAGTCGCCCCCTGGCAGCAGGCGCCGAGCGGATCGACGCCCGCATTCGCGGCCGAGAGATTTGCGCAGATTGAAAAAATGAGGATGGCTGTTTGGAGCTGGAACGCGGAATTGAAAAAGCCCTTCACGGTCACGCCGATGCCTCCTGCATCCATGATAACGGAAGTCTGGCGGCGACTCCAAGCGTTGCGCCGTTCATTCCCGCAAATAGAGCGGCATTCATTCTGAGATAGGAACAGGGCGATGGTTTCGCGCCGGGGGGAAGCCTGTTCGGCGCTGACGGCATCATTGATGCTATTTGGCGCAAGTTCGCGAATTGTTTCCGCGCGCGGAATCCACACGCGCGGCTACTGGCGGATTACCGATTTCCCTCGTGCGTTTTTTCCGTCGCGGCCCCTCGCAACGCTTGAAGCCGCGCTGGATCGCTCTATATACTGGAACGTGATTGGCCGACCGATCATTCCCAGAAATCCAGGTCCGCGCTCGGCCGATGGGTTGCATGAGGATCTCCATGATGAATCGCATTATTCAACGGATGTCGTGCTTCGCGATGATTGGCTTCTGGCTCTTCGGAAGTCCTGAAATGGCTTACGCTCAGAACGGCGCCTGCTGCAGCGAGGAATTGGGGTGCTTCGATGACACCGAATTGAATTGCAACAGCTTTGGCGGGACCTGGGTCGGCCCCAACACCTCCTGCGCCGCCGATGACTGCGCATTTGGCGCCTGCTGCCTGGAAGAAGGCTGCGAGAATATGTTGCAGGGCTTCTGCTCCAATTCCGGCGGCACTTTTGTTGCTTTCACTTTTTGCGGCCAGGACCCGTGCGGAGGCGACCCGGTGGGGGCCTGTTGCTCCTCCCTCAATCCCGGGGCCGGGTGTAATGATCAGGGCACGCAATCCGCGTGCGAGGCGATGGGTAGGATATTCATCGGCGCGGGGATTTCGTGTACGCCGGATCCCTGCGGGGGCACCGATCCGTTGCGGGCCTGTTGTCACGGCGAAGGGTGTTCCGAAATAACCGAGGAGTTCTGCGATAGCATCGCCGGAATCTGGTTTCCGAACGTCGCGACCTGCAGCACGTTCACGTGCGCCCAGGGCGCCTGCTGCACGGAGAGCGGCTGCGAAGAAATGCTCGAAACTCAGTGCAACGCAGCGGACGGCGAGTGGCTCATTTTCGAGAGTTGCTTTGACGATCCCTGCGGCACGGGCACGGGCGCCTGCTGCGAGAATCAGTCGCCCACGTCTGGTTGCGGCCAGGACAGTCAGGCAAATTGCGAAGCTAATGGACGAATCTTCATCGGCATCGGCATCCCTTGCGAACCGCTTCCCTGCTCGCCGTGCGCAACCTGCGACGGCGATTCAAACGGCGATGCGGTGCTCAACGGCCAGGACGTTCAGGCGTTCGTCGGATGTCTGATCGAGGCCGCCGGCGGCCCGGTGCCCGAGGGTTGCGAGTGCTC